>Ga0081540_1002767_pt1 | contig 14232 bp, 13 predicted proteins | sample TabmetS2T1R1_FD_71024 | JGI IMG/M metagenome (GOLD analysis project Ga0081540, IMG submission 71024) | Tabebuia heterophylla rhizosphere microbial communities from the University of Puerto Rico - S2T1R1 | ecosystem: Host-associated > Plants > Roots > Rhizosphere ... | reverse complement strand
GGTGGTGAAACGGGGTCCGCGGAGGCTGGGTCCGCGGAGGCTGGGTCCGCCGAGGCCGGGTCCGCCGAGGCCGGGTCCGCCGAGGCCGGGTCCGCCGAGGCCGGATCTGCCGAGGCCGGGTCCGCGGAGGCCGGGTCCGCCGAGGCCGGGTCCGCCGAGGCCAGGTCCGGGAACGCCGGTGACGGCGCGGCACGGGCAGCGGCCGGCGGCGCGCCCGAGTCAGCCTGACCCGTGGCCACCCGGCACGCACCACTGTCCTGAACGATCAAGAAGCGAGAGAAGAGAACATGGCGAACTTCACCGCCGCGGATGTGAAGCGGCTCCGTGATGCGACAGCCGCTGGGATGCTCGACTGCAAGAAGGCGCTGGAGGAGGCCGGCGGGGACTTCGACGCCGCCGTCGAGATCCTTCGCGTGAAGGGCGCCAAGGACGTCGGGAAGCGGGCCGGCCGCGTCGCGGCCAACGGGCTCGTCACCGCGAAGCTGGACGGTACCAGCGCGGGGGTCCTTGTCGAGCTCAACTGTGAGACCGACTTCGTGGCCAAGACCGAACTGTTCCAGCAGGTGGCGGCCGAGATCGCGACCGCCGCGCTGGCACACAGGCCGGCCGACCGGCTGGCGCTGCTCAAGGTCGAGGTACGCCCCGGCGCGACGGCCCAGCAGCTCATCGAGGAGGCGGGAGCCTCGCTCAAGGAGAAGCTGGAACTCGGCCGGTATGCCCTGCTCGAGGGCGGCTACGTGGCCAGCTACCTGCACCGGTCCGACCGTGCCCTGCCGCCGACCCTGGGGGTGCTCGTCCAGCTGGACGTGCCGTCCGAGGAGACGGGCAAGGATGTCGCGCAGCAGGTTGCGGCGATGCGGCCGCAGTATGTCACCCGCGATCAGGTGCCCGGCGACGTGGTCGAGCACGAGCGGCGCATCGCGGAGCAGATGACCCGCGAGGAAGGCAAGCCCGAGCAGGCGATCGGCAAGATCGTCGAGGGCCGGCTGGGTGCCTTCTTCAAGGACGTCGTGCTCACCGAGCAGGCCTTCATCAAGGACCCGAAGAAGACCATCAAGCAGGTCCTGTCCCAGCAGGGAGTCACCGTGCGAGCGTTCGCCCGGTTCCAGGTGGGCCAGCCCGGCTGAGGCTCCCACTCCGCTGGCCCGCCGAGGCGGGCCAGCGGCGCGGCGGGCGGCCCGTCTGTTGTTGTCCCTGGCAGGGCGGAGAGGGGTAACGTCGTGCGGACAGCACGTAGAGTGCAGGCGCACGTCGGCCCGCCGGTCCCGCGGGGACCGGGCCGGGCAGGCAGGCAGGCCAAACACGCCAGGCATGCCAGGCTGGCCAGACACGCCCGGCAGGCAAGGGACCGACGGGAGCGACAGTGATAGAAGAGATCCTCTTCGGGGCCGAGGAAAAGATGGAGAAGGCCGTCGCGGTCGCCAAGGAGGAGTTTGCCACCATTCGGACCGGCCGCGCTCACCCCGCCATGTTCAGCAAGATCACGGCCGAGTACTACGGCACCCAGACGCCGGTCAACCAGCTGGCATCGTTCCACATCCCCGAACCGCGGATGGTGGTGGTGCAGCCGTTCGACAAATCGTCGCTGGCCTCGATCGAAAAGGCGATCCGCAACAGTGACCTCGGGGTGAACCCGGCGAACGACGGCATCATTATCCGGGTGGTCTTCCCCGAGCTCTCCGAGGAGCGCAGGCGGGAGTACATCAAGATCGCGCGGCACAAGGCGGAGGACGGCCGGGTGTCGATCCGCAATATCCGCAGGAACACCAAGGACTCACTGGACAAGCTGGTCAAGACCGGGGAATCGGGCGAGGACGAGGTTCGGCGGGCAGAGCGGGAACTAGACGATCTCACCCACACGTATGTGGGACAGGTGGACGAGCTGCTGAAGCACAAGGAAGCCGAGCTCCTCGAGGTCTGAGGTGTCAGTGGACGAACCGGCCGGGCCCATGGTGCCGGGGGAGGACAGCACACCGCGTGCCCGGGCCCCGGCCCGCGCCGGCCGGAACCTCCCGGCCGCGCTGGCGGTTGGGGTGCTGCTGGGCGGTCTCGCCGTGGTCACGCTGTTCACGGTCAAGGCCACCTTCCTCGTCTATCTGGCCGTCGCCGTCGTCATCGCGTTGTGGGAGCTGGGCCGCGCCCTCGGGGCGCGGGAGATCCGCCTGCCGCTAGTGCCGGTGGCCGTCGGCGGTACCGCGGCGATCGCGCTGGCGTACTGGTGGGGCGAACGCGCTCTGGTGGCGTGCATAGCCATAACCATGATCGCAATCCTGGCCTGGCGCCTGCCAGGCGGCACGGACGGCTACCTGCGGGACGTGGCCGCCGGCGTCTTCGCCCTGATCTACCTGCCGCTGATGGCGAGTTGCGCCGGGCTCATGCTCGCCGCGCCCGACGGGTCACGGCGCACCCTGCTCTTTCTCATCCTGGCCGTGTGCAGCGACATCGGCGGCTACTTCACCGGAATCCTCGTCGGGCGTCACCTCATGGTGCCCACGATCAGCCCGAAGAAGACCTGGGAGGGCTTCGCGGGTTCGGCGCTGGCGTGCCTGGTGGCCGGCGCGGTCGCGCTGCCGCTTCTGCTGCACGGGGCGGCCTGGCAGGGGCTGCTCGTGGGTGCGGCGGCGCTGCTGGCGGCCACGCTCGGGGACCTCACCGAATCGATGATCAAACGGGATCTGCAGATCAAGGACATGGGCACGGTCCTGCCCGGTCATGGCGGCGTCCTCGACCGGATCGACTCGCTGGCGCTCGCCGCGCCGGTGGTGTGGCTGCTCTTGCTCGCTTTCGTGCCGGTGCCTGGCCAGGGCTGAAAGGGAGTTCCCCGCCAATCCTCAGTCCCATCTTGCGGCGTTTGGAACCTGTTTCCCTGGGGAGATGGCGGGCGTCGATCCCCGATCGGTGCGATGGGAGTGCTGAGCGATGTTCAAACGACCGGTCAGCATCATCTTCATTATCTACGTCATCGTCGGCATCGTGGTGGCGTGGAGCCGTGCCTACATAACCGTCGGCCTTATCAAGGGCGCGCTCTCCGCGCTGCTCGCGATATTCCTCTGGTTCCTCCCGCTGCTCGGCGTCAGCCTCCACCTGCACTAGGCGGGCTTGGCGGGCCCCGGCCGATCCAGGCGGGCCCGGCAGATCCAGGCGGCCCGGCCGATCCAGGCAGTCCGGCCGACGCTGGGTCCGCCGGCCAGCCCTAGGCGGGCTGGAGATCCGCCAGAAGCACCGGACCCGCAGTGGGCCTCCCGGCCGCTAAGCGGCCGACAACCCAGCTGCGGCGCTGCGCGGCGAGCTGGGTGATCAGGCTGGATGAGCCGCGTTCCTTGGCCAGCTGCCGTTCCCGTTCGGTGACCGGCAGGATCCAGAGCCACCGAACGGGTTCGGAGGCGAAGGAGAACCCGGACAGGTCGGGCACCTCGGGCCCGATCAGCTGGCCGGGGTCGTCGAGCAGGAGCACGGCCTCGTTCCCCCCGCCCAGGGGGAAGGTGGCGGGCTCGTGGTACCAGCGAATGCTGTGCCCGGCGCCGAACCACGTGACGGCCCGCCAGGGGTACTGGGCCAGCCACAGGAAGATCCGGGCCGCCTCGGGGCTCGGCATGGTGGTGGCGATGGCGAGCTCGATCCGCGCGCAGGGGGCGGGATCCTCCATTACCTGCTCAACCACGGGCATCCGCTGGCAGCTCATGCCGACCGTCGAGAGCACCGTGTAGGGCCGTTGTTCGGTGGGCGGGCGCTCCGAGACCCCCACGACGGGCTGCTTGCCGCCGGCGACGTCCCAGTACCGCGCGCCGGGCCCGAGCCGGGCGAGCAGGTGGCCCAGCATGGACTGCTGGAAGCCCGCCCACGAATCTCCGCGCTGCCGCCACCGCCAGAACGCCGTCGCCCGGTCGGCCCGCGGGCCGAGCCCATCCATGGCGTCGTCGAGGGACCAGCCGAACGGGCTCTGGCCCATCGCGTCCCGGCTGTACCCGGGCATGCCCCGGGACATGTCGGACCATCCGGGGATGACGGCCAGGAGCTGGCCTCCCTCGATGATGGCGACGCCGTCGCCCTCCTCGAACCACAGGGCGCGCAACGTCCGTGCGTCGAGCGGCGGCCTGCCACGGGGATGCTTGGTATGACCGGCGGGCATGAGCGGTGCGCGGCCGGCGTTCAGCCGTGACAGATCGGTGCTCGCGGGCGCCTGCTGGTGATTGGCGATCCACGCGGCGCCCACAATGGCATCGGCATCGTGCAGGTAGGCGGCAGTAGTAGCGCCGTCATACTCGACTCTTACCCGGCGGCTGCCGTACGGGCTCTCATTGTCCAGCAGGACTCCCGGCTGCCCGGAATGTCCGGCCAGGCGTGAGCCGCCCGCGCCCCTGCGCAACGTTGGCATGTGTCGAAATCTACTGACTGGCCGCAGGCCGTGAATGCGTTGCCGGCAGATATTCTTCAGGTTGTCGTGGTCACCGCTCGCCGTCACCGGCGGACCGCCATCCCGTCAGCACCGGAACGGAGCATCGTTGCCCGGCACCCGCACCCGGCCTCCCCGCCACCTCGCCGACCTCGACGCGCCGGCGCGGCGGTCGGCCGCCGCGGAGCTGGGCGGCGAGCCGTTCCGCGGCGACCAGCTCGCCCGCCACTATTTCGCCCGGCTGACGGATGACCCGGACGAGATGACCGACCTGCCGGTGGGCTCCCGCGCCGAACTCGCCGCCGCGCTGCTGCCACGGCTGCTCACTGCCGAGCGCCAGCAATCCTGTGACCGCGGGATGACCCGCAAGACCCTGTGGCGCGCGTTTGACGGCGCCTACGTGGAGTCGGTCCTCATGCGCTACCCGGGACGCGTCACGATGTGCGTGTCATCGCAGGCCGGCTGCGGGATGGCCTGCCCGTTCTGCGCCACGGGCCAGGCGGGGCTGACCAGGAACCTGTCCGCCGCCGAGATCGTCGCACAGGTGGTGGCCGGTGCGCGGGCGCTTGCCCGGGGCGAGGTCCCCGGCGGGCCCGGCCGGGTCTCCAACGTGGTGTTCATGGGCATGGGCGAGCCGCTCGCGAACTACCCGCAGGTCATCACCGCCCTGCGCCGGCTAACCGACCCGGTGCCCGACGGCCTCGGCATCTCCCAGCGGTCGGTCACCGTCTCGACGGTCGGGCTGGTACCGGCCATCCGTCGGCTCACCGCCGAGCGGCTCGGGGTCACGCTGGCGGTGTCGCTGCACGCGCCGGACGATGAGCTGCGCGATGAGCTGGTGCCCGTGAACAGGCGATGGAAGGTGGCCGAGGTTCTGGGCGCGGCCTGGGAGTATGCGAGCGCCACCGGCCGCCGGGTTTCGATCGAGTACGCGATGATCAAAGACGTCAACGACCAGCGCTGGCGGGGCGAGGCGCTCGCGCGCCTGCTCGCCGGGCGGCTGGCGCACGTCAACCTCATCCCGCTCAACCCGACGCCGGGCTCGCGGTGGACCGCATCCACGCCGGCCGCGACCCGGGACTTCGTGGCGGCGCTGGAGGCGCGGCGCATACCGGTGACGGTGCGCGACACCCGTGGCCGCGAGATCGACGGGGCGTGCGGCCAGCTGGCGGCGACGATGAGCATGCCTAACGATGGCCGCGGGGCACTCCCGCTCGCACCGCCGGTGCCGCTGCCGGGTGCATGACTAACCGGCGCCGGGCCGAACCAACCGGCGCCGGGCCGAGATCTCGTGCTGCTGACGGCCACGCGGGGCCAGTAGCGTTGTCGGTCATGGCCGACAAGCAACCCTTCGCGCGGCGCGGCCGCGCGGTGGCCTGGTGGCTGGTGCACCGGCTCTGGCAGGGCGCGGAGAGGGCGGGGGCGATCACCGCGGACACCCCGGGCGGCCGTGCGTTCGCGTCGTTCGGCCCGGGCTCGGTGATCGGCTTTCCCACTGGCGCCGTGTACGGCGAGCGCTGGATCGAGATCGGCGCGGGCACCCTGGTCGCCGCGCAGGTCAGCCTCAGCGCGGGAATGGTCCCGGGGCAGGATCTGGGGGATCGGCCGGTGCTGCGGATCGGTGACCACTGCGTCATCGGCCGGGGCAGCCACATCGTGGCCCATCACTCCATCGTGATCGGGGACGACGTCTTCACCGGCCCGTACGTGTACATCACCGACCAGAACCACGGTTACGCCGACCCCGACGTGCCGATCGGGCGGCAGTGGCCGAGCAACACGGCGGTGTCGATCGGCGCAGGAAGCTGGCTTGGCGCGGGGGTGATCGTGCTTCCCGGCGCGTGCATCGGGCGGAACGTGGCGGTCGCGGCCGGCTCCGTCGTCCGCGGCCGGGTGCCGGACCGGTGTGTGGTCGCCGGGGTACCGGCTAGAGTCGTCCGGGAGTACGTGACAGGTAACGGGTGGTCGCCGCCGCTGCGAAGGTCTGGCGATCGTGGCTGATCGGCCAGGAAATCGGCCGCCGGTCTGTCACGATGGGGATAACCGCTATTGACGGACATGGCGGATCGCCAGACGACCGGCGCAGGCTGGGGTCGAAAGCCACGCGGCAGCAGGAGCGCCACAGCGGAGAGGGCACGTGGAGGGACTGGACGGTCTTGTCGCGACCGCGGCTTTCCAGCCGGAGCCGACGGCTGCCGCCGCGGCGCGCCGTTTCGTGCGCGACACGCTGCAGACCTGGCTCATCGGCGGCGCCACGATCGCGGGCCACGGGCTGGTCGACGATGCCGTGCTGCTCACCAGTGAACTGGTCACCAACGCGGTGGTGCACGCCGGGACCCCGGTGGAGGTCACCTGCAAGCTGGCGGGCGGAGGGGTCGAGGTGGTGGTCAGTGACGGCCACCCGGCCAGCCTGGTTCCCGAGCCTCCGGAGCACGAGCACGTCCGCGCCGAACGCACCAGCGGGTACGGCCTGCTGCTCCCCGCGGCTCTCGCGTCCGCCTGGGGTGTCACCTATGGGCAGTCCGCGAAGGCGGTGTGGTTCCGGATAGGGCAGGCGGCATCCGCCGCTGAGGCAGGGCCGGGCCAAGGCGGTGAGCCAGAGGACGGCCTGCGCGCCGCCCTGGACACCGGGTTTCATGCGGTTCCCGATCCTGGGGCGGGGGTACAGGCCAGGCCCGTGGCCGCGCTGCGCCAGGCGCCCGTGGCACCGGTCGTGGCGGGAGCGGCAGCCGCATCGGCTGGGAATGGCACCCACCGGTGGCCGGCGCCCCCGTTCGGGGAGCCCGGCTACGACGAGCTGCTGACCTCGACCGTGGAGTCGGCGCGCGCGGCGGTCAGCGCCGACGCCGCGTACGCCATGGTGCCGGATGAGGACGGCGAGCTCCGGCTGCGGGCGGCCGTAGGTCGGTTCCTGGCGCCCGCCGTGGCCACGACCCCGGCGGATGCCGGGCCGGCCGGGCTTGAGGGACAGGCCAGGGCGGCCGGTCAGGCCGGGCAGATGCCGCAGGCCGCCCGTACGCGGCAGCCAAAGGGGACCGGACGGGTCAGCCGCGCGGGCCGCGCCGGGCAGGCCAGGCGGGCCAGAATGGTGGAGCAGGCCAGGCGGGCAGGGCTGCTGGGCCAGCCGGGGACGAGCGCGCCGTCGCTGGCCGTGGCGCGGGCCGCGGCCGACGCCGCTCCGTCGCTTCTGACCGTGCCGCTGGTGGTTGATGGGCGGGTGACCGGCCTGCTGGCGGTGGCATCCGGGACCGCGAACAAGTTCCGCAACGGCGAGGCCGTCCGGTTGCAGCATTTCGCCGACCGGTGGGGGCCCACTCTCGAGCGTGCGCGGCTGAGTGAGCTGGAGCGGGTCCGGCGCGGCCGCATAGCCGCGCTTGCGCAGGCCCGCGGGCTGCTGGCCGATGACCTCGGCGCCGATGACGTCCTGTCGCTGGCCGGTGACGCCGCGGTGCCCCGTCTGGTGCCCTGGTGCGCGGTGCTGCTGCCGTCCGAGGGGATGGGCCTGCGGGTGGCCTACGCGCGGCACATGGACGAGGAATGGTCGCCGGGCCTCGCCTGGCTGCTCGACCGCGCGCATGAAACGGCGGGCACCGGGCCACCTCTCCGCCCGGCCGCCCCCGGCTGCCCCTGCCCGATGTGGCGCTGGTCGCTTGCTGTGCCAGGGCTGGCGCAGGGGCCCAGAGGAGCCGATGTTCTCGCCGGCGAGACCGCCTGGTGCTTCCCGCTGGGCGTGGGTGAAGGTGGCGGCCTGCTCGCCGTCGGCCACCGGCGCGACGAGCGGCTGCCCAGGGAGGTAGCGAACCTGGCGGCGGACCTCGCATGCCGGATCGGCCTGGCGCTGGGCAATGCCGGCCTCCTGAGCCAGCGGGGGTGACGGCCCGCTACGCCGTCCAGCCGGCGGGCCAGCGACACTGACCGCCCGTCCCCCGTCCGCTAGCCGACGGGCTGCTTCGGCCGCGCTTTGCCGCCCGTGGGCTGCTTCTGCCGCTGCTTGCGGCCCGCTGGCTGATCCTGCCGCTGTTTCCCCGGCGTGTGCTGTTGTTTCCCGGGCCCTCGCTGCTGGTTTCTCGGCGTGGGCTGCTCATGCCGCCCGGCCCGCCCCGGGGGGCTGGGCGGGCCGGGCGAGTCCGGCATGCCAGGCGGCACGTGCGGGCCGGGTGAGCCCTGCGGCCCGGGCGGGTCGTGTGGGCCTGGCGAGTCCTGTGGGCCTGCCGACTCCCGCGGCCCCGGCGATTCTTGCGGGCCAGGGGCGTCGTGCAACCGGGGCGTGAATTCCTTCCCGCGCAGCGCCTGCTCCACGAGGTCTGCGGCGTGCGCGGCGGTGACGAGGCGGCGTCCCTCGGTCCGGTAGGCGGCGAGCACCGCGTCCAGGCCGCTGACCGGAACCACGCCGCCGAGCTCGGTCCGGGCCGTGCGGTATCCCTGGCGTGCCCCCTCGACGCAGGCGGTCAGGTGCCGCCTGGCCAGCGTCGCGAGCGCAAGGGGATGACGCCGCAGGACCCCGTGCAGCCGGTAGTCGGGCGGAACCACGTCCAGCAGCCACGTGACGGCGGTCCGCTCGAACTCCTCGCTGCCCGGCGGGTGAACCCCGGTTGGCCATCCGGGTGGTAGATAGGCGACCATGCGCTAACTATAACAGGTTTATCGAACTTGCGTTCGAGAAGGTTGGGCCGGAAATGGAAGTGTCCGGGTGGTGTTGGTCACACCACCCGGACACCCTTGGCTCATCGGCGCCATCTCCGTGGCCGCGGGCCGGACCTGGCCGACCCGGCGGGGTGGGCGGCCACCGGCATCTCCGGCGTCTGGGTCTGGTAGATGCCGCGGATGAGCCACCTCATGCCCTGAGCAAGCTGGCAGCCTGCAGGCAGCCGGGCTGCCCCTCCTCGGCGGAGATCTGGGCTGAGCGAGAACGGTTACGCGCGCGCCGCGCCTGCCGGGCAAGCCGCGACCAGCATGCGCGAGCCTGCCAGTCCCTGACGCGCTCGGAAACCAGGGCTTCCGCCAGTGCTGGGTTCACAGTGCCCTCCCGGGTCTGGGCCAGGGGTCCTGGCCGTTCACCTTTGAGGATCGTGCTAAGGCGGTCGGCGGCACATCGGGCGGATGCCCTATCTATGGGTGCGGCGCCGTCCTAAGGCGGCGGGCTCGTCCTGAGGCGTGCTGCGCGGCGCACGGTGGCGGCGGCTTGCGGCCCGCCGGGACAGGGAACCGTCGAGGTCACAGGGCGCGTCTGTGGACGATGCAGCGGTGGCGCGCTCGACGGGGACGCTACGAGGACCCGGGTCCTCGCCCGCTAGCGCCCGTCCGCATCGTGGTCGAGCTGAGAGCTTCCATGCAGGCTCCAGGGCACTCCTTCGTCGGCCCACCCGACCGGGACGTCGCCCGGATCCCCGCGCGGTGGCGGGCCGCCGTCAGGCTGAGGCGGGCCGCCAGGCTGAGGCGGGCCGCCAGGCTGGAGCCGGTCACCGCGCCGCAGCCGGTCGCCGCGCTGGGGCCGGTCGCCGGTTCGCCGGTAGCGGCGGCTCCGCTCGGGCGGGCGGACCGGCGGGCCCAGGCCGACCGTCACGGCCCCGCCGCCCGACGTCGAAGGCCCGATGGTGAGGGTGCCGCCCGAGGCCTCGGCGATCCGCTGGGCGATGTCCAGCCCGAGGCCGGTTGACCCGCCGCTGGACTGGCCGCGCTCGGTCGGGTCGCTGTCCGGGAAACCAGGCCCGTCGTCGGCGACGACCAGCCATGCGCCGCCGCCCGCCCGCCTGCTGAGCTTCACCGCGAACGCGCAGCCTTCGGGCGTGTGCGAGAAGACGTTCTCCAGCAGGATGTCGGTGCAGGCCGCCAGGTCGTCGCCGGACGCGCCCACCGGCACCGGGCCAGGGACGACGTCGACCATCATCGGGCGTTCCTGGTCCTCGGCCAGCGGCCACCAGAACGCGGCGCGCTCGGCGATGACCAGTGAGGCGTCGCACGCGGCACCCACGCCGCCCCCGGTCGGCCGCCTGGCCGCGCGGATGATCTCGTTGACGGTGCGCTCGACCGCGTCCACGTCGGCCGAGAGCTGCGTCATCTCGTCGGCGTTGCGCAGCGACTCGGCGTCGATCCGCAACGCCGTCAGCGGGGTGCGGAGCCGGTGGGACAGGTCGGCGACGGTCTCCCGCTCATGCGCGAGCAGATCCCCGATCCGCACCGCGAGACGGTTCAGCCCCGTTCCCGCCCGGCGGACCTCCGGTGGCCCGGCAACCGTGGCGCGAGTCGTCAGGTCGCCGGTTGCCAGGAGGTCGGACGCGTGGGCGAGGGCGACGATCGGCCGCACCAGGGACCGGGCGAGCTGATCGGCAACCACCACGCTGAGCGCGAGCAGCCCGAGCCCGAGCCCACCGAGCAGGAGCCAAGCCCTGGCGACCCCCTGCCGCAGCTCGGCGTCGGGCACAAAGGTGCGGATCACCGCCGCGGAGCTGCCGGGCAGGCCCTGGACGGCGACAAGGACCTCCACGCCATCTGGGCCCGGGGTGGTGAAGCTGCGGCCCCTGGCGGCCAGGTCCACCGCCGCGGACCGGGGTGCTGGCTGACCCAACTCACGGCCGTTCGGCAGGAAGACCGTGACCGGGCTGTTCCCGGTCTCCGCGTTGAGCCCGTCCACCGTCAGCCGGAGGCGGTTGGTACTGAGCGTGGTGACCAGCGGCGCCAGGTGCTGGGCCTCGAAGGTCGCCGCGCTCACCGCCCGGTCGGCCGTGAAGTTGCGGAGCACGAGCGCGAGCGGTACCAGGAAGGAGACCAGGACCAGCGAGCTGGTCGCCACGACGAGCAGGATGACGCGGAGTCTCATCCCGGCGCGCTGAGCTTGATCCCGACCCCGCGGACCGTGTGCAGGTAACGGGGCTGCTGCGCGGTTTCCCCGAGCTTGCGGCGCAGCCAGGAGACGTGGACGTCGACGGTCTTGTCGGCGCCGCCATAAGGCATGCGCCAGACGTGGGTCAGCAGGTCACGCCGGGTGACCACCTGGCCAGCGTGGAGTACCAGATAGTGCAGTAGATCGAACTCGCGCCGGCTCAGATCTAACGGGGCGCCGTCCAGCGTGGCCTCATGCCCGTGGGGGTCCAGTTGCAGGCCGCCGACCTCGAGCTTGCCCCCATTCGGCGGCTCGCCCTGAGCGGCGCGGCGCAGGACCGCCCGGATCCTCGCGTCGATCTGCCCCGCACCGAACGGCTTGATCACATAATCGTCGGCGCCCGCGTCGAGTACCCGGATGATCTCCGCCTCATTGTCGCGGGCGGTGACCACAACCACGGGGATCGAGCTGACGGCGCGCATCATCCGCAGTGCCTCATAGCCCCCGAGACCGGGCAGGCCGAGGTCGAGAAGTATCAGGTCGGGCGGCGAGTCGAGGACGTGCTGGAGTGCTTCCACGGCGCTGGGCATGCTGGTCACGGCGTGGCCGCGCTCGGTGAGAGCCCTGATGAGGGCTCCCCTGATGGCGGCGTCATCCTCGACGAGCAACAGCTGGGCCACGGACATGAAGTTACCTGTGTGCGCCGTTACGCGTGCCGAATCCGGCAATGGCGGACTGGCGGCCGCCGTTTTCCTTGAGGCGTGCTTTACCCGCGCTTAACGTCGCTTCCGCGACTCTGGCTGGCATGCGTACCCGTACCGTTATCGCCACCGGCGCGTGGCTCCTCGGGGCGGCCGCGGCGACCGCGGGCAGCCTGCTGGTGGTGTCGGAGCTCGGTGACGGCATCACCGGCTCGCCGAGCCAGCAGCCGACGGTGTCGGTGATCAACCAGGCGCAAGCGAGCCAAGCGGCGCAGCCGTTATCGTCGCCGCGCCCGCGATCCCAGGGTGGAACAGAGAGGTCCGCCGGAACGGACAGGACCGGCGGGACGGGGGGCGCCGGCGGCACCGGTGGAGCGGGCGGGACCAGCGCGACCGGCGGGACCGTCCTCACCTCGTCGGGAGGCACGGTCGTCGCACGGTGCGCCACGGCGGGCGCCGTCCTGCTGTCCTGGAGCCCTCAGCAGGGCTTCCAGGCGGGCAGCGTGATCCGCGGGCCGGCCAGCGCCGCGCGGGTCGTGTTCACCGCCACGGCGAGCACGGTGACTATGACGGTGTCCTGCTCCGGCGGGATGCCTTCCGCGGCGACCACCGTGACGAACGCGGAGGTAGAGGACAACGGGGGACGGGGAGGCGGAGGCGGGGGCAACAGCGGGCCAGGGGGAGGCGGAGGTGGCGGCGGAGACGGCTGACCGCCGCCGGAAGGCCAGCGTGGCCCCGGGCTGGGCTGTGCCCGTCCCGTCAGCCCCTGACCTCCTCCATCAGCAGGGCAAGCGTCGGGCAGGTGTCGACCGCCCGCTTTGCGTGCTCCATCACACCGGCGGGGACGGCCGAGGACGACAGGATCGGGTACCCCCACGGGTCAAGCTCGATGATCTCGGGCAGGAGTTCGGCACACAGTCCATGCCCCGTGCAGGCGATCGGGTTGACGCGCAGCCGGTACCTCACGTCCAGTCCCATTCCCGGTCCTCGTCGCTGGGTATCGGCAGCAGTGGGGTGCGGCCGACTCCGTAGCAGGGCCCCTGCCGGTCGTGCCGGCGCGCGTGCGGGGCGAACGCCGTCAGCGCGCTGCACACAAGCTGGGTGGCGCCATCGGGGTGCCGGCAGGCGCCACGCTTCTCGATCAGCGGGACGAGGGTGGCGATCGCCTCGATCGCCTGGCCCCAGCCGCCCTGGTAGGCGAGTTCGATGACCGCATCGGCCAGCGCCGGCAGCCCGAACACGCACGGGCCGCACTGGGCGGCGGTCTCTTCCGCCAGGTAGCTGATCACCCGGGCCGTTTCGGCCAGCGGGCAGGACGTGACCGGCAGGACGATCACGATGCCCGCGCCCATCGCCCCGCCCACGGCGCGCAGTCCCGCGTGGGTCATCGGCACGGGCCACGCGAGCCGGGCGGGCAGCCACGCGCCGAAGTAGCCGCCGACCAGCACCGCTTGCGGCCGGTCGGAAGGCCCTCCGGCCAGCGTCACCACCTGGCCGATCGGTGTGCCCAGCTCGATTTCGTAGACGCCCGGGCGGGCGACCGCGCCGCCGACGGTGACGAGTGCGGAACCCGGGGCCGACGGTGGGCCGATGCCTCGGAACCAGCCGTCGCCATAGCGGGCGATCAGCGCCAGGTGGGCAAGCGTCTCCACGTTGTTCACCAGGGTGGGCCGCCCCTTCAGGCCCCGCTCGTGCGGGCGCGGCGGCGAGAAGGTCGGCTTGCCCGGCCCGCCGCCCAGGTACTGGATGATCGAGGAAGCCTCGCTCGAGACGTACCGGGCCGGGATCCCCGTGACCTGAATCGGCACCGGGTCGACGCCGAGCGTCTCGCGGTCAGCGATCGCGTCCTCCAGGCTGGCCATCAGGTCGGCTTCCTGCCCGTGCACGACCAGGTGGGCCTCGTCGGCCCCGACCGCGTACGCGGCCAGCGTGATCCCGTCCAGGACCAGATGCGGCACCCGGGCCAGCAGCAGCCGGTCCTTGCAGCTGGCGGGCTCGCCCTCGGCGCCATTGGCGATCACGATCGCCCGGCCCGGCCCGGTCGCGACCGAACGCATCTTCCGGCCGGTCGGGAAGCCGGCGCCGCCCCGGCCGGTGAGGCCGGACCGCTCGACCGTATCGATCAAGCGCTCCGGCCGCTGTTGCCACATGCGGCCCTGATGGGGGGACACCACCGGCAGCGGCAACGGCCCGTACAGCCGTTCATGTTCGGCCAGCCCGGCCGGGTGATAACAGGAGACGCCGGCGAGCAGGCGGGGCAGGCGAAGTTCCGGCGCACGGTAGGCGGACAAGGCGATCGAGGTCACCGGGCACCGGCC
>Ga0081540_1002766_pt1 | contig 14234 bp, 12 predicted proteins | sample TabmetS2T1R1_FD_71024 | JGI IMG/M metagenome (GOLD analysis project Ga0081540, IMG submission 71024) | Tabebuia heterophylla rhizosphere microbial communities from the University of Puerto Rico - S2T1R1 | ecosystem: Host-associated > Plants > Roots > Rhizosphere ... | reverse complement strand
TCGAGCTCGATCACGACGAACTACGCGAGCGGATGAGCGGCAACTTGTGCCGTTGCGGCGCCTACAACGGAATCGTCGATGCCATCCATGAGACCTTCGGCGGGCAAGGCGCGAGCCGAACAGCTCGGGCAGTCGGAAAGGAGACGGCTCGATGACGCCATTTCTCTACGAACGCGCTGCGGATGGTCGGGCAGCACTATCATCAGGCGCACGCGCGGGGGCGAGCTTCCTCGGTGGCGGGACCAACCTCGTCGACCTGATGCGCGAAACGATCGCCCGCCCCACCCTTCTCGTTGACGTCACCGGACTCTTTCGCGAAATCGAGGACCATGGCGAAGGCGGCCTGAAAGTGGGCGCCGGCGCCAAGAATACGGCGGTCGCCTCGGACTCACGCGTTCGCCAGCGCTTCCCGTTGCTCTCGCAAGCCATCCTCGCCGGCGCATCCGCGCAAATTCGAAACATGGCAACGGTCGGAGGAAACGTTCTGCAGAGAACGCGGTGCGCTTACTTCTACGACCATGCCGCCCGTTGTAACAAGCGAAAGCCCGGCGCCGGATGCGATGCGATCGGCGGTTTCAACCGCGCCCACGCGATTCTGGGCGCGTCGCCGAGTTGCGTGGCTACGCACCCGTCCGACATGTGCGTGGCGTTGGTGGCCTTGGATGCGACGGTGAGCGTCGAAGGAGGAAATGGAGCGCGCGAGCTACCGCTGGCCGATCTCCACCGCCTGCCGGGCGAAACGCCGGAGATCGAGACCGAGCTCAGGCATGGCGAACTCATAACAGCCGTGACGTTGCGTCCGAACGCGTTCGCCGCGCGCTCGTCCTACCGCAAGGTGCGCGATCGGGCGAGTTATGCCTTCGCGTTGGTCTCGGTGGCTGCCGCTCTGGAGCTTGATGGTAATCGTATCAAGGACGCACGACTGGCGCTTGGGGGCGTTGCGCATAAGCCTTGGAGAGCGCACGCGGCGGAAGCTGCACTTAGGGGGCGTGCTGCAAGCGAAGCGGCGTTTGCGGAGGCGGCGGAAGCGGAGCTCTCGTCGGCGGAGGGTTTACGCCACAATGCCTTCAAGATCGACCTGGCGAAGCGCGTCATCGTGGACAGCTTCGTCAAACTGGCGTCGAAAGAGGAGTTGCGTCGATGAGCGTCGTACAGACTGTGATGAAGAAAGCCATCGCGCTCGCACCAGATGGCTGGATGCCGGGCGGAACTCCCGATCCGCTGATCCGGGAGAAGCACGGGCTGATCGGCAAGCCGTTGTCGCGCATCGACGGTCCGTTGAAGGTGTCGGGCCAGGCGAGGTTCGCCGCCGAATATTCTATCGAAGGCCTCACGTACGCCGCACTCCATTACGCATCGATAGCTAAGGGTCGCATCGCCGAAATAACTATTGACGAAGCCGCAGCGGCGCCGGGCGTGGTTCTGATCATGACGCACCTGAACGCGCCACGACTGAAGCCGGCACCCGTCTTCGGCACGAATCCGAAGGCTGCAAGCGGCGACGACCTGCCGGTCATGCAGGACGACCGAATTCACTGGAACGGTCAGCCGGTCGCGGTCGTCCTTGCCGAAACTCAGGAGCAGGCCGACCATGCCCAATCGCTGATCCGCGTACGCTACGAGCACGAAGCGGGCATAACCTCACTGGAAGAAGCTCGGGCAAAGGGCTCCGAGCCTGGCCAGTTCATGGGTGAACCTCTCAAGCTCGAAATCAGGGACGCGGAAGCTCTACTTGCCGCGGCACCCGCTAAGGTAGATGCCATCTACCGAACGCCCGGCCACAATCACAATCCGATCGAACTGCATGCGGTGACGCTGGCATGGGACGGCGACGAGCTCAGGGTCCACGACGCCACTCAAGCGGTGGCGCATGCGGCCTGGACGCTGGCGCAAATATTCGGCATCAGTGAAGAGAATGTCCACGTCTCGTCTCCGTTCGTGGGTGGAGGTTTCGGCAGCAAGACGCTATGGCAGCATCAGATCCTCGCGGCGGCCGCATCCAAGTTAGCGAAGCGCCCCGTCCGGATCGTCCTTTCGCGGGAGGGAGTCTTCAGGATCGTCGGCGGAAGGGCGTCGACCGAGCAGCGGGTAGCGATAGGCGCACAGCGAGACGGCGGATTCGATGCCATCGTCCACACCGGGCTCACCGCGATGACGTCGCACAACGCGATGACAGAGCCTTTCATCGTCGCCACGCGGAGCCTCTATGCGTCCAAAAGCTTCAAGCTAGAGGTCGATACCGTGAAGCTCAATATGGTCGCAAACACTTTCATGCGCGCGCCTGGCGAAGCCGTCGGCACCTTCGCTCTTGAGAGCGCCATCGACGAGTTGGCGGCAGAGCTCGGCATCGATCCGATAGAACTCCGCATCCGCAATGAACCGGATAAAGACCCGACCCAGGGACTGCCGTTCTCCCAGCGCAACACCGTCGAAGCTTGGCGTGCCGGCGCGGACCGCTTCGGCTGGGCGAAGCGGAACCCGAAGCCGCGCACCCGCCGCGATGGCGATTGGTTGGTCGGGCTCGGCTGCGCGACGGGCACGTATCCATACTATCGAATGCCGGGCGGGGCGGCGCGCATTACCATCACCCGCGATGGCAAGGCGACAGTCGCCATCGCTGCTCATGAAATGGGCATGGGCACTGCCACCGCGCAAACACAGGTCGCCGCGGATCGGCTGGGACTTCCAATGGACCAGGTAGAGTTCCACTACGGCGACACCACCCTTCCCGGCGTCGTTCTGGCCGGAGGTTCCCAGCAAACCGCTTCCATCGGCGCCGGCGTAGCCGCGGCACACCGCGCGCTCGTCACCGAGCTCTTGAAGCTTGCCGGAAACGATTCGCCGCTCGCCGGTCTTCGTCCGGACGAGGTCGGAGGGCTTGAAGGCGGGCTATGCGCGCTCGAAGATTCGGGGCGCCGCGAAAGCTACGTTTCGATCTTGAAGCGCTCACAACGCGCGGCACTCTCTGCTGAAGCCGAAGCACCGATGCCCTTCGAACTCCAGCACTGGTCGATGCACAGCCACGCAGCGATGTTCTGCGAGGCCCGCGTCAACGCCGTGACGGGAGAAGTAAGGATCGGCCGTTTTCTCGGCTCCTTCGACTGCGGCCGCATACTCAATCCGAAGACCGCATCAAGTCAGTTCCGCGGCGGCATCGTCATGGGTCTCGGTCTGGCGCTGATGGAAGAGACGCAACTCGACGAGCGCACCGGCCGAATAATGAATGCGTCGCTCGCCGAGTATCATGTTCCGGTGCATCTGGACGTCCCGGCGATTGAGGTGATGTGGACCGACGAACCCGATCCGAGGACCCCAATGGGGGCCCGGGGGATCGGCGAGATCGGAATCACGGGCGTCGGCGCGGCCGTCGCGAACGCGGTCTTCAACGCCACCGGCAAGCGGGTACGTGAATTGCCCATCACGCTGGATAAGACGCTTTGAACTCCGGCGTCGGCGCTTAGCGCGCGGTAACGATCTGCATTTCGCGAACTTTCGCCATCCCGGCAACTTATTACTGACTCTCCGCTGGGGTCGAATAGCTGCAGGTCAGCCTGCCTTTGCCTGGACTTTAGGCCGAAATATCCATTCACGCCAGACAGTGAACAATGCGGCCATGATGACCGGTCCCAAGAACAAGCCGATCAGACCGAAAGCGGCAAGGCCGCCAAAGATTCCGACGAAGGCGAACAGAAACGGAAGCCGTGCCGAACCGCCGACCAAGGTTGGCCACACGAAATGATCGCCGGCGAGCATGACGATCGCTCCCCAGCAAAATACGCCTGCGGCTGCAAACCCGGTGCCATCACCAGAGACGAGCACTATCGCCGCGGTGGTGAAGGCCACCCAAGCCCCGAACGGCACCATGGCGAAGGCTGTCGTGAAGATCGTGAACAACACTGCATTTGGCACGCTCGCGATGAGATAACCTACGCCGATCAGTAGCCCCTCTCCCACGGCAACCAGCACGGTTCCGTTAACCGTACCGCGGGTCGCATCGATCATCTTTTCGACCAGACCTTCTCCTGCTTCGCCAAAAAGCCTCTCGCAGGTCTCCAGAAAACGGTTAGCCAAAGCGCGGCCATTGCTGAGCATAACGAACAGGGCCAACAACGCAAAGAAGAGAAGAAACAGGCGGTGAATCAACTGTCCGCCCAACGTTCTAAACAGATCCGACGCGCTTTCAGCGTTGATGGTTTTGAGCCAGCCAGTCGCAGCTTTGGGATCGGAAAGGTTGTCACGCCACCACTGCTGCATACTTTCTGCCGCAATCGGGAGGCGCGCGATCCACTCGGGAACTTCAATGCCGCTCTCCCCCGCCCTCTTCAACCAGCCGACGAGTACGTCACCTTGCTGGGCTACTTGGTAGACGGCAAGGGCCATAGGGGTGGCCAAGATGAGCGCCACGAGGCCGGTGAAAATTAACGCGGTGAGGCCGGACGGTCCTGACGCGAAACGCTGCGCAAAATTGATGTAAAGTGGCCATAGCGCCACGGCTAGAATAGTGGCCCAGATCAGCGCAGGCAGAAAGCCCGCAGCTGTCCACAACGCAAGGGCGACCAGCGCTAGAGCGAGCACGACCCGGGCGTTCATTCGCGCAGAGGCGCCCAATGGCAGCGGCTTTGGGTCTGCGTTAGCTGGCGCTGCTTGCTTTTCGAGCGCGCGGTTCTTCGACGTGCCTGATTTTATCTGGGCCGGCATGCTAAATAAAACAGCAAACAGGCCGCGCGGTTCCGAGAAGGAACGCGCGCGCTGCCGATTCGTCGGGCGTAGACGGCGTCTGCCGCGAGCGCGGACAGTATTGGCCCGGGAGTTCTTCCGTCGACCTGCCGAAGCAGTTCCAGTTGCAGTAAAAACTTCAGCCCTCTCCGCGAGCGCGCGAGGCACAACCGACACGCTCAACTTCCGTTATGATCATGCGTGCTATCTCTCGCCGACATGGGCTGTATTGACGCGGACCCACCTGCGAGCAAACAAAACCGCGACTATCTTTGCGGCGTCTGGCATCCAGGCCAATGTCGTCTACGATCTCGGCACGCGCCAGGAGTTCGGCTCGGGATGGCCTGATCGCGCCCACCGGGCCGGACCCCTCCGCTCGGACTAAATCGGAGGAAAGGGTTGCGGCGGCTCGGCGGGCAGAAGAATTCCCGCCGCGATCTCCGGCCGCGACCCCGCCCGACCCTCGTGCTTCCGTCTTTCGCAATTTCGGCCATCAAAAACTCCTCCGCACTTCAATCGAATCGCGGGGCTAAGTCCTGTCCACAGCATCGTCAGTTCGCATTGGTTCGGCGGTAAGGCAATCCCAAGCGATCCCGCGGCGTCATCAGCGCGAAAGCACTGAAGCTGCGGCTGACGCAACCGGATAAGGCGATGGGCTCGGCCCGCAATCTTAGTCACTTCAAAAACAAAAAACGCAAAAAACGTTCTTAATTGCCTGTCTTTCCGGCCACACTCTTACCGTTTACAGTCGCTGTCGGGCTGTCCAGAAGACCAGGCAGGCCCCTTAAGGCCAAACCAACGGCGATGCAGAGCACCGCAAGGCCGACGAATATCGCTGCGACAACATTTGTGCTGGGTCTTTTTGGTGACGAGCCTGCCATCGAAGTCTCCCGTTGGTGCGACAACCCAACCGCTCCTGCGCTGTTCCGTGACGCTTAGATGAACTTCGTGAGGCGTACTGGCGGTTTGCGCTGAAGCGCTTCACGCGCCTCGCAGGAACCCGTGAGCCGCACGTACATTGAACGTGTTGCAGGCGAGGGAAAAATATCGTGACAAAACCCAAGGGCGAAGAGGTCTGGAATTATTTTACCGGCCGACGACAACTGAGCGATCATGAATTTGTCACACACGTCGCCCTTGCGCAGCGCATCGCTCAGCTCCGTAACGCGACCTATTGCGGCGTTTGGAATGGTATCAGCTCCGCTGACTGCGCCGTGTACTTAGTGCCTGACGATACGCTGCTATATTCTGAACTTGCGGCACTCGCTGCGACTGCGCCTTGTCTCGATTTTTTTGGCGGGGTGGTCCCGTTCTTTTTTGTCATGACGAAGGCAATCACTCATTCGACGATACCAGACGCGCGCGCATCGCCGGCAGGTTGGGCGAAGGATCTTGGTAAACGCCTGAACGACGCTGTCCTACATGGTTACAGTGCGTTCTGTGCGGCTGATGCCTATGATGCCGGGCTCTCGCTGTTGCGCGAAGGGCCGCTTCGGCTCAAGCCCTTGCAAGAACGAGGCGGGTTAGGACAGAAAGTTATCGGAAAGGATTCTGCATTGGTTCAGGCGCTCGATACGATCGATTTCGAGTGTGGCGGCATCGTGCTGGAGCAGAATCTGACCGAAGTTGAAACTTTCAGCGTAGGGTTTGTTTCGATAGGCTCGGCGACGATCTCGTATGTTGGCACGCAGGAACTTACGTCCGATAATTACGGCCTGTTGGTGTATGGTGGGTCCGAGCTCTTCGTCGCAAGAGGAGGGCCTGACGAACTTCTTGCTCATCAGCTCAATGCTGATCGGCGTCGCGCGATAGAACTATCGATTGCCTATGAACGAGCTGCCCTGTCGGCGTATCCGGACATCAGGGCCACACGCCGCAATTACGACGTTGCAAGAGGCAGGAGCAGCTCCGGCGATGTGCGCTGGGGTGTCCTGGAGCAGTCGTGGCGTCTCGGCGGGGCGACCGCAGCGGAAGTGCTCGCCTTCCAGTCTTTTTCTCGGAACCTCGAACAGCCGACCGTTCGCGTTCGTTGCTACGAGCGTTACGGAAACGATATTTCCATTCCCGTCGATGCGGAAGTATTTTATCGGGATTGTGACAGTAGGGTCGGTCCCATGGCAAAATACGCTTTGATTTCAAAATGACTCCAAAGGAAGAGGTGGTCGCCATTCCGGTCGGAATACGCCGGGTGGCGGGGACGATTTTTGCGCCTGAGAAAGCGGTTGGCACTGTCCTGTTTGTTCATGGCTGGAACAGCAGTCAAGCGGAGGATCTCGACCGTGCCCGGACGATAGCTTCGTTCGGATATATTTGCCTGACCTTCGATCTCTACGGCCACAACGCTACTTCCAAATTCCATTCGGCCGCCACTCGTGAAGACAACATGCTGGATGTTGTTGCGGCTTACGAGGTGCTCGAAAAGCTCAAGAAGCCGGTCGCTCCTGGTATTATAGGTGTGAGCTATGGCGGCTATCTAGCAGCGCTCTTAACTTCGAGGAAGCCGGTCGCATGGCTGGCACTGCGTGCGCCGGCGTTGTACCGTGATTCCGGTTGGCAGATGCCGAAGGCGAGCTTTGACCGCGCCGACCTCAACGCGTATCGCCGGCTTGCAATCGGTGCCAAAGAAAACCGCGCCCTTCGAGCTTGTTCTCAGTTTGAGGGCGATGTTCTTATTGTGGAATCGGAATTTGATTCGATGGTCCCGTCTACCGTCACGGCGAACTATCGAACGGCATTTGCAAGAGCCGCGTCTCTCACATTTCGACGGATTGAGCTCGCCGATCACGCGCTTAGCAAGCGCGAATGGCAGAATGGCTATTCCAAGCTCCTGCTAAACTGGTTCGAGGAGATAGTCGTTCGAAACGACCGTTAGCGGCGGGCACAGCCGACTAAAGAAAATGACCTCGTGACCCATCATGACGAGCCAGAGGCAGCGAGCCCCCAAGGAACCAAGCGGAAGGCGTGGCTCGCCGCCTGAACGAGCAGGCAGCCCGGGAGGAAGAAAGCCGCCGGTCGGGTTGAGCTGAGCGCAAGCGCACCCGTCCCTAAGAGACCGTTGCTGCAGACGATTTTAGCTGGCCTGCCTGTCGATGCGTGCATTTTTGCTGGAGTCGACCAGGTCGATCAGCTTGATGCGGTCAAATTCTCTCCAAACGTTCGCCAGCCAGTGCCTGACATAACCTCGCAACACAAAGGAGTAATTGGTCTCTTCATTCTTCGGTCCTTTGTTCGAAATGAATTTGACGAACGAAACTGAAGAAAGCTCGACCTGCTCGAAGGCCATTGCGTTAAGTTTGGGTATATTCAGTTCCGTGGCGTCAGGGAGGCGACGGAAGTAAGAGTTATAAGTCGCCTTGTCCCATTCGAAAAAATTTGTGTCGTTGATGAAGTTTTTTACCAAGAAGTATTTTGCGCCCGCCATGAAGTTCGCCGTCTCTGCGATCTCATCGAGAGACGCGATCGAGGGTCCGAGCAGGTGAAACACTGCAAAGGTAATTTGACCTGACTTCGCGGCTTCAAGAAATCCGATGTCGCGCAGGGAGGCCAGGGCCGGCGACATTAACCCCGCCCTGACGTCGATGACCGTTACGGAAGGTGGCGCGGTGTTGAGCGTGTCGAATATCTTCATTTGATGCGAAGTCATCGTCATGTCGACGATTTCCGCTACGTCAGGATAGAAGCGCTTCAGCGTTCCGCGGGGAGACTCGGTGTCAAAGGCGCGCGTTGGAACATTGTTGACATTGAAATAGTCGAGCAGCGTACGCGAGACGGTGGTCTTTCCAACGCCGCCCTTGTCGGCGCCCACAACAATAACTGCTGGTTTTGTCATACTCATCCCCTCAAAAACTCTAACAAATGGACCGGGTAAGCATCCGAACCTCCGCCTTGGGCCGTAACAAGGCAAAAACGAGGGGATTTGATGCGCGAAATATTCCTGACCTCTTGCGAGCTGAAAGGTTAGGCGCTCGCTCAGCGTGAGCTCACCAAGAGCAGGAAGGCATTGGTCCGGAAGCCGCGGTCGACAAAAAGAGGTGATGCGACCGATTCCGGGAACACGATGAAGAAGAAGATTCAGCTCAGTCGAAGCCGCGAATGCCGTACCCCCCATCGGTAATTGAGAACCCAATTGACGCGCAAAAAGATGGATCGCCCCCGGCGTAGCTCGCTACGAAGCGTTTCGGCTTGCTGTCATAAATCTGCATTGTTATTGTCATGAACCTATTCAGCTTCAAACTCTCGGTAAGGCCGTTGTGATCAACGGAACGCTGGCATGTCCGGACGTTTGACAAGGACGTCGCGGGACAATCTGCTGGCATGAAGCAGAAAAAGAACTGATCACGTTCGAACAGAAGGAGCGCGACTTCGCGCGCAGGACGCTGGGAGCGCGCCGGGCAGCTGGGACTTTCGGTTCTTACAGAGCCGCTGCATCAAGATGAGCACTGGAATATGGGATGGAGCTGCTGGATCCGCCCCTTGTCTTATGCGGCGGGCCTCAAACCTTCTCAAACGTATCCACATTCATAGAGACTGCCCGCCACCAATTGGTGTTTTTGAGTTTGGCTGGTTCTCCGGGTTTGTCCGCGCTGAGACTTTGGTCGGACACGACGAACCAAGCGGTTTCCATTTTTCCCTCCCGCAGCAGGCCGGTATAGGAAACGACGTGATCTCCGGTTGGTGAGTTCCCGGCAGAAGAAAAGCCGATGCAGTGCCCGCGATGCGCCCCGACGATCGGAACGACCTGGCCGTAAAATCCGCTATCGCTTAGAGCCGTTTTGAAGGTTCCCTCGATTCTTCCATCTGCCTCGCTCGTGATTTCGACAATCGAGCCGAACTGATTTTTCCATTTTCCTACCCAGGCCATCGAACCCCCGTTTGCTTTCGCGTCTTATGGTGGACTAGCTCCGCTTCCGATCGGAGTCGAGCTTCACCCTTTCGGCGTCACAGAACTGTCACGGCTCGCTCGGACTATTATTTGGAATCCGCATCAAGGCACTGAATGTATTTCCTCGCACTTGCGATAGACTACGACGGAACCCTCGCCACTGACGGCGCTGTTGATGGTCGCACACTCAAGGAACTACAGCGATTAAAGGAAAGCGGCCGCAAGCTGCTTATGGTCACCGGCCGCGAGCTTCCGGATCTCAAGCGGGTGTTTCCAGACCTTCACATCTTTGACCGTGTTGTCGCGGAAAACGGCGCGTTTCTTTACACCCCGAAAACTGAGGAGGAGAGAGAGCTGACGCCCGCTCCCCCGGCAGTGTTCGTTAACCGGCTCAGGTCGGAAAACGTGCCGGTGTCTGTCGGCCGCGGCATCGTTGCGACCTGGAAACCGCATGAAACTGCGGTGCTCAACGCGATCCGAGACCTCGGGCTTGAACTTCAAATCATTTTCAACAAAGGCGCCGTCATGGTCCTGCCGGCAGGCGTCAACAAGGCGTCCGGCTTGGCAGCCGCTTTGGCAGAACTCGAACTGTCGCCGCACAACGTTGCCGGGATAGGCGATGCCGAAAACGATCATGCATTTTTGAGCGCTTGCGGCCTTGCGGTGGCTGTAGCGAATGCGCTGCCCATGCTGAAGGAGAGTGCCGACATCGTTTTGAACGCGGCACGTGGCGATGGCGTGTGCGAGCTGATAGAAAAAGTAATTGAGGATGATGGCGGCTTGGCCCCAGTGAAACGCCACGGAATTGTGCTCGGCCGCAGCAACAAAGGTTATGATGTTCACCTTCACAGCGCGCGGCGGGGCGTCCTGATTGCCGGCAGTTCAGGTATCGGCAAGTCGACGCTTGCCACCGCCTTGACGGAGCGAATGACGGAACGGTGTTTTCAGTTTTGCGTCTTTGACCCTGAGGGCGACTATCAGGAACTCGAAAACGCTGTCGTCGTCGGCAATGCCAAGTCGCCGCCGCGGGTGGAGGAAGTACTCGATCTGCTCCGTAGTCCCGCCACCAACGTCGTCATCAACACCCTTGCGCTCGCCATGGAAGAGCGTCCGGCGCTGTTTGCAAAGCTGCTGCCCGAGCTTTCCAAGATGCGCACCGCGACCGGCCGTCCGCACTGGCTTTTGATCGACGAATCCCATCACCTGCTGCCGAGCGCGAGCGGCTCTGCCGCTCTCACCTTGCCACGAGAGCTCCCGGCGACAATTTTTATCACTGTGCACCCTGACATGATGTCGCGCGATGCTTTAGCATCCGTCGGCTCTGTCGTCGCCCTCGGCGAAAAAGCAATGGACGTCCTGAGGACGTTCAGCGCGGCCATTGATGGCCCCGCGCCTCCGCACACGGGTCCCCCGGATAAGAGCCAGATTCTCTACTGGGACCGCGAAAGCGACCGCGCGCCGGAGCCTGTAGCGGTCGATGGCCCCCGACAGTCTCACAAGCGTCATACAAGAAAATATGCCGAAGGAGATCTTGCCGAGCGCAGCTTCTTTTTCCGTGGCCCTCAAAATCGCCTGAACATCCGTGTGCAGAATCTTCAGCTGTTTCTTCAGATTGCGGAAGGGGTCGATGATGAGACGTGGGAACATCATCTGCGCGCCGGCGAGTATTCAAATTGGTTCCGTATCTGCATTAAGGACGATGAGCTGGCTGACGAAGCCACAGCGATAGAAGGGGACCGGGCCCTTGACGCTGCCGAAAGCCGCCGACGGATCGCCGCCGCGATATCGTCGCGCTACACCGGCCCGGCAAAGCACGAGTGAGCGCTCACCAATCATTCTTCTTATCGGGACCTCGACCCTGTCGCGATCCCGGCTCGTCCAAGATCGTCCGCATTTTGAGCGAACCGCGCGGCCTGTCATCTTTCTTTGCGCGGCCGGGTCGACCTGCCACTATTGTATCTGATCGCTTCGATGCGAGCTTCCGCGGCTGGCTCGACTTCCTGCCCGGCTTCCTTCCGAGATGTCGCGGCTTAATCGCTTTTCCGCTCGCCCGCCTGAAGCGGACTGCGGACGCGCGGGCGGGAGGTCCTTAAGGTCGTGCCGGCAGCCCGCAGCCGCGAGCCCCGCCCGGTCCCGGAAAGTCCGGATTCTGGAAGTCACCCTTTTCTCCTGCGCGAGGAACCGTCTTGGAAAACGCTCATAGCCGACGCTTTATGACGCTCAACCGACCGTCGCCCTCCAGCTTTGCCAATTTTACTTCCGAAACGTCCTCGACTTCGTGCTGACGCAATTGAGATGCGAGCTCGTCGGAAGACAGCATTTCCTTGTCCATGGCGTTGCTGATCATGCGGCCGTTTTCTATCAACGTCAGCGCGGCTGGCTTAAGGAGTGGCCTGAGAGCGGGATAGCGATAGGCGAGCCAGTCCAGGAGATACTCCCACGCCACGATGGTCATCACCAGAACGAGACCTTCGGTCACAGATTGATATTCCTTGCCAAGGCCGTTTTGCGCTGCATCCGCGATCAACACAATCACGAGAAGGTCCGCCGGTCCAAACTGACCTGCCTGTCGACGCGCCATGAAGCGCAAAATCACGAAGAGGCCTAGGTACATGATACTTCCTCGAACAATCACTTCCGCAATGCCGAGGCTGGGAACTAATACGCTGCTCCAATCAATGTGCATGTGCGACCTCTCTGTTGTCGGTGACGTTCCAGAAATCTCATTTCCACCTGTCAATGCCGATTGTTCCGCGATGCGAAGTGGAACTCAGAACCCACGTCTGAATTGAATTTCATAGTTGGAGGAGTGTTGGACATGGCGGACGGTCACTACAACGTTCTTTTTCTTTCAAGCCGGAACGCGGCTCGCAGCATTTTCGCCGAAGCGGTTTTGAACCGCATGGGGCATGGACACTTTGCCGGCTTTAGCGCGGGCCTGCATCCCGCCACCCACCTCGACGAGCTGGCACTCGATGTCCTGAAGGTCGCGGAATATCCTACCGAGGGTCTTCGTCCAAAGCACTGGCAAGAGTTCGCGAAGGCCGATGCTCCTCCCCTAGATTTTGTCTTCACACTTTGTGACCTCGATGCCGGTGAGCCACCACCTCATTGGCCTGGGCGTCCAGTAACGGGCGATTGGCGATATTCCGATCCTGTGAGTTTGGATGATCCAGCAGAGCGGCGTAGCGCACTCGCCGCCACGCTCGGTGGTCTTGAACGACAACTCCTCGCCTTCATGCAGCTTCCTTTTGAATCGCTCGATGAGATCAGCCTGCGCGAGCGATTGAAAGAACTTGGCCAAGGTGTGGCTGCGCCCAGTCGTAGCTCAGCAGTCGCCAATTGACCCTTTGTGGCGCACCCTGCAATGGTAAAATGCACCGGGGTTACGCTGATTGAACCCGCGCGATATGCCTCCACGTTCAAGAGTTGCCCCGGAACCTGGATCACCGCTCAAAGCGGCGGCCACTTCGGTTGTTCGCCCGCGTCGATCGGGCCTAAGCTGGTCCGCCGGCGAGGTTGAGAAACTGCGTGCCTTGGCGGGCACGAAATCCGTCTCCGAGATTGCTCAGAGCTTGAACCGATCACGGGGCGCAACCACGGCGAAGGCTTTTGAGCTGCGGTTATCGCTTCAACTGGCGAAACCCGTCCGTCCCCATTCTAGCTTCGGCTAACCGCCAAATCTCGACGCAGTTCGGAAATGCCCGGCTGATGAGGTTCAACGTGATGACCGAAGAGGTCTATAGCAGCGAATGCGAAGCGGCGGCCTGATCCAAGATGCCTGCTCGGTCCTAAACTTTCGCGTTGCTCTGGGCGCCGACGGAGCCGCTGCTCCAGACAGAGCCTCGTTTTTTGTTACAAGACGCCCGTCTTTTGGCGGGCTCTGCAGCTAAATTTGGAACTACGCCGCAGTAGTCGTTGACCGCACGATTGCGGGTCTGGTTCCAGTCGTTATCGTTGCCGTATTTCGGCGCTCCTTCGAGCTGCTTCTCCGTAACGCCCGTCCGGTAGCCGCCGATGAGGGCATCTCGACGACCTTCGAGGGCGACCGGGGCCCGAAATCGAAACCGATCCCTGGACCGAATCGAGTGTACGGCTTCCTGGCGACGGCGCCGAACCCGAGGTCGCACCGATCCATGCGAGCCGACCTATCCAACATTGACTTTGCGATAGGTTGATGAATGCCGACTGCACTGTCCCTTCAGGACGAGTTCACTGCCTGTGCTCTACTAGCGCCATTGGATGGGCAGCGATTGGAAGGGACGCCAATGGCCACGGCTGAGTTCGACCCTCTTGGTGCGGTCGTTGACTGGTTGGACGCGTGCCGAGCACGCCGTTTGGATCAACTGCTAAAACTCTACGAAGCGGGAGCCACTCTGGAATGTGCCTGCGATGGTCCGCGCAGCTATCGGGGCCGGCGCGCTATCGCCAGCTACTGGATTGACCGCCTTGATGCGGCGGTTGACGAGTCCTTCCAGCTGATCAACATCGTGCCCGGCGAGGACCCGGATTGCGTTGTGCTTGACTATCTTAGCTACGAAGGCAAGCCGGTTCGGATGCACTTTACATTTGCCGCCTCAGGGAAAATCGCCGCGACGGTCTGCGCTCCGACGGTAGGTTCGCGTGCGGCGTGACC
>Ga0081540_1002765_pt1 | contig 14238 bp, 10 predicted proteins | sample TabmetS2T1R1_FD_71024 | JGI IMG/M metagenome (GOLD analysis project Ga0081540, IMG submission 71024) | Tabebuia heterophylla rhizosphere microbial communities from the University of Puerto Rico - S2T1R1 | ecosystem: Host-associated > Plants > Roots > Rhizosphere ... | reverse complement strand
CTGGATCGGCGCTCCGACAGCCGCCCCCGCCTTATTTCCTTCACCTGCATGTCGCGATCGATGCCACGCACAGTCTGCTCGACGCGCCAGGCGCCGTCGGCCTGCTCGATCGAAAACATGTTGAAGGCGGCCGCCGGATAATGCCGATGCGCGATTGCCGACGCCGACGGCACGCCGATGGCCGGGATCTCGCCGCGTGGGCCCTCAAGCCACATAGTCGAGTGGACGTGGTCGTGGCCGTGCAGCACCAGCTCGACGCCGTGCTGCCCGATCAGCGCGCGCAACTGCCTGGAATCCGTGAGCCGCTTCACCCGCGATGTCGCGTGCAGCGGATGATGCACCAGCAGCACGCGGAACGCCTGTTCGCCGGCGAGCTCGGCGAGAATGCGGTCGAGCGCCCGCAGCTGCGCCTGCCCAATCTTCCCCGTCGCCATCAATGGCGGTGTTGGCACTGCGGAGGAGACGCCGATCAGCGCCAGCGGTCCGCGCCGCCGCACGAAGGGAAAGGCGCCGTTGCCGCCCTCGATGTCGCCGCGCAGATAATCGGCCCACGCCTCCATCGCGCGATGCCGGGTGGCGCGCACATAGGCGTCGTGATTGCCAGGGATGACGGTGACATGCTCGGCTTTGCCGACGCTTTCCAGCCATTTCAGCGACCGCGCGAATTCCGCCTCCAGCGCCAGATTGACGAGATCGCCGGTGACCGCGATGTGGTCCGGGGCTTGCGCGCGGACGTCGGCGATGAGGGCATCGAGCACCTCGCGGCGGTGGTATTTGTGGCGGTTGCGGGTCCAGTTCAGATAGCCAAGCGCGCGCTTGCTCGCGAGATCGCGCAGCCGCGCCGCCGGCAAAGGCGGCAAATGCGGATCCGACAAATGCGCCAGGGTGAACGCCATGGGCTTTGAGTCCGGCCGGATTGATCCCGTCTTCTATTGGCAAGGCGGCCCGCTTCGCGCAAGGATCAATCGCGATGAGATCGGGAGAATGCGCCTGACATGAAGCTATCGGCCTTGCGCAAGCGGTTCGAGCCGCTGCTGCGCCGGATTTTCCATTTCTATTGGCGCCTGGTCCGCGGCATGACGCTGGGTGTCCGCGGCGTCGTGCTGGATGCCGAAGGAAAAGTATTCCTGATCCACCACACCTATGTGACCGGCTGGCACTTGCCCGGCGGCGGGGTCGAGGCCGGCGAAACTTTTCTCGAGGCGTTGAAGCGCGAATTGATGGAGGAGGGCATGATCGAGCTACTGGCCGAGCCTGTGCTGCACGGCCTGTTCTTCAACAGCCACGTCTCGCGCCGGGATCACGTCGCAGTCTTCATTGTCAGGGAGTTCCGGCAGCACGGTTTGCCGCTACCCAACCACGAGATTTCGGCCTGCGGCTTCTTTGCGGTCGATGCGCTGCCGGCCGATACCACCGAAGGTACGCGGCGACGGATTGCCGAAGTCGTCGATGGCCAGAAACCTATCGCCACTTGGCGCTGAGGATTGCAATAGCGCGAAGATGCCAGAACCCGGCACAGCGCATCCATGGCACCGGCTTTGTGCTGTCTCTTTTCTGTTTGCGGTTACGCGGGCCCTCGCACCGCGAGGCGGTCGCGGATAACCCGGCCGTCGCGCAACCGGCGAGCGCCTGGTTACGGTATAAGCGTTCCATGGGCAGGGGTGATTCGACGATGGTGCGGCGATGACGGCGGCGGATCTGCGCATTGCCGTGCTGGTGCCGTGCTACAACGAGGAGGCGGCGGTCGCGACCGTCGTCGCCGACTTCCGCAAGGCGCTACCTGCGGCCACCATCTACGTCTACGACAATAATTCGAAAGACCGCACCATCGCGGTCGCCCGCGCGGCCGGCGCGGAAGTACGCAACGAGACGCATCAGGGCAAGGGCCACGTGGTGCGGCGCATGTTCGCCGACATCGATGCCGACGTCTATGTGCTGGTCGACGGCGACGCCACCTATGACGCGCCCAGCGCGCCGGCCATGATCGAAAAGCTGCTTTCCGAGCATCTCGACATGGTGGTTGGGCTGCGCGTCGACCAATCGGTCGCGGCCTATCGGCGTGGCCACCGCACCGGCAACTGGACGCTGACGGCGTTTCTGGCTTCCGTTTTCGGTCAGGCGTTCAAGGACACCCTGTCCGGCTACCGCGTGTTCTCGCGTCGCTTTGTGAAATCCTTCCCCTTGCTTTCCGACGGCTTTGAGATCGAGACCGAGCTCAGCGTGCACGCGCTCGAACTGGCGCTGCCAGTCGCGGAAATCGCAACGCCTTATTATGCCCGGCCCGAGGGCTCGTTCAGCAAGCTCAACACCTGGCGCGACGGTTTTCGCATCGTCGGCACGATCCTGCGACTCTATCGCTCCGAAAAGCCGTTGCGCTGCTTCACGGCGATCGGCGTGTTCTTGATGCTGGTGGCGATCGGACTCGCGATCCCCATCGTCATTACCTGTCTCGAGGACGGCGTCGTTCCGCGGCTGCCCACGGCGGTGCTGTCGACCGGCCTGATGATCGTTGCCGTGCTGTCGATCTCTTCGGGCCTGGTGCTCGACACGGTGACGCGCAGCGCCGCGAAATGAAGCTGCTTGCCTATCTGTCCCAACTGCCGGTCGGAAAACGTCCGGATTGAGCTGCGGCAGGGCGATGGACCGCGCCCGCGCCGGATGCTATCCCCCAAGAACCTTGTTTTGACGCGTTTTCTTAACGCGAACCGGTGCCCACTTCGCTTGAAAACGCCATGCCATGAGTGATCTCTCCCTGACCATCCTGCCCGAGAAGCCGAACGATGCCGACGCGATCGAGCGCCTGCATGAGCGCACCTTCGGGCCCGGCCGCTTCGTGCTGAGCGCCTATCGCCTGCGCGAGCATGTCGATCATCTGCTCGATCTGTCGTTCACCGCGCGGATCGGCACGCTGCTGGTCGGCTCCGTCAGGCAATTGCCGATCTGCATCGGCGACACGCCGGCGCTGATGCTCGGGCCGCTGACGGTGGAGCCGCCGTTCCGAAAGCGCGGCGTCGGCCGCGCGCTGCTCGACCGCGCGCTGGATGATGCCAGGAAGGCGGGACACCGTCTCGTCCTCCTCGTCGGCGACGAGACCTATTACAGCCGCGTCGGCTTCAACGCAGTGCCGAAGGGCAGGGTAACCATGCCGGGCCCGGTCGACTACAGTCGGCTGCTGGTGGCCGAACTGGTCGAAGGCGCGTTCGATGGCGTCTCCGGCACGATCCGGCCGGATTGGAGCAAGGCGGAGTAGGGGGACCGTAGCGCCGTCAGTGGCCTCGATGCGGCGCGCTTTACTTTGAAGCGTGGTATAATGGGCAGAAGGAGGCAAATCATGACCAAGATTCTATTGCCCCTCCTTGCGGTCGGGCTCGTGATCGTAACGGCCTCAACCTGTCATGCGCGAGCATCAGGACTTGCATCCAAGCCATCTTTCGGTGCGACTGGTCCCGTCGCGGTAAGCCCGGAATCCTCTGCTAATGCACACGGCCATCTGTACCGAACACACGGCAGCGTGCGAGGTCACCAAGGTGCTTCGAGCCATGCCCCCGGGCACAGGCTCATCCATCGCGTGAAATAGATGAACACGGAGGCCGCCTCAGTTGGCGGCCTCTTTCATATATGGCCTCACCGCACCCGCTCTCAGTCCGAGACACGCAATCTCCTGTTGGGAGAGGGGTCGCCGCGCGCTTCTGTTGTCTTCGCGAATGAGACCCGGATAGCGCAGGATTGCCTCTTCCGCCTCATGGGCATCCCGCGTTCCAACCGCAAAGAACCTGAGGTCAGGCTCGCGTTCCAAAATCAAGCTGACTTCGACGAGCCAGCCGTAGCTCGCGAGTTCCTCAGCATTCCGGGAGGCGGCGTCGGCACCGATAGGGTGCGAGCCGCCAGCCGTTACTGCGTAACCTTGGCCATCCATCTTGAGACCTCCTCCGGCTGTCAGCGGGAGTTCTCCGTTCGGCCTTTCGACTCAGAACTTCAAATTCGCGAACGCGCGCACGCCAAGGCCAGGCAGCAGCACCTGATCCTTGGTGTAGGACACCGAGTTGCGGATGTTCTCGTTCAACAGGTTGTTGCCGGTCAGGCCCACCGTCATCTCGCGCGCGCCAAACCATGATGCATCGAGCTTGGTATTGTAGCTGATCTCGGCCTTGAGCAGGTTGTAGCCCGGCGTCGGCGTCTCCGCGATCGGCGCGATATCGTTCTGGGCGAAGGCGTGCAGCAGGTTGATGCGCATCAGCCAGTTGGTGTCGCGCCAGTAGAGGCCGCCGCCGGCGCGCACCGGCGGAATGCGCGGCACGTTGGTGCCGTCGGTAAAGGTGGCGCGGACGACGTCGAACTGGTTTTCGACACCCCAAATGCCGCCATTAAGTGGGCCGACATCGAGCTGGCTCTGGAATTCACCGCCGCGAAATACGGCGTCGCGCTGCGAGTAGATCGCCTGATTGAGTTCGAGGCCCGGGCCTAGCTGACACACGTTATCTTCGCACGTGTTGCCGTTCAGCCGACGGAAGATGAAACCGTTGAATCTGGTGTAATAGGCCGTGATTTCGAATCGCAACGGCCCGGCCGCCCGGCGTAACCCGACCTCGACCGATTTCGCGGTTTCAATGCCGAGATTGGGATTGCCTATATCGAATGTGGCGGTCGCATCATGCGCGCCGCGCGAAAACAGTTCCGCCGGTTTCGGCGCGCGCTCGACATATTGCGCCGTAATGCTGGCCACCAGATCGTACGGCAGATTCTGGAGCAAACCGATGCTGGCGCTTTTCGGCGTGAAGTGGAGGTTACGCGGAGTCGCGGGGCCGATCGCGGTAGGATCGACGTTCAGGTCGAAGACTTCAGGGATGAATGCAGGCGTCATCCCCGAGAGATTGACGTGCTCGATGCGCCCGGCAATTTGTGCCTTGGTGGTTTCGCTGAACTTAAATTCGTTGAAGACGTAACCGGCGACCCTGTTGTTGTTGTTGGGGTCGAACAGTCCGTTGATCGGGCTCCCCGGATCGTCGGGACTCGGCGCGGTCAGTTCCTGGTGCCCGGCCTGCAGGCCGAATGCGGTGGTGACTGCGGCGAAGCGCGCGTTGAACGGCGTCATCTGCACTTCGATGCGGCCTTCCTGCTCGCGATTGGTAAAAGTCTGCCGCACGCCGAGCGAGAAGGGATCGGCGGGATCGGCGAGGCCGATCTCGTTGTGCCTGTAGTCGGTCGCACCGGCCCAGAAGCGGATCGCATCGATCGCGGCGGCGTCCGGACGGTATTCGCCTTTCGAGGTGAACTTAGTCTGATGTGCATCGATCCGGGTTTGGTGATCGGCACCGTCGACGCCGGGAATGCGGTAGAGCGTGTCGTTCTGCGTGATCGCCGCACCAATGAAGCCGCCATAGAAGATGTAGGAGCCGCCGATCGAGGCGCCATTGGCTTGCGCTGCGGAGTTTGGCTGGCGACCGTTGAATGGCCGATCAGGCACAAACAGATACGGATAGCTCGGAATGCTGTAGTCGCTGGCCTTGCGGCCAAAGGCGTCGGCGTGAACGGCAAAATTGCCGGCGCCGGCATCGATCAAAATGCCGCCATCGACTCCGCGGTCGACGGAATTGACGGCCGTTCGGGTTTCGACGGCCACGCAGGGTGGCGATCCCACATTTGCAAGCGGCGCCTTCGCCGGCAGTCCGAAGGTCTGGAACGGCGCGGCTGCGCATGAGGGCAGGGCGTCCGGGATACGATTGTTGGTCGCGCTCACCACGCCGCCAATCGATGTCGATCCGTAGCGCATCGCCGCCGGACCACGGATGACTTCGACCTGGTTTGTCGCCAGCGGATCGACCGGCACGAAATGATCTTCGCCAAGATCGGAGGCGCCGCCGGCGTTGTTGCCGTTTTCGACGATGCCGACGCGATTGACGTCGAGCCCGCGGATGATCGGCCGGCTTGAGGCGCCGGGTGCGAAGGTTGAACCGGTGATGCCGGGTTTTGAGAACAGGAGATCGCCAAGTTGGGCGGTGCCCTGGCGGCGGATCTCTTCGTTTGGTACGACCGTGACGGTCGCAAACTGATCGATGACGATTGGCAACACGCCCTGCTGCGGCGTCGGCGCGGTCGGAGCTGACGGCGCCGGCTGCGCCTGCGGAGCACGGCCGCGACTGGTGCCGGTCCCGGCACGCGCGACGCGCGCGGGCGTGCGCACCACGGCAGGCTTTCGCCTCACGATCGGGCTTGGCGCAGTGACGTTGACGTCAGGGAGCGCCGGCGCGTCTTGGGCGAACGCAACTGCGCTCAGCGCCAGCCAGCTTGCGCTGGCGGCCAGCAGGATTCTTCTCTCCAGGATTCTCATTGTCCCTGTCCTGATGCCGTCGCACGGCGACGGACCGATTGCGCTATGCCCCTTCGGGAGATCGGCCGCAGATGCGCAGGCGATCTCCTTACGGACGGCGGTCAATCGTCAGGAAACGGGAGGAGCGCGGGACTGGAACGCGGGCCAGAGCGAGCCCAGATGGGCGAACTCGGCGTCGGTTACGAGGAAAAGAACCTCGATGGCGTCCGGCAGCAACAGCAGCGCCGGTGTCGCGAACACCAATTGGTTCGCCATCGACAGCACCGCGCAGATCGCGCAGGGCTCGCCCGATGGCTTGCCGTCGTCGTGGTTCGATGGCTGTTGCTGCGCCTGACCTGGCGCTTCAGGGACAAGGCTTTGCGCATAGCCGAGTCTGATCTGGAGCTGGACCTCGGGCGCGGCCTGCGCGGCATTGAAGTGGAAATGCCCGAACGACAGCACGAATTGCAGCAGAAGCGCGAACAGCGCCAGCCGCGAACCCGTCTTGATGCGTTGCCGGAACCACTTCATGGGATCACCGATGTTACATTATAACATCGGACAGTCGCGGCGCTGTCAACCGTAGGCCAAGCGGGTTCGCATCAGATCGCGAGCAGTGTGGGATCGGCGCAACACTTGGAGGAATTGCTCAGCGCCCCTCGCGCAGCCAGGTCGCGGCGAATGCACCGAGCAGCAGCAACAGCCCGATGATCCCCGCAAACATCGGCAGCACGCCTACGCCTTTGACAACGCTGGCATCGCGTATCTTCACGCCCATCCAGCCGTCGCCGCGGAACACGCTGGAGGCGCGCACCGGCACGATGCGCGGCATGTCGAGGCTGCCGCCGTCGATCACGCGCCGCGCGTCGCCGCCGGTTGCCTGCGCCAAGGGCTTCAGCATGTCGGTCGTGGAAGTCACTTCCGAAAATTCCTTGGGGTTGGTCGGGCCGACATTGATCAGCGCCTTCAGCGTTCCGTCGGTCGCCTGCCACAGGCCGAGCTCTCCTGCCGGCAGTGTCGCGCGCCATTCGCCGGGCTCGCCGGGCGAGAGCGTCAGTTCGCGCGTGGCGCCGCTAGGCGAGGTCACCGTGACGGGCGAAACCGTATCGGACATGGTCTGGCGGATCACGGCGAGATCCTTGCCCGCTACCTGCAGCCGCAACGCTTCCTCGTCCAGATCCGGCTGCTTCATCAGCCAGTGCGAGGTCCGCCGCAGCAGATCGAGATGCGGCCCGCCGCCTTCATAGCCGCGCGCCCACAGCCAGATGTGGTCGGTCAGCAACAATGCAACGCGGCCCTCGCCGAAACGCGACAGCAGCATCAGCGGCTTGCCGTCGACGCCGGTCATCACGGGCGCGCCGATCGCATTGCGCGTGTCGACGGTGCGGAAGAAGCGCGCCCAGCGCGGCGGCTCGCTGGCCGAGCCCTCCAGCCCGCGCGTCACAGGGTGACGTTTGCCGGCGTCGGACAGATGCGCGTAATACGGCTTCTCGGTGACGCCGACCGGCTCGGCCGGCAGCACCGAGTCGAGCGGCGTGCGCCAGATGCTGGTGGTGGAGGCATAGTCGGGACCGGCCGAGACCAGCACCGCGCCGCCGCTGCGGACATAGCGGGCGATATTGTCGAAATAGGCGATCGGCAGCACGCCCTGGCGGGCGTATCGATCGAAGATGATCAGCTGGAAGTCGTTGATCCTTTGCTGGAACAGCTCGCGAGTCGGAAACGCGATCAGCGACAGCTCGTTGATCGGCGTGCCGTCCTGCTTCTCCGGTGGTCGCAGGATCGTGAAGTGCACGAGGTCGACGCTGGCGTCGGATTTCAGAAGGTTGCGCCAGGTGCGCTCGCCGGAATGCGGCTCGCCGGAGACGAGCAGCACGCGCAGCTTGTCGCGCACGCCGTCGATGGCGACCACGGCGCGGTTGTTGACCAGCGTCAGCTCGTTGTCGAGCGGGGAAGCCTCGATCTCGACGATGTTGGGGCCGGCATGCTTGATGTCGATCTCGACATTGGCGGTCTGGCCGCTGGAAAGCGTGCGCTCGTTGATCACCTCGCCGTCGCGGCGCACCGTGATCTTGGCGCGCTCGCCGCTGACGCCCTGGTCATCGAGACGATAGGTGATGGTCTGCGGCTGGCCGACGATGCCGAAACGCGGCGCGGCCGAAATGGCGATGCGGCGATCGCGCTCGTCCTTGCGGCCGGTGATCAGCGCATGCACCGGCGCCTGGAAGCCGACCGCGCCGGCACTGGCGGGAATGTCGTGCACGCGGCCGTCGGTGATCAGGAAGGCGCCGGCAACGCGGTCGATCGGCACATCCGACAGCGCCGAGGACAGCGCGCCGAACAGCTTTGTGCCGTCGGTCTCGCCGTCGGCCTGGCCGGCCTCGACGACGCGGACTTCCAGTCCCTTCACCTTCTTCAGGGCGTCGACAAGCGCCTCCTGCGCCTGTGCAGTCTCCTGCGTACGCGCGCCGAAATTCTGGCTCGGGCTCTTGTCGATGACGACGGCGGCGACGGAGGAGAGCGGCTCGCGGTCCTCGCGGGTGAAGGAGGGATTGGCGAGCGCGAGCAACACCAGCGCCAGCGCCAAGATGCGCACGGCGGCGCCGCGCGAGCGGCTGAGCAACAGCAGCGCACCGATCACTGCGATGGCGGCGAGCGCGATCCACAGCACGATGGTCGGGACAAGGGGGGTGAATGCGATACCGTACTGCATGACGCTATTGCCCCAGCCGTTCGATCAGCGCCGGCACGTGCACCTGGTCGGCCTTGTAATTGCCGGTCAGCGTGTACATCACGATGTTGACGCCGGCGCGGAAGGCGTATTCGCGCTGGCGGATATCGCCGCCCGACACCGGCAGCATCGGCTGGCCGTCCGGCCGCAGCGCCCAGGCGCCGGCGAGATCGTTGGAGGTGATGATGATCGGCGAGACGCCGTCGCCGCCATGCGCCGGGCGCGAGGCCGCCTCGTCATCGTCATCGCGCGGCAGCGTCTCTACCCAGGTCTGGCCGGTGGTGTAGCGGCCCGGGAAATCGCGCAGCAGGTAAAATGTCTTGGTCAGCACGTGCTCGCGCGGTACCGGCTCCAGCTCAGGCACGTCGAGCGAGGACAGGATGTTGCGCAGCGTCACCATGCCCGGCGTTTGGGTAGCGCCGTTCTCGCCGGGCGGCGCCTCGATGGCGTCACGGGTGTCGAACAGAACGGTGCCGCCCTGCTTCATATAGGCGTCGACGCGGTTGAGCGTGTCCTGCGACGGCTTTGCCGCGCCGGGCATCACCGGCCAGTAGATCAGCGGAAAGAACGAGAGATCGTCGCGCGTGGGATCGACGCCGACGGGATCGCCGGCCTCCAGCGCCGTGCGCTGCGCCAGGAACAGCGTCAGCCCGGACATGCCGGCCTTGACGATGGCGTCGACATCGGCATTGCCGGTGACGACATAGGCAAGGCGCGTCTGCGACACCGAGCGCATCGCAAATTCGTCGTTGCTTTCGGCACGCAGCGGCGAGGGCGTGCTGGTCATCAGCACGAAGAGGAGCGCCAGCGCAATCGAGGCCGGCGCAGAGCGCCAGCGCCGCACAAGCGCGGCAAGGCCGGCGCCGAGCAGTGCCACGATCACCGCGTCGATCAGGAACAGCGCGAGCGCAGAGGCAAGCAGGATGCCCCGCAAATCGCGCGGCTCGGCGTTGGTGTAGGTCGCCCGTTGCGCGCGTAGCGACGCGGTGTCGAGCGCGGCGAGGCGGTCGGCGGCAGCGAGCGTGTTCACCGCGATCGGGCCTTCCGCCGGGCCGTAAAGTCCGGGCGGATGCTCCGCCGTGGCGCGGTCGCGATAGTCCGCCGGCATCGGCTTTGCCGTCGAGGGCGGCGGGCCGAACGCGCCAAAACCGTCGAGCGTGCGCAGGGGTGATACCATTTCGACGGCGCCTTCGGCTGCGACGCCCGCGCCCGGCGTCGAGGTATAGCCAGAACTGTCGACGATCCGCCGCAGCATTTCGACGAAGCTGCCGGACATCGGAAGGTCGGACCAGCGCATGTCGGCGCCAACATGGAAGAGGGCAACCACGCCCTTGCCGCGACGCTCGCCGGTCACGAGCGGCGTGCCGTCTTCGAGGAGCGCCCAGGTTTTTGCGGCGAGCGCCGCATCCGGCTCGGCCAGCACCTGGCGGCTGACGGTGATGTCCTTCGGTACGGTCAGCCCCGCGAACGGTCCTTCGGCCGCAAAGGTCGACAGATGCTGCGGCTTCTCCCAGGTCAGGCTGCCGCCGAGGATGCGGCCACCGCGGCGCAGCTTCACCGGCACCAGATCGTCATCGGCCTGCGCGAGGCGGGGGCCGGCGAAGCGCACCAGCACGCCGCCCTGTTCGATCCAGCTGTTGAGGCGATCGCGGACTTCCGGCGACAGCGTGCCGACATCGGCCATCACGATCATCGGCAGTTTCTGGTCGAGAAATTGCGCAATCGCCTGCTGCGGCGCGCCGCGGTCGCCCAGCCGCACGTCGGCAAAGGGCGACAGCGCACGGGCGAGATAGAAGTTTGCGGCGAGCAGCGGCTGCGCGGTGTCGCTGGTCGAGCCCGAGACCACGCCGACGGCGCGCCGCCGCCAGCGCTTGTCGAGCAGTTGCACCGCGCCGGCGGAACGCTCGCCCGCGATTTCCAGCCGTGTGATGTCGTTGCGCAGCTCGACCGGCAGGTCGAAGGAGGCTTCCGTCTCGCGATCACGGTTGGCGAAGGCAAAACGCGCCTCTCCGATCGGCGAGCCCTTTGCATCGACCGCGCGCACGGTTCCGACGGCAGCACCGCCCGTCGGGCGCAGTACCTTCACGGTCATCTTCGCGGCCGCATTCTCCGCAGCCGCAAGCGCCACTGGCGCAGGCGCGCCTTCGAAGATGGTCAGCGAACGCTCGCCGATAGTTTTGGAAAGTCCTTCCAAAAATTCGCTGCCGCGGCCGGTATCGGTGCCGTCGGTGAGCCAGGCGATTTCGGCATCGCCCGTGGACTTCAGGAAGCGCTCGATCGCGGGAAGCGTCTCGACGCGTTCCACCGACCAAGGCTTTGGCGAGATCTGGCGCAGGGCGACGCGGGCGGTGCCGGCAGGCATCAGCGTGATGTCGCGTTGCGGTTCTGACAGGGCGACGAGCGCCACGCCGCGGCGGTCATTGTCGGCCTTCGCGGTCAATTCGTCGGCAGCCTTGATGCGGGTTTCCCAGGTCGCAGCCGAGCTCCAGCCGTCGTCGAGCAGGATCACGACCGGCGTATTGCTGCTGCCGAGGCCGGTTGCGGGATTCCAGATCGGGCCGGCGGCGGCGATGATCAGGAGCGCCGCGGCGGTGAGGCGGATCAGCGTCAGCCACCATGGCGTGCGCGACGGCGTCTCTTCCTTCGGTGCGATATCGAACAACAGTTTAGTCGGCGGGAACTCGATGCGGCGCGGCCGCGGCGGCATCACCCGCAACAGCCACCACAGCACCGGCAGGCTGAGCAGCCCCAGCAGCAGGAACGGTTCGGCAAAGGTGAGGGGAAGGCCCATCATGCGCTGCGCCCCACTTTCACGGTCGAGCGGATGCCGCCCTTGGTCACCATCATGCCGCCATGCAGGAACAGCAAGAGCTCCGCCGCCGAGCGGCTGGTAGTGTGGGTGGAGAACAGCCAGTCCAGCCTGTTGGTCTCGGCGCGGATCTCGTCGCGATGCAGTGCGACGCGCGCGACATAGTCGTTCATCCAGCTCTCGGCACGGCCCGCGGTGATCATCTCCCCGCCCTCGGGCTCGACGAATTCGACGCGGCCGGAATAGGGGAAGGTTTCTTCGGCAGGATCGACGATTTGGATCAGCGTGCCATGCGCGCCGGAGGAAGAAAGCCCCGCCAGCATGTTCCTGATGTCAGGCATGGGAGACCAGAAATCGGAGAGCACCACGATCTCGGCCAGCGCCGACGGCACGAAGGACGGCGGCAGGCTCAGGCGCGTGGCATCGTCATGCAGCATCGCCTGCGCCATCTTGTCGATCACGTTGTTGCTGGCGGTCGGGTTCATCAGGCCGGGAATGCCGACGCGCTCGCCGCCCGCAACCAGCAAGTCGGCGAGCGCAAAGGCCACGATCAGTCCGCGCTCCAGCTTGCTGTCGCGCGCCGCGCGCGAGGCAAAGGCCATCGAGGGTGAACGGTCCGGCCAGACCCATACGGTATGCGAGGCTTCCCACTCCTGCTCGCGGACATAGAGATGGTCGTCGCGCGCCGAGCGGCGCCAGTCGACGCGGGCGGCGGGCTCGCCGGAAACGAAGCGACGGTATTGCCAGAAGTTCTCGCCCGCGCCGGCGCGGCGGCGGCCGTGCAGGCCGTGGATCACGTTGGCGGCGATGCGGCGGGCTTCAAGAACGAGACGCGGCAGCGAGGCGGCGAGCGTACGGCTTTCGCCATCGGCACGTCGGATTGCTAGTATCTCCTGGGCCTCGTTCTTGTTCGATGCGGCCATCAACCGATCCGCGTCTTCAATTGTCTGATCACGTCGGGGATGGTGCGTCCCTCGGCGCGCGCTGTGAACGTCAGCGCCATGCGGTGCTTGAGCACGGGCTCGGCAAGATCGAGCACGTCGTCGACCGACGGCGCGAGCCTCCCGTCGAGCAGCGCACGGGCGCGAACGGCCAGCATCAGCGACTGGCTGGCGCGGGGGCCGGGGCCCCAGGCGATCAGCTTCTCGCCTTCCTCGCTCGGACGTGCGGCGCGCACCAGCGACAGGATGGCTTCGACCACGGAGTCACCGACCGGCAGGCGGCGCACCAGCCGTTGGGCTGCGAGCAGCGCCTCGGCATTCATCGAGGCTTTGGCCAGCGTCTCTTCCGCGCCGGTGGTTTCGAAAAGAATGCGCCGCTCGGCGTCGCGATCGGGATAGTCGACGTCGATCTCCATCAGGAAGCGGTCGAGCTGCGCTTCGGGCAGGGGATAGGTGCCTTCCTGCTCCAGCGGGTTTTGCGTGGCCAGCACGTGGAAAGGTTTTGGCAGGTCATGCCGCGCGCCTGCAACGGTGATGTGCTGCTCCTGCATGGCTTGAAGCAGCGCCGACTGGGTGCGCGGGCTGGCGCGGTTGATCTCGTCGGCCATCAGAAGCTGCGCGAATACGGGGCCGGCGATGAAGCGGAAGGAGCGCTTTCCGGCGCTGCTCTCGTCCAGCACCTCGGCGCCGAGAATGTCCGACGGCATCAGGTCGGGCGTGAACTGGATGCGCTTGGCGTCCAGGCCCAGCGTGACGCCGAGCGTCTCCACCAGCTTGGTCTTGGCGAGGCCGGGGACGCCGATCAACAGCGCATGGCCGCCGGAAAGGATCGTCACCAGTGTGTTCTCGATGACGCGGTCCTGGCCGAAAATGACGGTGGAAATCGCCTCTTTCGCCGCGCGTATCTGCGCGGATACCTGCTCGGCGGAACGGACGATGCCGTCCTCGAGTTTCTCGACGCTTTCTGAACCTGCCATTCCTGTCAGCTCCTTTGCAGCCTGCTTGTCGAATGGGGCGCCATCCGCTCCGTCGTCATGTCATGGACCGCATGCTAAACCTATGCGAACGCCATGTATTTGTTGAATTAAACTATCCCCACATTATCGGTATTGGGGGTATGAACCGCATCACGTTGTGGCGAGAATTTCACATCTCGCCTCAGCTAATTCGGACTTGCACCAATCGTGCCAAATTGGCGTATGAAACCTTTGGGGTAAACCATGGCGAACCAAGGGCAAAGTGGGACCAACCTCGAAGGGCTGACTATCGCTGCGCGCGAAGCAACCAACGCTGCGCCCGCCGGCCGGGGTCTACCGCCAGTGCACCTGTGGAACCCGCCGTTCTGTGGCGATCTCGACATGCGAATCGCCGGTGATGGTACGTGGTTCTACATGGGAACGCCAATCGGCCGGCCGGCACTGGTGCGGTTGTTCTCGACCATCCTTAAGCG
>Ga0081540_1002764_pt1 | contig 14240 bp, 16 predicted proteins | sample TabmetS2T1R1_FD_71024 | JGI IMG/M metagenome (GOLD analysis project Ga0081540, IMG submission 71024) | Tabebuia heterophylla rhizosphere microbial communities from the University of Puerto Rico - S2T1R1 | ecosystem: Host-associated > Plants > Roots > Rhizosphere ... | reverse complement strand
TATCTCGGGGTTGTCGCATTGGCCGACGAACTCGGCGTCAGGCTCGCGCCGCATTCGCCCTATTTCGGGCCGGGCTTGCTGGCGACGCTGCAGTTGCTGTCGCTGCGCGACGACGCATCCTTTGTCGAGATGTTTTACATGAAGCGCGCTGCATGCCTCTGGCGCGGCCGCGTCGACGTCGATGCGAATGGTGATGTCGAGGTCCCGCAAGGGCCCGGGCTCGGCTATGAACCGGACAAGGCCGTGATGGAGCAATACCGCGTGTCGTGACCGCAGGGCAGACCGCTACTTCGTGCCGTCCTTCGCCGGCGCTGCATCCTTTGCAGCGGGCGCGGCATCCTTCGCCGGGGGCGTGGCGCTCTTCTTCGCATCTTCCGCCGCCTTGTTCTGCACCGCCTGCATGTCGCTCACGACCTTCTGAAGACCTGCGACCGCGCCCTTCAGCGCCTCGATCTGGCGGTTGGCGGCGTCGATCTTCTGCTGATGATCGGTCGTGAGCTTGTTGATCGTCTTCTGCAGGAAGTCGACATTGCTCTGCAGACAGGAGGTGCGCCGCTCCATCGTCTTTTCAACGGTGCAGATTTCGATGCCGGGAACGTCCTGCGCGTGAACGGTCGCCGGCAGTGACGCCATCAGCAACGCGGCAGCGACGAAGATGATCCTGGCCATCAAAATCCTCGTTCCAAAAGCATTCAGCGGACGGGGAATGTCCATCACGGCAATTTGCACGAAGCAGACCCCCCACCCCGATGATACCATACTGATACCTCATTCACGCGTTGTGCTTCATCTCGTTAACGGTGGATGGATTTCGCCGCGCGCCTTACACGGCCGCAGCATTGGAGATTGATTGTATGGCAACGCGTGAAAAGCGGCTGGCGCAGTTCGACGGCAACGGAGATCCGCCGCCAGACCTGCCGGTAGAGGTACTTTGCGAGGATCACAGCGGAACCTATCAACTGCCCTTTGCCTGCCGCTGGATCGATGGCCAATGGCGCAATGACAGGACCGGCGGCATGGTCGAGGCCACGGTGGTCGGATGGCGGCTTCCGCGTTCCAGCGCGATGTGAGGATGCCGCAAGCGCAGCTTGGCCCCCTCGCACTGTGTCAGAATGCGACGGAACGGCGCGTGATCTTTACGTTCGGAACGGCGATGGAACGAATCGCGCCCGAATCACTGATTTGGCGCCGTACTCCGTTGTTCACGGCTAGATGTCGTCCGCAATCCGAGGCGGCGCACCACATCCAGCACCACAACAATCGGCCGCAGCCAGCGGCCGACGACAAAGGTTAACTTCTCGGGGGTACGACATAACGTCACTTCCTGGGGGTCGGCGGCGGCACCTTGTCAACGGCCGGCGGCACGTCGACGGTCTTGAAATCGGCCGGGCTGACGATCTTGAGGTACTCCATGTCCTCCGAGTAGTCGTAGAGGTAATGCGTGATGCCGGGGCGCTGGTGGACGACGTCGCCCGCCTGCACCAGGGTCGACTTGTCCTCATACATGAAGCGTGCCCAGCCCTTGGTCATGATCACGATCTGGAATTCGCATTCGTGCTTGTGCCAGCCAGTGCCCAGCTGGTGCCCTTCCTCGGGCGGCAGATCGGGGTTGGCCTTGACCAGCCTGCATCGGTGCACCGAACCGCTTGGCCGCAGGCAGGAATCCGGTTTCAGCGCCCAGCGAAAAACGGCCAACGGACCGCCTGCACGCCGCTCGCGGCTGGCACGGGCTTGAGCAAGACCTGCCCGTTGCCTGAGCCCTTCGCGCGGGCAAGGCCGCGCCAGGCCTGCCTAATATTCGACCTCGAGCTCCTCGATGTCGGCGGGCTCGGCCTTGGCGGCCTCGATCCATTGCTGCATCTCGGGCATCGCCATGATGGTACTGGCGTAAGCCGCAAGCCGTGGTTCGAGCTTCACGTCATAGGTCATGAAGCGGGTGACGACGGGCGCGTACATCGCATCCGCCATGGTGCGCTCGCCAAACAGGAACGGGCCGCCGGACTCGGCCAGGCATTCGCGCCAGATGGTACAGACCCGGTCGATATCGGCCTGCGCGCGCGACCAGATCTTGAAGCCCGGGAAATGGCCCTTCAGGTTGACTGGCAGCGAGGCCCGCAAGGTGGTGAAACCGGAATGGATTTCGCCGCAGATCGAGCGGCAATGCGCGCGCTGGATACGATCCGCCGGCAGCAGGCCGGCGTCCGGCATGACCTCGTTGAGGTATTCCGCGATCGCCAGCGTATCCCAGATGGTGGCGCCCTCATGGCGCAGGCACGGCACCAGGATCGACGACGACAGCAGCAGGATTTCGGCTCGCGCCGACGCATCGTCGGGGGCGGTGACGACCTCCTCGAATTCGAGGCCTGAAAATTTCGCCAGCAGCCAGCCGCGCAGCGACCAGGACGAATAATTCTTGCTGGAGATGGTCAGTGTGGTCTTCGCCATATGGCCTTCCCTCGAGCCCCCAAAACGCCTCCGCCCAGTCAAGGACGACCGACTACGCCGCCGCCCAATGCCTGTGCGTCAGGCATTTCCACAGCAAGCCACGTGCCAGTTTTAGAGGCGGTCAGGCCGGCTCTGGCTTCGATATTGCATGGCCCCCGGGACAGGGGCGGATGTGAATGATGTTGTACCAAGCCTATCAGAACCACATGGACCTGACGTCACCATGGCGGACCGGGGCCGCGACGGCCCTGAAATATCTCAATCTGGTGCCGCAGGGCGTCTCCGACAGGCTGTTTGGCCGGCTCGCCGCTTCGCTCGAACTGATCTCGCGCTCCTCCCTTACCTATCACCGGCCCGCCTACGGCATCGACCGGGTACCGGTCGGCAATCAGGAACTGGAGGTGACCGAGGAGGTCACCTTCGCCACCCCGTTCGGCTCGCTGCTGCATTTCAAGAAGGAGAACGCGCCGGAGCAGCCCCGGCTGTTGCTGGTGGCGCCGATGTCGGGCCATTTCGCCACCCTGTTGCGCGGCACCGTGAAAACGCTGCTGCAGGACCACGACGTCTACATCACCGACTGGCATAATCCGCGCGACATCCCGCTTCGCGCCGGCCGCTTCGGGCTGGAGGATTACACCGATCACCTCATCACCTTCCTCGACAAGATCGGCCCGCGCGCGCACATGGTGGCGATCTGCCAGCCGTCAGTCTCGGCGCTGGCCGCCGCAGCCGTCATGTCGGAGGACAATCATCCGGCCCGCCCGGCCACGCTGACCCTGATGGCCGGGCCGATCGACACGCGGATCCAGCCGACCAAGGTCAACGAGTTCGCCAAGAGCAAGCCGATCAACTGGTTCGAAAAAAACCTGATCAACTACGTGCCGGTGCAGTGCAAGGGCGCGTTCCGAAAAGTCTATCCCGGCTTCGTGCAGCTCACCGCGTTCGTCTCGATGAACCTGGAGCGGCATATCAAGCAGCACATCGACCTCGCCAACCATCTGGCGAAGGGCGAGCAGGAGAAGGCGGAACTTATCAAGACCTTCTACGACGAATATTTTGCGGTGATGGACCTTCCGGCCGAATTCTACATCGAGACCGTGCGCGACGTGTTTCAGGAGCATCTGTTGCCGCAAGGCAAACTGATGCATCGCGGCCGGCCGGTGAACCCGGCCTCGATCAGGCGGATGGGCCTGATGACGGTCGAAGGCGAAAAGGATGACATCTGCTCGATCGGGCAGACGCTGGCGGCGCAGGACCTCTGCACCGGCGTGCGCGCCTATCGCAAGGTGCATCACATGCAGGCCGGCGTCGGCCATTACGGCGTGTTTTCGGGAAAGCGCTGGAATAACGAGATCTATCCGCTGCTGCGGGATTTCGTGCATGTGAATTCGTGAGAATTCCTGCTCCGTTCTTTCCCCGTCATTGCGAGGAGCAAAGCGACGAAGCAATCCATTGCCTCCGCATATTTGGAGAGATGGATTGCTTCGCTTCGCTCGCAATGACGCCGTGGCTCTAGCCGCCTTCCCTCTCACGCTGTAAAACCCTCCCCAGGCCGACCGCTCAAGAGTCGTCCGGGGAGGATTTTTCATGCGGCTTTCAATCAATACCCGCGCGCTCGCGCTCGGCATCTTCGGCTGCTTCCTGCTGACCGTCACGGCGTCTGCCGCCGAAGTGCGCGTGATGATCTCGTCCGGTTTCTTCAGCGTCTACAAGGAGCTCGGTCCCGCGTTCGAGAAGTCGACCGGGCACAAGCTCATCACCACACGCGGGCCGTCCGTCGGCGATTCCCCCGAAGCGATTCCGACGCGCCTGGCCCGTGGCGAGGACGCCGATGTCGTGATCATGGACGGGGTCGGCGTCGATCTCCTGGAGCGGCGCGAGCTAGCCCGCCCCGGCAGTCGGATTCCGCTCGCGGAATCGTTCATCGGTATGGTGGTTCGAGCGGGCCTGCCCAAGCCCGACATCAGCACGATGGAAGGGTTGCGCAATACATTGCTCGCAGCCAAATCCATCGCCTATTCGGACAGTTCGAGCGGTACCTATCTGTCGACAATCGGATTCAAGAAGCTCGGCGTCGCCGACGAGATCGCCGGCAAGACGCGCAAGGTTCGCGGTCCCCCTTCCGGCGAGCCCGTGGCTGCAGTCGTCGCGCGCGGGGAGGCGGAAATCGGCTTCCAACAGGTCCCCGAACTGATCGATGTGCCAGGCGTCGACTTCGTTGGCACAGTGCCTTCAGACGTTCAACCGCCGACGCTTTTTGTCGGCGCACTTCCCAAGAATTCACAACAGCCTGACGTCGCGATCGCCCTGATGCGCTTCCTGTCCTCTGGCGCAGCCGCGGAAGTCATCGCGAAAGCCGGACTGAAGCCTTTGCCGGCGCGTTGAAGGCTTGACAGGGTCCCTGCTCTACCGATGCAGGTGCTGCATCGCCAGCAACACGATCACGGCCAGCGCCAGCACGATGGTGGTACACTTCCAGAACAATAGCGGATTGCGCTCGATCAGCGGTGTCGATGACGTGGAGAGATAGTTCGCATTGGGGTGACGGAGGTCGAACAGGAATTCCGAGAAACTGTCGTAGCGCTTGTACGGATTGGGATGCACCGCCCTTTCCAGCGTGCCGTCGATCCATTGCGGCAATTCGCGGTCGCCATGCGACGCCGCCCGGTAGACCAGCTTGTTGAACTGCGAGCGCGTTCGCGCTTTCGCCATCTGCGCGCCGTAGGGCAGTTTTCCGGTCAGCATCTGATAGGTGATGACGCCGAGCGAAAACAGGTCCGAACGCGCTGTGGCCGGCTCGCCCAGGAAATACTCGGGCGCCGTGTATTGCTGCGTACCGAGAATATCGTTGCGATTGCCTGACGGCGCGGCCTCGACGACGCCGGTGATCCTGGTGGAGCCGAAATCGATGATCTTCACCGTGCCCGTGGCGTCGATCATGATGTTGTCGGGCCTGAGGTCCTGATGCAGCATCTCCTTGCGGTGGAAGGCGCGCAGGCCCTTGGCGATCTGCTCGACGATGCCGCGCACCGTTTCAAGGCTCGGCTTCGGATTGTCGATCATCCATTGCGTCAGCGTCTGGCCGTCGATGTATTCGGTGACGACATAGAGGAAGTTGCGCTTGCGCTGCAGCAGGCAGGATTTCAGCACATGCGGGCTGTCGATCCGCCGCGCCACCCACTCCTCCATCATGAACCGCTTCAGATAGGCCGGATCGTCGCGCAGATCGATCGACGGAATCTTGATGGTGACGACAGCATCGGTTTCGATGTCGACGGCGAGATAGATGTGGCTGCGGCTGGAGGCATGCAGTTCGCGAACGATCTTGTAACCGTCGAACACCGCCCGCGCATCGAGCAGCGGCGGCAGCGGCAACTCATGCGGCTGGCCGAACACCTCGCTGGCGGCGCCGTCAGGCAATTCGTCGACGCGAACGATCTGAACGGTCAGATTGTCCTCGCTGCCGAGTTCGAAGGCGGTTTCGACGATGGACTTTGCCGCCTGGTCGAGATCGGACGCGCCGTCGCTGATCAACCGCGCCATCACGCGGTCGCCGACATGCTCGTAGATGCCGTCGGTCACCAGGACGAAGGTGTCGCCCTTCTCGACCTTGAACGTCAGATAGTCGATTTCGATCTGCGGATTGACGCCCAGCGCACGGCCGAGATAGCTCTGCTGCGATGAAATGACCACGCGATGGTCGTTGGTCAGTTGCTCGAGCGAACCGCCAGAAAGGCGATAGATCCGGCTGTCGCCAACGTGAAAGATGTGCCCGGTGGTCGACTTGATGACCATGGCGCTCAGGGTGCAGACGTAGCCCTTGTCCCGGTCATAGGAATACTGGCTGCGTTTCGTCTGCGAGTGCAGCCAGGAATTGGTCGCCTCCAGCACGCGCTGGGCGGAAGTTCGCACCGACCAGGACTCCGACGTGCAGTAATAGTCCGTCAAAAAGCCCTTCACCGCCGACTCGGCGGCGACCCGGCTGACATTGCTGCTGCTGATGCCGTCTGCCAGCACGACGGCGATGCCCTTCAGGCTCAACAGCGGTTCGGCGGGAATCAGAACGCCGTGAAAATCCTGATTGGTCTCCTTGCGACCTTTGTCGGAATGTTGCCCGATCGATATTTTCAGTTCGCGCGGCATGTTCACGACCAGTGAGCGGACCTCAATGAAACGGTCGAGGTCCGCTCAAGTCAATCGCCGATCAGGCGGCGATGCGCTCGACGACGCGCTTGGGCGCGGTCTTGACGTGCGTGGCGTACAGCGTCAGGCCGGTGAAGGCGAGGCCGCCGACGAGATTGCCGAGGACCGTCGGGATCTCGTTCCAGATCAGGTAGTCCATGATCGTGAACTTGCCGCCCAGCAGAAGCCCCGAGGGAAACAGGAACATGTTCACGATCGAATGTTCGAAGGTCATGAAGAAGAACAGCATGATCGGCATCCACATCGCGATCACCTTGCCGCTGACGGTGGTCGAAATCATCGCGCCGACGACGCCGGCCGAGACCATCCAGTTGCAGAGCATGCCGCGGACGAACAGCGTCAGCATGCCGCCGGCGCCATGGGCTGCGTAACCGACGGTGCGTCCCTCGCCGATCGTTCCGATCACCTGGCCGACCTTGTCGGGCGGCGAGGTGAAGCCGAAGGTAAAGACGATCGCCATCATCACCGCCACCGTGAAGGCGCCGAGAAAATTGCCGACGAACACCAGGCCCCAGTTGCGCAGCACGCCGCCCAGCGTCACGCCGGGACGGCGATCGATCAGCGCCAGCGGCGACAGCACGAACACGCCGGTCAAGAGATCGAAGCCGAACAAATACAGCATGCAGAAGCCGACCGGAAACAGCGCCGCGCCGACGATCGGAACGCCGGTCGATACGTTGACGCTGACGGCAAAGGCGGCAGCAAGCGCGAGAATGGCTCCCGCCATATAGGCGCGGATGATCGTGTCGCGCGTCGACATGAAGATCTTGGATTCTCCGGCGTCGACCATCTTGGTCACGAATTCCGAAGGCACGAGATAGGCCATTCCAGTTCCCCTTATTCGCAGAAAGGACAAGACGCCGGCAGCACGCGCCGCCGATGGAAAAACTACGCCGCCCTCGCGCGCGCGCCGGAAGCCAGGTCACGCGTGATCGGAGACAGGGATACGCAAGCTTTCGTGGGAAATGGTCCCGATGACTGCTCAGGGCGCCTCTCAAAGAGGTCGCCTGATCCCTGCGCCTTCGCCAACGCTGGCTTCGGCAATCCGTAGGACGGCAGTCGTCATTGACTGAGGTCAATTAAAGCAATGGATGTGCCAAGCGGGATTTCCAGCACGAGCGCGAAAATGCCGCGTGATTCTGCGTAATTGACGCGGGATCACGGGGCCTCGGAAGCTCGGCATGCCTTGAATTTGTGCAGTTGCACACATGTTGGCGCATGCAGGCGCTGCCGATGGGGGCACCGGCAGCAAGCGATCAGCGGGATACGAAAATCAGCGAAACGGCCGTGGCCGTCTCATTTGGCCTGCGTCCGGATCGGCGAATCCTTCAGCCCGTTATTGTCATAGGCCTTGCGCAGGGTGCCGTCGGCGATCGCCTCGGTGAGGAATTTGACCGCGAAGGCCAGCGACTGCGGGTGGTTGGGCGGCACCGCCACCGCCGTCACGGTCTGCTTGAAGGTTTCGTCCAGCACGCGGGTGCCCGGAATCTTCTTCGCCATCGCATTGAGCTGGTCGCGCGACAGCGCGAATGCGTCGATCTCGCCGGCCTTGAGCATGCCGAAGATCTCGTCGTAGGTCTGGTAGCCCGTGACCTGGGCGTTCTTCAGATGCGCAATCGCGCCGCGCATCGTGGTCGTGTTGTTGACGGCGGCGACCTTGGTGCCGGGCTGGTCGAGCGTTGCGAAACTCGTGACCGTCGAGCCGGGCTTGACGATGTAGGTGGCGTCCGCAACCTCATAGATCGGCCCGAATGACATCCTGCCCTCCCGCTCCGGATCTTTCGGCAGGAAGGTGACGTCCCAGGCGCCCTTCGACACCGCATCGACGATCTGCCCGGAATTGTTGTACGCGACATACTCGACGGGGACGCCGAGCTTTACCGCCATCGCCTTGCCGAGATCGACCGGCACGCCGGTATAGCCGGTCTCGGTTCTGGTCGACCAGAACGCGCCGCCGGCCGGGCTGATCGCGATCGCCACCCGCAGCTTGCCGGTCGGCGCGATTTCGTCCTTCAGGCCAGCGGCCGTGGCAGGCGTCGTCATCATGATTGCTATTCCCAGGATGAAGCCGGACATGGCCGGCAAGAACCGATTGAACATTGGGTACTCCTCCCTGCCCGTTGTTAAGGCCGGGCTTGTAGCGTTTCATCCGCGCGAGAAAATGTCAGTGCTTCTTTTTCTTTGCCGCGGCGGCACCTTTTTGCGCGGCGGGCGCAGGCGTGGCCGGCTTGGGATCGACGGCTTCCATCTTGCCTACCGCAATGATCTGCAGCCGCGCGTTCGCCGGGGACGACGGACGATTGGTATCCTGCAACTGTTCTTCGCCGAGGCCGAGCGCAACAAGCCGCTTGGGCGCAACCTTGAACGTGTTCACCAGAACATCCCGCACCGAATCGGCGCGCCGCTGGCTCAGGATGAGGTTGTGGTCGCGCCGGCCGGCGGCTTCGACGTGATCGACGATCAGATAACGGTACGGCCGCAGCTTCGGATCGGTCAGGGCATCGGCGAGGCTGCCGATCGTCTGGTAGGAGGCCGGCCGGATCAGCGAGGAGTCCGGATCGAACACGACGTCGAAACGGATTTGCGGCAGCTTCAACAATTGGGGCGCGATCGGAGAGCGCTTCTGCGGCTGGGCATCCGCCCTCGCCTTGATCCGTTCGGCCGCCTGCTGCTTCATCGCGGGCACGTCGATCTCCGCTTCCGCCTCGACGGCAAGCCGCTCGATGATATCGCCGGTAGATGGCGCGGTTTGCGCGTGCGCCGTGGCCAACGGCAAGGCGAGCATCGACAACGCGCCAAGCAACGGGCCGATGTTGCGCAATTTCTTTCCGGACAGCATCAGCGATACCCCGCAGCGCTGATCGCCTTGTTGCAGTTCGGCGTCGCCTTCTTGGTAGAATCCAGCAGGCACTGCAGCCCCTGCGCAGGATCCTGCCGGACCTCCCCGCACAGATGGTTCAGTTCCCAATTGCAGAGTTTTGCGAGCGAAATGCGCGCGGCAATGCGTTGCTGAATGGCGGCGAATGCGCGGGCAGAATCGGTCTTGCATTGCGCCGAGACCACGTCCTGGTTTCGGCCCAGGCATTCCCTGAGGCGGATCGGGTCGAGATTGACGCCACGGCAATTGTCGTCGATGTCCTTGCCGCAGCTCGCACCCAACAGCGCCGCCGCTTCCTCATATTTCATGCTCTGCGCCGCCGCCAGCGAAGGGGCGCACATCACAATGATGAAAAACAAAAGTCGGATTCGGGTCATGCCCTCACCTCACACAAGGAGAGGGGCGATGGTCAAGGTTCATCTTCCGATTGCTACCGATTCACCCATGTTGCGGCGCAATATGTCGCACTCGGCCTGGCTGGTTGCATGCCTGCTGAGAGCCGACCGATTGGCGAAATCATCGAAATGAAATAATTCTCCGTTCCGCCTCGCGGCAAAATGAATGTGAAGGTGCAATGAGTTCGGTCACTGCTTTTCTTGCTTCGTTCATCGCGATCCTGATCGGGGCAGCGGCTGGCGTGATCCTGAAACGCTCGTTGCAGGCCGGCCTGCTCGATACCGGCTCCAAGGAAGCCATCCGGCTTGCCACCGGGTTTCTCGCCACCCTCGCCGCGCTGGTGATCGGCCTGATGATCGCGTCGGCGAAAAACTCTTTCGACAGCCAGAACACCAACGTCCGGCAGCTCGGCACCAACGCGGTGCTGGTCGACCAGATGCTGACCAAATACGGACCGGAGGCGAAGACCGCGCGCACGTTGCTGCGCGAAACCATTCCCTCCGCAACCGCCCGTATCTGGCGGGAAAACATCGGGAAAGGCGCCGAACCGTCGTTCATCATCAGCGAGACCGCCGAACGGTTCTACAACGCGGTCGAAAAACCTCAAGCCCTCTAGCGCCGAACAGACCTCGCTGAAATCCCGCATCATCCAGCTCACCACCGAAATGGGCCGCACGCGGCTGCTCGTGTTCACCGAGAGCGACGATGCTATTCCGGTACCGTTCTTCGTCGTGCTGGTATTCTGGCTGATGGTGATCTTCGCAAGCTTCAGCCTGTTCGCCGAAACCGGCCCGATCGTCATTGCATCAACGCTTCTTTTCGCGATCTCGGTATCCAGCGCGCTGTTCCTGATCGTCGATCTCAGCCATCCCTTCACCGGGTTGATGCAGATCAGGAACCATCACCTGCAAATGGTGCTGCCGGCGGTCGAGTAGCGCGAGCACAAGCCTATCCAGACCATCCGTCGGCCACTATCCTCCGCGGCAAAACAGATCGGAGCGAATGTCTTGATGCCCAAATCCGGTTTTGATGTGGAGTTCGATGTCGTCGTGGTAGGCGGCGGTTCCGCCGGCTGCGTGCTATCGGCCCGGCTGACGGAAAATCCAAAAGTGTCGCTTTGCGTCATCGAGGCCGGCGGACGCGATCGTAATCCCTGGATTCACATTCCGATGGGTTTTGGCAAGCTGGTCCCGAACCCGAAGATGAACTGGGGCTACGAAACCGAACCCGAACCGGGTCTCGGCGGCCGCACCGTGATCTGGCCGCGCGGCAAGGTCTTGGGCGGCTCCGGCTCCATCAACGGCCTCGTCTTCCTGCGCGGCGCACCCAGCGATTATGACGAATGGCAGCGTCTCGGCGCTCGTGGCTGGAGCTACAGCGACGTGCTGCCCTATTTCAAACGGATGGAGCATAGCGTCGATGGCGCCAACGCGTGGCGCGGCACCGGCGGCCCGATGACGGTGTCCAACATCAAACGCCCTTCGACGGCGGCAAGGGCATTCGTGGAGGCCTGCGAGCGCCTGCAATATCAGCGCAACCCGGATTTCAACGGCGAGCGCATTGACGGCGTCGGCTTCGCCCCGCTCAACGTCCACAATGGCTGGCGCCGCTCGACGGCGGTCGGATACCTCAAGCCGAACCTGAGCCGAAAAAATCTCGAGCTGATGACGAAGACGCGGGTCCGCCGCATCCTGTTCGACGGAAACCGCGCCACAGGCGTCGAGATCGAGCGGGACGGCCAGATCCAGCGCATCGGCGCGCGACGCGAGCTGATCGTTTCCGGCGGCGCGATCAATTCTCCGATGCTGTTGCTCGCTTCCGGCATCGGGCCGGCCGCCGAACTGGCCAGCCTCGGCATCGACGTGAAACGCGACCTTCCCGGCGTCGGCAAGAACTTGCAGGACCATTATCAGTCGAGCTTCACGTTCAAGACCAACGCGACCGATACGCTGAACGAAGCCGTCATGAGCCCGGCCAAGTCGGTAAAACTCGCGCTCGAATGGTTGCTCAGGGGATCGGGACAGCTCTCGGTCGGCGCGACCGAAGCGACGCTGTTCGCCAAATCGGCTCCCACGGAGCCAGTGCCCGACATTCAGTACCAATGCCTCAATTTTTCGACTGACGGCTTCAAGACCGGCTTGCATCGCTGGCCGGGATTTACCTTCATCTTCAGCGTCTGCCGGCCGAAGAGCCGTGGCGAAATCACGCTGCGCGATGCGGAGGGGCGCACGCCGCCGCGCATCCAGGCCAATTACCTGACCAACCCCGACGACATGCGCATCATGCTGGCGGCCTTTCGCATTGCCCGGCAAATCGTTGCGACCGAGCCATTCCGCTCGCTGGTGACCGAACAGATCAGGCCTGCTTCGGAAATCACGAGCGACGAGCAGATCGCCGATTACGTGCGGAAGTTCGGCTCCACCGTCTATCATCCCTGCGGCACCTGCCGGATGGGCGAGGATGACGGAGCCGTCGTCGACAGCGAGCTCCGCGTTCGCGGCATCGATGGTCTCCGCGTCGTCGACGCGTCCGTCATGCCGGCGATGCCCTCGCCGAACATTCACCCGGCGACGATCATGGTCGCGGAGAAGAGCTCCGATATCATCGCCAGGGCGCTAGCGAGCTGACCTGACGGAACGCGAAAAATGGCGATCAGTTGGTCTTCGCCGCCGCCGGCACCTTGATCTCCTGCGGCAGGATCACGGCGGCCACGATCACCAGCAGGCACAGCGCGCCGAACGCCTGCAGCATGGTGACGAAGCCGCCCCGCTCGTAAAGCCACGCCACCAGCCCGACGGAAGCGCCCGCCGCGGTGAAGCCGACGAAGTAGCGCACCGAGTAGGCGCGCGAACGCCATTCCTCTGTCGTGTACTTGCCGACCATGGCGTCGTTGACGGTGACCTGCCCGAACGCGCCCATCACGATGCCGATGGAGGCGATGATCAGCGGCAGGTTCGACAGCGTCGCCGCGAAGTACATGAACGGCGCCAGCAAAAACGACAGCGGCAGCATCACCGTCTTCAGCGAATAATGGTCGATCAGCTTGCCGATGGTGTACTGCGTCATCGCGCCGAAGACATAGACGCCGGCCGCGATGACCCCGAGCAGAGCCGGACTGTTGGTCACGCCGGCCAGCCGCTCGGCGAACAGTTTGGGCATCGCCACGGTGATGGCGTTGAACGTCGTCGATATCGCGATCACCACGATCAGCAAGGCCAGCAGCACCCGCCACATGTCCTGCTTGGCGATCCTGGCCTGCGCCGCCGCCTGCCTGGTGCCGGTTCGATCCTCGTGCACCACCATCTGCGCGAAGACCACGCCGATCAGGATGGTGATGATGCCGGGCACGATGAAGGCCCAGCGCCAGCCGAGATATTGCCCGATCACGCCGGTGACCAGCGCCGACGACGCCACGCCGAGATTGCCCCAGACCCCGTTCAGGCCCATCTCGCGGCCGAGCTTGTCGGCATAGGACACGATCATCGCGGTGCCGACGGGGTGGTAGATCGAGGCAAACAGGCCGATCGCCAGCAGCGCGGCACCGAGTTGCAGCGGGCTCGAGACGAAGCCGACCGCGATCATCGACGCGCCGATGCCTAAAAAGAAGATCACCATCATGTGGCGCCGGCTCCAGCGGTCGCCGAGCCAGCCGGTGACCAGCGAGCCCGCGCCGAAGGCGACGAAGCCCGGGGTGGCGTAAGGCAACAGTTCCGAATAGGCCATGCCGAGTGCCGGCCCCATGATGATGACGGCCGCCGCGAAGATCAGCATCGCGTAATGGTCGATGAAATGGGCGGCGTTGACAAAAGAGATCACCCGGCTGGGGCTGTTCATGGTCGGTTCCTGAATCCCGCAATTTTCTGAAATAGGTTATACGGGGTTGTCCTGACGGGATGCCGCCAATGAATATCGCCGAAAAGCCAATTGCCGCCATCATCGGACGCCTGACCTCGACCGGCGACGGCATCCACATGATCGCCAACAGCTACCAGAAGGGCCACCAGATCGACACCCACATGCACCGCGAGGCGCAGCTGGTCTACGCGGCCAAGGGCACCATGCAGGTCACCACGCCCAAGGGCCGCTGGCTGGTGCCGCCGGACCGCGCGGTCTGGGTCCCGGCACTGTCAGAACATTCGATCGACGTGCTCGCCGACATCGAGATGCGGACCCTCTACTTTGAGCTCGGCTGGCTCGAGCGCGAACCGCGCAGCCACAGCCTCGGCGCCGAGTTCGTGGTGCGGGTGTCGCCGCTGCTGCATCAGACGATCCTCGCATTGTTTGACGATCGCAACGACCGTGAGCGAACCGGGCTCTT
>Ga0081540_1002763_pt1 | contig 14242 bp, 14 predicted proteins | sample TabmetS2T1R1_FD_71024 | JGI IMG/M metagenome (GOLD analysis project Ga0081540, IMG submission 71024) | Tabebuia heterophylla rhizosphere microbial communities from the University of Puerto Rico - S2T1R1 | ecosystem: Host-associated > Plants > Roots > Rhizosphere ... | reverse complement strand
GGGAGCCGGAGCGGCGGGGGCGCCGCGCGCCGCCTGCTGCTCGAGCGTCCACACGCGATAGAGCAGGTCGCGGATGCGGTCCTCGAGGGACTGGATGCGCTCGGCCGGCGTGGGCTGGCCCGGGCGAGGCTGGCCATCGCGGAGGGCCTTCAGGGCGACCAGCAGCGCGGCAAGGGACACGATGAAAATCAGGAAGGACATTCTTCGAGGAGCCTAGCACGCGCAAATCACGCGTACGGCCCAAAAAGCCCGCCGCGAACGCATAGCCCGCGCGCGGCCGAGCCGAAGCAGCGTCCAGCCGCAATGCCGCCAGGCGCTGAGAACCCACACGTGCTCCTAGCTTTCGGCCTCAGACCCAGTGGCCAGCCAGTCGGACGCCGGCTGGACCGGCGCGACGGGACGACCTCGTAGCGCAGCGGTGGAACCTTCCTCACCTGTTCGTGGCGGCAGGGCCTGGCTCGTTTACGCCATCTGCGACGGCGCCCGGCGTGAGGCTATAATCGGGCCTCCATGAATTCGCCCCTCGCGGGAGTCCTCGTTGCCGATCTGACCCAGAACGTCGCCGGTCCCTTCTGTAGCCAGATCCTGGGAGACCTCGGGGCGGAGGTGATCAAGGTGGAGCGTCCGGGACGCGGCGACGATGCGCGCGCCTGGGCGCCCCCGTACTGGGGCGAGGAGAGCGCGACCTTCATGGGCGTGAACCGGAACAAGCGAAGCCTTGCCGTCGACATGAAGCAGGCGGACGGGCGGGCGGTGGTGGAGCGGCTCATCGGGCGCGCCGACGTTCTCGTGCAGTCGCTGCGCGCGGGCGTCATCGAGGAGCTGGGTCTCGGCTGGGAGCGTGCGCGCGAGATCAATCCGCGCCTCGTCTACTGCTCCGTCACCGCCTTCGGGACGGAGGGCCCGCTCGCCGATCGTCCCGGCTACGATCCCTTGATGCAGGCGCTGGGCGGCATCATGTCCATCAACGGCCATCCCGGCCAGCCGCCGGCGCGCGTGCCCGTGTCCATCGTGGACATGGGCACGGGCATGTGGGCGGTCATCGCCATCATGGGCGCGCTGCGCGAGCGCGATCGCACGGGGCGCGGCGTCAACGTCACCACCGCGCTCTACGAGACGGCGCTGGCGTGGAGCGTGCTCCAGATGAACCAGTTCCTGGGCGCGGGCGAGGTGCCCCTGCCCCAGGGCTCGGGCACCGCGATGATCTGCCCCTACGAGGCCTTCCCCACCCGCGATGCCTGGGTCATGATCGCCGCCGCGTCCGACGCGCTCTTCGCCAAGGCCTGCGAGGCGCTCGGCGTCCCGGGCATGCCACGCGATCCGCGCTTCACGGACAATCCCTCGCGCGTGGCGCATCGGAACGACGTCTTCGAGTCGGTCTCCGCCGTCACCCGCAACTTCGCGAGCACGGAGGTGCTCGAGCGCCTGCAGCGCGCCGGCGTGCCGTGCGCGCCCATCCTCCCCCTCGACAAGGTCGCCGCCGAGCCGCAGACCGTGGCCAGCGGCATGCTCGTGCCCGCCAAGCATCCTCGACTGCCCGACTATCGCGCCGTGGGCCTGCCCATTCGCTGGGACGGGGAGCGCCCGCCCGTGGCGCGCGTGCCGCCGCTCCTCGGCGAGCACACCGCCGAGGTGCTGGGCGAGCTCGGCTATGACACGGCGGCCATCCAGGAGCTCGTCTCCCGTCATGTCGCCCAGCTATAAGACGCTCAACGTCACGGCGGGGCCCGATGGTCACGTCATCACCCTCGAGCTCAACCGTCCCGAGGCGCTCAACGCCATGAACACGGCCATGGGCGAGGATCTCCTGCACTGCCTCGACGCGATCCAGTGGGACAAGGCCGCGCGCGTGGTCGTGCTCACGGGCTCGGGGACCAAGGCGTTCTGCGTGGGCGGCGATCTCAAGGAGCGCCAGGGCATGACGGACGAGGCGTGGCGCGCGCAGCACGTGATCTTCGAGGCGGCCGCCGCGCGCCTCGTCCGCTGCCCGGTGCCCGTCATCGCCGCCGTGGAGGGCTTCGCCATGGGCGGGGGGTGCGAGCTCGCCGTGCTCTCCGACTTCATCGTGGCGTCGGAGACCGCGGTCTTCGCCGTGCCCGAGGTGACGCTCGGCATCTTCCCTGGCATCGGCGGCACGCAGCTCCTGCCGCGCATCATCGGCGCGCCGCTGGCCAAAGAGATGATCTTCACGGGACGCCGTGTGCCGGCGGCGGAAGCGAAGGCTCTCGGCCTCGTGAATCACCTCGTGCCCGCGGGCCAGGCGCGCGCGAAGGCGCTCGAGATCGCGGCCGCCATCGCCGCCAACGGCCCGGTGGCAGTGCGCCAGGCGAAGAAGGCCATCAACTGGGGCAGTGAGACCGACCTCGAGACGGGCATGGCGCTGGCCATCGAGGCCTACAACGTCACGGTGGTCACCGACGATCGCCTCGAGGGCGTCCGCGCCTTCAACGAAAAGCGGAAGCCAAACTTCAAGGGGAAGTAGAGGGGTTCATCATGCACGACATGAGTTTCGCGCTGACCGACGACCAAAAGGCCCTCAAGGCCGCCGTCTACGATCTCTGCAAACAGTACTCGCCCGCCTACTGGCAGGAGCTGGACGTCAAGCGCGAGTATCCCGAGGCTCTCGTCAACGACCTGACGAAGGCCGGCTACCTGGCCGTGCTGATCCCGCAGGAGTACGGCGGCGCGGGCCTCGGCATCATGGAAGGCGCGCTCATCCTCGAGGAGATCAACCGTTCGGGCGGCAACGCCGGCGCCTGCCACGCGCAGATGTACATCATGGGCACGGTGCTGCGGCACGGCTCGGAGCAGCAGAAGAAGATGTACCTGCCCAAGATCGCCACGGGCGAGCTGAGACTTCAGGCCTTCGGCGTCACCGAGCCCAACGCGGGCTCCGACACCACCAAGCTCCAGACCACCGCCGTCCGCAAGGGTGAGAAGTACATCGTCAACGGGCAGAAGATGTTCATCTCCCGCGTGCTCCAGTCCGACCTGATGCTCCTTCTCGCCCGCACTACGCCGGTGAATCAGCTCACGAAGAAGACGGACGGCCTCAGCGTATTCCTCATCGACATCCGCCCCCTCAAGGGCAAGGGACTCGAGGTGCGGCCACTCCGCATGATGATGAATCACTCGACCAACGCGCTCTTCTTCGACAACATGGAGATTCCCGCCGACAGCCTCATCGGCCAGGAGGGCAAGGGCTTCTCCTACATCCTCGACGGCATGAACGCCGAGCGCATCCTGGTCGCTTCCGATTCCTTGGGGGACGCGCGGTGGTTCATCGAGAGAGCCGTGGCGTACACACAGCAGCGAGTGATCTTCGGCAAGCCCATCGGGGCCAACCAGGGCGTGCAGTTCCCCATCGCCAAGGCTCACATGGCCGTGGAGGCGGCGGATCTCATGCGCACCAAGGCGGCCAAGCTCTTCGACGCGGGGATCCCCTGCGGGCCGGAGGCGAACATGGCCAAGTACCTCGCCTCGGAGGCGGCCATCGAGGCCGGGAACGCCTGCATCGACTGCCACGGCGGCTACGGCTTCGCCGAGGAGTACGACATCGAGCGGAAGTTCCGCGAATCCCGCCTCTACCGCGCCGCTCCGATCAACAACAACCTGGTCATGGCGTACGTCGGCGAACACGTCCTCGGCATGCCGCGCTCCTACTAGCGAGACCGGCGCACGCGCGTGAGTCTGCCCGAGGTCAAGCGCCTGTCTGTCACCACGGTGGTGGACAACTTCATCGACAGCCTGCGCGCCGACGAGAAGGTTGCCACGCGCTTCACGCATGCCCAGGCTCGCCGCATGCCGACGCTCAAGGCGGAGCACGGTCTGGGCCACTGGGTCGAGGTGGAGCGGGCCGGCGACACCCGGCGCATCGCCTTCGACTTCGGGCTGACCGGCGAGAGCTACACGCACAACTTCCTCGAGCTGGGACTGGACGCGAGCCAGGTCGACGCCGTCGCGCTCTCGCACGGCCACATGGACCACTATGGTGGGCTCGCGGGCTTCCTCAAGACCTACCGCCGGCGCATGAAGCCGACGGTGGCGTTCTATGGCGGCCGCGATCACTTCCTCCCGCGCTACAACGAGCGCAACAACGCGCGTGTGTACATCGGCCGCCTCGATCGCGACGAGCTCGAGCGCTACGATCTTGACGTACGCGTGGTGGAAAAGCCCACCGTCCTGCCCGAGGGCGTGCTCCTGAGTGGGGAGATGCACGAGACGGAGCCCTTCGAGATCATCCCTCCGTCCCTCAAGGTCGAGCGCGACGGCCAGATCGTCCAGGACACCTTCATCGGCGAGCAGACCCTCGTCGCCAACGTCAGGAATCGCGGCCTGGTGATCGTGACCTCCTGCTCGCACCGCGGCATCGTCGGCATCTGCCGCCACGCCGTGAAGGCGTCCGGGGTGCCCAAGGTCCACGCGGTCATCGGCGGCTTCCATCTCTCGGGGCTGGCCGGCGAGCGCATCACGCAGGTGGTGGACGCTTTCCGGTCCCTCGGGGTCGACTACCTCATTCCCCAGCACTGCACGGGCCTGGAGGCGATCATCCAGATGGGTGTGCATCTCCCGAAAGAGCTGGTGGTAAGCTCGGTGGGAAGCACTTTCACGTTCAGGTCCTGAGGAGACGCCATGAAGCTTCCCAAGTGCGTGACGGTCTGCGAGGTCGGGACGCGGGACGGATTCCAAATCGAGCCCGACTTCATCGCCACCGAGCGGAAGATCGACGTCGTGAACCGGCTCGCCGCCACCGGCATGCCCCGCATCGAGGTGACGTCGTTCGTGTCGCCCAAGGCGGTGCCGCAGCTCAAGGACGCGGAGGCGGTGATGGCGGGCATCACGCGGCGGCCCGGCACACGCTACTCCGCCCTCGTCCCCAACGACAAGGGCGCGGTGCGCGCGGTGGACGCGGGAGTGGATGACATCCACACCGTGGTATCGGCGAGCGAGAGCCACAACCTCGCCAACGTGAACATGTCCGTGGCGGAATCGATCGCCAAGCTCAAGGCCACCGCGGAGGTAGCGCATCGAGCCGGCAAGCCCGTGTACGCGGGCATCTCCTGCTCCTTCGGCTGCCCCTTCGAGGGCGAGGTGCCGGTCGGCCAGCTGGAGTCCGTGGTGGCGCGGCTCGTGGATCTCGGCGCCAAGGGCATCGGCCTCGCCGACACCACCGGCATGGCCAATCCTGCGCAGGTGACGCGCATCCTCGAGCAGTTGATGCCGCGCTTCCCCAGCGTCGAGTGGACGCTCCACACCCACGACACGCGCGCCATGGCCATCCCGAACATCCTGGCCGCCATGGAGAAGGGCGTGGTCAACTTCGACGCGTCGATTGGTGGCCTCGGCGGCTGCCCCTTCGCTCCGGGCGCCTCCGGCAACGTGTGCACGGAGGATCTCGTGCACTGTCTCTGGTCCATGGGAGTGGACACGGGCATCGATCTCGATGCGCTCATCGCCGTGTCGAAGCGCGTGGAGGAGATCGTGGGCCGCGCGCTGCCCGGCCAGATCGTCAAGGCGGGGAAGTGGGACCGCCACTATCCCTTGCCCGACGGCGTGCAGGCGCGGGTGACCGCCGCCCGATGAGCGTGGCGCTCCGCCCCTCAGGCCTTCACCCTCGCCCCCGCAGGGGGGGAGGGCAGGGGGAGGGGGGCCATCCATGATGACCAAGCGCGCGGAGAAGATGCTGCGGCTCATGGACCGCGCGGTGACGGAGTGGCATATCCCCGTCATCGGCAGGGAGAAGGGCCGTGTCATCAAGCGTCTCCTCGCCCGGCACGCGCCGACACGGGGGATCGAGGTGGGCTCTCTCGTCGGCTACTCGGCCATCCTCATCGCGGGCAACATGCCGCGCGGAGGCAAGCTCACCTGCATCGAGAGCAATCCCTACATCGCCAAGTTCTGCCAGTTCAACGCCGAGCACGCCGGGCTCAAGGGGCGCGTGAGGGTGGTGGTGGGCGACGCCCTCCGCGTGCTGCCCTTCCTGCGGGGGCCGGTGGATTTCATGCTCCTCGACGCGAAGAAGGAAGACTACCTCGACTATCTGAAAGCGGTGGAGCCGCGCCTCGTCAAAAACGCCCTCATCGTCGCCGACAACACCGGCATCTACCGCCGCGACGTCAAGCCCTATCTCGATCACGTGCGCCACAACGGCCACTACGCGAGCCGCGAGTACGACTTCGGCTTCGACTGCATGAAAGTCTCGGTCTTCCAGGGCTAGCGCGGTGTTCGGCGAGCGCCACGACCCCGAGTTCCTCAAACATCTCTTCGAGACCACGGAGATCCTGCGCAAGCCCATCAGCGGGATCATCAGCGGCTATCACGTGCTGCCCTACATCCTCGTCGGCCCGCAGGAGGAGCAGCCGCACCGGTCCGTGGAGATCCGCGGCAAGATCAAGGTCTCTCCTCGCCTCGTTCTTGCCCCCGGGCGCGCCGGCCAGACCTACGGCGACCTCTTCAAGGAACACGAGGTGATGGACGAGACGTTGGTGGCCCGCGTCTTCTCCTTCTTGTACTCCTCGAAGCACCAGGTGCAGCTGGAGAGCGAGGACCTGCACATCCAGCGCTCGGACCGCAATCCCCAGGCCCAGATCGAGCGCGCCCTGGACGAGCTGGCCCAGCGCGAGGTCATCAACACCGGCCTCATCCTCGCCCCCAACGTGCGCTTCTATCCCGTCTCCCTCGACCGCTTCATCACGGAGATCCTGGATCAGGAGTTCCGCCCGTAGCGAGCCCTAGGGGACTCGCGGGCGGCGGCGCGACCGCCGCCGGATCTGCCGCTTCTCCATCACGAACTCACGGAAGCGATCGGCGGCTCCCTCTGCTTCACTCCAGCGGCGAAGGGTCGCCATGCCCACTCGGTGCCGGCTCGCGATCCAGGCCGCCACACTGAGACTCTGTCGATCGCCCCAGTGATAGAAGGCGGCCAGCCGGTCGCGGCACGAATCCGTGGCGGACAGCATCCGGATCCGCCCGTATGCGGTGATCCGGACGACGGGACGGACGCGGTGGTCCCCCCCGATGGCCAAGGGTCCCCGAGGGAACTCCACGTAGAAGCGCGCTCGTGGATGAACATAGCGGTCCCCTCGTCGCACGAATCCCGCCATGGCCATGGCGGAATCCATCCGGGATTGAGAGACGCCGCCGATCACCACGAAGTCGAGATCTCGGGAGTGGTAGGCGCCGGCGCTATAGAGCGACGCGCATGCGCCCCCCGTGAGGACCGCCTGGATCCCATGTTCGCGAAGGCCGGCCGCGACCGCGGCGGCCACCGCGGCGAGGCTTGAGCGTCCCGACAGCTTCACAGGGGCTTGCCGGTGCGGCGCGGCCGGCGGCGGAGGGTCGCGACCTGGCTGCGCAGCACCGTCTCCGGCTCGGCTAAGCGTTGGAGAAAAACCTTGAGGGCGTCGCGGGCGAAGTAGCGCGGATCGAGCTGGAAGACCCGGGTGCGCCCGACAGGGCGGCCCGCCACCAAGCCATCCAGCTCGAGGCTCCGCAGGGCCTTCTGCACCCCGGAGAGCGGGGCACGGAGGACGCGGGCGAGCTCGCGCGCGTAGCTCTCCCCGAGGAGGGAGAGGGAGAGCAAGACGCGCGTGCGCGTGCCGCTCCCGAAGGGGCTCGAGCTCTTGATGACCATTGATAGAGGTCATGTGACCATCATCGGTGGTCATTTGTCAACCGCGCGACGGTGGCGGTGACCCCCGCGGCTCTTCGGGTACACTCGTCGCGATGCGCGGCTACCTTCTCTCTCGCCTAGGCCAGACGGCCCTCGTCGTGTTCCTCTCCCTCACCGTGGTGTTCTTCCTCGTGCGCCTCTCCGGCGATCCCGTGCTCCTCTTCCTGCCCATGGACATCCAGGCCAAGGACATCAACGAGACCCGACAGCGCCTGGGCTTCAACGATCCCCTCGCCGTGCAGTACACGCGCTTCGTCGCCAACGCCGCGCGCGGGGACTTCGGCGAGTCGCTACGCTACCGGCGCGACGCCCTCCGTCTCGTGCTCGAGCGCCTCCCCGCCACCCTCGAACTCGGGGCGACCGCGCTCCTCCTCACCTTCGTCGCCGCCATTCCCATCGGCGTCCTCTCCGCCACCCGTCGCGGTACGCTCCTCGACTATCTCGGCATGGGGGCGGCCGTGCTCGGTCAGGCCATCCCGGGGTTCTGGCTGGGGCTCATGCTCATCTACTTCTTCTCCGTGCGGCTGCACTGGCTGCCCACGGGCGGCATGGACGGCCCCGCCAACTTCGTCATGCCGTGCGTCGTGCTCGCTTCCTTCTATGCCGCCCGCATCGCGCGCCTCACCCGCTCCTCCGTCCTCGACACGCTCAACGAGGAGTTCGTGCTCACCGCACGGGCCAAGGGGCTGGCGGAGTGGATCGTCATCGGCAAGCACACCCTCAAGAACTCGGCCATCCCCATCGTCACCCTCGCCGGCCTCGAGACGGGCCAGCTCCTGGGGGGCGCCGTCATCACCGAGACCATCTTCGCGTGGCCCGGCCTCGGCCGGCTCACCGTGCAGGCGCTCCTCAATCGTGACTTCCCCGTGGTCCTTGCCGCCGTCTTCGTGATCTCCGTCACCTACACCCTGATCAATCTCGTCGTCGACCTCCTCTACGGCTGGCTCGACCCGCGCACGCGCCGCGAGGCGGCAGCGTGAGCGGAGCTGCCTTCTTCCGGCGCAACGTGCTCGGCTTCCTCGGGCTCGCCCTCGCCGCCCTCGCGGTGATCGCGGCGGTGGGCGCGCCGGTGCTGTCGCCCCACGACCCCGTGAAGGGCGATTTCTCCCAGGGGCTCAAGCCGCCCGGTACCCCGGGCCATCCGCTGGGCACGGACCAGCTCGGACGCGACACCCTCTCGCGCGTGCTGTACGGCGCCCGGGTCGCCCTCTTCATCGGCATCTGCACCGTGCTCCTCACCGCCCTGGTGGGCGGTCTCCTCGGTCTCCTCGCCGGCTTCTTCGGGGGCTGGCCGGGCAACGCGCTCATGCGCCTGTGCGACGTACAGCTCTCCTTTCCGTTCATCCTCCTCGCCCTCACCATCAACGCCATCGTGGGCCTCGGCCTGCGCAACATCATCGTGAGCCTCGCGGCAGCGGGCTGGGTCGTCTATGCTCGGGTGGTGCGCGGCGAGGTGCTCTCGGTGAAGCAGCGCGACTACGTCCAGGCGGCGGCCGCGCTCGGCACGGGACGCCCCCGCATCCTCTTCCGCCACGTGCTGCCCAACGTGGCGCCCTCCATCATCATCGTGGCGAGCCTCCAGTTCTCGCAGTTCGTCGTGGCGGAAGCCGCCATCTCCTTCCTCGGCTTCGGTGTCCAGCCGCCGACGCCGGCGTGGGGCAGCATGCTCTCGGAGAGCCGGGACTTCCTCTACGTGGCGTGGTGGCTCGCCGCCTTTCCTGGCGCCGCCCTCGCCCTCACCGCGCTCGGCGTCAACCTCGTGGGCGACTGGCTGCGCGACATCCTCGATCCCAAGTTCCGGGTCTAGGGGTGGCCGAGGGCGCCCGATCCGTCCCGCCCGCCTCGTCATTGGCGTCCGGGATGGCTGGCGGGGTAATATCTATCGTCCGGCGCTGGCTCCCGGTTCTCGACGACGGGGCCTCGCTCGGTCGCTGGTCGCCGAGGCCGATCGGTCTCTGCATCGCCGGAGCGCCCGTCGCATCACGGTCCCGGTCGACTGCGACCATCCATGGGCGGTGGACTTCTGGAATGCAGGCCGCGTCGGGCTACCGGCGCGACGAGCGCATGCGTCGATGCGTCAAGTCACTCTAGGCACGAGGAGGAAGGTTTGATGCGATCGTTGAAAGCTCTCACGGTGCTCGCGGTGGTCCTGGCCCTGGCGTGGCCTGCCTTCGCCCAGGATCGCTCCAAGACGGAGGAGGTGGTCGTCGCCTTCGCCGCCGAGCCGCGAACACTGCTGCCCAACACCATCGTGGACTGGACCACCAACAACATGCTGGAGCACATGTATGACCGGCTGGTGGACCGGGATCCCAAGACCTACAAGCCCATCCCCATGCTGGCCACCTCGTGGAAGGTGGTGGACAACACCACCTGGGAATTCGTCCTCCGCACCGGGGTGAAGTTCCACAACGGGGAGCCCTTCGACGCCGCCGCCGTCAAGGCGACCATGGACTACCTGAAGGACCCCGCCAACAAGACCCACTACGCTCCGCGATGGACCCTGGTCAAGGAGGTCCAGATCGTCGATCCGCAGACCGTGCGCTTCATCACGGAGAAGCCGTGGCCGGGGCTCATCGATCGCATCTCCCTGGGCGACGTGCTGATCATGCCGCCCAAGGCCCTCAAGAGCGGCGGCCCGCAGGGGCTGCTCGCCAAGCCGGTGGGCACCGGACCCTTCAAGTTCGGCGAGTGGGTGCGCGACGAGAAGCTCGTGGTCGTGCGCAATGACGACTACTGGAAGGGCAAGGCGGAGATCAAGAAGGTGACCTTCCGGTTCATCCCTGAGTTCAGCGCGCGGCTGGCCGCGCTCATGGCGGGGGAGATCGACATCATGAAGGACGTGCCCCCGCACGCGGTGGATCTCGTGGACAAGAGCGGCAAGGCCACCGTGCGCGCCACGGTGTCCTCGCGCATCAACTATCTCGCCCTCGTCACCCTCAACCCCGGGCCCATGCAGGACATCCGCGTGCGCCAGGCCATCGCGCACGCCATCAACGTGGACGAGCTGATCTCGCAGGTGCTGCGGGGCCGCGCCTCCAAGATGTGCGGACCGCTCTCCCCCATCAACGTGGACTACTCGCCCAAGGTCCAGTGCCTCAAGTACGACGTGAAGCACGCGCAGAACCTCCTCAAGGCCGCCAATATCGATCCGGGCAAGCTCACCCTCACCCTCGACACACCGTCGGGCCGCTACCCGCTCGACAAGGACATCTCGCAGGCCATCGCCGCCCAGCTCGGGCGCATCGGCATCACCGTCAACGTGGTGGTCAACGAGTGGGGCACCCACCTCGACAAGATCAAGAACCGCAAGACGGGTGACATGTTCTTCCTCGGCTGGGGCCCCGCCCTCGACGCCCAGAACACCATCGAGCAGCTCTTCCAGGGCTCCATGACCTACTCGTCCTACGGTGGCAACAAGGCGCTCGAGGACAAGATCGCCACCGCCGTCACCATCGTGGATCCCAAGAAGCGGCTGGAGGCGTGGGCGGAGATCCAGCAGATGGTCGTCAACGAAGTGCCCTGGGTCTTCCTCTGGCAGCAACACGATCTGTACGGAGTGGCGAACTGGATCGACTGGTCCCCGCGCGCCGACGAGAAGGTGTGGATGTACGAAGCCAGGATCGTCAAGCGCTAAGGGCCGGGCCATGTCCATCACCGTCCTGACCAATGCCTTCCTCATCGACTGCACCGGTCGGGAGCCCGTAGAGGGCGCCGCGGTGGTGCTGGAGGGGGACCGGATCAAGGACGTGATCGCCTCGGGCAAGGTCGGCCCGCTCCGCGGCTCCGTGGAGACGCTCGATCTCAAGGGGCGCACCCTCATGCCCGGCCTCACCGACGCCCACGTGCACATGTGCGCGGTGGAGGGCAACACCGCGGAGCAGCATCGCCACCATCCTCCCAGCCTCATCGCGGCCAAGACGCTCAGGCGCATCGAGCAGGCCCTCCAGCAGGGCTTCACCACCGTGCGCGACGCGGGGGGCGCCGACTACGGCTTCCGCGAGGCGGTGGCGAGCGGGCTCTATCCGGGGCCGCGCTTGCTCGTCTCCGGTCGCGTTCTCTCCCAGACGGGCGGGCATGGCGACAAGCGCCGGCGTGCGGAGTGGATCGAGCCCGTTGACTGCTGCCTGGGCATGGTCGGTGTGATCGCCGACGGGCCCCACGAGGTGCGCAAGGCGGCGCGCGAGCAGCTCCGCCACGACGTGGACCAGATCAAGATCATGGCCTCGGGCGGTGCCATGTCCCCCTCCGACGAGCTCGACACGACGCAGTACACGGTGGAGGAGATGCGGGCCGCCGTGGAGGAAGCGCGCGCCGTCGGGAAGTACGTGCTCGCGCACGCCTACTCGGGCTCGGCCATCCGCGCGGCCATCCAGGCGGGCGTGCGCTGCATCGAGCACGGCAACCTGCTCGACGAGGCGGGGGCGCGTGAGATCAAGGAGGCGGGTGCCTATCTCGTGCCGACCATGGTCACCTACGAGGCGATCTGGCGCGAGGGCAAGAGCTACGGCGTGGGCGAGCACCAGCTCCAGAAGATCAACATGGCCCGCGAGCTCTCCGTGGAGGGGCTGACGCAGGCCTATCGCGTCGGCTGCAAGATCGGCTCGGGTTCCGATCTCCTCGGCGACATGCAGGCCCAGCGCGCCGTCGAGCTCGAGCTGAAGGCCCAGGTGATGAAGCCCATGGAGGTGCTGCTCTCCGCCACCCGTGTCAACGCGGAGATCTTCCGCATGGAGGATCGCATCGGCTCCGTGGAGCCGGGCAAGTACGCGGACCTCATCGTGGTGAAAGGCAATCCCCTCCAGGACCTCCGCGTCTTCCAGAACCAGGACAACCTGCACTTGATCATGAAGAGCGGTCGCGCGTACAAGCAGACGTTGTGACGGCCGCCGTTGCCCTGCTGCTGGCCATCCTCATCTGGGCCTCCAATTCCGTCATGGTCAAGATCGTGCTGCGGGAGATCTCCCCGCTCACCCTGACCTGGCTCCGCTTCCTCTTCGCCGCGCTCTTCTACGTGCCCTTCGCCATCGCCACCTGGACTCGCTCCCCCGGCTATTCGCGCCGGGAGTGGCCGTTGCTCCTGGGCGCGGGCGTGGCGCTCGTGCCCGTCTTCAGCCTCACCCTGTACTGGGCGCTGACCTACACCTCAGTGGCCAACACCGCCCTCGTGCGCATGACGGAGCCCGCGTGGGTCCTTCTCCTGGGCGCCGCCTTCCTGAACGAGCAGCCCACGCGTCGCCAGCTCGCCGGGCTGGTTCTCGCCCTGGCCGGCACCGCGGCCCTCGTGCTCGTGGGGCGCCAGCCCAGCGTGAGCGGCAACGACCACGCGCTCGGCATCGCCTTCATGGTCGCCAATTCGCTTGCCTGGGTCGGCTACATCCTGTGCTTCAAGGATCTCCTGCGCCGGCATCGCGTCACCGTCGTCACGGTGCACGCCACCCTCGCGGGAACCGTGGTTCTCTTCGTGGTCACCGGCCCTACGCACGCGGCCAGCATAGGACGCGAGGCCGCGCACATGAGCACGCTCGCCTGGGTCCTCGTGGTCTCCATGGCCGTCGTGGTCACCATCGGATCCAACCTGCTCTTCTCCTATGGCCTGCAGCGGACCACGGCAGGCGCGGCCGCGGCGTATTCCTATCTCATCCCCGTGCTGGCCGCGGTCTTCGCCTGGGCCTTCCTCGGCGAGCCCATCACCGCCGCCGTGGTAGTGTGCGGCCTCGTCATCGCATGCGGCGTATATCTCCTGAACCGGACCTGAGCGGGCGTCTACGGGATATGTCTGGCCGGTCGTGAGCCGACCTGCCGGATCATGTTCAGCAGGAGCGCGTGGGTTTCCTTGTCGGCAGCGGCCACGAGCCCCGTGGCACCCGAGCCCCACGACTGGCCGTGAAGATCGGTCAGCGTGCAGGCGGCCGCCTGGCACAGCGCGGAAGCCGCCGCGAAATGGACGTTCCTCCGCATGTCGCCGTCCGTCACGTAGGCGGCGCGTCGGCCCGCCGCGACCCAGGCGAGGGCAAGCGAGGTCGAAACGACGCGCGGCCGGAACCGGAGCGCGAACTCCGGCAGCGCCGCCAGCGCCGTCGTCTGGAAGCTTGGGGCACTGGGAAAGGGAGGGTCGAAGTTCAGCTCCACCAGTCGCGAGCTGGCATCGGGCGCCAGCGGCGCATCCCGGCCGCTCGCTCGCTTCCACGCCGCGGCGCCGTCGGTCCAGAAGATTTCCTCGGCGAACGGGTCGGCGATGGCGGCCGTGGTGAGCCGACCGGCGACCTCGAGGGCCACGTTCACCGCGACCATGCGCACGCCGGACGCGTAGTTGTGAGTGCCGCAGAGCGGATCGACGAGCCAGGTGCGCGCGCCGCTCGCGGGCCCGCTCCGCCCGGTCTCCTCGCCGAGGATGGCGTCATCCGGACGCTCGCGGCGCACGAGCACCACCATCGCCCGCTCCGCTTCCACGTCGGCGCTGGTAGCGAAATCGCCGCCGCCCTTCTCCAGGCGTTGGAGCGCGGAGCTGAAGCACCGGCGCACCCCCGCCGCGCCCGCCTCGGCCGCGGCGAGGGCCACATCGACATC
>Ga0081540_1002762_pt1 | contig 14248 bp, 4 predicted proteins | sample TabmetS2T1R1_FD_71024 | JGI IMG/M metagenome (GOLD analysis project Ga0081540, IMG submission 71024) | Tabebuia heterophylla rhizosphere microbial communities from the University of Puerto Rico - S2T1R1 | ecosystem: Host-associated > Plants > Roots > Rhizosphere ... | reverse complement strand
CAACCGCAAGCGCAACGGCCAGCTCACCGGCGCCAAGCCCGCGCCGAAGACGAGCGGCAACGTCATCAACCTGATGGATGCGCTGAAGAAGAGCCTCGCCGGCGGCGGCGAGCGCAAGGCCGCTCCGGCCCCCGCCAAGGCGCCGCAGGCCGTAAAGGCAAAAGGCAAGAAAAAGCGTGTCGAAGGCCAGCGCGAGATGCTGCTGCCGATTTCGGGCAGCGGCAGCGGCAAGCGCGCCACCAAGGAAGCGCCGAAGAAGGCCGAAAAGCCAGTGCGCGCGCAGGGCAAGGCCAGGAAGGCCGGCTAGGGCCGGCCTCGATCCGCATCACGCAAGACACGGATGGCGGCGCCGCCCTCACTTGATCGAGGTGTTGACCGACGCGAACGTGCCGTTGAGCGAAGTGCCAATGCCGTTGACGGCGACGACGATGCCAATGCTGATGCCGGCCGCGATCAGGCAATATTCGATCGCAGTCGCGCCAGACTCGTCCTTCAAAAACTCCGCAATCAACCGTCGCATTCCAAAGCTCCTGTCGACGCCCACGGGTTCTCCCCGCGCCAATGCGTGGGCAAATCTAAATTTGATTGGTTGCCCTTCGGTTGAGGAAGACAGTCAATGATCGGTTAAGGCGATCGCCGGAAAAACGATGCGCACCGCGCGGCGAGGCAAGGTGAGCGCCCTCGCCGCTTGCGCCGGCGTCAGAAATTGCGTTGCACGCGAAGCTGGAGCGACACCGCGTCCTGATCCCTGAATTCATAGCGCGCCGTCGGCTTCGGCGCCGCGGCTGCGAGCACCGCGGAGCCCTGGAACTTCTGATCCAAATGGAACCACTGCAGATCGGCCGTAAAGGTCAGGTTCTTCACCGGCACCCAGCGCGTAACGAAGCCGAGCTGCGAGACATTGTAATCGGGGTTACAGACATAGTCGCCGCTCACCGCCTTGCCGGGGGTGGTGTAGTTGGCGCAGATGAAGGTCTTTGCCGTGCCGTCATAGCGGACGGCGGAATAGGTGCCATAGATGCTACTGGACCACTGCGCATCCCAGTTGTGGGTGAACGCGCCGGCCATGCCGAAGGCTTCCGTTAGATGCAGCGAACCGTCGCCGCCATTGGCGACCGGCAGATAGACCGCGTCCGTGGTCGCGCCGAAGCCGATGCTCTGGTAGGCGCCGGCAGCATTGGTGCCGCCGAACATGGCGAAGCTCGGCGAGGCCGCATCGGTCGAGATGATGTATTTGGTGGCGCCCTTGGCGTAGCTCGTACTGAGCTTGATGTCGTCGCCGGGGCCGGTCGGCAGGTTCTTGATATTCAGGGAGGCCATCACGGCGCCGCCCCACTTGGTGTCTGGATGACCTGAAATCTCGGACAGCGTGTTCGGGGCCGCGCCTGGCAGACCTACGCCACCCGTCGGAGCTCCGAGAGCATTGAGGATGTTGTAGGAGCCGTTCACCTCATGGGCGGCCCCCGAGAGCTGGAATAAACCCCAGGTCTGGTCGACACGGACGTTGCCGACCACCTCGGGCGCATGCACGCCGGCATAGGCGTTGCCGGTGTTCAACGTGGCGTTCAGCGGCAGCGATAGATTGTAAACGGAGGTACGGTCCCAGACGACGGGATCGTCGAGGCCGATCGTGGCCGTGACGCCGTTGCCGAATTGCGCCGTGTACTGGATGTTGTTGGGCCCGGTGTTATCGGCCTGGTAGCCGCCCAGCAGAAACGCCGAGATGTTGCCCGGGGTGCCCTGCCAGGGGTTTGCATAGGCGGATGCCGATTTGCCGAAGGTGAATCCCGCGAACTGGACGAAGAGGTCCAGGATGGCGACATAGCCCTCACCCGGCTGGTTCAACAGGCCGGTGTTGGTGCCAGCCGACGGAGAGGCGGTGAAGACGAGCGGATTGACCGAGCCGCCGCCCTGGGTGGTGAACTGGAACTTGGCCGAACCGAAGGTGCGGACCACGCCGTATTCGGTGGCGGTACGGGTATCAATCGCCAGCATCATGCGCGAGCGGTCGACGAAATAATTGTGATAGCGGTTCTGCTCCCCGGCATCGCCATTCCACGACGGCTGGCCATGGGCGCCGCCGGCGTTGAAGGTGACGTCGGCGCGGAAATAGCCGCCGAACTTGATGCAGGTGTCGGTGCCGGGAATGTAGAAGAAGCCCGCGCCATAGGCCGAGCAGATCCTGACATATTCGACGGCCTTGGCCTTCACGGGAAGATCGGCCGCCTGCGCGCCGCCCGCAACCAGCAGACTCGCAGCCGAGCCGAGCATAAAGGTGCGAACCGCCCTCATGTGGGCCTCCTGTCGCGCGCAGTGCGCGCAAGTGCATGTCGTCGATTCCTAGCGCAAACGGCGGAGTCGGCAATGACAAGGCCATGTCATTCCATCACTTCGGCAGTCGATGTGACGTTTCAGCAACGGCCGGTAGAAGGAGTATGCCAGCGCCCCAAGCCTGCCGCGCTGCAGCGCAATCAACTGGCGGGCAACGCATATCAGCACTTCCCGACCCGGCCACCGCCCCAGCTTTACCGAGGCATAAAATCCTGTTCCAACTGTCGGCAAATCCGCCGGAATGGAACCGGCGGGCCATTTGGGGGAGAAAGCGTCATGAAGCTGGGTGCGGCGATCGCGGAGATCATGAAGCGCGAGGGCATCGAGATCCTCTGCGGCTATCCGGTCAATCACCTCATCGAATTCGCCGCCAACGCCAATATCCGCCCGATCATGGTGCGCCAGGAGCGCATTGGCCTGCACATGGCGGACGCGATCTCCCGCGTCACCTCAGGCGGCAGCATCGGCGCCTTCTGCATGCAGCATGGCCCGGGTTCGGAGAACGCCATGGGCGGCGTCGCACAATGCTACGGCGAGTCGGTTCCGGTGCTGGTGCTGCCGATGGGCTATGCGCGCAGGCTCTCCAACATCGATCCGAACTTCAATTCCAGCCAGGCGATGAAGGCGTTCGCAAAATCCGCCGAGCCGATCATTCTCGCCAGCGAAGTCTGCAACATTTTTCGCCGCGCCTTCACCAAACTGAAGAACGGCCGCGGCGGGCCGGTGATCGTCGAAATCCCCGCCGACATGTGGAACGAGGAGGTGCCGGAGCCGCTGAACTACACGCCGGTGCTGCGCACCCGCTATGGCGCCGATCCCCTCCACATCAAGGAGGCCGCCGCGATGCTGGTCGCCGCCAAGCGGCCGGTGATCTATGCCGGCCAGGGCGTGCACTACGCAAAGGCCTGGCCGCAACTGAAGCGCCTCGCCGAACGGCTGGCGATCCCAGTCACGACAAGCCTCGGCGGAAAGTCGTCGTTCCCGGAAACGCATCCGCTGTCGCTCGGCTCCGGCGGCCTTGCCGTGCCGCGCGCGGTGCCGAAATTCCTCGCTGAAGCCGACGTGATCTTCGGCGTCGGCTGCTCCTTCACCGAAACCTCTTTCGGCATCGCCATGCCCAAGGGCAAGACCATCATTCACGCCACCCTCGATCCCAACCATCTCAACAAGGATGTCGAGGCCAAGATCGGCCTCGTTGGCGATGCCGGCCTCGTGCTCGACGCGCTCTTGGACGAGATCTGCAAGACCGTCACAGCGGATCGCGACCCTAGCGCGGTCGCCGCCGAGATCGTCGCTTCGCACAAGGAGTGGCTCGCCAAATGGATGCCGAAGCTGACGTCGAACGACGCGCCGCTCAATCCCTACCGCGTGCTCTGGGATCTCCAGCACACCGTCGACATCAACAACACCATCATCACCCATGACGCCGGCAGCCCCCGCGACCAGCTCTCGCCATTCTGGAAGCCAGTCGAGCCGCTCTCCTATATCGGCTGGGGCAAGACCACCCAGCTCGGCTACGGGCTCGGGCTTGCGATGGGCGCCAAGCTCGCCAAGCCCGACAAGCTTTGCATCAACGTCTGGGGCGACGCCGCCATCGGTTTTACCGGCATGGATTTCGAGACCGCGGTGCGCGAGCGGATTCCGATCATGTCGATCCTCTTGAACAATTTCTCGATGGCGATCGAGCTGAAGGTGATGCCGATCTCGACCGAAAAATACCGCTCGACCGATATTTCCGGCGACTATGCCGCGATGGCGCGCGCCTTCGGCGGCTATGGCGAGCGCGTCACAAAACCCGAGGACATCATCCCCGCCATCAAGCGCGGCATCCAGAAGACGCAGGAAGGCGTGCCGGTGCTGTTAGAGTTCATCACCAGCAAGGAGACCGAGGTCTCCCGTCCGGGGACGTGAACGAGACAAGATTTGGCTCCAATGGTGCGGCATCGTAATCCGCCTCTCCCTTTGGGAGAGGTCGGAACGCATCGATAGATGCGTTCCGGGTGAGGGGTTACGATCTCTCGTGAGCGCCGAGCCCCCTCACCCGATTTGCTTGCGCAAATCGACCTCTTCCCGCTGGGGAGAGGTGAATCGAGTCTGCCGAACCGCCGATTGAACCAAAGGCCATCTACCCGATGCCGCACGTCACCATCATCGAGACGGGCCTTGTCAGCCCCAAAAATCGCGAACTTCACGGATCCTATCCGCAGATGTTCGAAGCGATGATCCGTGCGGCAGACCCTGCGGTCACTTTCAATACCGTCAGCATTCCCGCCGGCGAGAAGCTGCCGGAGGCAGCCACGCTCGATGCGATCCTCATCACCGGCTCCTCGGCCGGTGTCTATGACGATTTCGACTGGATCGCGCCGCTGGAGAATTTCGTGCGCGCCGCGCATGAAAAGCAGGTGCCGATGGTCGGCGTCTGCTTCGGCCACCAGCTGATCGCGCAGGCGCTCGGCGGTGTCGCGCGCAAGTCGGAAAAAGGCTGGGGCATCGGCCGGCACGTCTACGACGTCGCGGCCGGCAACGGCATCCTCGACGGCACCCGCATTGCGCTCGCCGCCTCGCACCAGGACCAGGTCATCACGCCGCCGCCGGGCGCCAAGACCATCCTGTCCTCGGACTTCACCGAACATGCCGGGCTGCTCTATGCCGGCGGCACCACGCTGTCGGTGCAGCCGCATCCGGAATTTCCGGTCGGCTATGCGCTCGCCTGCTGCGAGATTGCCGCGAGCAAGGGCGGCGCGCCCGAAAGCCTTGTTGCGGCCGCGAAGGCCTCGCTCGCCGAGCCCCTGGAAAGCGCCAGGCTGGGCGGCGCAATCGCGCATTTCCTCACGCGATCAAGGTGATACGAGCGGCCGACCCACCTGGAAAGGCCGCCTCAAGGCCCTCTGGTGCTGGCCCTAACGCGTCTGGAATGAAATAATCCGAACTGGAATCTCGGCGGTCGATCGGCCGGCCCGCGTTCGGTGCATGGATGTTGAATGGCGACGCTCCCGGAGAACATGTCGGTTGCGATCGATGAGCTGGAATCAGCCATCACCGAGATGGAGTCGCGCCTCGAATCCACCCGCGCCGAGCGCGACGAGGCGAAGAGGCGCCAGGTTGAGCTCGAGATCGAGAATGCGAACCTGCGGCGCGAGCTGGCGCTGGCGCGGGAACGCCAAGACGCCAGCGCCGATATTCTGAGCTCCATCGCAGGCACACCCGCCGACGCCGATCAGTCGCTGCTGCGCATCGCCGAAACCATTGCGCACCTGTTCGGCGCCCCCAGCGTGACGTTCCGGCTGGCGGAAGGTGCGGAATGGGGCAAGGCGATCAATTTCGGCGCCAGCTCGCACCGGATCGTCGCCGATGTCCCTGCCGAGCAGCGGCGGCTGGACGGCGATAATCTTCCCGGCACGGTGTATCGCGAAAACCGGCAGGTTCACATTCCGGACCTCGACAATGCCGATCCTTCCATGGCGCACTGGCCGGTGATGGCCGCTCGCGCCGAAGGTACGCGTACGGTCGCGGGTACACCGCTTCGACGCGAGGGCAAGGCAATGGGCGCGCTGCTCGTTTTCCGCGACCGCCTCGCGCCGTTCACCGACGAGGAGTTGGCGCTGCAGCAAAGCTTCGCCGACCAGGCCGTGATCGCGATCGAGAACGCGCGGCTGTTCAACGAGATACAGGAAGCGCTGGAGCGGCAGACTGCCACGGCCGAGATCCTGAAGGTGATCGCCTCCTCGCCTTCCAATGTTCAGCCGGTATTCGAGGCGATCGTCAGCAGCGCGGCAAAGCTGTTCGAGCCTTGCGGTGCGACGATAACGACCCTGAAAGATGGCAAGCTGCACTGGGTTGCGACAGCAGCTTCGGCCTCCGGCTTCGACGTCGAGCGGGCCCGATCGATATATCCGATTCCATTCGACCCTGACCGCGTCGCTTCTGCACGCGCGATTCTTGATCGCCGCATCATCGAGGTTCCCGATGTTGCAGCGCCCGACGCGCCAGAGTTTACGCGCAAAGCCGCAGCCGCAGGCGGCTTTCGATCCATCACCTACGTGCCGCTGATCGATCAGGACCAGGGACTCGGCACCATCATCCTCTCCTGCCCGCAAACCGGATTCAGGTTTTCGGAGAGGCAGCTTGCGATCATCCAGACCTTCGCCGACCAGGCTGTGATCGCCATCCAGAATGCACGGCTGTTCAACGAGACGCAGGAGGCATTGGAGCGGCAGACGGCGACGGCCGAGATCCTGAAGGTAATCGCCTCCTCGCCCTCCGACGTGCAGCCGGTGTTCGAGGCGATTGCATCGAGTGCCAAACGCCTGCTCGACGGCTTTACCGCCACCGTGCTGCATTTCCGCGGCGACCAGCTTCATCTCGTCGCGTTCACGCCAAGCGGTCCGGAAGCCGACCAGGGCCTGCAGGCGTCGTTTCCGCAACGCGTGGCCGAATTCCCGATCTTCGGTCTGGTGCGCGACGGCGCGACCATTCAGTTTCCCGACACCGAGGCCGATGGCGTTCCGGCGGTGAACCGCGATCTCGGGCGGCTGCGCGGCTTCCGCAGCGTGCTGTTCGTGCCGCTGATGAACCAGGGCAAGGCGGTCGGTATTCTCAGCGTCACCCGCAGCGAGCCCGGAGCCTTCGCCGACCATCACGTGCAATTGCTGCAGACCTTCTCCGACCAGGCGGTGATCGCGATCGAGAATACGCGGCTGTTCAACGAGACGCAGGAAGCGTTGGCACAGCAGACGGCAACGTCGGAGGTGCTTCAGGTCATTTCATCGTCATTGGGTGACGTGGAGCCGGTCTTCGCGAAGATGCTGGAGAACGCCACCCGCGTTTGCGCCGCTGAATTGGGACTCATGGGACTTTTCGACGGCGAGATGTATCGGCGGGTTGCGGTATACAACGTGCCGCCCGCCTTCGACGCGACCGCGCCGAGGGAGTTTCGCCCGGAGCCCGACGGCCCGATCGGCGCCGTCTTACGGACAGGACAAGTCGTCAAGATCGAAGATTTGAGTCAAGGCCCCACTTACCTTGCTGGTCACCCGGCGGCCGTAGCAATGGTTGAAGTCGCCGGCGCGCGCACGCTGGTCGTCGTGCCAATGTTGAGGGAAGGCCGACCAATCGGAGCGATATCGATCTATCGCAAGGAAGTCCGCGCGTTCAGCGATAAGCAGATCGACCTGCTCAAGAACTTTGCCAACCAAGCCGTCATCGCGATCGAGAACACGCGGCTGTTCAACGAGACGCAGGAAGCGCTGGAGAGGCAGACCGCAACGGCCGACATCCTGAAGGTCATCGCCGGCTCGCCGTCGGATGTGCAGCCGGTGTTCGAGGCGATCGCGTCCAGCGCTAACCGGCTGATCGGCGGCTTCTCATGCGCGGTGTATCGCTTCGTGGGCGGCATCGCGCACCTGTCAGCATTCACGCCGACAACCCCCGCCGCAGACGAGATTCTGCGGAACGCGTATCCGCGGCCAATCGACTCGCTGCCCCTCAACCAGGAGATCCAGAACCGCAGAGTCCTGCAAATCCCGGATATCGAGGAGGCACTTGATGACCCATCGCTCATGGAAATCGCGCATGCGCGCGGCTTTCGCAGCATGCTGGGTGTGCCGCTGACGCACAACGGCGTGGCTGTTGGAGGCGTCACTGTGACCCGCAAGGAGCCCGGCGCGTTCGCTTCTCACCATATCCAGCTCCTGCAGACCTTCGCCGACCAGGCTGTGATCGCAATCGAGAACACGCGCCTGTTCAACGAGACCAAGGAAGCGCTGGAGCGGCAGACCGCCACGGCCGAAATCCTGAAGGTCATCGCCTCCTCGCCGTCGGACGTGCAGCCGGTGTTCGACGCCATCGTGCACAGCGCCAACCGCCTGATCGGCGGCTTTTCGACCGCGGTGTTCCGCTATCGCGACGGCAAGATTCATCTGGCCGGCTTCACCCCAACCGACGCGGAAGGCGACGCGTTTCTGCAGTCCTCCTTCCCGGTCCCGCTGGAACAATTCCCGCCCTATCAGCTGACGCTGAACGGGGCACCGGCGGAGTTGCCGGACACCGAGACCGAACCGGCGGCGCGCGACATTGCACGCGCTCGCGGCTATCGCAGCATGCTGTTCGCGCCGCTGATGAATGACGGCGAGGCTGTTGGCATCATCACCGTGACCCGCGTCGCCCCCGGCCCGTTCGGCGAGCAGCACACCCGCCTGCTGCAGATGTTCGCCGACCAGGCGGTGATCGCAATCAAGAATGTCGGGCTGTTCAACGAGGTGCAGGCGCGCACCGAGGAGCTGAGCGAATCGCTGCAGCAGCAGACGGCGACCGCCGACGTGCTCAAGGTGATCAGCCGTTCGGCGTTCGATCTGGAAACCGTGCTCAACACGCTGACTGAATCCGCTGCAAGCCTCTGCGATGCAGATATGGCCGCGATCACGCGGCCGCACCCCGATGGCGGCTACTACCACGCGACCCGGTACAATTTCGCGCCGGAATGGGAGCGGGCATCCGGTTCGGTCCGGCTGTATCCGAACCGGGGCAGCCTGGTCGGGCGGGTGCTGCTGGAAGGCACGGCGGTGCAGATCCCCGATGTGCTGGCCGATGCCGAATATGCCTTCCCTGAACAACAGCGCGCGGGCGGCTATCGCACGCTGCTTGGCGTCCCTCTGCTCCGCGAAGGGCAACCGACCGGCGTCCTGTTCCTCGGCCACAGCACCGTGAAGCCCTTCACCGACAAGCAAGTCGAGCTGGTGCAGACCTTCGCCGACCAGGCCGTGATCGCCATCGAAAACGTCCGCCTGTTCGATGAGGTGCAGGCCAAGACCCGCGACCTCGAGGAAGCTCTCACCTACCAGACCGCAAGCAGTGATATCTTGGGGGTAATTGCCTCCTCGCCGACCGAAGTTGCTCCTGCGCTGCAAGCGATTGCGGAAAGCGCTTGCAAGATCTGCGATGCCTATGATGCCGGCGTGCTGCTGAAGGTTGGCAACGATCTGCATTTCAGCGCGCATCACGGGCCTATACGGACGGGTCGAGAGCCTCGTGCGATCAGCAGGGAGTGGGTCGTAGGCCGCTCAGTGGTCGATAAGGTGCCGGTGCAAGTGTCTGACTTTCTGGCTCCCGAGGCCGCCGAGTTTCCGGAGGGGCAGCGGCAGTCGCGGGAACAAGGTCACCGATGCACGCTCAGTGTCCCCCTGTTGCGCGAGGGCGAGGCCATCGGCGCAATCGCGCTGCGTCGCCTCGAGCCTGTTGCATTTAACGACAAGCAGATCAGCCTGCTCCAGACCTTCGCCGACCAGGCCGTGATCGCCATCGGCAATGTCCGCCTGTTCGAAGAGGTGCAGGCCAAGACAAGCGAGCTGTCCGAAGCCCTCACCTACCAGACCGGCAGCGCCAACATCCTGAAGGTGATCGCCTCGTCTCCGACCGACATCAAGCCGGCCCTCGATGCCATCGTCGAGAGTGCCTGCGAGCTTTGCGGGGCCTACGACGCAGTCCTGCGCCTGAAAAAGGGCGACCAGCTCGAGCTCGGTGCCCATCACGGCACCGTACCGGCGGACTGGAATTTGTCGCAGATCAATCCGAATTGGACAGCCGGACGCGCCGCTCTCGAACGAAGGCCGGTACATGTGCACGACATGAGTTCGTCCGAGGGCGACGATTTTCCCGAGGCACAAGCGCGAGCGCGTGACCAGGGCCACCGCACCATTCTGAGCGTGCCGCTGCTTCAGGAAGACAACAGCATCGGTACGCTCACGCTTCGCCGTCTCGAAGTGAACCCCTTCACCGACAAGCAGATCGCCCTGCTGCAGACCTTTGCGGATCAAGCTGTCATCGCCATCGGCAATGTCCGCCTGTTCGAGGAGGTGCAGGCCAGGACGCGCGAGCTTTCAGAATCGCTCGAGCAGCAGACGGCGACCTCCGAAGTGCTGCGCGTCATCAGCAGCTCCGCCGGCGATCTCGCGCCCGTATTCTATACGATGCTCCGCAAGGCCATGGAGCTGTGCGGTGGCAATTTTGGCACGCTGAACACCTATGACGGCAACCGCTTCCAGACCGCCGCCACCTATGGCCTGCCGCCGGCCTATGACGAATACCGGCGGAAACAACCGCCGCAAGACTATGGCCCGGGCACGGCGCCGGCCATGCTCTTGGATGGTGCGCCGCACGTTGAAAGCCGCGGCCTGATCAACTCGGAATCGTATCGGCGCGGCGACGCCAACCGTCGCGCACTGGTCGATATCGGCGGCGCGCGCAGCCTGCTCGCCGTGCCACTGCTCAAGGACGAGCGCGTGGTCGGCAGTGTCATGATCTTCCGCCAGGAAGACAATGCATTCTCGGAGAAGCAGATTACGCTGCTAAAGCAATTCGCGGCGCAGGCCGTCATCGCCATCGAGAATGCCCGGCTGCTCAATGAACTGCGCCAGCGCACAGATGACCTGAGCGAATCCCTGCAGCAGCAGACCGCAACCGCCGAAGTACTGAAGGTTATCGCCTCCTCGCCGACCGATGTCGACCCGGTGTTGCACTCCATCGTGGAGAGCGCGTGCGAACTGTGTGAAGCGCTGGACGCGGTCGTACTGCTGAGGGATGGCGACGATCTGCGCTTCAGCGCGCATCATGGGCCAATTCCCATTAACGTCGACAAATGGCCCATCGGCCGCGATTGGGCGGCCGGCCGCGCCTTCGTGGACCGGACGACAGTGCATGTGCCCGATATCTTCTCGGAAGAGGCGAGCGATTTCACTGCCAGCCGGAAATTGACGGAGCGAGCCGGCTCTATAGAGATTCACAGTGTACTTGCCGTGCCTCTGCTGCGCGAGGGTGAAAGCATCGGCGCCATCCTGCTTCGGCGGCAGGAAGAGCGCTCTTTCGATGAAAAGCAGATCGCCCTACTGCAGACCTTTGCCGACCAGGCCGTGATCGCCATCGGCAACGTCCGGCTGTTCGAGGAGGTGCAGGAGCGCACCCGCGAGCTGTCCGAATCGCTGCAGTTCCAGACCGCTTCGTCAGAAGTGCTGAAGGTGATCAGCCGCTCTCCCGACACGCTTCAGCCGGTGCTTGATGCCATTGTGGAGACTTCGCGCGAGCTCTGCGGATCGGACGGCTCAACCATCGTCTTGTTCCGCGAGCGCAAGGCTCATTTTGTCGCCGTCGCCGGCGTCCTGCCGCGGCACTTCGACTATTTGCGGGACAATCCCGCCTCCATCGATGAACCAGGCTCCCTCTTCGATCGGATGGTCAAGGAGAAGCACACGCTGCATTTCCCCAACGTTATGGACGACCCTGAGCTATCACTGCATCCTCGTACCAGCATGGGCGGTCCCCGCGCCCTGCTGGTGGCTCCTCTGCTGCATGACGGCGAAGCGGTCGGCTCCATCGTACTGCGTCAATCACATCTCAAACCGTTCACGCCGCGTCAAATCCAGGCCATCGAGGTGTTCGCCGATCAGGCCGTCATTGCCATTTCCAACGTCAACCTGTTTGAGGAGGTCCAGGAGCGCACCCGCGAGCTGTCAGAATCCCTGCAGCAGCAGACCGCCACCGCTGATGTCCTTCAGATCATCAGCTCGTCGCCGGGCGATCTGGCGCCCGTGTTCGAGAAGATGCTGGAGAATGCCACGCGCGTCTGCGGTGCAAGTTTCGGGTCGATGCTTTTGGTTGAAAACGGCGCGATGCGGCCAGCCGCACAATACAATGTGCCCGCCGAATTCGCCGCCGCTCGGGGCAACCGGGTCTTTACCCCGCATCCAAAGAGCGCCCTGGCCAAGGCGATCAGCGCCAAGCAGGTGGTTCACGTGGCCGACATGCGAACAACCGAGGGCTATCTCGTGCGCAGCCCACCGTCGGTTGAACTGGTCGAGCTGGGCGGCGCCCGCACGATCGCTATCGTGCCGATGCTTCGCGACGACGAGGTGATCGGCGCGATAACGGTCTATCGCAACGAGGTACAGCTGTTTAGCGACAAGCAGATCGAGCTCTTGAGCAATTTTGCCAAACAGGCCGTCATTGCCATCGAAAATGCGCGGCTGCTCAAGGAATTGCGCCAGCGCACCGATGATCTGAGCGAATCCCTGCAGCAGCAGACGGCTACGTCTGAAGTGTTGCAGGTTATCAGCTCGTCGCCCGGCGAACTGGCGCCCGTCTTCGACAAGATGCTGGAGAATGCCACGCACATATGCGGCGCGAACTTCGGCACGTTGAGCCTGTATGACGGCAACATTTTCCGTAACGTTGCGCTCTACAACGTGCCGGCAGGCTTCGACGAGGAGCTGCGGCGGCCGATTCTTCCGCATCCCAAGAGCGGCCTCGGTACCGTTGCGAGGACGCACCAGGCGATGCAGATCGACGATCTGCGGACGCAGCCACCTTATCTGGACGGTGATCCGGCCGTGGTTGCATTGTCCGATCTTGCCGGCGCCCGAACGATTGTCGTCGTTCCGATGCTCAGGGACGACGAACTGATCGGCACCATCGCAATCTTCCGTCAGGAGGTTCGACCCTTCACTGACAAGCAAGTCGATCTCGTCGCCAACTTCGCCAAGCAGGCGGTGATCGCCATCGAAAACACGCGGCTGCTCAAGGAATTGCGCCAGCGCACGGACGATCTGAGTGAATCCCTGCAGCAGCAGACTGCTACGGCCGACGTGCTCAAGGTGATCAGCGCCTCGCCCGGCGAACTGGCGCCAGTGTTCCGTGCCATGCTGGAGAACGCCGTGCGCCTCTGCGAGGCGAAGTTTGCGATGCTCCTGCTGTACGAGGGTGATCAATTCCGTGCGGCCGAGATGTGGAATTTGCCCGCCGAGTACAATGAATTCCTCGCGCACAACTCGATCCGCATCAACCCCAGGATTCCGCTGGGCCGTGTCGTGAGCACGAAGCAACCCGTCCACATCGAGGATGTCCTGCAGGACGAGGGCTATCTTGAAGGCCACCCAGGAATGGTCGCCGTTGGGCAGCTCGGCGGCGCGCGGACGCTGCTGCAGATGCCCATGCTCAAGGAGGACCAGCTTGTCGGGACCGTTGCCGTCTATCGCCAGGAAGTGCGGCCCTTCACCGACAAGCAGATCGCGCTGGTGCAAAATTTTGCCGCCCAAGCGGTGATCGCCATCGAGAACGCCCGCCTGCTCAACGAACTGCGCCAGCGCACCACCGATCTGTCTAAATCCCTCGACGACCTCCGCACCGCGCAGGACCGCCTGGTGCAGACCGAAAAGCTCGCCTCGCTCGGTCAGCTCACCGCCGGCATTGCGCATGAGATCAAAAACCCGCTCAACTTCGTCAACAATTTTGCCGCGCTCTCCGCAGAACTGACCGACGAGCTGAAGGATCACCTGAACTCGACGATGCTGGCCGACGCCACGCGAAAGGAGGTCGATGAGTTGACCGGCCTTTTGAAGGACAATTTGCAGAAGGTGGTGCAGCACGGCAAGCGCGCCGATTCCATCGTCAAGAACATGCTCTTGCATTCGCGCGAGGGCGGCGGCGAGCACAGGCCGTCGGACATCAACGCGCTGGTCGATGAAAGCCTCAACCTCGCCTATCACGGCGCCCGCGCCGAGAAGCCGGGCTTCAACGTCACGCTGGAACGGGACTTCGATCCGGCCGCGGGCCAGATCGACCTGTTTCCGCAGGAGATCACCCGCGTTTTCCTCAATCTTATTTCGAATGGGTTTTACGCCGTGACCAAGCGCAGCAAAGACGGAGCGCCCGGTTTCGAGCCGACGCTGCGCGCGAGCACGAAGAACCTGGGCGAAAGCGTCGAAATCCGCATCCGCGACAACGGAACGGGCATCCCGGCCGAGGTAAGGGAGAAGATGTTCAACCCCTTCTTCACCACCAAGCCGGCGGGCGAAGGGACCGGATTGGGCCTATCGATGAGCCACGACATCATCGTGAAACAACATGGGGGCACAATTGATGTTGATACTGA
>Ga0081540_1002761_pt1 | contig 14249 bp, 11 predicted proteins | sample TabmetS2T1R1_FD_71024 | JGI IMG/M metagenome (GOLD analysis project Ga0081540, IMG submission 71024) | Tabebuia heterophylla rhizosphere microbial communities from the University of Puerto Rico - S2T1R1 | ecosystem: Host-associated > Plants > Roots > Rhizosphere ... | reverse complement strand
TGCGTGACTCCAGCCTCCTCCGCATTGAGCATGGCAAACAGCGTCCACTTGACGATGTCGAACCACTGGTCGTCGCCATGGCGCACCATCGGGCCGAGCGGCTCCTTCGAGATCACTTCGGGCAGCACCTCGTGGTCGTTGGGATTGGCGAGCTTGAGGCGTTGCGCGTAGAGTTGCGAGACGTCGGTGGTGAACACGTCGCAGCGTCCGGATTCGTAGGCCTTGACCGTCTCGTCGGCGCCGGCAAACGCGATCACCTCATACTTCATGTTGTTGCCCTTGAAGTAGTCGGCGAGGTTTTGTTCCGTCGTGGTTCCGGTCTGCACGCAGACCGAGGCGCTGTTGAGCTCGAGTGCCGACTTCACCTTCAGCGACTTCTTCACCAGAAATCCCTGGCCGTCATAATAGGTGACGCCGGTGAAATTGGCGCCGAGCGAGGTGTCGCGCGATATGGTCCAGGTGGTGTTGCGCGACAGCACGTCGATTTCGCCTGACTGCAGCGCGGTGAAGCGGTCCTTGGCCGACAACGGCACAAACTTGATCTTGCTGGGGTCGTTGAAGATCGCCGCCGCAATCGCACGGCAAATGTCCACGTCGAGGCCAGTCCAGTTGCCCTTGTCGTCCGGCGAGGAGAAGCCCGGCAAGCCCTGGCTGACGCCGCAGGACAGCATGCCGCGATCCTGGATGGCCTTGAGGGTCTGGGCGGTCGCGGTCTGCGCCGACAGAGCGGCGGCAGCGGCAAGGGTGAGAACGAGGGATACGCGTTTCATGGGCAAGGCCTTTCGAGGGGTCGTCCGGGGAACACTGCCGCCGCATGCCGAAACGGGCCCACCCCCGATGATCCCTGCTGCAAGTGCCGTCAAAGCCGGCAGTTGCCGGCAATATTGGTCGAGCAATGGATCAGCGGTCGCGGCAGGCCCCTCAACTTGCAGCGACTTGGATAGTCGGCGCCATCACAGAACGACTGGCGAGCCGGGTCAAGGGGTTGACGGCCGACTTCTGTGTCCTGTTATTAACCAGAAAGCCCGGCGCTGCCGTCAGATCAGGCACTGCGCGCTGCGGTTGCGACAAAAAGTCTTTGGTGCAAATGCATGAAATCCTCCGGGGCTGACGGAAAGCCGACACCGCAACAGGCCGAAACGCGGCTGGTGACTGCCGGGCGCGATCGGGAGGCACAAAAGGGATTTGTCAATCCGGCCGTGTTCCACGGCTCGACCGTGCTGTACCCCACGGCCGAAGACCTACATTCCCATCGCGCCGAATACACCTACGGCCGTCACGGCAGCCCGACCACGCGGGCGCTGCAGGACGTGATGATGAAATTGGAAGGCCCGCAATGCGCCGGCGTCGGCATTGCGCCGTCCGGGCTTGCCGCGATCTCCACCACGCTGTTGTCGGTGACGAAGGCCGGCGATCACATCCTGGTCTGCGACAACGTTTATCGTCCCTCGCGGAATTTCTGCAACGGCGTGCTCGCCCGCTACGGCGTCGAGACCACCTATTTCGATCCCACGACCGGCGCTGCAATCGAAAAACTGTTCAAGCCGAACACCAAGGCGGTGCTGGTCGAGGCGCCGGGCTCGCAATCCTTCGAGATGCCCGACATCCCCGCAATCGCCGAAGTCGCGCATGCGCGCGGCGCGCTCGTCATCGACGACAACACCTGGGCGACGCCGCTGTTTCACCGCTCGCTTGACCTCGGCGTCGACATCAGCATGCAGGCCGCCACCAAATATATCGGCGGGCATTCCGACATCATGTTCGGCACCATCTCGGCGAACGCGAAGGCGTGGCCCATGGTCACGGAGACGATCCGCCTGCTCGGCGTCTGCGCCGGACCCGACGATGTCTATCTCGCGCTGCGCGGCACCCGCACGCTGTCGGTGCGGCTGGCGCAACATCACCGCTCAGGGCTCGAAATGGCGCGATGGCTCGCGGCGCGGCCGGAAGTGGCGCGGGTGCTGCACCCCGGACTTGAGAGCGACCCCGGGCACACGATCTGGAAGCGCGACTTCACCGGTGCCTCCGGCCTGTTCAGCATCGTGCTGAAGCCGGCGTCGCAGAAGGCGGTCGACGCCCTGCTCGATACAGTGACGTTGTTCGGCATGGGCTTCTCCTGGGGCGGCTACGAAAGCCTGATCGTCCCCTTCGACTGCGATGCCTACCGCACCGCGACCAAATGGTCGCCGGGCGGGCCGACGCTGCGCCTGCACATCGGGCTCGAAAATGTCGATGACCTCAAGGCCGATCTTGACCGCGGTTTTGCCGCACTGAAGGCGGCGCAGTAGCTGCACGCATCAACATCAATTGTTAACCACCATGGCGCCATTGCGGCGCCTGCGCTTGGCGCGGCTATCGCCGCCTGCAAAGTCCCGTGGAAATACGCGTCTGCACGGCATTTTGTTCGATCGCGCACTGGTTGAATAACCATCCGTTCACCATGGCGATGAGTTCCCGCGCCCGCATTCCGCCACGCAAGCGCCCATATACCTTTGCCGCTTAGTCCTCGGTGTCGGGATGGATGAGAGGCCGCTGTGGGGCTCGTTGGCTTCACGGCGTGAGAGCAGACAGTAACGCGTATGAAGACCGCACAGATCGCCGTCCTTTCCATTGCGCTGGGTGCCGGCGGCATCGCCGCTTATCTCGCGCGCGGCACCGATGACAAGCCGCAGGCCGTCCAGCCCGTCGCGCAGCTTCCGACCGTGGAAGTGCTCGTTGCCAAGAACGAAATCGGCCTCGGCCAGTCGCTGAGGACTGACGACCTGCAATGGCAGACCTGGCCGGCGGCGGCCGCCAGTGGCAGTTTCATCAAGCGGGGCGAGCGTCCCGAGGCCACCAAACAGATGGCAGGCATGATCGCGCGCGCGCCCTTCATTGCCGGCGAGCCGATCCGCGAACCCAAGCTCGTCAGGGCTGACGGCTCGGGCTTCATGGCCGCTATCCTGCCGACCGGCATGCGCGCCGTCTCCACTGAAATCTCCGCGGAAACCGGCGCCGGCGGGTTCATCCTGCCGAACGACCGCGTCGACGTGATCCTGACCCGCCGCGACAAGAATCCAGAGAAGGGCGGACCCGACATCGTCAATTCCGAGATCATCCTTCCCAATGTGCGCGTGCTTGCGATCGACCAGGCGCCGAAGGAGAAGGACGGCCAGAACGCGCTGGTCGGCCGAACCGTGACGCTGGAGCTCAAGCCCGAGCACGCCGAGACGCTGGCGCGCGCGCGGCAGGCCGGCACGCTGTCGCTGGCACTGCGCTCCATCGCCGACGTCAACATGGCCGAAAATTCTGCGGACGAAGACGCCGCCCCGAAGCGGGGGGCCAGCATCAACATCGTGCGCTACGGCGTGCAGAGTTCGACGACGACACAGAAGTGAAGTGACAAGTACACAGAAGTGACAAGTACAATGCGCAAGAAATGCGGTGACAACCCGGTGCGAAGCTCCCGTCTTCGCATGCTCTCGTTCTCGGCGGTCGCCGCTCTGGCACTCTATCCTGCCCTTTCGCCGGCCATCGCGGCGGAATCGGATGCGAACCAGGCTCCTGCCATCCAGGCTCCGGCCACCCAAGCACCTGCCAGCCAAGGCCCCGCCAGCCAAGCTCCTGCCAGCCCTGCCGCAGCCAGCGCGGCTACTGGCGACCAGACCCCGCTTGTCACCGGCGCGATTCCGCCGGCGCGGTCCCGCTTCCTCGCGCTCGGCGTCGGCAAGTCGGTGGTGGTCGACCTGCCGCGCGAAGCCAAGGATGTGCTGGTCGCCGATCCCAAGATCGCCAATGCGGTGATCCGCTCGTCGCAGCGCGCCTATATCATCGGCGCCGCGGTCGGCCAGACCAACGTCGTGTTCTTCGACGCCGACGGCAATCAGATCACCTCCTATGACATCGCGATCAAGCGCGACCTCAACGGCATCCGTGCCGCAATGAGGAGCCTTCCGGGCGTGCAGATCGAGGGCGTCGGCGACGGCGTCATCCTGACCGGCTCGGTGTCGAGCCCGATCGAGGCTCAACAGGCCGGCGACATCGCAACCAAACTGGTCGGCAGCGCCGACAAGGTCGTCAACTCCATCGTCGTGCGCGGCCGCGACCAGGTGATGCTGAAGGTGCATGTCGCTGAAGTCCGCCGCGACATCATCAAGCAGATGGGCGTCGACCTCAGCGCCAGCATGAACTACGGCACGGCCGTGGTGAACTTCAACAACCAGAACCCATTCACCGCCTTTGGCCGTTCGCTGGTCTCCCAGAACGGCTTTCAGGTCTCCGATGTTCTGAAGGGCTTGCCGCAGGTGCAGGCCACCATGCGCGCGATGGAAAGCGCTGGCGTGGTGCGTACGCTGGCCGAGCCGAACCTGACGGCGATCTCCGGCGAGTCCGCCACCTTCATCGCCGGCGGCGAATTCCCGATCCCCGGGGGTTACTCCTGCGATCCGGTCACCCACATCTGCACCACGCAGATCATGTACAAGAAGTTCGGCATCTCCCTGAACTTCACCCCTGTCGTGATGACCGAGGGCCGCATCAGCCTCCGGGTCATGACCGAGGTGTCGGAACTGTCTACCGACAACGCGATCACGCTGAACCAGAACGGCTCTTCGCTGACCGTTCCCTCGATCCGTACCCGCCGCGCCGACTCTACGCTGGAAATTCCCTCCGGCGGCTCGATGGCAATGGCAGGCCTGATCCAGCAGCAGACCAAGCAGGCGGTAAACGGCCTGCCCGGCCTCGATCAGTTGCCCATTCTCGGCGGCCTCTTCCGCAGCCAGGATTTCGTCAACAACGAGACCGAGCTGATGGTGCTGGTGACGCCCTACGTCGTCCGCGCAGTGGCGCAGAAGGACCTGTCGCGTCCCGATGACGGCTTTGCACCCGCCAACGATGCCCAGTCGACGCTACTGGCGCGTATCAACCGGATTTACGGCGTAGCCGCTCGCGTCGAAACCGGCGCGGGTCATCCCGGCTATTTCGGCTTCATCATCGACTGACGGCGACCGGGGGCTGGGAAAGAGACAATGGCATCAGCAACATCAAAATATTGCGGGCTGCGCGCGGCCTTCGCGCTCGCCGCTGTCGCCGTGGCCCTCGGCGGGTGCTGGACATCGCCGGAAGTCGTCACCGCCAGTGTGCCGAACGACTATCGCCAGCGTCACCCGATCGCGGTGCAGGAAGGCAATCATTCCATCGTCGTGTTTGTCGGCACCGGACGTGGCGGCCTGTCGGGGCCGCAGCGCGCCGACGTCATTGGCTTCGGCGAAAGCTGGGTGCGCGAAGGAACAGGCGGCGTGGTCGTTGACGTGCCCGTCAACACGCCGAATGCACGCGCCGCCGCTTCCGCCGCGCGCGAGATCCGCAGCACCCTTTCCATGGCTGGCGTGCCCTCGAGCGCCATCCACCTACGCCGCTACTCGCCGGACGATCCCGAGCGGTTCGCGACGGTCCGCCTGACCTATCCCAAGATCAAGGCGGACGCAGGCCCCTGCGGCATGTGGCCCACCGATCTCGGCCCGTCGATCGACAACCCCGGCTACAACGAGAACAAGCCCTACTACAATTTCGGCTGCGCCACGCAGCGCAACCTCGCTGCGATGGTCGACAACCCCGCCGACCTCGAGCAGCCGCGGCCGGAAAGCCCTGCCTACACGATGCGGCGCACGATGTCGTTCGAGAAGTATCGCAAGGGCGTCTCGACCACCACACTCTATCCGGAATCTGATAAAGCCAAACTGAGCGACACGGGTAAATGATGAGCCGCTCCAAGCAACAACTGGAAGAATCCGATCTCCCGCCGCCGCATGGCGACGATTACATCTCGGCGGCGCCACGCGTGTCAGTCCAGGTGTTTTGCGTGACGGAGGCAACCGCAAGCACCTCGCGCGCGGCTGCCGAAGACCGCCGCCTTGCCAAGGCCCACCTCTCCGTCCACATGGGCGGCATCGAGGCTGCGATCGAGGCCTATCACAAGGCGCCGACGCCGAACGTCATCGTCCTGGAGACCGAGGGCCACAGCGACCTCCTCGCCGGCCTCGACGACCTCGCTGGCGTCTGCGATCCCGGCACCCGCGTCATCGTCATCGGCACAGCCAATGACATCACGCCCTATCGCGAGCTGGTCCGCCGCGGCGTCAACGACTACGTGATTGGCCCGGTCGAGGTGCTCGACGTCGTCCGTTCGATCTGCAGCCTGTTCTCGGCGTCCGAGGCCGTCACCGTCGGGCGCATGATCGCCGTGGTCGGCGCCAAGGGCGGCGTCGGTGCATCCACCGTCGCCCACAACGTCGCCTGGCACATCGCCCGCGACGTCGCGCTCGACTCCGTTGTGATCGACCTTGATCTTGCCTTCGGCACCGCGAGCCTCGACTACAACCAGGACCCGGTACAGGGCATCGCCAATGCCGTGTTCTCGCCCGATCGGCTCGACAGCTCCTTCATGGAGCGCCTGCTGGCGAAGTGCACCGACAATCTCAGCCTGCTCGCAGCGCCCGCGGCGCTGGACCAGGTCTATGATTTCGGGGTCGATGCCTTCGATTCGATCTTCGACACCTTGCGCATGACCACACCATGCATCGTGCTCGACGTGCCGCATCAGTGGAGCGCCTGGACGCGGCGCGCCCTGGTCGGCGCCGACGACATCCTCATCGTCGCGGAGCCCGATCTCGCCAACATGCGCAACACCAAGAACATGATGAGCATCCTGAAGTCGGCCCGGCCCAACGACCGTCCGCCGCTCTACTGCATCAACCAGACCGGCATGGCCAAGCGGCCGGAGATCGAGCTGCGCGCCTTTGCCAAGACCATCGAGAGCCAGCCGATCGCCACCATCCCGTTCGACTCCAGGATGTTCGGTGAAGCCGCCAATAACGGCCAGATGATTGCGGAGATTTCCGCCAAACACCGCGCGGCAAGGATGTTCCAGCAGATGGCGCGGCGCCTGACCGGGCGCAGCGAGCCGAAGACGAAAGACTCCTTCCTTTCGCCCATCATCCGGAAGTTGCGGCGCGTATCCTGATGCGCCGTCTGGCGGCCTTGGCCGCCCATCAACGACGGATCAATTGCTGCGCTTGGTCGAGGCGACGGGAAACTTGTTGTCGGCGCTCGCCCTTTTGCGCGTCAGCATCTGCTTCAGCGCGGCAACGTTGGCCGCCGCCTCATCCGGCGACAGGTCGGCCTTGATGATCGCCTCGGCCTCATTCATGCGGCCCTGCAGGCCGATCACCAGCGCGTAGTTGGCGCGCACGCGCATGTCGGAGCCGGCGAGCTCATGGGCCCGCCGTAACGTCTCCTCGGCCTTGGGCAGCTCCTTCGACAGCACGTAGGAGAGCCCGAGATTGCACAGCACGCTGGGCTCGTCGGGTACAATCTTCAGGGCGCTCGCATAATATTGCCGGGCCTCGTCGAAGCGGCCGAGTTGGTCGAGAGTCGCGCCCTGCGCCGACAGGATGGTCCAGTCGGGATCCTCCGGCTTGTGGGCCCGGGCGAGCACGTCAAAGGCCTGCTGGAAGTTGCCATTGTCGGCGAGCGCACGGCCGTAACCTGCCAGCAGCGCTTGATTATTCGGATTGGACAACGAGGCCTGTTCGAGCATAGCGACAGCCTGCGCTTTCTGGCCGGTGGCGCGCAGCGCCTTGCCATATTTGATCGCGGCGTCGCTGTCCTTGGGATTGGCCTTGAAGCGCTCGCGATAGGTATCGAGGTCGCGCCGGGGATCGGAGCTTCTCGCTTCCGCCTTCTCGCCCAGCGAGCCCGTGATATCGGAGGGACCCGAGGTCTGGCAGCCCCAGAGGCCCACCGCCAGGACCACGCACGTGGCAGCAGGCGCAAGTCGCCTGACAAGGTCGGATTGTCGGGGGAATTTTACGGGCATTGACGCGGACTCATCGGGCGACGGTCCGCGGATGCTCACAGCTTAAGCCTAATGTTGGGTTAAGTTCCCGGGGTTGTGAGGTTCCGGGACCCCGCCGATCAGGCCCGGTCCATGAATTCCGCGCCGAATTCGCAGCCGATCCGCCAGGCTAGGCGGCACTGCCGCGGCCGGCCTGTGGCGAGGATGATGGTGAATTCGGTCGGGATCTCCGGATAGTCGGCGATCACCTTGACGCCGCCGTCGGAAATGTCGGTGATCATGCAGTCACGCGGCAACGCGCCGGTTCCAAACTGGATCTTTGCGACCCTGTTGCAGATGACACGTTCGCTCTTCCGCCGATTGACGAACATTTCCCGGTCCCGCTTTGCTGGTGATGCACTCAAAGAGGCTAAAGCTATAGCGGTCAGGAGTTCGAATTCGCCTAGCGGAACAGGTCGCATTTATAGCGGTTTGTCGACGGCGCCGTTTACGAACTCGTAAGCCACTAGTCCCGTCAGCGGTCCAGCGTCTCCGAGGCGCGGCCGCGATTCTTCACGATCAGTATGATGTTCCTGATGTAGATCAGGGTGGCCAGGCCCTGGCCCACGATGATGACGGGCTCGCGCTTGACGATGCCGTAGACCAGCGTCATCAGCCCGCCGCCCATCGAGAAGAACCAGAACGCCATCGGCACCACGCTCTTGCCTGCACGCTCGCTGGAAATCCATTGCACCAGGAAGCGCGCGGTGAAGAAGAGCTGCGCCACCAGGCCAAAGGCCAGCCAGAAGTCGAATTTGGCGACGAAGACGTCGTAGAGATAGGCCGAGAGCGCCTGGCCGTACTGGATCAGCATCACTGCACCTCGCTCGCAACGGGCGTCGACTTCTTGCGGCGGATCAGCCACCACACGCCAGCCAGGTCCATGATTCCGATCCAGAGCCGATCGAAGAAGCCATAGTTCGAGACGCCGGAATGGCGTGGACGGTCGATCACTTCGACATAGGCGATCTCGTAGCCCTCGCGCCGCACCAGTGCCGGCAGGAAGCGGTGCAGGCCTTCGAAATAGGGCATCGCCAGAAACACCTCACGCGGAAACGCCTTGAGCCCGCAGCCGGTGTCGTGGGTGCCATCGCGCAGGATGGCGCTGCGCACCTTGTTGGCGATGCGCGACTGCAGTTTCTTGAAGCCGGTGTCCTTGCGCCCGACCCGTTGGCCCGCGGCAAGGCCTATTCGCCCACGGCCGTTCTCCACCGCCGCAATAAGCTCCGGCAAGAAGGCCGGATTGTTCTGGCCGTCGCCGTCGAGCGTGGCCACGATCTCACCGCGCGCTGCGCGCACGCCGCTGCGCACGGCGGCCGACTGGCCGGCTGATGCCGCGTGCTTGATCTGGCGGAGCTGCGTGTAGCGCTTCTTCAACTCGGCGAGCTTCTCGCCCGTTGCGTCCGTCGAGCCGTCGTTGACGTAGATGACCTCGTAGGCCCAGCGTCCGTCGAGCGCGCCGGCGATCTCCGCGATCAATGGCGCAAGATTGTCCTGCTCGTTGCGCACGGGCACGACGATGGAGACGGCAGGCTCAGGAGAGGACAAATCGAGGCTCTGGGTTGGTTGGGCCGCCGGGAACCGCGGCAGGCCGGCGAGAGGCTTATTATGGACCCGGCGCGCCCCGGGCAACCCTTTTGAGGCGCTCCAGGGAGGGGCCAGGCAACGCCACAATGCTGCCGTCGCGCTCGATGGCGAAGCCAAGGCGGCGCGCTGCGAACCAGTAGCGCACGACCAGAGCGCCGAGCACGCCGACCAGGGCGCCCGCTACCACGTCGCTCGGGTGATGCGCCAGCAGCACCAGCCGCGTTGTGCAGATGATGAGCGCGTAGATGAGCATGACGAACCGCGTCTGCGGCCACAGCGCGGAAGCTGCAAACGCCAGTGCGAACGCAGTGTTGGCGTGGCCGGAAGGAAAACTGGCAAAAGCCTCACCGCCGGCGAAGTGCGAGAAGTTGAAGGCATTGGCCTCGCCGCCGACGAACGGCCTGCCCCGTCCGACCGCCCATTTGATGACTTCGCCAGCGAGAACCGGCGTGAGCACGGCGAAGAACAGGAATTGCAGGCGCGTGCCGAGCCCCAATAGCAGCGAGCGCGCCGTACCCCGCACGGCGGCGGAAGCGATGAGCACGACCGCCATCAGGGCGAACAGCGCCCACAGAACGTGCTCCGACTTGCCGAAATCGGTGAGGATGCGCACCCACCAGAGACTCGGCGTGCCGCGCGGCGGCATCATGCGGATTTCGGCGGCATCGAGCACATACATCAATGCAATGATCGCCGCGCCAATGCCGACGATCAGCCACAGTGCGTGGCGCGCGGCGCGGCGGCCTGCCTCGGCGCGGCGCGAATGCGAGGGCGCACGCACGAGCTGGGCGAATGACGCGAACAGCGTGGCGAAGAAGCGCCCGAAATAATGCGGCGACACGGCCCCCTTCGCCGGTATCATTCCGTGCCCTCGGAACGGAAGATCGCGATCGAGATCGATTTGCCTTGCGAGAAATTGAACCCCTCGATCCGGGTCAGCACGTTGTAGCGCAGGCCGATGGCCTCGGCGCGCGCCACGAAATTGCGCTCGGACCGCGACTCCACCAGCGCAAAACGGCAGGTGCCCTGGTTCAGGAAATCGGCAGCGCGCGAGCCGTCGGTCAGGAGCGTCGAGGTGTCGGTCATGAACACGAGGCTCGGCTCGTGGAATCCGGCCGAGGCAATCTTGGGTCCGACGCAGCTCACGTTGCGCAGCGCGCGGGCGACTTCGGGGCTCGGAAACAGCCGCGTCAGCGCCGGCCCCACTGCGCCATAGGTGGCGAACGACAGAAACAGCGAGGCCACCACGGCATTGAGCACGGAGCGCTCCGCATGCTTGTCTTCGTAGAGCCACCAGGCGATCAGGCCAAAGATCAGCGTGGCCGCCACGAAGGGCCAGGCGAAGAACACCGGTTGCCGGGTCAGTGTGATGGTGCCGACGATGGCAAGCACCGAGCCGCCGGCCGGCACCACAAACCACCAAGCCGTGCCGCGGATCACCCAGGCGGCACGCGACAGCACCCGCCGTTCCAGTGCGCCGACCGCGAGGATCGCAATCGCAGGGTAAAGCGGCAGCACGTAATGCGGCAACTTGGTCAGCACCAACTCGAATACGATCCAGGACGGGATCAGCCAGGCCAGGAGATATTGCGCGCCCGGCTCACGGCGCGCGCGCCATACCGCCGGCGCCGCAAGTCCGGCCAAGACCGCGCCCGGCCAGAACGTCACCCAGAACAGCAGCAGGTACACGCCGGGCGGCGCGCCATGCGTCTCCTGGCCGACGAATTTTGCCAGCATGTCGCCCCCGACGGAGTCGGTGAAGAAGGTCTCGCCGGCGCGCAGGAAGATCGCGGCGAACCATGGCAGCACCAGCACCAGGGTCCACATCAGGCCCCAGACCGGACGCAGCCGCCACAGCCAGCCGACGTTACGGTCGAGGATGCCGAGCATGAGAATGGCGAGACCGACAAACATCAGGATCAGCGGCCCCTTGAGCAGGATGCCTCCGGCCAGCGCCGTCCAGAAGATCGCTGGCCAGTTCCACGGCGGATGCGCCGGATCCTCACCGCGTTGCCAGGAGAGGTAGACGCGCGCCATCGCGCCCATGGCGGCGATGACGGTGAGGAGCAGCATGGCGTCGGTCTTGGCCAGCCGCGCCTCGACGCTGAGCAGCACCGACGAGCACATGATCAGCGCAGCCAGGATCGCGCCGCGCCGCGTGACAAAGGCGAGCGCCGTCCAGTAGGTCAGAAGCACCGCGCCGGTAGCGCCGATCAGGGATGGAATGCGATAGATCCAGATGCGGGCCTGTGGCCGCGGCAGTCCTAGCGCCGACGCCGTTTCGACCGCGGCCGCCTGCATCCAGTAAATCCCGACCGGCTTCTTGTAGCGGACGTCTTCCTGGAAACGGATGTCGACGAAGTCACCGCTCTCGACCATCTGTTTGGTCGCCTGTGCGAAGCGCGCCTCATCGCGATCGATCGGCGGGATGGTGAAGAAGCCCGGCAGGTAAAACAGCATCGCGCAGAGCAGCAGGAAGGCCGAGGCTCGGGCGTGGCTGCCGGCCACGACATCGACTACGCGGGCAAGCCGGCTGCCCGGATCTACACGGTTCTTGGGTTCGCGCGGTTCGCCAAACAGGGGGCGGGCATAGGTCTCGGCCATCGGTTCCGCATACGCTGAAACCGACGTCCCTACAACCGCTTAGGGTGCATCTACTGAATTCTGATCACAACTGTGTCCGCCGCGCCCGTGGCGTCGATTACGGTCACCCTGGCAAAGCCCGGCCCGGGCGGTTCCACCAGTCGCTGACGGCGACTGTCGATCTCTCCAGCGGAGGCGCCGTTAATCAGGACGGTCATCGGTAGCACTCCACCGGCCACCTTCACCGGAATGGCTGCGCCATGCCCGTCACTGCTGCGCTCGACGTCGATGCGCGACCCATTGAGCGGGAACTGGATCCGTGGCACGAGGTCGCTGCTGGAGCGCACAAGCTCGCCCATCGGCCGGAACCGGCGCAGCGGCGGCGGCAGCTTCGCGTTGCTCGCGACCAGCGCGCCCTTGGGGACCTTCGGCAATGGCGCCGGAATCTTGCCGGTGCGCGCAAATGCGTCGAACAGGATTGGCGCCGCGGCGGTACGCCCGATCAGTCCAGGGACAGGCGCGCCATCGGGCCGCCCCACCCAGACCCCGATGGTGATCTTGCCGTCGAAGCCGACCGACCAGGCGTCGCGATAGCCGTAGCTGGTGCCGGTCTTGAAGGCGATGCGGTTATGCGCGCCGTTCTCCGGCGGCGGCGTGCCGATCAGGACGTTGCCGACCTGCCACGCCGCGGCCTGGTCCATCAGCCGCATCGGTTCGCGCCCGTCGTTAAGCATCGCGATCTCGCGCAGCGGCTTGGTGCTGCCGAGCCGCGCCAGCCCGGCGTAGAGCTGCGCCAGATCAGCCAAGGTGATGCCGACACCGCCGAGGCCCATCGCAAGGCCCGGTGCCTCGTCCATCGGCAACACCAGCGAGGTGCCGGCCTGTTTCAGCCGCGACGACAGCCGACTCGAGCCGACGCGGTCGAGCAACGCGATCGCGGGAACGTTGAGCGAGAGCTGCAGCGCGCGGCGCACCGGTACCGTGCCCTGAAACGTCATGTCGAAATTTTCGGGTGCGTAGGAGCCGAAGCGGATCGGCCTGTCATCGATCAGGCTTTCCGGATGGACAAAGCCGTCCTCGAAGGCGAGCCCATAGATGAACGGCTTCAGGGTCGAGCCGGGCGAGCGCACCGCGCGGGTCATGTCGACCTGCCCTGCCCGTCGTTCGTCGAAATAGTCGGCCGAGCCGACATGGGCGATCACCTCGCCGCTCTCATTGTCGACCGCGATGATGCCTATGGAAATATCGGGGCCGAGCGCCAGCGCGCGGTCGCGTGCCAGTGCTTCCAGCACCTTCTGCAGATTCGCATCCAGCGTCAGCCGGATCAACGGCGCGTCTTTGACCGTCGCAATGGCCTGATCGGAGGAATGCGGCGCCAGGATCGGCATCGGCTTGCGCAACTTTGGTACTACCGTCGCCTTGGCCTGCACCGCGTCACCGCTGGCGACAATGCCCTCTTCCGCCATACGGCTGAGCACCTTGTCGCGCGCGGCACGCGCCGCGTCGGGATAGCGGTCGAGGCGACGCGTTTCCGGCGACTGCGGCAGCGCCACCAGGAGCGCGGCCTCAGCGAGCGACAGCCGCTTCGGCTCCTTGCCGAAATAGGCAATCGATGCGGCTCGGATCCCCTCGAGATTACCGCCGAACGGCGCCAGTGCGAGGTAGAGGCCGAGGATTTCTTCCTTGCTGAGCTGCCGCTCCAGTTCGACCGCGCGCACCATCTGGCGCAGTTTGGTGTAGACCGACCGCTCCCGCCGCGGCTCCATCAGCCGCGCCAGCTGCATGGTAATGGTCGAGCCGCCGGAGACGATATGCCCGCTGGTGACGAGCTGAAACGCCGCGCGCGCCAGCGCCAGCGGATCGACGCCGGCGTGGGAGTGGAAACGCCTGTCCTCGAACGCGAGCAGCAGTTTCAGATAGGTCGGATCGACATCGCGCTTGGCATCGACCGGCAGCCGCCAGCGGCCATCATCCATCGCATAGGCGCGCAGCAGCTTGCCATTGCGATCGACGACGGTCGTGGAGACGCGCTTGGCCTGATCGAGCGGCAGAGGGCCGAGCGAAATCACCCATGCGACGAAGGCGAAGACCATGACGAAAAGCGCGGCACCGACACCGATGAGAATTTTTCGCCCGCGCCGCCTACCTCGCGCGTCATGGCCGGGGGTCTCCCCCCCCCCCCCCCCTTCTTTTTCCCCCCCCAACG
>Ga0081540_1002760_pt1 | contig 14251 bp, 11 predicted proteins | sample TabmetS2T1R1_FD_71024 | JGI IMG/M metagenome (GOLD analysis project Ga0081540, IMG submission 71024) | Tabebuia heterophylla rhizosphere microbial communities from the University of Puerto Rico - S2T1R1 | ecosystem: Host-associated > Plants > Roots > Rhizosphere ... | reverse complement strand
GGGCTTCGGCGGCGGCGGGACCGCGGCCATCGCATTAGCCGGAGCTGGAGCCGGTGGCTGCGACGACATCTTCTGCCTGATATCCTCGTTGGTGGCCTGCAGCGCCGCGATGCTGCGGGCCATCTGCTCCTGTCGTACGGCGAGCTGCTCGAAGCTGCGCCGCATGGCATCCACATTGGCCGCGAGCGGCTCCAGCTGCAGCGAGGGACTGGCGGCGGCTGCGACAGCGGCCGGCGGCTTGGTCCCCGGCAGATAGGACAACAGCCAGGCCTGCTCGGGTACGGCCGCGGCGAACAACTGCTTCGCCACATCGCCGTAGGCCTGCCAGCCGAGCGTGGCGCCAACACCGATGGAAACCAGAATCACGAACCGCGCCAGGGCGCCGAACGTGCGCCGGCCGATCGACTTCCGCGGCGGAGCAACCGCGTAGACCGGCGCGGGCCCGGCCCGCCTGCCGAACCGCGGCTCGCTGCGAGCCTCCTGATCGCGGGCAAAGGCGCGGGGTGAATCATGAGAGTCCGCGTCGTTGTCCGCAAGGGGTGGGCTCTGTGAGTAAAGCATTTATACCTCTATCGATGGGTGCCTGAATGGAGCCGATGAACTCATCGGCTTTTGACCGAAGGGAGGCAGGCGCGCAGCAGCCTTGCGGCGATTCTGCGGTCAGGCGGTTGCAAGACGTCCGCCGGGACGAAAGCCTCACATGGCCCGTTACGCCGCAGCGCTGACCTTCGGCTCCATCAACGCGGCGCGCCTGAGCTCATCCGGATCCCGCTCACCGGTAGAGGCGCAGGCCAGGATGTTCTGGGCGAGGGCAGCGCGATTGTAGGGCGTCCGCAGATTCGGCGGCAGCGACCGCACGACCTCGTCCAGGATAGACCCGAGCAGCTTGAGCTCCTCGGGATAGTAGACAGCGCATTGATCCGAAAACATTGATACTAGTCCCCTGCTTGTTCGATCTCCGCGCCGCTGATTCATGAATGGTTGACCGGTTTGTTCGTGTCAGGGCCGAAAAATGGCCTTCCGGGCATTCCCGGCGGGCGGAAGCTGGGCAGCCCCCCTCGGGGTCGAACGCATTTCAGAGCCCCATTCCCGGCGGTTGACTGCAGGGCGGCATGCCCCATCATGCCGCAACAAAATTTCAAAGAAGGGATGAAGCGCCATGACCGATGCCCCTGACCTCGTCATCCGCGGCGGCAACATTGCCGACGGCAAGGGCGGCGATCTCTTCGAGGCCGATGTCGCGATCACTGGCGGGCGCATCACCGAGGTCGGCAAGGTCTCAGGCAAGGGCAAGGAAGAGATCGACGCCAAGGGCAAGCTGGTCACGCCGGGCTTTGTCGACGTGCACACCCATTATGATGGGCAGGTGACCTGGAGCCAGGACATCACGCCCTCCTCGCAGAACGGCGTCACTACGGCGATCATGGGTAATTGCGGCGTCGGCTTTGCGCCCTGCAAGCCGAGCGACCACACGCGACTGATCCAGCTGATGGAAGGCGTGGAGGACATTCCCGAACCGGTCTTGAGCGCCGGCATCCCGTGGGAATGGGAGAGCTTTCCCGACTATATGAACTGGCTGTCGAAGCGGAATTTCGACATGGACATCGGCGCCCAGCTGCCGCATGCGGCGCTGCGAGTCTATGTGATGGGCGAGCGTGGCGCGCGGCGCGATCCCTCGACCGAGGACGACAACAAGGCGATGGCGCAGTTGGCGGCGGAAGCCGTGCGCGCCGGCGCGCTCGGCTTCTCGACCTCGCGCACGCTGAACCACCGCACCTCCACCGGCGATTTCACGCCGACACTGAAGGCGGGCGAGGACGAGCTCACCGCGATTGCGGCGGGCATGCAGACGCAAGCGCGCAGCGTGCTGCAATTCGTGCTGGACCTGTCCACCATCAGCGAAGACCTGCCGATGATGCTGCGGGTCGCCGACAACGCGAAATGCCCAATCACCTTCTCGATCACCCAGAACGACCGGGCGCCGCAGCGCTGGCGGCAGACGCTTGACGAGATCAACGCGGCCAACGCGCGCGGGCTTTCCGTTACCGCGCAGATCGCCGCGCGGCCGGTGGGGCTGCTGCTTGGCCTGGAGCTGTCGCGCAATCCATTCCAGACCCATCCGAGCTACCGCGCGATCGCGCATCTGCCGCTGAAGGAGCGGCTCGCGAAACTGCGGCAGCCGGAGGTGCGCGCCGCGATCCTGAGCGAGACGGCGAGCGCGACCGACGATCCGCTGTTCTTCAAGCCGAACTACGACAAGATCTATCTGCTCGGAAATCCGCCGGACTATGAGCAGCCGAAGGAGAACGCGCTCGGCGCCAAGGCGCGGGCGCTCGGCAAGCAGCCAGAGGAGCTGGCTTACGATGCGATGCTGTCGGACGAAGGTCGCGGCATGCTCTATGTGCCCTTCCTCAACTATGCCGACGGCAATCTCGACGCGACGCGGGAAATGCTGAGCGATCCGAGTGCTGTGCCGGGCCTTTCCGACGGCGGCGCACATTGCGGCATCATCTGCGATGCCAGCTTCCCGACCTATCTCCTGACGCACTGGACGCGCGACCGCACCCGCGGCGAAAAGCTCTCCATCCCCTTCGTGGTGGCGGCGCAGTCGCGCAAGACGGCGCTGTCGGTCGGCCTCTACGACCGCGGCGTGATCGCGCCGGGCTTCAAGGCCGACGTCAACGTGATCGACTACGACCGCCTGCATCTGCACCCGCCGAAGGTGCATTACGACCTGCCGGTCGGCGGCAGGCGGTTGCTGCAGCAGGTGGATGGCTATGATGCGACCATCGTGTCCGGCGTGGTGACCCAGCGCGCCGGCCACGCCACCGGCAACCGCCCCGGCCGCCTGATCCGCGGCACCCAGGGCGATGCCCGGCAGTTTTCCGCGGCGGCGGGGTAGCTGCTGCTACACCAGTAAGCGTCGGCAAAAACGGTGTCGTCCCGGCGAAGGCCGGGACCCATAGCCACAGGGTTTTGTTGTAGCAAAGGCAACTAGCCCCAGCGCATCACGGATCGGCCGCGGCGTATGGGTCCCGGCCTCCGCCGGGACGACATCTTCATTGCTGCTCCGCTTGTGCGCCCCTCATGCAAACTTCGGCTGCACTGCCGACGCTGCGAGCCGCGCGCGCTCGCTGTTGGGCCACAGCAGCAGCAGACCGAGCACGCCGGAGGCGATCAGGATAGCGGCGTTGATGGTGAAGCCGGTCATGTAGCCTTCGAGCGGTGTGGCGGCGTATTTGATCACGCGGCCCATGGTCAGCGGCGCGATGATGCCCGCCAGCGTATAGATCGCGCCGTAGATCGAGATCACGGCGCCGCGCTGCGATACCGGCGTGAATTCGCCGAGCATCGGCGGGCACACCACATAGATCGAGCCGCACAGGCCGGAGCCGATCACCAAGAGCGCGATCTGCAATGCGGTGCCCTGCATATGCGGCATCACGGCGAGGATGCAGCCGCCGACGACGAGCGGCGCGGCGCCGAGCACGCCGCGGGCGCCCCGGGTGGTGAAGCCTCGCGCCAGCATCACCTGCGAGATCCAGCCCGTGAGCAGCACGGTGGTCGCGCCAAACACCCAGGGCAGCACCGAGATCAGGCCAGCGTCCTTCTGCGAGAAGCCGAGCGCCTGCACGATAAAGGGCGTGAACCAGGTCAGCCCCAGCGACAGCGCCCAATAGGCGCCGAAGGTCGCGGCGACGCAGCCGATGAAGGTGCGCGAGGTCAGTAGCTGGAAATAGGGAATGCGCGGCTCATTGGCGGCCTGCTCCGCGGTCGAGACCAGCGGGCCTTCCTTGCCGAGCAGGAACCACGCCACCACCCACATCAGGCCGACGACGCCGAGCACGCCAAAGGCGTGGTGCCAGGAATAATTGACGACCACCCAGTTCAGCGCAGGCACGGCGATGATCACGCCGAAGGCCGAGCCCTGCGAGAGGATCGCGGTCGGCAGCGTGCGCTTCTCGTCGGGGAACCACTTGTAGATCGCGTGCGCTGCGACCGAGAAGGCCGGCCCCTCGCCGGCGCCGAGGATGATGCGGCAGATCAACAGCGTGGTGAAGCTGACGGTGCCGACCATCGGAAACTGCGACAGCGACCAGATGATCGCCATCACCAGCAGCACCCAGCGCGTGGGGACGCGGTTGACGATGAAGCCGACGATGATGGCCGAGATCGAGAACAGCAGGAAGAAGGACGAGCCGAGCTCGCCGAACTGTTCGGCGTCGAGCTTGAGGTCGTTCATGATCGGCACGCCCGCAAGACCCACCACGATCTTGTCGGCGAAATTGACCACCATGAACAGGAACAAGAGAAAGGTGATTTTCCACGCGCCCTTGGGCGTCGGTTGTCCGGTCATGCTGGTCTCCCCGTAAGCGTGTGCGGCTCTGTGATATCGGCCTTGAGGGGATGCTAGCCATGCGGCTATGGCCTTGGCAACCGGGCATTTTCACGGGGAAGGCCGCGCCTGTTGCACGGGATCACAATGCCGAAGGCGGCGGCCTCGCCGGATGATCGGGGCGGCTGGCCTTGCTATGTTGCGGGCCGGAAACGAAAAGGAAATTTTGGATGGTCCGGATTTATCGCGAAAGCATTGCAGGCGCACTGGCCCTACTCGCAATTCTGGCGGCGCCCGCGAGGGCGCAGGACGGCAAGACGCCGGACTATGCGGCCATCGTCGCGGCGCCCGACCGCGCGGAGGCCGACCGCCAGGCCGATGTGCGCCGCAAACCGGCGCAATTGCTCGCCTTCACCGAGGTCAAGGGCGGCATGAAGGTGCTGGATATGGAAACCAGCGCCGGCTATTCCGCCGAGCTCCTGGCGCGCTCCGTCGGGCCTTCAGGAACGGTCTATGCCCAGGATTCCGCGGCCGTGATCGAGCGCTTCGTGAAGGACAAGTTCGATATCCGCGCCAGAAAGCCGGTCATGAAGAACGTCGTGCATGTAATCCGCGAGTTCGACGATCCGATTCCGCCCGATGTCTCCAACCTCGATCTCATCACCTTCTTCTTCGCCTATCACGACATCACCTATATGCCGGTCGATCGCGCCGCGATGAACCGGAAGATGTTCGCGGCGTTAAAGCCGGGTGGATTGCTCGTCATCGCCGATCACTCGGCAAAGCCGGGCGACGGGATTTCGGTGGCCAAGACCCTGCACCGGATTGAGGAGAAGGTGCTGCGCGAGGAGATCGAGGCGGCCGGCTTCAAGCTGGTGGCCGAGGCGGACTTCCTGCGCAATCCGGAAGACCCGCGCGATACACGGGTATTCCAGCCGGCGATTCCGGTCGATGAATTCGTCCTGAAGTATCGAAAGCCCGAGTGAGTGAGCGTGCTCGAGATCACCGGCCTCACGAAGAGTTACCGATCGGCGGGCGAAGCAGTGGCGGTGCTGCGCGGCGTGAATTTGCGCGTCGCCGCGCGCGAGAGCGTGGCGCTATCAGGGGAATCCGGTAGCGGCAAGAGCACGCTGTTGCACCTCATCGCCGGGCTCGACGCCGCCGACACCGGCGAGATCAAGGTCGAGGGCACGGCGCTGAGCGGGCTCAACGATGCCGGCCGCGCGACATTGCGGCGCGACCGCCTGGGACTCGTGTTCCAGCAGTTCAACCTGATCCCGAGCCTCTCCGTCGAGGACAATCTGAAATTCCAGTCGCGGCTCGCCGGCAGGCACGATGCCGCCTGGCATGCGGAGCTGGTGGAGCGGCTCGGCCTCGGCGATCTCCTCAGGCGCTATCCCGAGCAGCTTTCCGGCGGTCAGCAGCAGCGCGTCGCCATCGGGCGCGCGCTGGCGCCAAAGCCGCTGCTGCTGCTGGCGGACGAGCCGACCGGCAATCTCGACGAGGACACGGCTGACGAGGTGCTGGCGCTGGCGCGGGATCTTGTGACCCGCTCGGGATGCGGCTTCCTGATGGTGACGCACAGTGCGCGGCTCGCCGCCACGCTGGACCGGCAGGTGACGCTGCACGCGGGGCTGATCGCATGAGGCGCGCGCTGTGGGCCCTTGCGACCCTGCTCAGCCATTGGCGACGCCATCCGATGCAGCTTGCGACGCTGCTGATCGGGCTAATCTCGGCGACCGCGCTGTGGAGCGGTGTGCAAGCGCTGAACCAGCAGGCGCGCCAATCCTACGACCGCGCGGCCGCGATGTTCGGCGGCACGCGTACCGCGATGCTGGTAGCCAGCGACGGCAAGGCGTTTTCGCAACAACTGTTCGTCGATCTGCGTCGCGCCGGCTGGCCCGTCTCGCCTGTCGTGGAAGGCCGCATCCAGATCGGCGGCCGCAGCTTTCGCCTGCTCGGCATCGAGCCCATGACGCTGCCGGGCGAAGTCGGCAACGCGCCGATGGTGGCGCGCGGCGAATTTGCCGCCTTCATCACGCCGCCCGGCCAGATGCTGGTGGCGCCGGAAACGCTCTTCGATCTCAAGCTCACTGAGGGCGCCCGCCCCGAGGCCAACAACGGGATGAAGCTGCCGCCGCTGCGCCTGCAAGCGAGCCTCATTCCCGAAGTGCTGGTAGTCGACATCGGCATTGCCCAGCAGGTGCTGGGCATGCCCGGCCAACTGACGCGGCTCCTGGTCGGCAAGGCCAAAGGCAAGCGCGCGGCGCTCTCGGGCGTCGCCGGCGACCGGCTGCGCCTGATCGAGCCGGATGCCGAAACTGACCTCGAGCGACTCACTGACAGTTTTCATCTCAACCTCACCGCCTTCGGATTGCTGTCGTTCTTTGTCGGGCTCTTCATCGTCAATTCGGCGGTGGGACTCGCCTTCGAGCAGCGGCTGCCGATGCTGCGCACGCTGCGATCCTGCGGCGTCTCGGCGCGCATGCTCAATGGCATGCTTGTCATCGAGCAGGTGGCGTTTGCGCTGGTTGCGGGCCTCGCGGGCCTCGTCTGTGGTTATTTCATTGCGGCGGCGCTGTTGCCGGATGTCGCAGCATCCCTGCGCGGGCTCTATGGCGCGGCGATTCCGGGAGAGCTCACTTTGAAGGGTGAATGGTGGCTCGCGGGAATCGCGATCTCCGTGCTCGGTGCGCTGGCCGCTTCCGCCGCCAGCCTGATCAAGGCGGTGCGGCTGCCGGTGCTCGCGTCCGCGCAGCCGCAGGCCTGGCACCAGGCGCAGCAGCGCTGGCTCAAATTGCAGGGCGCGGCCGCGGTGCTGGTATTTGCCGTGGCGGCGGGACTGCTCTGGTTCGGGGATTCGCTGCTGGCGGGATTCGCCGTGCTCGCCGCATTGATGCTCGGTGCGGCGCTGGCGCTGCCGCCGATCCTCGAGCGCGTGCTGGCGCTGGGCGAGCGCGGCAGTGAGAAGCCGTTGTCGCGCTGGTTCTGGGCCGACAGCCGCCAGCAACTCTCCGGCCTCTCGCTTGCCCTGATGGCGCTCTTGCTTGCGCTGGCCGTCAATGTCGGCGTCGCCACCATGGTGGAAAGCTTCAGCCGCACCTTTCTGGTCTGGCTCGACGGCCGGCTCGCCAGCGACGTCTATGTCTTCGCCAAAGACGACAGGCAGGCGAGCGAGATCAGGGCATGGCTACGCGAACGGGGCGAGGTGCAGGCGATCCTGCCGACCGGCCGCGCCGACGTGCAGCTTGCGGGCGATCCGGTCGAGGTGTTCGGCATCGTCGATCACGCCACCTATCGCGAGCATTGGCCGTTGCTGGAGGCCGCACCCAACGCCTGGGTGCGCCTGCGGCCAGGCGATACGGCCTTTGTCAGCGAACAACTGGCGCGGCGGCTGAAACTTTCCATTGGCGAGCGCATCGAGGTGCCGGCCCCCGGCGGCGACTGGCCGCTGGAAATCATCGGCATCTATGCCGATTACGGCAACCCCAAGGGCCAGATCACCGTGAACTACGCGGCGCTGACCCGCCATTTTCCAACCATCCCGCAAAGCCGCTTTGGGCTGCGCGTCGAGCCTGCGCAGATTGCGGCGCTGATCTCGGCGATGCGGGAGAAATTCATGCTGGATGACCGCAGCCTTGCGGACCAGTCTACAGTGAAGACGGAATCAAAGCGGATCTTCAACCGCACCTTTGCCGTGACGACGGCGCTCAACGCCTTCACCTTGGGGGTGGCCGGCGTCGCGCTGCTGACGAGCCTGCTCACACTGGCCAATTCGCGCCTGCCGCAGCTCGCGCCGCTATGGGCGATCGGCGTGACGCGGCAGCGCCTCGCCGCCATCGAGCTGCTCAAGACCATGTCGGTGGCGCTGATCACCGCCCTGCTCGCTGTGCCGCTCGGGCTATTGGTCGCCTGGTGCCTGCTCGCGGTGGTGAACGTGAAGGCGTTCGGCTGGCGGCTGCCGTTCCAGGTATTTCCGCTGCAACTCATACAACTCGTCGGCGTTGCCATGCTGGCTGCCTTCTGCGCGGCGGCGCTTCCCGTGCTGCGGCTGGCGCGGATGCAGCCGGCCGGCCTGATCCGGATCTTTGCCAATGAACGCTGACCTCACGCGACGCAGTTTTGCCGGCGGCGCAGCCCTGCTCGCGCTTGGCGCGGCGGCACGCGCCCAGGGCTTTGCGGGGCTGGAGGAGAAATCCGATGGATATGCGCGCGTCACGCCCGGCCGCACATTTTCCTTTCCCGCCGACCACGGCCCGCACGACAATTTCCGCATCGAGTGGTGGTATGTGACGGCGAACTTGCGCGATGCCGCAGGCACGGCCTATGGGGCGCAATGGACGCTATTTCGCCAGGCGCTGCAGCCGACCGTCGCGCTTGAAGGCTGGGCGACCCAGCACGTCTTCATGGCGCACGCTGCGGTGACACGCGCCGACAGCCATCGCACCGCGGAGCTTTTCGCGCGCGGCGGCGTCGGACAGGCCGGCGTCGAGGCCGCGCCGTTCCGCGCCTGGATCGATGCCTGGCAGATGCGCGCGCTCGATGGGTTCGATGCCAACACTGTCGCGCCGCTGGAGCTCACCGCGTCCGCCGCGGACTTCAGCTATGCGCTGCGGCTGACCGCCGATCGGCCGCTGGTGCTGCAGGGCGATGGCGGCTTCAGCAAGAAATCCGAGCGCGAGCAGGCGTCGTACTATTACAGCCAGCCCTTCTTCAAGGTGACGGGTGAACTCGCCATCGACGACAAGCCCGTCACCGTGACCGGCCTTGCCTGGATGGACCGCGAATGGAGCAGCCAGCCGCTCGCATCCGACCAGAGCGGCTGGGACTGGTTCGCGCTGCATTTCGACGGCGGCGAGAAGCTGATGCTGTACCGCATGCGGCAGGCCGACGGCCGGCACTATGTCTCCGGAAACTGGATATCCCCGGACGGCAAGGCGGCGCCGATCGCCACGAACGAAATCGCAATGACAGCAAAAGGCACGACCGAGATCGCCGGTCGCCAGATCCCGACCGCGTGGCATGTCGCGATCCCTCGCCTCAATCTCGCGATCGACTGCACGCCCCTCAACCCGAAGAGCTGGATGGGCACGAGCTTCGCCTATTGGGAAGGCCCGATCAGCTTTGCCGGCAGCCATCGCGGCGTCGGATATCTCGAGCTGACGGGCTATTAGCCGTGAGCGATCTTTCCGAGACCATCATCGCTCATTACGAGCGTCACGCGGCCCATTGGGATGCCGATCGCAGGGCAGCAGGCTGGAACGATCGGAAATGGCACGAGCGGTTCGTGACGCTGCTGCCCGAAAGCGCCGCCGTGCTCGATTTGGGTTGCGGCGGCGGCTCACCGGTGGCGAGCCATCTGGTGGCGCATGGCATGCGCGTGACCGGCGTCGACAGCTCGCACAAGCTGATCTCGCTGTGTCGCGAACGTATGCCGGAGCAGGAATGGGTTGTCGCTGATATGCGCAGCCTGCAGCTTGGCAGAACATTTGACGGCATCCTGGCGTGGGACAGTTTTTTCCATCTTTCGCCTCACGCCCAGCGCGCGATGTTTTCCGTATTCGCTGCACATTCACATCGCGACACCGTGTTGATGCTCAACACGGGTCCGGCGTTCGGTGAGGCGATCGGCAGCTATCGCGGCGACCCGCTCTATCATGCGAGCCTGGATCACGGCGAGTACGAGCAATTGCTCGCCACTCACGGCTTCCGCACCATCGATCAGGTCACTGAAGACGCGCAAGCCGGCGGCCGCACCGTGTGGCTCGTGCAAGCTGTCACGACCGGCAAATGACGAGGCCGCGCGCGATGGCCTCCCGCTCCGGCTTCACAGATCGATGACGACGTCACCGGACGGTTGCGAGCAGCAGACGAGAACGTTGCCGTCGGCGGGCGCATCGAGCGGTTGCGGTTCGTACGTGACCGCACCCGAAACCAGGCCGCTTTCGCAATTGTGACAGACGCCGGTGCGGCACGACCAGCGGACCGGGACGTCGCACGCCTCGGCCAATTCCAGAATGCTCTGGTAGGCCGACGCATTCCAGCGTGCCGCGATGCCGCTTCGCGCGAACGATATCAGCGGACCAGTGCCAACGTCGTCCGTGGGCGGATGCGGCGCTCGTGCTACGGCGCCGACCACGCCCGGAGTCATCGACTCGCCGCCGTTGAAGATTTCGACATGGACCTGACCCGCCGCCACGCCGAGGGCAACGAGGGCCGCCTTCATGTCGGCCATGAAGCCGGTCGGACCACACAGGTAGACATCGGCCTCATGAGAGATACCGATCTTGTCCAGAACCGCTTGCGAAAGGCGGCCGACAGCGTCGAAATCCTCACCGGCCCTGTCGTTCACGTCCGGCCGGCTGTAGCAGACATAGCTGCGGCCATGGGCGAGCGCGGACATCACGCGGCGGACTTCGGCGGCAAATGCATGGTGCTGCCGGTCACGAGCCATGTGCAGCCAGAGCACCGGCCGTGTCGATTCTCCCGCCGCCAGCGCGTGCAGCATTGCGAGCACGGGCGTCGCCCCGATCCCGGCGCTGAGCAAGACCACGGGCCGCTCGGAGGACTGCAGAACGAAGCTTCCGCGCGGCGAGCTCACATCGAGAACACCGCCGCTTCGGACATGCTCCTGCAGATAGGTCCCGGCAGCCCCGTTCGGCTCGAGCTTCACGCTGATCCGATAGACGTCCGTCGATGGCGGCCCCGAGAGCGAGTAGCTACGAAACAGCGGCGGCGCGCCATCGCTCCGTCCAAGACGCAAGACGATATACTGGCCCGGCAGTGCCGGTCGCAGCGGCCTACCGTCTGGATTCCGAAGCGACAGGGAGAGGACGTCCTCCGATTCCCGATCAATCGCCGCCACCGTGAGCGGCCAGAATCCCGGCTCCACCGGATGCGCAGCCGCTGCCGGCGCAAGCCCCGCATTGCCGCTGCCCTTGGCTGTCGTTTGCCCGAGCAAAGCTTCAAACGACGCGCGCCATCCACGCGGCAGCGCCTCGATCCGCAAGGCGCGCTCCAGGCGATCACGCGGATGATCGGGCGAATAAAGCAGGGCGTTGATCTCGGCGACCGTCATCCGCTCGTTCGCTTCTCCCACTTTCACGATGTCATCGCCGGCGCCCACCTCGCCTTCCCGCAGGACGCGGAAGTAGAACCCCGGCCGGCCGCTGGATGTCAGCAATGCCGCCATTCGCGGCTCGTCCATCCGAATGCCGACCCGATAGCAGGTCACGCGAGGCTGGCTGATCTCGAACAACGCAGTGCCGATTTGATAGCGGTCGCCGATGCAAACGCTGTCGTCCGGCAGTCCTTCGATGGTGAAGTTCTCGCCGAACTGCCCGTGCACGAAGTCCGTCCTCTTCAACCGCTCCTCCCAGTAGCGATAGGACTCGATCTGGTAGACGAAGGCGGCGCGCTGCTCGCCCCCGTGGCCAGCCGTGTCGCCCTGACCGTCTCCTTGCAGGTTCAAGCGGCTGACCCGGCAACGGCCCGCCACCGGATTCTTCCAGATTCCGGTGTGGACCGTCCGGCCCGTCCACGCGATGTCACGCGGGAGTCCGACATTCACCGACAACAGTCGAGCCATGTCACACCGGCAATTGCTCCCCAGCCTGCTCCTTGACGATGTAGTCGGCGTACCAGTCGGGCCAGTTGGCGTCGTGCTGGCCGCCATTGCGCTTCTCGTGCTCGCCATGGGCGGCGGCGGCGCGGCGCAGGGCCGCAGCAAGCTCGGCCTGCGAGCCGAACGTGGTGTCGCCAGCGACACGGCCCGGCAAGCGGGTGGTGACTTCCTGGAGCAGCCAGCCATTGCCGTCGGGATCGCTGAAGGAGAGATAGGAGTAGTAACTGCCGCGCGCGGGATCCGGACCGCTGACGCGCTTTGAGCCGAACAGGAAGGGCTCGTCCGCGCCGACATGCACTTCGCCGGCACCATGGAAGACCTCGCTGACCTCGGCGCCGTGCGCGATCAGATCCTTGCGCGCAGCCTCGATGTCCGAGACCACCAGATAGAGTCCCTTTGCGGAGCCGGGCGCTGCCGCAGTGACGTTCTTGCCGAAGATAACGGAAGCGGGCGAACCGGGCGGTGTGAACTGGATCACGCGCCAGCCTTCGCCGGCGAAATCGGCGTCCAGCCGCCAGCCGAGCTTGCTGTAAAACGCCTTGGCGCGATCGACGTCGGAGACGGGGATGACAACGATCTCGAGCTTCATGTCGACGGCCCCGCTCTTGGGGGCCAAGTTGCCGGTGGGGCGTTCCTGTACGGCTTGGGTCATGGCTCGTTCCTTTCCAGATGGATGTCGTGAATGGCGTGCCGGAAAAGTAGGGAAGCGCAGCTAAGAGCGAAGGTGCAACGGACGAGAGACATTCTTCCGCCGTGCGAATGAGTGAAGGTCCGGCAATTCCAGCCGCTGTCAACGCCAAGTCTTTCAAAAAGCACGATATTCCGCCCGCCGGGAGCCCTGGCGCGCCTTAATCGCGCATCCGTGCAATGGCGCCGGCGACCGTCTGCATGGAGATGCCGACCACCCAGCCAATCAGGATCAGCGCGGTCCAGACGATATGCGGCTCCTCGCGCAGCACGATGACGCCGACGGAGGCAAAGGCCGTCAGCGCGGCGCAGAAGGTGCCGATGGCGCTGAGCAGTTCGGCGGCGTCGATCCGGGCGGTCGAACCGCCCTTCTCGCCATTGGTGGGATGAAAACTGAGCTGCGGCGTGTCTATTCCAAGATAGAAGCCGATAGCGCCGCCGACCATCATCATCATCAGGAAGGCCTGCGAGGTGAGTGCGGGGATGGCCGATCCGGTGTGGGCGCCCACGAACAATCCGCTCGCTGCGCCTGCCATGGCAAGCCCAATCCGCTCCAGGATATGGGCGAATTTCCTGACGCGCGTCTGCATGGTCATACCCCGCAGGATCGCAACGCCGGGAGGCTAGACCCATTCCAACGGCAGCGAAAGCGAATTTCGCGGCACGACTTTCACGGCCGCGGTATCGATTCACACGCGAGAGTGAACGCCCCACTTCCAGTCGTCTCTTTGGTTGTCGGTATCGTTCACGCGATTGGGATTCGCCTTGTCACGCTTCGATCATGATCGAGCGGACAAATGAATGGGCAGCGTGCTGATCACACGTTGCTCTTGTTGCTCCAAGCGCCCTGCTCGTTGAACCCCGACGGGCAGGGCTGCAACGGCGGCGATGAGGCGGTGAATTGCCGCATGCATTGTACGCGCGTTGTCTGACGCATCGCATCGATCGGCGAAGACACCGCACCATCAACATCGCCAAGCGCAAATTGCGGCAGCACCGCGAGGTGTCGGCGCATGCGTAACCAGTTAACGCAAAGCCCGTAAAATTCCGTGCACTGGAAGATTAACGCCGCCCCTCGCCTGCGAGCGACATCCGGGCGCAGCCTGCCAATTTTGGCGTGACGGCGCACCGGCTGCGTGTCAGTATGATCGCAACGTGAACTGCGCACGTTCAGCGAAGCGCAGCCACCGAGGGGGAGTGTTCAGGGCGCCGGCGCGACACGCGTCTGCACATGCCCCTTTGGCCTACCCGGTCTCTCGGACTGACAGGTCAACGGCGTAGATGGCACGACAGATTGTCCATCGTTTGGTGATCTCGATCCCCGCCCTCGTCGGGGTGCTCTTCCTCTGTTTCTGTTTGCTGCAGGTGGTGCCGGCCGATCCCGCGATGGTCATCGCCGGGCCCGATGCCAAGCCTGAAACCATCGCCGCGATCCGCCAGGAACTCGGGCTCGACCGCTCGATCGCCGTGCAGTTCTTCGAGTACATCATGCGCGTGGCGCGCGGCGATCTCGGCCGCTCGATCATCTCCAACAAGAAGGTGATCGAGGAGCTGGCGCTGACGATCGGTCCGACCGTCGAACTGATGGTCGGCGCGATGCTGAT
>Ga0081540_1002758_pt1 | contig 14257 bp, 11 predicted proteins | sample TabmetS2T1R1_FD_71024 | JGI IMG/M metagenome (GOLD analysis project Ga0081540, IMG submission 71024) | Tabebuia heterophylla rhizosphere microbial communities from the University of Puerto Rico - S2T1R1 | ecosystem: Host-associated > Plants > Roots > Rhizosphere ... | reverse complement strand
CTCCGACATGAGCGCGCGCGATCGGAAACATCAGTTCGCCGACGCGGCGCGGCGCCAGCGAGTCGGCGGCGATGCCGCCCGCGGGCGCATCGACCGGCGCGCCGGCTGCAAGCGCGGCATGCAGGGTCGGCGATTGCTCCGGCTCGACCGCGATGATGTGCTTGCCGCCGGCGAACCATGCCGCAATGCCGCCGATCAGCCCGCCGCCGCCGACCGCGACCAGCAGCGTATCGATGTCAGGCGCGTCCTGCTCCAGCTCCATCCCGACCGAGCCCTGGCCGAGCAGCGTCTCGGCCTGGTCATAGGCATGAACCGCCATCGCGCCGGTTCGCGCCACATGCGCTTCGCTTGCGGCCAGCGCATCGGCATAGCGCGCGCCGCCAATGACAAGCTCTGCGCCGTAACTCCCGATGCGCTCGGCCTTGGCGGGCGAGGTGATCTCGGGCAGGAAAATGGTGGCCGGCAGGCCCAGCCGCTGCGCCGCATAGGCGACGGCGGCGCCATGATTGCCGCCGGAGGCCGCGACCACCCCGGCCGCCGGCGTCTTGCGCAACAACAGATTGGCGAACGCGCCGCGCGCCTTGAACGAGCCGGAATGCTGCAGCATTTCCAGCTTGAAGGTCAGCGGCCCCGCCGGCAGGCCGAAATCGGCGAGATCGGCCCGAAGCAGCGGCGTGCGCCGGACATAGGGGCGGATCACGGCTTCGGTCGCCGCAATGCGCTCGCGCGTGATGTCCGTCTCCGCTGCCATGGCAGGCCTTGTTAGCGCATCGGGAAGTTGACATCAATTAGGTAATTAGCAAAATGGCTAAATGAATATCGCAATCACCCTGCGGGCGCTGGCCAATGCGCGGCGGCTGCAGATCCTGGAATGGCTGCGCGAGCCGCGGAAGCATTTTCGCGAGCAGGTCGACGGCGACCTGGTCGAGGATGGCGTCTGTGGCCTGCTGATCGCGGAGAAGCTCGGGGTCAGCGCGCCGACGGTGAGCGAGCATATGCGCGTGCTGACCGCGGCGAAGCTGGTGCGCGTCAAGCGCATCAAGCAGTGGACGATGTACCGGCGCAACGAAGCGGCGATCGTGGCCGTGAAGCGCGCTATCGAAGAGAAAGTGTAGCCATGTTCCTCATCGGCCAATACGACTCCCCGTTCGTCCGCCGCGTCGCCATCGCGATGCGGCTCTATGGGATCGCCTTCGAGCATCGTCCGTGGTCGACCTTCGGCGATGCCGACAAGATCGCGCCGTATAATCCGCTGCGCCGCGTGCCGACGCTGGTGCTGGATTCGGGCGAGGCGCTGATCGAGAGCACGGCGATCCTGGACTACCTTGATGAAACGGTCGGGCCCGACAAGGCGATGTTGCCGGTGCGCGGCGAGGCGCGGCGCAGGCAGCTTCGGCTGTGTGCGCTGGCGACCGGACTGGGCGACAAGGCGGTCAGCCTTGTCTATGAGCGCGTGCTGCGCAAGGAGCAGCTCAAGCTCTGGGTCGAGCGCTGCGAAGCGCAGATCGGCGGCGTTCTCGCGGTGCTGGAGAAGGAGCGCGCAGCGGTGAAGACGCCGTATCTATTCGGCGAGCGCATCGGACACGCCGACGTTGCGGTGGCCTCCGTGCTGCGCTTCACAGGCGAGGCGCATGCGGCGCTGTTTCCGGCCGCACGCTATCCCGCGCTGGCCGCCCACGGCGCCCGTTGCGAGGCGCTGCCGCCGTTTCAGGAGATCGTGCAGCCGCTCGCGCCGCCCAGCGGAGATTGAATTCTGCTTTCCACCCCGCGCACAAGTAGATGCAGGGTGTGTAGGAAAAATGTCTTGGGGATCAGGCAGTTGGAATCCCTCAGGTCCCCTGGGCCGGGCTGCATTCCCGCAAATTCCCGGTGTCGCCAAACGCAAGCCGGCCTTCATGTCGGGCATTAGCGAGGCGCGCCGATCGGTGCTATCCAGCGTGAGCGGAATACGGCACCAAGTCGGGTTTGCGTACCTGATGCGGCAGACGTGCTCGTGAGCAATCCGCGCCATCGGATCAGTTCTTATCTGCTCGTCACCGCCTGGAATGAAGCGCTTTATTGAACAGCAGAACATCGCCTATCTCGAGCGCCTGCTTGCAAGCGAGGCGATCTCGGAGAAGTCGCGTCATCTCCTCGAAGAGCGACTGCTGGCCGCACAGCGCCGGCTTGCCATGCTCGTGGCGGTCAAGGCGGGAGTGGGGTCGAGGTCAGGCCGCGCATCGAAGCTCACCACGCAATTCCGTGACCAGTTCGAAGCGGCTCCCATGCCGCTGCTGCTGCTCGATCCAGGTCCCGGCATGCGCATCGTCCACGCCAATCACGCTTATGCGGCGGCGACCATGATCGATCCCGGCAGGGTCGCGGGCGAGAAGCTATTCAATGTCTTCCCCGACAATCCCGGCGATCCCTTTGCCGATGGTGCCGCAAACGTTTTTGACTCGCTTCGCATCGTCGCCGAGACCGGCCAACCGCATGCCATGGCGGTGCAGCGCTACGACGTGCGGAATCCGGAAGGCGCGTTCGTGGAACGCTACTGGCGGCCGGTGAACAGCCCGGTGCTGGACGAGAAGGGCGACGTGGCCTTCATCCTGAATCAGGTGGTCGATATGACGCCGCATTTCCCGCGCCAAGCACCGTGGCGCCGGAACGAAGCCGGGGGCCGCAGCGTTGTTGCCGACCAGGCGAGCCATTCGCCGTCGCGCTGAAGGCGCGCGCCTTCGACACGACCGAGGTCACGCTGGATTGAATTTGTCGCCGGGGCGGCCGCGGCTACAGTCGAAGCGCGGGCATTTGTGCGAGGAGCTGGGCATGAAGCTGACACACCTGTTTGCCGGGGCGATGGCTTCGATGATTCTTGTGGCGGCGCCTGCCCGGGCGCAGACCTACGATCCCGCCTACCCCGTTTGCCTGCAGATCTATCAGGGTTTCGTCGATTACTATTTCGAATGCGCCTACCAGACGATGGGGCAGTGTCAGGCGTCAGCCTCCGGCCGCTCCGCCTCCTGCGTGGTCAATCCCTATTACGCCGGCCCGAAAGGCAAGCGCAGCAGGAAGAAGCCGCGGCCGGTCGGGTACTAGGAAGTGACCGCGGGATTCTCGGCTGTCGTCCCGGCGCAGGCCGGGACCCATAACCACCAAAGTTGATTGCTGAACGAACTGGAGCTTCAACTCGGGTTGGCTACGTGTGCTTGTGGTTATGGGCCCCGGCCTGCCGCCTTCGCTAAAGCTTCGGCGCCCCTCGCTGCAAGCCCCGGCGAAGCCTTGGCGGAGACGGGTCGCCGGGGCGACAACAAGTGTTGCATCCGCGGCACGACGGGCAAATCAGCAAAACCTGTCCAGCCCTCGCGCGAAAAATATTCCGCTTTTCAGAAACCGAGATTCGTGCCATAACTGCACCAGCCCGAGCCTCCAGGAGGGGACGAAACGCGTTCGTCACGTAACGTTGGCGCGGGTTGCGATGGACGCTGTGGCGTCGGGCGTTTCGGCGCCGGACGAAAACGCTGACAGCGTACGGCGAAGTCGTGTGGTCCTGGCGCCGCGACCCTGGCGTCTATCCGCGCCGGCCCGTGCTGGCGTGGCAACGGTGACAATAAAGGCCGCTCACCGGGGAGAGCACGTATAAGCCGTAAAGCCATTGCGCGGGGAAGGCCGGGATGTCTCGGCTGTACCTGTCAAACCCGTGTGCGTTCTTTCACTACCATTGCACACGGCGATGCGGGCGCAGTCGGCGCCCGGCTTTCCCTGCGCCCTCTGATCCCAGAGGGACAACGAGATTGCACAACTCGGGCGAAATCGAGCCGCGGGAATGCGCTCCCATGTTTCCGCCGTCATTGCGAGCGAAGCGAAGCAATCCATCGCGCCGCAAGCGGAGAGATGGATTGCTTTGTCGCTATCGCTCCTCGCAATGACGGCTCTGCCACAATCGACTTTTCGCCGCCGCAAAATGATCGCGATCATTTTGGCGATCACCACCTTCTCGCTCTCGCAAACGCGCCCCTTGCTTTTCCCGCTCAGATTGCTGTGGCATAGTGCCGCCAACAAACGAGCCGCAAAGAGCTCACTGCTTCAGGGGAGGATTTCTCGATGGACGATCGCATCTCGCTGTCCCGCCGCAGGCTGCTGCATTATCTCGCGGCCACCGGCGTCATCGCCGCCGCCGATCTTGCCTGGTGGGATGAACCTCTGATTGCGCCAAAGCGGGCGTGGGGCGCCACACCCGTGCGCTTTCAATGGAGCGTTCCGGAACCGACGCGCATCGCGCTGATGAACTCGCTCGCCGAGCGCTTCAACCAGTCGCAGAGCGATTTCGCGGTGCAGATCGAATATGTGCCGCAGGCGCAGGCGCGGCAAAAGCTGATCTCTTCCATCACCGGCGGCAATCCGCCGGATCTCTGCCAGGCCTGGGACAACTGGATCGGCCAGTTCAACGGCATGGGCGCCGTTGAAGACATCACCGCCCGCGCCAAAGCCTGGAAGCATTACGCCGACGTTGCGCCGACTGCGTGGCAGACCGTCACCATCGACGGCAAGATCACGTCGCTGCCGCTCGCCGTCACGCTCGACGGCCTCTACTACCGCACCGACCGGCTCAAGGAACTTGGCCTCAAGCAGCCGTCTCCGGACTGGACCTGGGACGATTTCCTCGCCATCGCAAAAGCCTTCACCAAGGCGGACAAGAACCAATATGGTTTTGGCATGCGCGGCAGCGGCACCTGGGCGCTGCTCTATCCCAGCGAATTCGCCTATGCCAACGGCGCCGAGGTGCTGAAGGACGGCAAGGTGGTGATCAACTCCAAGGAAGCGATCGATGCGCTTTCCTGGTATCTCGACCTCGCGCTCAAGCACAAGGTCACGCCGCCGTCGGTCGCCACCGACGGCTTTGTCGAGATCGTCGAAGCGTTCGGGCGCGGCGTCACCAGCATGTACCTGCACAATTCCGGCTCCAGCGGCCAGCAGAAGAAGAATGTCGGCGCTGACAATTTTGCCTCGATTCCGCTGCCGATCGGACCGGCGAAGAAGCGCGCCTCGTTCTGGTTCTCCGAGACGCTGACCACGTTCAAGGCGGCCAAGAACAAGGAAGGCGCCTGGGCCTTCATGAGCTTCATGCTGGAGGACGAGCCGAGCCTGAAATACAATTCGACGCTGGGCCTTCTGCCGGCGCGCAAGTCGATCCTCGACAAGCCGGAATTCTCCAAGGACCCGGCGCTGGCCGGCTTCGTGCAATCCTTCGACATCGGCATCGTCAGCCCCTATCTCGCCTATCCCGGCTGGGGCGGCAAGATCGACTCCGACGGCGTGCCGCTGATCCAGCAGGCCATCCTCGGCAAGATCCCGGCGAAAGATTGCCTCGATCGCTTCGCCGAGATCCTGAAGAAGGAAATGACTTGAGGCTCGGAAGTTGGAAGTGACTATGTCCTCTGCCGCAATGCCGCGGGGTCTCTTTTTCTTACCTTCTCCCCCTGTGGGAGAAGGTGGCGCGCGAAGCGCGACGGATGAGGGGTCTCTCTCCGCCGAGAGACTCTTTCCGTGGAGCCAACCCCTCACCCTAGCGAGCTTGTGGCGAACACCGCACTTGCCCTCTCCCACAAGGGGAGAGGGCGCATCAATGAGCAGGTCGCTGCTCAAGTCGTCTTCGCTTGCAGGTGCCCGGAATCGACAATGACGTCGCTCACCCTTGCTACCCCGCGCCCACGCCCGCTGATCAGCTGGCGGGTCCGCAAACTCCTCATCGGCTATTCCTATCTCGTCCCCGCCGCGCTCTGCCTGCTCGCGACCGTGGTGGTGCCGATCTTCTTCGCCATCAAGATGAGCCTCTATGCGGATGTGCTCTACAAGCCGCAGGAATACCGCTTCATCGGCCTCGACAACTACATCCGCCTGCTGCACGACCCCGTGTTCTGGCTGACGCTGCAGAATTCCGTGGTCTGGGTGTTCGGCTCGGTGTTTTTGCAATTCATCTTCGGCTTTGCCGCGGCGCTGTTGTTGCAACAGGCGTTTCGCGGCCGCGCGCTGGTGCGCACCCTGACGCTGTTGCCCTGGATCATCCCGGGCGTCGTGGTTGGGCTGATCTGGCAGTGGCTCTATCAGCCGAATTACGGCGTTATCAACGATCTCCTGATTCGCCTCGGCATGATGAGCGAGCGCGTCGCCTGGCTGTCGTCGCCGGATTATGCGATGGCTGCCGTCGTCTTCACCAATGTCTGGCGCGGCATTCCCTTCTTCGCCATCATGCTGCTCGCAGGCCTCCAGGCCGTGCCGGACGAGCTTTATGAAGCAGCCCACGTCGACGGCGCCGGCGTGCTGTCGCGCTTCTGGCACATCACGCTGCCGCTGCTGCGTCCGATCATCGTGGTGTCAACGGCCACCCGCATCATCTGGACCTTCAACTATGCGGACCTGATCTTTGTCATGACCGGCGGCGGGCCTGCCAACGCCACACAGATCACCTCGACCTACACGCTCACCCAAGCCTATTCGACGCTCGATTTCGGCTATGCCGGCGCGCTGTCGGTCGTCCTCCTCGTCGTCATGCTGGCCTTCACCTGGTTCTATCTGCGCGTGACCAAAGGCATCGAGGAGCCCGAATGACCCCGCGCCGCGCCGCACCCAAGGACACGCTCGAACGTCTGCTCGCCGGCCCCGTGGTCTGGATTGGCCTGGTGCTGCTGACCGCCTTCGCGCTCGGCCCGTTCATCTGGATGCTCCTGACCTCGCTGAAGAACCGCACCGAGCTCTATGCGACGCCGTTGCAATATCTGCCCGTGCATCCGACCTTCGAGAACTATGTCGAAGCCTGGACCTCGCCGGTGACGCCGTTTTCCCGCTTCTTCCTCAACTCGCTCTGGGTCTGCTCGGTGACGATGGTTGCAACCACCGCGGTGTCGGTGCTCGCCGGCTACGCCATCGCGCGTTTCCGCTTCGCCGGGCGCGACGCGCTGCTGTTGATCTTCCTAGCCACCCAGATGTTCCCGAGCGTGCTGCTGATCGCACCTCTTTTGACCCAGTGGCGCGCGCTCGGCCTGATCGACACTTATCAGGCGCTGATCTACTCCAACTTCTCCTTCACCGTACCGTTCACGGTGTGGATGATGGTCGGCTATTTCTCATCGATCCCGCGCGACCTAGAGGAAAGCGCGATGATCGACGGCTGCAATCATTTTGGCGCGCTCTGCCGCATCGTGCTGCCGCTCGCCGCCCCCGGCATCGCCGCCACCGCCATCTTCGCCTTCGTTGTGTCCTGGAGCGAATTGTTGTTCGCGATCTCGTTCACGACCGAGACCAACATGCGCACGCTCTCGGCAGGGCTGCTCTACATGGTCGGCCAGTACGAGGTGCAATGGGGCCAGCTCTCCGCCGGCGTCATCCTCTCAACCGTCCCCGTCGCCATCCTGTTCAGCTTCCTGCAGCGCCATTTGATCCACGGGCTGACTGCGGGAGCGGTGAAGGGGTAGTCCGTAACTCGCAGGGTGGGTTAGCCGACTGTGTCCGCCGTAGCTCAACGAGCGAAGGCGGAAGGCGTAACCCACCATCCTGCTAGAGAGGAAATTTCGTTTCTGCGAGATGTGGAATTTTTCGTATCAACCCACCAAGTTCGCCCGATGTAAGCAGCAGAACAACATCACCCTGACGCAAGACATCGCTCAATCTTTGCAACGCCTCCTCTGGATCGCCGATCGCCTCCGCATCGTAGCCCGCCACCCTGGTGCGGGCGACGATTTCGTCCTGGCTCAACTGCGCATGCGTGCCGGCGCCCTGCGACGCCGGCTCAAAGATGAATATTTTCGTGGCTCCCGCAAATACGTCGTCATAGGCAGCAATCGCCGCCCGGTTGCGCCAGGTGAATGTATGCGGCTCGAACACGACGATCAGCCGCCGGTCGGGGAAATGCAGTTTTGTCGCCGCGATCGCGCTTCTGGCCTTCTCGTAGGACGAACCAAAGCCCTCGTAGACCGGCACGCGCGACAAAGGCGAGAGCAGTTCCATGCGGCGCTTGACGCCCTGGAACGTGCTCATGCCGGCGCGCAACTCCTCCGGGGTCAGCAACTTCTTCTCCAGCAGCATGGCGCTGACACCGACGATATTGTCGATATTGTGATCGCCGAGCATCCGGGTCGAAAGGCGAATGATCTTTTCGCCGCCCCGCATCAGGTCGAAAGCGGTTTGCGCGCCGCGTTCAATGTTGTCGGCATGCCAATGCGTCTTGTCATCCAATGCGTAGAAGGCGATGGGGCAGGCCAGGTTGGCAGCAAGGGCGTGCGCGTGGGGCTCTCGGCTGTTGACGACCAGAAGACCGCCGGCCGGCAACGAGCCGAGCAGCGTGCGAAACGGCGCGAGATATTCCGCGTGTGTCGGAAACACATTGATGTGGTCGTGCGTCGCGGAGGTGAGCAGGACGTTCTTTGCGTTGTAGAGCAGGAACTTCGACCGGTTGTCCCAGTTCGATGCCGGGTATTCGTCGCCTTCGAGGACGAATGTCGAGCCTTTGCCGCGATGGGCGTGCCGTTCAAGCCCGTTGGTGATCTCGCCGATGAAATAACTCGGATCCTTGTTCGCGCTCCTCAGACACCATGCGAGCAGGGCGGTGCAGGTCGATTTGCCGTAGCTTCCGGCCACGACGATGGTCTCGGAGTTGGCGCTCATGTCATGCAGCAGGTCCGCAAAAGATCGAACCGGCTTGCCGCTTTCCATCGCGGCACGGACTTCTTCGTTGCTCTCGGGCACGAGTTTTGCGTTCTTGCCGATCACGATGACGTCGGCGTCATCTGGGATGTTCTCCTTCCGGTAGCCTGCGGCAAACGGGATCTTCTCGTTCTTCAGATAGTCGCTGACTGGCGGGTAAAATCCCTCGTCGGATCCGGTGATCTGCACGCCCATCTGTCGCAGCAGCAACGCGGTCGCGCTCATGCCTTTCCCGGCGATGCCAATGAAATGTGCCTTCGAAAAATTCATCTGTTCCCCAATGCGAACCCGCCCCGGCGACCTTATCGCGGCTCGCCGGAGAACGCCTGCCGCAGCGTCGCCAGCCGGTCAAGTGCGGCCTGCGGCAACGGACCTTTTTCGACCGCGGCCAGCGCGTCCTCGAATTGCTGCGGCGTCGCCATGCCGACCAGGATGGTGCCCATCGCCGGATGCGACCGCGCAAACCGCGTCGCGGCTTCGGTCAGGCTTTTGGCAAAGCCTTCCTTCACAAGCGGCATCAGGCGGCGTGCACGCTCGAGATCGGCGTCATAGCTCATCGCCGAGCCGATCGGCTCGGGCGCGGGGCTTGCGATGGGGTGGCGCTCGGCCGAGCCGGACAAGGCACCGCCCGCCAGCACGCGAATGCCCACGACGCCAACGCCTTCCGCCTTGGTGTGATCGAACAGTCGCCCGTAATCCTGCGCCGGATAATTTTTCGGCAATGCCTCGCCCGCGGAGGGATTGAGCATGTTGTAGACAATCTGCGCGCTGTCGAAGGCGCCGGCATCGATCACCTGCTGCAGCGCCGCCGTATCGCCGACCGCGGAAATCCCGAGGAAGCGAATCTTGCCCTGCTGGCGCAGCCGCTCGAACGCCGGCACCACCTCGTCCAGCACCTGGCGGACGCTCAACGCCGATCCGCCTCCCGCCACGGTGATCGGGTTGTGCAGATGAAAGATATCGACCTGGTCAAGCTGCAGTCGCGCGAGGCTGCCTTCGAGCGAAGCGGCAATCGCTTCGGCAATGCGGCCGAATTCGCTGGGCGGCACCCGGACCTTGGTGCCGACAATCACATTGGCCGGCTTCAGCGTCTGCAACACGCGGCCAAGGTTCTTTTCCGATGCGCCGTCGCCGTACAGCACCGCAGTATCGAAATAGTTCACGCCCACGTCGATCGCGCGCGCGACGACGCGCTCCTGGTCGGCGGGATCGCCGCGCACCATGATGCCGCCCACCGCGCCGCAGCCAAAACCCAGCGCCGAGATTTTCAATCCCGTGCGGCCGAAGGTCCGCATGTCCATTGCAACGCCTCGTTTGTAGGGTGGGTTAGCCGAAGGCGTAACCCACCATCTTGTTCGCGAACGGCGGGTTACGCCTCGCGGCTAACCCGCCCTACGATGCTATCGAACCTGCACCTCGACAACTCCGATCCCTCCGAGTTCGAAGCGATAGCTCGCTGGTGCTTCCGGAAATACCGTCTTCATCACGCTTCCGGTCATCACGATCTCGCCCGCCTTGAGGGCCGTTCCGCGCGAGGCTAGTTGCGTTGCCAGCCACGCGGCCGAATTGAAGGGATGGCCGAGGATGTCGCGGCCGTAACCCTCGCCGAAGGCAACACCGTCCTTGCTGGCGCGTCCGAGCGCGCCCGGAAGATCGGGCCATTTGGTGGCAAATTCCGACAGCACAATACCGGCATTCCAGGAATTGTCGGCGACAAGCGAGCGAACATCGAGATTGCTGTAATCGGCGCTGCGATCGTCGACGAGCTCGATCGCGGCGCAAACGCCTTCGATGTGAGGCGCGATCGTCCCGGCGGTGCACGGCCGGCCGGTGATTGGCACATCCGACTTGAAGCGAACGGCGATTTCGAATTCGAGGCCGAGCCGCCCGAAATCCGCGCGCTTCACGCTCGCGCCGGATCGATGCACGCGGCTTGCGAGCACGACACCGGCAATCGGATGGTCGATGCCGCAAAATGTCTGCATTGCGGCCGAGGTCAGCCCGACCTTGTAGCCCACGGCCTCGCCATGCTTGCCCCGCAGCAGGGCGACATATCTGTCCTGGATGTCATAGGCATCCAAAATCGAGGCGGGCCCATCCGGTGGGCCGAGCGTCCTGAAGCGCGCATTGGCCTGGTGTTCGGCGAGCAGCGTTTCGGCCGCGCGCCGGGCGGCGATATCCTCCATGAGGCTTCTCCTTTTTCCGCCATTCGGCGGGCTTTCCGCCAAACAGTCAAGGCGCGCGGCGGCAACCTACCCCTTCTTCGGCCGCATCGCCTCGGGAGTGTCCGGCTGCGCCAGCGGATGCGCCTTGGCGAATTCCGGCAGCGCCATGGAGGTCTCGAAGATGCGCTTCACGGTCGGCCAGCGGTCGAGAGTCATCTGCAGCATCGCCGTCACCGTGCAATGCCCGACCATGCAGATGTCGGCCATGGTCGGCGTATCGCCATGGCAAAATTTTCCGGTATCCTTGTGGCCTGCGAGATGGCCTTCGAGCGCAGTCAGCGTTTCGATGACCCAGTGCCGCCGCCAGGCGGCCTGCTGCTCGTCGCGCAGGTTGAGCTCGCGGTCGAGATAGCGCCGCACCCGCGGCGTCAACAGCGGATGGCCCTCGCAGGCCACCATCAGCGCCAGCGCTCGCACCCGGGCGCGGCCCTTGGCGTCGGAAGGCAGGATGGGAGGCGAGGGATATTTCTCCTCGAGATATTCGAGGATCGCGAGCGACTGGAACAGCGTGGTGCCGTCGTTCTCCACCAGCGCCGGCAACGCCATCTGCGGATTGATGCGACGATACTCGTCGCTGCGATGGGCGTCCTTATCGAGATCGACGAACACGACCTCCGCCGGCAGGTTTTTGAGATTGAGCGCGATGCGGACCCGAAAGCTCGCCAGCGATCGCCAGAAGGAGAAGAATTTCATGAGGGCTCCGTTTCACCTCTCCCCGCCTTGCGGGGAGAGGTCGGCGCGAAGCGCCGGGTGAGGGGCAGGGCACAATGCGGCCCAACTATAGCGCCCTCAGATTCGAAAATCCTCTGTGGCTCGCTTGTGATGGAGAGACCGTGATCGCGGAGACTCCCCCTCACCCGGATTGCATTTCATGCAATCCGACCTCTCCCCGCAAGCGGGGAGAGGTGAAGGGCGGACTACCCCGCTCCAACCGCCTTCTTGCGCCAGGCCAGGTGCACGGCGCAGGTGCAGCCGGGCGGGTGCGAAGCGACGTCGTTGGCGGGCACGGCGGCAGGCGCCAGCTTCGGCATCGCGTCCTTCACGGCCCGGTCGGCGGCGGACTGGTCCTGTGCCGGGATGTAGTTGAGGATCGGCGCCAGCCAGCGCTCGACTTCGGCTGTGGTCATGTCCTTGCGCGCGGCATAGTCCTCGACCTGGTCGCGCTCGATCTTGCCGACGCCGAAATAGAAGCTCTCGGCATTGCTGAAGTAGAGACCCGACACCGACGAGCCCGGCCACATCGCAAAGCTCTCGGTCAGCTTCACGCCGGCGGTGTTTTCCGCATCGAGCAGCGCAAACAGCGTCTTCTTCTCGGTGTGATCGGGCTGCGCGGGATAGCCGGGCGCCGGCCGGATGCCCTGATATTTTTCCAGGATCAGTTCTTCCGACGACAGCGCTTCGTCGGGCGCATAACCCCAAAACTCCTTGCGCACGCGCTGGTGCATGCGCTCGGCAAAGGCCTCGGCGAGGCGATCGGCCAGCGCCTTGCACAGGATCGAGGAATAGTCGTCATTGGCGTTCTTGAAGCGGTCGGCGACGGCGTCTTCGCCGATGCCGGCCGTGACCACGAAGCCGCCGACATAGTCAGGCACGCCGGAGGAAGCAGGCGCAATGAAGTCGGACAGCGCGGCGTTGAAGCGACCCTCGCGCTTTTCCAGCTGCTGGCGCAGCGTGTGCAGCGTCGCGATCTTCTCGCGGCGCCTCTCATCGGCATAAAGCGCGATGTCGTCTCCTACCGCATTGGCCGGCCAGAAGCCGATGGTGGCGCGGGCCTTGAACCATTTCTCCTGGATGATCCGGTCCAGCATCTTGCGCGCATCGTCATAGAGCGAGCGCGCGACCTCGCCGACCTTGGGATCGTCGAGGATGGCCGGGAAGCGGCCGGTCAGCTCCCAGGTCTGGAAGAACGGCGTCCAGTCGATGTAGTTGGCCAGCTCCGCGAGATCGTATTCGTCAAAACTCTTGATACCGATGAAGGACGGCTTCTTCGGCGGTGCCTTGGCAAAATCAACCGGCACCGCGTTGGCGCGGGCGGCCGCGAGCGTCAGCCGCTTCTTGTCAGCCTGCGCGCGGAAATGCGCCGCGGAAATTCTTGCGTATTCGGCGCGGATGTCGGCCGCAAACGCGTCGCGCTTGTCTGATGACAGCAGCGAGGAAGCGACGCCGACGGCGCGGCTGGCGTCATTGACATGCACCACCGGGCCGCCCTTGTAGTTCGGGTCGATCTTCACGGCCGTATGCACGCGACTGGTAGTGGCGCCGCCGATCAACAGCGGCACCTTCATGCCCTGGCGTTCCATCTCGCCGGCGAGGAAGCTCATTTCATCCAGCGACGGCGTGATCAGGCCGGAGAGTCCGATGATGTCAGCGCCTTCGGCCTTCGCCGTCTCGATGATTTTCGCCGCGGGCACCATCACACCGAGGTCGATGACTTCAAAGTTGTTGCACTGGAGCACGATGCCGACGATGTTCTTGCCGATGTCGTGGACATCACCCTTCACCGTGGCGAGCACGATCTTGCCGGCGCCGCTGCCGCTTTCGCCGGTGATGCCGTTGGCGAGATTGCGCGCCTTCTCCTCTTCCATGAATGGCATGAGGTAGGCGACCGCCTGCTTCATCACCCGCGCGGACTTCACCACCTGCGGCAAAAACATTTTGCCGTCGCCGAAGAGGTCGCCGACGATGTTCATGCCGGCCATCAGCGGGCCTTCGATCACGCTGAGCGGGCGATCCGCCGTCCGCCGCGCGGCTTCGGTGTCTTCCTCGATGAATTCGGTAATGCCGTGCACCAGCGCATGCGACAGGCGCTTCTCCACCGGCCATTCGCGCCAGGCGAGATCGGCTTCCTTGCTCTGTGTCTGCTTGCCGCGGAATTTTTCCGCCAGTGCCAGCAGCCGTTCGGATGCGCTCGCGTCGCGGTTGAGGATGACGTCCTCGCAAACCTGGCGCAACTCGGGATCGATGTCGTCATAGACGATCATCTGGCCGGCATTGACGATGCCCATGTCCATGCCGGCGTGGATGGCGTGATACAGGAACACCGAGTGCATGGCCTCGCGCACCGGCTCGTTGCCGCGGAACGAGAACGACAGGTTCGAGACGCCGCCGGAAATATGCGCGCCCGGCAAGTTCTGGCGGATCCAGCGCGCCGCCTCGATGAAGTCGACGCCGTAATTGTTGTGCTCTTCGAGGCCGGTCGCGATCGCAAAGATGTTGGGATCGAAGATGATGTCTTCCGGCGGCAAATCGACTTGCTCGACCAGGATATTGTAAGCACGCTTGCAGATCTCGGTCTTGCGCGCGAACGTGTCGGCCTGGCCCTTCTCGTCGAACGCCATCACCACGACCGCCGC
>Ga0081540_1002757_pt1 | contig 14274 bp, 14 predicted proteins | sample TabmetS2T1R1_FD_71024 | JGI IMG/M metagenome (GOLD analysis project Ga0081540, IMG submission 71024) | Tabebuia heterophylla rhizosphere microbial communities from the University of Puerto Rico - S2T1R1 | ecosystem: Host-associated > Plants > Roots > Rhizosphere ... | reverse complement strand
GCCTTCCGGGATCGGGCGCTCGCCCGCCGCACGGTCCAACACGACCAGCGCGCAGGCACTGCGAGCGATCTCCGCCGGGTCGCGCCCCGCGGCGCCGGCCGCGGCGTCGACGGTCGCGTTGAGCCGGCCGAACCCCTCCGGCGTGTTGCCGTAGACGTCGAACCACGTGTTCCAGGCGTCGACGTGCGCCAGCGATGCCGCGAGCATGCGCGGCCCGGCGGCCCCGACCATGAGCGGCACGCGCCGCGCGGGCGGCGGCATGAGCACCGCGTCGTCGAGGCTCTCATAGGCGCCGGCGAAGGTCACGCGCTCGCCGCCCAGGAGGCGCCGCACGACCTCCAGCGCCTCGGTGAAGCGCTCCACGCGGTGGTCGAAAGGGATCCCGAATGCGCGGAACTCGGGCTCGTTCCAGCCGGCGCCGATCCCGAGGACGAGGCGGCCGCCCGAGAGCTCGTCGACGGCGGCCGCTGTGCGTGCCAGCGCGGCGGCGGGCCGGAACGCGGTGCAGGCGACGAGCGGGCCGAGCGCCACGCGCTCGGTAACCGCGGCCAGGCCCGCCAGCAGCGTCCATGCGTCCCACGGCCCGCGCTCCGGGCGCCCGTCGCCGCGGTAGAGCAGGTGGTCGCCGATCCAGATCGAGTCGAACCCGGCCTCCTCGGCGGCCCGCGCCATGGCGACGTACTCCGGCCAGCGCACGACGCGCTCGACCTCCGGCAGCTGGACTCCGACGCGAAGCGGACGCACGGTCGCCGCACCCTAGCGGCGGTAACGTCCCGCCGATGAGCGTGCGCGCGTGGACTGCCTTCGCCGCGGTGTCCACCTTGTGGGGGATGCCGTACATGTTCATCAAGATCGCGGTGGACGACGGCGTGCCGCCCGCCTTCCTGGCCTTCGTCCGCGTGGCGCTCGGCGGGGCCGTGCTCCTCGCGCTCGCGTGGCGCGCCGGATCGCTGGGCGCGCTGCGCGGCCGCTGGCGCTGGCTGGCCATCTACGCGATGTTCGAGATCGCCGTGCCGTTCCCGCTCATCGCCGGCGGCGAGCGCCACGTCGCCTCGTCGATGGCGGCGATCATCATCGCGTCGGTCCCGCTCTTCATCGCGCTGCTCGCCTTGCGCTTCGACCCCGCCGAGCGCGCGACGGGCTCGCGGCTGGTCGGCCTCTTCCTCGGCCTGGGCGGGGTGATCGCCCTCGTGGGCATCGACGTCGCGGGGCGCACCGACGAGCTGCTCGGCGCCGCTGCGATCCTGCTCGCCGCGTTCGGCTACGCCGTCGGGCCGATGATCTACAAGCGCCAGTTGGCCGACCTCGATCCGCGCGCAGCGATGGGCGCGAGCCTGCTCGTGGCCTCCGTGGCGCTCGCGCCGCTGGCCGGGGTCGACCCGCCGACCGCGACGCCGTCCGTGTCGGCCCTCATCGCCCTCGTCGTTCTGGGTCTGTTCTGCACGGCGGCCGCCTTCGTCTTCTTCGGCACGCTCATCGCCGAGGTCGGCCCCGGCCGTGCGCTGGTCATCACCTACGTCGCGCCGGTCGTGGCGGTCGCCCTCGGCGTCACCGTCCTGGGCGAGCGGCCCGGCGCGGGCGCGGTCGCGGGGCTGCTGCTCATCCTCGCGGGCTCCTGGCTGTCGACCGACGGCCGGGTGCCGCCCGGGCTGGTCGCCCTCGTCACCCCGTGGCGCCGGCGGCGGGGCGTGGAACGCCGTTCGCAGCAAGTGAACGCCCAACCTACGTGGACGCAGTGCTTGACAACCGCCGACGGCTCGAGGAGCTCCACCGCGAGCGCATGCTCGCGCGCATGACGCCGCTGGCCAGCGAGCCGGCCTACATGACCGACCTCGAGAACGAGATCGTCGCCACCGAAGCCGCCTACGTGGCCTCGGCGGTCATCGAGATCGCCTGCCTGCGAGCGGACATGGGCAGCCGCCTGGGCGGCTGAGGCTCACCGGCCGGGACCCTTCGCACGCCGGCGGACGTACTCCGTCACAAAGCTCGCCCCGCGCGCAATCAAGGGGTGCAGTCGTCCACGTCGGGAGGTCCGCATGAGCAGGTCCCGCTGTCTGCTGGTCGCCTCGTCGCTCGCCGTCCTGCTGCCCGCCTCCGCCGCCGCGCAGCAGCCCGCGCCGGGCCGCACGGTGGAGGCGACGGGCGTCGCGTCGGTGAAGGTCGACCCCCCGCGCGACCGTACCCACGAGGCGCCGATCCGGGCCGCCGTCGAGGCCGCCGAGGCCAAGGCGCTGCCGCGCGCGCTGGCCGACGCGCGCGAGAAGGCGACCGAGCTGGCGCGGCTCTCGGGCCTGACCCTCGGGGCGATCGCCTCGGTGTCCGACAGCCCGGCGTCGCCGTACGGCCCCTTCTACTACGGCACCTTCGGGCCCGACCGCTTCTGCGGCACGATCCGCACCCCGGTCCTCAAGCGCGGCAAGGACGGCAAGCGCCACCGTGTCGGCACGCGGACACGTCACACCTGCCGCGTGCCGCCGACCGTCACCTCGACGCTGACCGTGACGTTCGCCGCCACGTGACCGAACAGGATCGTGCCGCCCGCCGGCGCCTCGTGTGGCTCCTGCTCACCCGCGGTGACCTGGGCGCGGAGACCCTGCGCAGCGACGGACGCCCGGCGCTGCGCGCGGATCAGCCGGGCTCGGCGCGCAGCGCCAAGGCCAGCTCGAACCGCGCGTCAGCGTCCTCGAGCCGGTCGCCGAACAGCTCGCGCAGCTGAGCGACGCGATAGCGCACCGTCTGCGGGTGGACATGGAGCTCCCCGGCCACCTTGGTGACCTGCCCGGGGTGGTCCAGCCACGCGCGCAGCGTCGCGCGCAGCCGTGCGCGCGGGCCGGGGCGCAGCTCGTCGAGCGGCGCCAGCGCGCCCGCGGCGAGGTCGGCGGCGAGCGTGCGGTCGCCGCCGTGCAGCAGCAGCTCGGGCAGGTGCTCGTCGGCGACCACGAGGCCGCCGCCGTCGAGGACCCCGTCCAGCACCAGCGCGTACGCGGCGCGGGCGCGGGCCAGGCTCAGCGGCGCGCGTCCCAGTGCCACGGACGGCCCCAGCGCCGCCGCCACCCCGTCGAGCGCCGACTCGAGCTGCGCGCGGCGCCCCGGCGCGCGCGGATCGGGCACCCAGGCCACCGCGAGCGCGCCGTCCGCCACGGCGATGACCTCGCCGCCCAGGCGCGAGGCGAGGCGATCGGCGTCGGGCTCCTCGGCGGCGGGATCGCCGGCCACGAGCGCGGCCACGTGGTCGGGCCGCGTCCAGCCCGCGATGTGCGCGAGGTCGTGGACCTCCTCGGTCGAGACGTCGTCGCGCGCGAGCAGGCGCGCGAGCGCGCGGCGCCGGCGCTGGCGCTCGCCCTCGGCGGCGGCGCGCTCCTCGGTGAACCCCTCGACCGATTCGGCGCTGATGCCGTCGATGTAGTCGAAGATCGCGCTGGCCAGACGGTAGAGGGTCCGCGGCTCGTGGCCGGCCGCCTCGCCGGCGGCGAGGAAGCGCTCCCACGCCAGCCCTGCACCGATCCGGTAGGCGCTGAGCAGCGCGTCGAGGCTGCGCCCCGCGCGGACCTCGCCGCGGCCGAGCGCGACGTAGATCTCGCGGGCACCGCCGTCGCCGGCGTCGGGGCGCTCGATGTCGTCGACGAAGCGCGTCAGCGCGCGCTCGACCCCGATCCGGACCCCCCGGCCGAACGGCCCCTCGAGGGGCCGCGCGTAGGCCGGGATCTCGCGCCCGATCGCGACGATGATGTCCTGCGCCAGCGCGGGGAGCGCGGGACGCAGGGCCTTCGCCAGGTCGGGAGGCAGATTCGAGGCCATTTGTTGGCACGAGGCTACAGATGCAACGCCGAAACGCGTACGGGGCCGTCGAGAAACACCACGATCCTGTGCCTTACGCTCAGCCCATGACGCGTCCGGCGAAGATCGCGAACCTGCTCACCGTCGTGCTGCCGCCGCTGATCATCCTCGCGGCGATCGTCGTGTTCTGGAACGACATCGTCGGCGTGCACGACCTCGTGCTCGCATTCGCCATGTACTTCGTCACCGGCTTCGGCGTGACTGTCGGCTTCCACCGGATGCTCACCCACCGCTCGTTCCGGACCTCCAAGGCGGTCGAGTACTTCTTCGCCGCCGCCGGCTCGATGGCGGTGCAGGGCCCGGTGATCAACTGGGTCGCCGACCACCGCAAGCACCACGCGCACACCGACGAGGAGGGCGACCCGCACTCGCCCCACGTCGGCGCGGGCAAAGGGCTCAAGGGGGCGGCGCGCGGGCTGCTGCACGCGCACGTGGGCTGGCTGCTCACCGAGCACGGCCGCGCCGAGCGCGCCAGGTACGCGCGCGACCTCGCCGAGGATCGCGGCATGCGCTTCATCGACCGCGCCTTCGTCGGCTGGGTCGTCGCCGGACTGCTCCTGCCGGCTGCGCTGGGCTGGCTGATCACCGGCTCCTACAAGGGCGCGCTCACCGGCCTGCTCTGGGGCGGCCTGGTGCGCGTCTTCCTGCTGCACCACGTGACGTGGTCGATCAACTCGGTCTGCCACTTCTTCGGGCGCCGGCGCTTCCAGACCGACGACAGGTCCACCAACGTCTGGTGGCTGGCGCTGCCGAGCATGGGCGAGGCCTGGCACCACAACCACCACGCGTTCCCGCGCTCGGCCGTGCACGGGCTCGGCCGCTTCGAGCTCGACCCGTCCTCGTGGGTCATCTGGACGCTGGAGAAGCTCGGCATCGTCTGGGACGTCGTGCGGATCACGCCCGAGCGCCAGACGCAGCGCCTCGCCGGCGCCGCGCAGCCCGCCGAGCAGCGGGCGGCCTAGCGGGCGGCGGACGGCCCGTGCGGACCGCCCGCGGCATGCCCGTTACGGCGTCGGCTCGGGCGGCAGGTCGTCGACGCCTTCGCTGAAGCGCCGCTCGACGTGCTTCTCGGGGTCCTCCTCGGGAAGCTCCTCCTCGCCCTCGCTGAAGCGTCCGCGGTGGTGCTTCTCGGGGTCGCCCTCGGCGAGTTGCTCCTCGCCCTCGCTGAACCGCCCGACGTGCTCCTCGTCGGGGTAGACGTCCGGCCGCGCTTCGCCCTCGGCGAAGCTGTCGTCGGCCGGCTGCTCGGGCTTGGCGGGATGCTCGCTCGGGTCCGTGGACATCGAGGTCCTCCTTCGTGGTCGGTCGAGTCGCAGTCATACCCGAATTGCCGCGCTCACGTGGGGTTTTCGCGCGACCGCGGAGTCGGTCACGACCCTGTAACGGGTGTCACGCACGGGGGTACTCGGTCCGGTGCTGCCGTTCGGCCGCAAGCGCTCCTGGAAGCGGCGCGTCAAAGACGCTGCTCGCAGCGCCCCCAAGCGTGGGCGCGAGCTCCGCGCGGCCGCAGGGCAGCTCGACATCCCATGGGCGCGCTCGGCGATCGCGGTCTTCGCCCGCGAGAACTTCCTGCGCTTCGTCCTCTCGCCGATCATGGACGTCTACGCGCGGCGGCGCTCGACGGGCCGCGAGCGGCTCGCCGGGCTCAAGGGCCCGCTGATCCTCGTCGCCAACCACGGCAGCCACATGGACACGCCGGTCATCCTCTCGGCGCTGCCCCGCCGGCTGCGCAAACGCACGGCGGTGGCCGCGGCGGCCGACTACTTCTACCGCAACAAGCTGGTCGCCGCCGCCGTCTCGCTGCTGTTCAACACGGTGCCGATCGAGCGCCGCGGCGGCGGGATGACCAAGGGCGGCGGCCACCTCGACAAGCTGCTCGACCAGGGCTGGAACCTGCTGCTGTACCCCGAGGGGACGCGCAAGCACGGCGAGGGCACCGGGCGCGTGCGGCGCGGCGCCGCGGTCCTCGCGGCCGCGCACAACCTGTCGGTCGTCCCGATCCGCGTGACCGGCACCCGCGACGCGATGCCGCCGGGCCGCCTGTGGCCCAAGCGCCTGCGCGGCAAGCTGATCTCCAAGCGCCACCGGATCGAGGTCTCCTTCGGCGAGCCGATCCGTCCGACCGAGGACGCGACCGCCCTCATCGAGCGTGTGCAACGCTTCTTCGAGAACGGCGACGGCGGCTCGCTGCCCTCGCCCTATCGGCGCCGCAAGGCGACCGCCAGCAGCTCGACCGACTGACTCCGCTGCACGTCACCAACGGCGACTCCACCGCAGCCACGCTGCGGGAGGCCGGCCTGACCCCGGGCCTCGTCGTCTGGCGCGACGTGCTTCACGAGGGGCCGGTGCCCGCGGTCGGCGAGGACGAGCTGCGCGACGTGCGCGCCCGCTTCCTGGCCGGCGCCAACGGCATCGAGCGCGTGCGCGGCGAGCTGGCGCAGCGCGATGCCGAGCTGGCCGCCGCGGCCGACGGCGAGTACGTGCTGTGGTTCGAGGCCGACCTCTACGACCAGCTGCAGATCGCGCAGATCCTCGAGCGGCTCGCGCGCCTGGAGGTCGAGTCCGACCGCATCACGCTCGTGAGCATCGGCGAGCACGTCGGCTTCGCGCGCTTCGGCGGCCTGGGCGAGCTCGACGGCCAGCAGCTCGCCGCGCTGCCGGTGCACGCCGCCGTCCCGCTCACGCCCGAGGCGATGGAGCTCGCGCGGCAGGCCTGGGCCGCGCTGACCGCGCCCGACCCGCGCGGCCTGGCCGCCATCGTCGCCGCTCGCTCGCCGGTCTTGCGGTTCCTTCCCGAGGCGTTCGATCGGTTGAGCCGCGAGTACCCCTCGACGCGGGATGGGTTGTCGTTGACCGAGCGGCGGCTCCTTGCCGCCGTGGCTCTCGGCGCGGCGCGGGCGGGCGAGGCCTTCGTGCGCGCGGCGGCGCGGGAGACGCGCCCGTTCCTCGGCGACACCTGGGCCTTCGCCGCGATCGAGCGCCTCGCCGACGGCGACGCGCCGCTGCTCACGGTCGACCGCCCGGCCGGCCGCACCGCCGCCGTGGCGATCACGGACGCCGGCGTGCGCGTGCTCGCGGGCGAGGCCGACCACGTCGAGCTCAACGGCATCGATCGCTGGGTCGGCGGCGTGCACCTGCAGGGCCGCGACGTCGCCCGCTTCGACGAGGGCACCGAAGCCGTGCGATGAGATCGCCGCGGTGGGGCGCTACTCGTCGTCCTCGTCGACCCAGTCCATCGTGCGCGTCACCGCCTTGCGCCACTTGCGATAGCCGCGGTCGCGCAGGGCGCTGTCCATCTGCGGATGCCACTCGGCCGCCTTGTGCCAGTTCGCCCGCAGTGCCTCGGTGTCCGGCCAGAAGCCGACCGCCAGGCCGGCGGCGTAGGCCGCGCCGAGGGAGACCGTCTCGGCGACGAGCGGGCGTACGACGTTGACGTCGAGGACGTCGGCGAGGAACTGCATGAGCAGGTTGTTGGCGGTCATGCCGCCGTCGACGCGCAGCGTGCTCATCGGCATCTGGGCGTCGCCGTTCATCGCCTCGACCACCTCGCGGGTCTGCCACGCGGTCGCCTCGAGCACCGCGCGCGCGAGATGGCCCTTGGTGATGTAGCCGGTCAGGCCGGCGATGACGCCGCGCGCGTCGCTGCGCCAGTGCGGGGCGAACAGGCCCGAGAACGCGGGCACGAAGTAGCAGCCGCCGTTGTCGTCGACCGTGCGCGCGAGCGTCTCGATCTCGGGCGCCGAGGCAATCAGCGTGATGTTGTCGCGGAACCACTGCACGAGCGCGCCCGTGACCGCGATCGAGCCCTCCAGCGCGTAGGTCGCGGCCTCGTCGCCCACGCGGCAGGCGACCGTGGTGAGCAGCCCGCTGTCCGACGTGACCCGGCGCCGGCCGGTGTTGAAGAGCAGGAAGCTGCCGGTCCCGTAGGTGCACTTGGCCTCGCCGGGCAGGAAGCACGTCTGGCCGAAGAGCGCGGCCTGCTGGTCGCCCAGAGCGCTGGTCACCGGCACGCCCGCCAGCGGGCCGCGGGCCTCGCCGTACACCTCCGCCGACGGCCGGATCTCGGGCAGCATCGCCCGAGGCACGCCCAGCGCCTGCAGCAGCCCGTCGTCCCAGTCGAGCGTCTCGAGGCTCATCAGCATCGTCCGGCTGGCATTGGTGACGTCGGTCAGGTGGCGCCCCGTCAGCCGCCAGATCAGCCACGAGTCCATCGTGCCGAAGAGCACCTCGCCGGCCTCGGCGCGCTCGCGCAGCCCCTCGACGTTGTCGAGCAGCCAGCGGATCTTCGGCCCCGAGAAGTAGGTGGCAAGGGGCAGGCCGCACACGTCGCGGAAGCGGTCCTGGCCGGCGTCGCCGCCGAGCTCGCGGATGAGGTGGTCGGTCCGCGTGTCCTGCCAGTTGATCGCGTGATGGACCGGCGCGCCGGTCTCGCGTTCCCACACGATCGTCGTCTCGCGCTGGTTGGCGATCCCCAGCGCGACGAGGTCGGACGCCTTCAGGCTGGCCTTGTCCAGCGCGCCCTGGACGACCTCCACGACGTTGGCCCAGATCTCCTCGGGATCGTGCTCGACCCAGCCCGGCCGCGGGAAGAACTGCTGGTGCTCCTTCTGGGCGACCGACACGATGCGCGCTGACCGGTCGAAGACCAGGCAGCGCGAGGACGCCGTGCCCTGGTCGATCGCCGCAACGTACTGCTCGCTCATCGTCACCTCTTCGTCTACCAGGGGATCGCCCCGAGCTCGCGTGACACGGCGCGCGCAGCCTCGCGCACGTACGCCACCAGGTCATGGCGCGGCTGCCGTGCCGCGAGAAGACGTTCGGGCGGACCCGAGATGCCCATCGCCCCGACGACCAGCTCGCGACGGTCGATGATGGGCGCGGCGAACGAGACCTGCCGGCCGTCGAGCTCGCCGATGTCGGCCGCCCAGCCGCGCTGGCGCACGCGCGCCAGCTCGCGCTCGAGCCGCTCGGTGTCGGTGATCGTCGCGCTGGTGAAGGCCATCAGGCCCGCCTTGGTCAGCTCGCCTGCCGCATAGGGATGGTGGGCCAGGAGGATCTTGCCCAGCGCCGTCGCGTGCGCCGGCAGCAGCGATCCGACGTCGAGCGTCTGCAGGCTGTCGTCGGGGCGGAAGACGTGGTGGACGATGAGGACCTGGCCCTCGTGGAGGGTCCCGATCCGCACGCTCTCGTGGGTGCGCGAGGCCAGTGAGTCCGACCAGTTCAGCGCGCGCGTGCGCAGCTCGTTGCCGTCGAGATAGCTGGAGCCCATGTGCAGCAGCGCCGCGCCGAGCTGGTACTTGCCGCTGTCGGCGTCCTGCTCGACGAAGCCGACGTGCTGCAGCGTTCGCAGCAGCCCGTGCACGGTGCCCTTGGGCAGGCCCAGCTCGCCGGCGATGTCGACGACGCCGAGTCGCCGGGTGCGGCCCGAGAGGAGCCGCAGGATCGCCGCGGCGCGCTCGATCGACTGGATGTTGCGCGGCACCCTCGGGACCTAGCGGTCGCCTCCAGCGACCACGAGCGAAGCGCATGCATGCGCGCTGACGTACCGGGTTTTGGTTTGGTGAACCGAGTTTGACATTGTCGAACGGTGCCGGATAGTGTCGCCGCCGTCCCCACGTTCTGTCCAGGAGGGAGAAGCTCTTGAGCATCATCGGTGGCGAGACGATCGGGACTGCGCTCCTGATCCTTCTCGGCGACGGCGTGGTAGCCGCTGTGCTCCTCAACAAGTCCAAGGCCCAGAACTCGGGCTGGATCGTCATCACGTTCGGATGGGGTTTTGGCGTGATGGCAGGCGCATACGCGGTCGGCCAGTACACCGGCGCTCACCTCAATCCAGCGGTCACACTCGGCCTCTGGGTCAACGGCAACATCGACGGGAGTGATGTCCCCAAGTACTTCGTAGGCGAGTTCTTGGGCGCGGCAATCGGCGCCGTCCTGGTCTGGGCGGCGTACTACCTGCACTGGGGCGAGACCGAGGACCCGGGGCTGAAGCTCTCGGTCTTCAGCACCGGCCCGGCGATCCGCAACTACCCGGCCAACGTCGTCACCGAGATCATCGGGACGTTCGTCCTCGTCTTCGGCATCCTCGCGATCGTCGGCAACAAGAACGTCGGCGTCAGCGGCCTCGGCACGCTGCTCGTCGCGTTCCTCGTCGTCGGCATCGGCTTGTCCTTGGGTGGGCCGACGGGCTATGCGATCAACCCGGCGAGAGATCTCTCGCCGCGCATCATGCACGCCATCCTGCCGATACCCGGCAAGGGCACTTCCGACTGGGAGTACGCGTGGGTCCCGGTCGTGGGTCCTGCGATCGGCGGAGTCCTAGGCGGCTTCTGCTACTGGTGGTGGTTCCCGGCCTAGGGGGCGTGGATCGATGAAGAAGCTCATCAACGACCCCAACGCCGTCGTCCAGGACGCGCTGCACGGGGTCGAGGCGGCGCACGGCGATCGCATGCGCGTCTCCTACGACCCCGCTTACGTCGTCCGGATCGATGCACCCGTCCAGGGCAAGGTCGGGATCATCTCGGGCGGAGGCTCGGGCCACGAGCCCATGCACGGCGGCTTCGTCGGGCCGGGAATGCTCGACGCCGCCTGTCCCGGTGAGGTCTTCACCTCGCCGACGCCGGACCAGATGGCCGAGGCCACCAAGGCGGTCAACGGCGGGGCCGGAGTCCTGCACGTCGTCAAGAACTACACCGGCGACGTCATGAACTTCGACATGGCCGCGGACCTGGGCAAGGCCGAGGACATCGAGGTCGAGACCATCCTCACCAACGACGACGTGGCGGTGGAGGACTCGCTCTACACCGCCGGCCGTCGCGGGGTGGGCGTGACCGTGCTCGTCGAGAAGATCTGCGGGGGCGCGGCGGAGGACCGCCGCAACCTGCAGGAGGTCGCCGAGCTCGGCCGCCGCGTCAACGCCAACGGCCGCTCGATGGGCATGGCGCTGACCCCGTGCATCACGCCCGCGTCGGGTGAGCCGAGCTTCGAGCTCGGCGACGACGAGGTCGAGATCGGCATCGGCATCCACGGCGAGCCGGGGCGCTTCCGCGAGAAGATCGGCCCGGCGTCGCAGGTCGCCGAGCGGCTGATGACCCCGATCCTCGAGGACCTCCCGTTCTCCTCGGGCGACCGGGTGCTGGCGTTCGTCAACGGCATGGGCGGCACGCCTCTGCTCGAGCTCTACGTCATGTACAACGAGGTCGCGAAGATCGCGCAGGAGCACGGGCTGACCATCGAGCGCAACCTGATCGGCAACTACATCACCTCGCTGGAGATGCAGGGCTGCTCGATCACGCTGCTCAAGCTCGACGACGAGATGGTCCGGTACTGGGACGCACCGGTCGACACGCCCGGGTTGCGCTGGGGCGCGTAGAGCAGTGATCACACGCGACGGCGCACTGGATTGGATGCGCCGCTTCGCCGGCGAGATGGACGAGCACCGTCAGGAGCTCGTCCGTCTCGACACGGCGATCGGCGACGGCGACCACGGGACGAACATGGCCCGGGGGATGGGCAAGGCGCTCGAGAAGCTCGATGCGGCCGAGCAGGCGGATCCCGGCACCGTGCTCAAGACCGTGGCGATGGCGCTCGTCTCGAGCGTGGGCGGGGCGGCCGGTCCCCTGTACGGCACGCTCTTCCTGCAGATGGGCACGGCGCTGTCCGGCCAGCCCGAGGTCGACCTCGCGGAGTGGACCGCGGCATGGCGCAAGGGCCTCGAAGGCGTGCAGGCGCGCGGCAAGGCCGAGCCGGGCGACAAGACGATGGTCGACGCGCTCATCCCGGCCATCGAGGCCCTCGAGGGGGCGTCGGACCTCGACGACGGCCTGCACGCATCCGCGCGGGCCGCCGAGGAGGGCATGCGGGCGACGACGCCGCTCATCGCCCGCAAGGGCCGCGCGAGCTACCTCGGCGAGCGCAGCAAGGACCACCAGGACCCCGGCGCAACCTCCACCTACTACCTCTTCAAGAGCGCCGAAGAGGCGCTTGCGGGTTAGAAAGGAGCAGCAAGTGGCGCAGTACGCAGCAGCACTCGACCAGGGCACGACGAGCTCCCGCGCGATGATCTTCAACCACGAGGGTCGTGTGGTCTCCGTGTCCCAGAAGGAGCACGAGCAGATCTATCCCAAGCCGGGATGGGTCGAGCACGATGCCAACGAGATCTGGGCGCGCTCCCAGGAGGTGCTCGACGAAGCCCTCGACTCGGCGGGCGCGAGCAGGGACGACATCGCCGGGCTGGGCATCACCAACCAGCGCGAGACCACGGTGGTGTGGGACCGCAACACGGGCGAGCCCGTGCACAACGCGCTCGTGTGGCAGGACACCCGCACCGACAAGCTGGTCGACGAGCTGTCGGCCGACGGCGGCCAGGCCCGCTTCCAGGAGAAGGTCGGCCTCCCGCTGGCGACCTACTTCTCGGGCCCGAAGGTGCGCTGGATCCTCGACAACGTCGACGGCGCCCGCGAGAAGGCCGAGGCCGGCGACCTGGCCTTCGGCAACATGGACACCTGGCTGATCTGGAACCTGACCGGCGGCACGAACGGCGGCCTGCACATCACCGATGTGACGAACGCCAGCCGCACGATGCTCATGGACCTCAGGTCGCTGCAGTGGGACGAGGAGATCGCGGGCATCATCGGCGTGCCGATGTCGATGCTCCCGGAGATCCACGCCTCCAGCGAGGTCTACGGCGAGGTCGCCTCGGGCGGCTTGCAGGGCATCCCGATCGCCGGCGACCTCGGCGACCAGCAGGCGGCGACGTTCGGGCAGGCCTGCCTGTCGCCGGGCGAGGCCAAGAACACGTACGGCACCGGCAACTTCCTCCTGCTCAACACGGGCACGGAGGCGGTGCAGTCCAAGAGCGGCATGCTCACGACCCTGGGCTACAAGATCGGCGACAACGACGCGATCTACTGCCTGGAGGGCGCGATCGCGATCACCGGGGCGCTCGTGCAGTGGCTGCGCGACAACCTCAAGCTGATCAAGGCGGCCCCCGAGGTCGAAGAGCTCGCCCAGTCGGTGGAGGACAACGGCGGGCTGTACATCGTGCCCGCCTTCTCGGGCCTGTTCGCGCCGTACTGGAAGTCCAACGCCCGCGGCGTGTTCGCCGGTCTGACGCGCTACGTCAACGCGGGCCACATCGCCCGCGCGACGCTGGAGGCCACGGCCTTCCAGAGCCGTGAGGTCGTCGAGGCGATGGAGCAGGACTCGGGCGTCAAGCTCGAGTCGCTGAAGGTCGACGGCGGCATGGTCGCCAACGACCTGCTCATGCAGTTCCAGGCCGACCTGCTCGGCGTGCCGGTCATCCGCCCCGTCGTCCCGGAGACCACGTCGCTCGGCGCCGCCTACGCGGCCGGGCTGGCGACCGGGTTCTGGGCCGAGGTCGAGGACCTGCGCGAGAACTGGCAGGAGGACAAGCGCTGGGAGCCGAAGATGGACTCCGCCAAGCGCGACGAGTACTACAAGTTCTGGAAGAAGGCCGTGACGCGGACCTTCGACTGGTTCGAGGCCGAGGGCTAGGCCTCACGTCATCACGCGGGGCCGCCGTTTCGGCGGCGGCCCCGTAGACTTTTCTCGTGGCCCATTTGCAGGCCGATGTCCTGGTGATCGGCGGCGGTGCGACCGGCGCTGGTGTGGCCTGGGACGCAGCGCTGCGCGGCTTCAGCGTGATCCTCGCCGATCGCGCCGACCTCGCCGAGGGCACGAGCGGTCGCTTCCATGGCCTGCTGCACTCCGGCGGGCGCTACGTGGTCAAGGACCCGATCGCCGCCGACGAGTGCGTGGCGGAGAACGCGATCCTGCGCCGGATCATCCCCGACTGCATCGAGGACACCGGCGGTCTGTTCGTCACAACGCCCGACGACGACGTCGCCTACGCCGACCGCTTCCTCGCGAGCGCGCGCGAGCGGTCGCTGCCGGCGGAGGAGATCCCCGTCGCCGAGGCGCTGCGCGAGGAGCCGCGGGTCAATCCGGGCATCCGGCGGGCGATCCGCGTGCAGGACGGCTCGATCGACGTCTGGAAGACGGTCTGGGCGTTGGCGCACGGCGCGCAGGAGCACGGCGCCCGCGTGCTGACCTACCACAAGGTGATCGACCTGCACGTCGCCGACAGCGGCGTGACGGGCGCGCGGCTGCGAGACGAGCGCACCGGCGAGGAGGTCGACGTCGACACCCGCTTCGTGCTCAACGCGTCCGGGCCGTGGGCCGCGCAGATCGTGCACATGGCCGGGATCGAGGGCATCGGCGTGATCCCCGGCAAGGGGATCATGATCGCGATGAACCACCGGCTGGTGAACACCGTGATCAACCGCATGGTGATGCCGGCCGACGGCGACATCCTCGTCCCGATCCGCACCGTCAGCGTGATCGGCACGACCGACATGCGCGTGGCCGACCCGGACGAGCTCCACGTCACCCAGGCCGAGGTCGACGCGATGCTCG
>Ga0081540_1002756_pt1 | contig 14275 bp, 10 predicted proteins | sample TabmetS2T1R1_FD_71024 | JGI IMG/M metagenome (GOLD analysis project Ga0081540, IMG submission 71024) | Tabebuia heterophylla rhizosphere microbial communities from the University of Puerto Rico - S2T1R1 | ecosystem: Host-associated > Plants > Roots > Rhizosphere ... | reverse complement strand
GGGGGCCGGCGGCCCCCACCGCCCCGCCGATCGTGCCGCGGTGGCGGATCTGCGGGTCGCCGACCTGGCTGGCGGCGTGCGCGAGCAGCGGCAGTTCGCGGTGGAGCACGGCCGAGTTCACCAGGTCGTGATGGCTGGTCAGGGCCCCCACCGCGACATGGCCGTCCTCGTCGCGCACGAACGAGAGCTCGCGGAGCCGGCCGATGTCCACCAGGACCGTCGGCACGGCAAGCCGGAGCTTCATGAGCGGGAGCAGCGAATGCCCCCCCGCCAGGTATTTGGCGTCCTCGCCGCCGCGGGCGGCCAGATCCAGGGCCTCGTCAACCGACGTGGCCCGCTGGTAGGTGAACGGTGCGGGGATCACCGGCTTTCCTGCCCTTCCGCGCCGTCGGCCGCGGCGAGCACGGCCCGGACGATGTTGTGGTAGCCGGTGCACCGGCACAGGTTGCCCTCCAGCCCGGTGCGGACCTGCTCCTCGGTCGGCCGGGGGTTCTCGGCGAGCAGCGAGACGGTCGCCATGACCATGCCCGGGGTGCAGAACCCGCACTGGAGGCCGTGCTCGGCCTGGAAGGCCCGCTGGACGGGATGCAACTGCCCGTCACCGGCGGCAAGCCCTTCCAGGGTGGTGACCTCGCGGCCGTCGACCTGGGCGGCGAGCACCGTGCACGATTTCACCGACTGCCCATCCAGCAGGACCGTACAGGCCCCGCACGACGTGGTGTCGCAGCCGACGTTGGTCGCGGTGAGGCCGGCCACGTCCCGCAGGAAGTGCACGAGCAGGGTCCGGTCCTCCACCTCCGCTTCGACCGCGGCGCCGTTGACGGTCATGCTCACCTTCACTGGCTGTCCCTCGCTTCGCTGATCGCGGCCCATACCCGCGCTGGTGTGGTCGGCATGTCGATGTGGCGGACGCCGAGGTGGCTGACCGCGTCGATGACGGAATTCTGCACGGCCGGGGTGGCGCCGATCGTGCCTGCCTCCCCGATCCCCTTGACCCCCAGCGGGTTGATGGGGGTGGGGGTCTCGCTCTCCAGCAGCTCGAAGCTCGGCAGTTCGGTGGCGCTGATGGCGGCGTAGTCCGCGAGCGTGCCGGTGAGCGGGTTTCCGTCCGCGTCATAGACCATCTCCTCGAGCAGCGCCTGGGCCGCGCCCTGGGCGATGCCGCCGTGCCGCTGCCCCTCGGTCAGCACGGGGTTGACCACCATCCCCGCATCGTCGACGGTCACGTGCCGCAGCAGGGTCACCTTGCCGGTCTCGGTGTCGACCTGGGTGACCGCGAGGTGGGTGCCGAACGGGAACGTGGGCTGTGCCTCGGTGAAGTGGACGGCGGCCACCAGGCCATCCTGCCCTGCGTGGTCGGCCACGTCGGCCCAGGTCCGGCGCGATCCCGGGTCACCACGGACGTGCCAGAGGCCGCTGTCGGTGTCCAGCACCAGGTCGGCCTCGCTGGCCTCCAGCATGTCCGCGGCGAGCCGGCGCGCCTGGTCCTTGACCTCCACCGCGGCGTTGTGCACGGCCACCCCGCCGAGCTGCAGCGACCGCGACGCGTGGCTGCCGGTGCCGAGCGGGATGGCGTCGGTGTCCCCGTGGAGCACCGTGACCTTGTCCATTCCGATCCCCAGTTCCGACTGGACCAGCATCGCCCACGCCGTTTCGTGACCCTGGCCGGTCGAGGAGCTGCCGGTGTAGACCGTGGCCGCGCCGTCGCCGCCGACGACCAGCCGGGCGGTCTCGCCGGCGTCGGCGTCAGCGGCGGTGATCTCCACGTAGCTGGCCACCCCGATGCCGAGCTGGACCACGTCCCCGCGCTCGCGCCGCCGGGCCTGCTCGGCCCGCAGGCCGGCGTAGTCCGCGCCGGCCAGCACCTTGTCCAGCCCCCCGACGTAGTCGCCGCTGTCGTAGTGGGCCCCGCACGGGGTCTGGTGGGGGAACTTGTCGGCCGGCACCATGTTGCGCCGCCGCACCTCGGCGGGGTCCATGCCGATCTCGGCCGCGAACAGGTCCATCGCCCGCTCGATCGCCGCGGTGGCCTCCGGCCGCCCGGCGCCGCGGTAGGCGGAGATCGGCGTCGTGTTCGTCACCACCACCCGGCCAGCGGTCTCCACGTGGGCGATGTCGTAGGGGCCGACCGCCATCAGGCTGGTGAGGGTGGGCAAGAAGCCGCTCATCCGCGGGTAGGCGCCGGTGTCCTGCACGACCTCGAGCCGGTAGGCCAGGACGCGCCCGTCCCGGTTTCCGCCGATCTTGATGGTGTGCCGCTGGGCGCGCCCGTGCGTCATCCCGGTCAGGTTCTCGCTGCGCGTCTCCACCCAGCGCACCGCCCGGGCGGTGTGCCTGGCCGCCCACGCCACGATGATGGCGTCCCGGTCGACAGCGATCTTGGCGCCGAACCCGCCGCCCACGTCGGGGACGATCACCCGGATGCTGTCCGGGTCGAGCCCGAACGCGCCGGCCAGCACGAAGCGGCTGATCTGCGGGTTCTGGGTGCTCACCCAGACGGTCAGCTTGCCGTCCGCCCAGGAGGCGGCGGTGGCCCGGCCTTCCATCGGCACCGGCGCCAGCCGCTGGTTGACGATGTCGCGCTCGACCACGACGTCGCAGCCGTCGAACGCCGCGTCGTCGGCGGGCTTGCCGATCGTCACCGGCAGGTTCGACCCCGCGTCGGGGAACAGCAGCGTCTGCCCGGCCAGCGCGTCGGCGGGGTCCACGAGCGCGGGCAGGGGCTCATAGTCCACGCTGACCAGTTCGGCGGCGTCCTCGCCCTGGTAGGTGTCGTCGGTGAGGACGATCGCCACCGGCTCACCCACGAACCGCACCCGGTCCACCGCGAGCAGCGGTTCCTGCCACACCCCGCCCATCGGCAGGGGAGCGGCCTCGCTGCCGGGAGGCGGGCCGCCCTCCGGCGGTGGTGGCGGCGGAGGTATGTCGTTGATGTCCTGGTAGGTCAGCACGGCGACCACGCCGGGCGCCGCCAGCGCCGCCGACGCGTCGACGCCGGTGATCAGCGCGTGCGCGTGCGGGCTGCGCACGAACGTGACCCGCGCCGCCCCCTGTAGTTCCGGCACCCTGAGGTCATCCACATAGGTACCGCCAGCGGTCAGCAACCGCGGGTCCTCGATCCGTACTACCCGGGTGCCCAGGATGCTCATCTGGCCTCCGTAGCTTCCGACGCCGTGTCCTCACAAGCCAAATGGGGGGCCAGGAGATGGCCGGTCCCCGCGGGTGCGCCAAGCATGCGGCAGCGGCCGGCGGGCCGCTAGGGCACATCCCACAAGGTCCCACGCGCACCATTGTGACCCGGCCACGACCTTTGTGCGCCGGTCACGACCAGGTTTTCTGCCGCCGCCCACCGCCGTGCCGCGGGCCGGTCTCATGCCAGCGCCGCCAGGAGTGGGCCCACCGCGGCCACGTCACCGTCGGGCACGCGGAGCACCACGCCGTCGACGAGCGGGCGCGCCTGACCGAGCAGATCCGCCGCGAGCCGGAGACCGGTCGCGCGCGCCCCGGCCGGTCCCGCGCGCTCCATCGCGCGCAGCGCCGCGGCAGGCATGGTCACCTCCGGCACCTCGTGCGCGAGGTAGTCGGCGTCCTCGAAGCTGCGCAGCGGCGCGACCGACGCCAGCACCGGCACCCGGGTGCCCGCGAGGGCCGCGGTCATCCGCCGCAGCGAGTCCAGCTCATAGAGCGGCCGGGTGATGAGGAAATGCGCCCCAGCCGCCATCTCGGCCCTGACCCGCTCGAACTCGGCCCCGGCGTCGGGTGCGCCCGGGTTGACACGGCTCCCGATGCAGAAGGATGTCTTGGTGGTCAGGGACAGGCCATCGAGGTCCCGCCCGGCGTTCAGGCCCGCGAGCAGGGCCACCAGGCCGGGCGAGTCGACCTCCCAGACCCCGTCGACGGCCGGGTAGTCCCCGAGCACCGGCGGGTTCCCGGTCTCGCAGACGACGCTGCGGATGCCGAGCGCGTGCGCCCCGAGCAGGTCCGCCTGCAGCGTCATGATGGTCTTGTCCCAGGTCGTCACCGTGACGATGGTCTCCACCCCGCCGTGCGCCTGGAGGTGGACCGCCATGCCGAGCGAGTCGCGGTGGGCCCGGGGGTTCTCCGGCGAGGTCAGAGCGAACAGGTCGAGGCCGTGCTCGCGCAGGGCGGTTACGGTCTCGGCGGGGACGGCGCCCCCGTCGGGCGCCGGGATCTCGGCCGCGGCCACGAAGTCCCGGGCAGCGAGCCTGGCGGCGAGGACGCCGGTGGCCCTGCCCGCCTCGCCCGGGCCCGCCCGGCCGGCGGCCGGCCTGGGCGATCGCGGCCGTGCGGCGGCGCGCACGCCCGGCACCGGCAGATCGGACACGTCCGCCGCCGCTTCGATGTGCGCGGGGGTGGTGCCGCAGCACCCGCCGACCATGGCCGCGCCTGCCTCCGCGAAACGGCGCAGGTAGCGGGCGAAGTAGGTGGCGTCGATGCTGAACTCGAAGCGGCGGTGGCCGACCTTGCGTGGCTGGCCGGCGTTCGGCTGCGCGCTGACCGGCAGGGTGGCGTACCGGACCAGGCTCTCAACGACGGCCAGCATTCGCTGCGGGCCGATGGTGCAGTTGGTGCCCAGCATGACGATCGGCAGGTCGCCGAGCACGGAGGCAACCTCGTGCGGCGTCTCGCCGCCCAGGGTCCGCTCGTCGTCGGCGAACGTGGCCTGCGCGACGATGGGGACGTCGCAGATGCCGCTCGCCACCGCCACCGCCTCGGCGAGCTCGTCGAGGTAGCCGAACGTCTCCAGGATGAGCAGGTCGACGCCCGCGGCCGCGAGCGAGCCGACCTGCTCGGCGAGCACGTCCTTCCGCTCCGCGGCGCCGACCTGGCGACGCTGCCGGGCCGTGACCGCGGGCGAGACCGAGCCCGCGACGAAGACCTCACGCCCGCTGCGCTCTGCCATCTCCCGGGCGATGCCGGTGGCCGCCCGGTTGATCTCCTCGACCTGGTCGGGGTAGCCGTGCCCGGCGAGCCAGAGCCGGTTCGCCCCGAACGTGTTGGTCTGGATGACGTCGGCGCCCGCGGAGATGTAGCTCTCGTGGATGGCGGCGACCAGCTTGGGGTCAGACAGGTTGACCTCGGGCAGCGCCCGGTCGAGTGCACACCCCGCGGCGTGGAGCATCGTGCCCATGGCGCCGTCGCAGACAAGTACCCGCCGCCCGAGCGCGCCGGCGAAGCCCGCCGGGCGGGTCATGGCTCATCTCCCAGCGCGTCCAGGATCTCGAGGGCCACCTGCGTGGTCAGGCGGTCCCGGTAGCTGTCCATCGACAGCCCGGTGATCTCCTCGATCCGCTTGATCCGGTAGGCCACGGTGTTGGGGTGGACGTGCAGGAACCGCGCCGCGCGCTGCGGGCTGCTGTTCTCGCGGAGGTAGCAGGCGAGCGTGGTCAGGTACTCGGCCCGCCGCTCGCGCTCGTTGCGCGAGAGGCTGCCGAGCACGTCGTCCGCGAACGACCTCAGCTCCGCCAGCTCTGGCACCTGCAGCAGCAGGCGGTGAATGCCGAGATCGGTGAAGGCGGTGACCGTGCCGGCCCGGCCGATCCGGCGCAGGGTCTCGATCGTCCGGTGCGCCTGCTCGTAGGAGAGAGTGATCTCCCCGGGGTCACGGCACGGTCCGCCGATCCCGATGACCACCTTCGTGTCCGGGAACAGCTCGGCCAGGCGGGCGATGCACGTGGCGCCCAGATGCTCCGCGTCCATGCCGCCCCCCGAGCCGCCCTCGGGCACGGCGGTCACCAGGACCACCTCGGATTCGCGCGCCGAGAGGATCACATCGGGGGCGCGGGTGGCGAAGAAGTGCTCGATCACGTCCCGGACCCGCTGCCGGAGCGCCTCGCCGTCCTGCGGCACCCGCGGCGCGGGGGTGTCGAACGCGATGACCATCACGTTGTGCTCGCGGCTGGGGTCGTATCCCAGGTGTGCCGCCCATCGCTGGGTGTCGCCGTCGTCACGGCCGCGTCCCAGCAGCAGTCCTTCGACCAGGTCATCACGCACGCGGCGGGCCGCGGCGGCTACCACGTGCTCGCGGCCGAGTATCACCCCGCAGATCGTGGCCGCGTGCTCGGTGACGAGCAGGTTCATGTCCTCATCGCCGCCACGCTCCGGCACGTCCAGGGTGATCAGGTGCGCGGGCACCTCGTCACCGACGAGGATCGGCGCGACGATGATCGCCGGCATCCCACCGACGCTGGGCAGCCACAGGGACCGGTGCCCCTGCCGCGATGCCCGCAGGACCTGGCCCAGGCGCGGGTGGACGAGTGCCTCCGCGACCATGACGGCGGCCTTCTCCGGCGGCGCGCCGGGCGCCGCGGCCGCCATGACGTCCATGACCGGGCTGACCACGGCAACGGTCGCCGCCGTCCGGTCGGCCAGCAACTGGGTGACGCTGGCCAGGTCCGCGTCCTGCAGCGCCAGGCCCGACAGCTGGCGGTACACCGTCACCAGCTCGCGGAGGACCATGTTCTCCCGGCCGAGATCACGCGCGGAGCCGACTCGCCCACCCGGCCCGGCCGGTCCTGCCGTAAGCGCCCGCCCGGCGGCCGGGACTTTGTCCGTCACAAGCGCAGCATACGACCGTAACCGGGGAGCGTCCTTGTGGCTCGGCACAAACACGTACGGCGACAATGGGCGAGCCTCCGGCCGGGAACCTTGACAACCGGCCGCCGGCCGCCGCACATTTCAGGAAAAGTTGGCGAACATTGATGAGTCAAACGTCGCCCGCCCGGAGAAGGTGGCCTGGATTGCTCGAATACCGGGATATCTACGCGGGCGGGCGCCTGCTGCCGTCGGCATCACAGGATGCGATCACGGTGGCCAACCCGGCCACCGAGGAGATCATGGGCGCCGCGCCGGCGGCCTCCCGGAAAGACGTCGATATCACGGTGTGCGCGGCCAGGCAGGCCTTCGATTCCGGCCCCTGGCCGCGCACCGACCGCGCCGAGCGTGCCGCCGCCATGGACCGGCTGGCCGCGGCGCTGGAAAACCGGGCGCAGGACACCGCCAGCTTGGTGACCGCGGAGATGGGCATGCCCATCACCGCCTCCAGGCTCCACAACGCGGAGATCCGCGTCACGATCCTCCGCTACTATGCGGCGCTGGCCCGCGCGCTCCAGCCGGAGGAGATCCGCGCGGCCGTCAACTTCCGCGGCCACACGATCGTCCGGCGCGAGCCGGTGGGCGTCTCGGCGGTGATCGTCCCGTGGAACTACCCGCTGGCACTCACCTTCTCGCAGCTGGCACCGGCGCTGGCGGCCGGCTGCACGGTCGTGGTCAAGCCGGCCTCGCAGACGTGCCTGAGCGCCTACATCCTCGCCGAGGCGTTCGAGGCCGCGGACTTCCCGCCGGGAGTGTTCAACCTCGTCACCGGGGCGCACGACGTGGCCGAGCTGCTCGCCCGGCATCCCGGCGTCGACAAGGTCTCCTTCGCCGGCCCGGCGTCCGTGGGCCGGCGGATCGCCGTCGCCTGCGGCGAGACCTTCAAGCCCGTCAACCTGGAGCTGGGCGGGAAATCGGCGGCGATCGTGCTGGAAGACGCCGATCTGGCGGCGACGTCGGAGGCGCTGGGCCGGCTGGCGTTCGCCAACGCGGGGCAGACGTGTTTCGCCGCCTCCCGGGTGCTCGCACCCCGGTGCCGTTACGAGGAGACGGTGGCCGGGCTGATGGAGCAGGCCGCCGCCGTGGTGATCGGTGACCCGATGATGCAGGAAACCAGCATGGGGCCGCTGGTCAGCCCGCGCCGACGGGCGGGCGTCGAGGCCTACGTGACGGCGAGAACGGGTGAGGGCGCGCGCGTCGTCGCCGGCGGCCGGCGCCCGGCGGCGCCTGTCCGCGGCTACTACTACGAGCCGACGGTGCTGGCGGGGGACCCGGCCAGGGCCGCGTCGGGCCCGGGCGAGGTGTTCGGTCCCGTCGTCACCGTCATCCCGTACGCCCGGGAGGCCGAGGCGGTGGCGATCGCCAACGCGGCCGGCCCGGGGCTGGCGGGCACGGTCTGGACCTCCGATCCGGAGCACGGGGTGGATATCGCGCGGCGCGTCCACGTCGGCACGTTCGGCGTCAACCTGTACGTGCCCGATCTTGGCTCGCCGTGGGGAGGCAGGGCCGGTGGCCAGGGGAGCACCTACGGCCCGGAGTGCCTTGGCGCGTACCTGAGGCCCAAATCGGTGTTCCTGCCCGAGCCCGCGCAGGCCTACTCGAGCCCGGCCTGACGCCGGAGCGTCTCCGCCTTGTCCGTCCGCTCCCAGGTGAACTCGGGCCCGCTGCGCCCGAAGTGACCGTAGGCGGCGGTGGCGCGGTACCGCGGCCTGCGGAGATCGAGATGATCGCAGATCGCGGCCGGGCGCAGGTCGAAGTTCTCCCGCACCAGGTCAACAATCGTGGCTGGCCCGATCTTCTCGGTGCCGAACGTGTCCACCAGCAGCGAGAACGGCCGTGCCACGCCGATCGCGTACGCGACCTGCACCTCCACCCGGTCGGCCAGGCCGGCGGCCACGATGTTCTTGGCCACGTAGCGCGCGGCGTACGCGGCGCAGCGGTCCACCTTCGAGGGATCCTTGCCGGAGAACGCGCCCCCGCCGTGACGGGCGAAGCCGCCGTAGGTGTCCACGATGATCTTCCGGCCGGTCACGCCCGCGTCGCCGACCGGCCCGCCGATGACGAACCGGCCGGTGGGGTTGACGTAGAACTTGTCGCGCAGGTCCGCCGGGTCGTACAGCCCGGCCGGCAGCACCTGGGTGGCCACGTGCTCCCACAGCGCGTCCGGAAGCTTGTCCTCCGCGCCCTCGGCGTGCTGGGCGGAGATGAGCAGCTTCTCCACCTGGACGGGCCGGCCGCGGGAGTCGTAGCGGACGGTCACCTGGGTCTTGCCGTCGGGGCGCAGATAGGGCACAAGGCCCGTGGTGCGGACCTCGGTCAGCCTCCGGGCGAGCCGGTGCGCCAGCGTGATCGGCATGGGCATGAGCTCGGGGGTCTCGTTCGTCGCATAGCCGAACATCATGCCCTGGTCGCCGGCGCCCACCTGGTCATAGGGATCGTCGTGGCGGCTGGTCCGCATCTCCCGCGAGGCGTCGACGCCCCGGGCGATGTCGGGCGACTGCTTGTCCAGCGCCACAAGGACGCCGACCGCGTCGGCGTCGAACCCGAACTCACCGCCGACGTAGCCGATATCGCGCACGCAGTCGCGGGCGAGGCTCGCGTAGTCGAGTACGGCCTTGGTGGTCAGCTCGCCCGCGATCACGATGAGGCCGGTCGTCAGCAGCGTCTCGACCGCCACCCGCGAGCCCTGGTCCTGCGCGAGCGCGGCGTCGAGGATGGTGTCGGAGATCTGGTCGGCCATCTTGTCCGGGTGCCCGCCCGTCACCGACTCCGAGGTGAACACGAAGCCGCCCTCGTCCGGAGTGCTCATCGCCCAGTCCCTGCCCTGTTCCTGATCGGGGTCTTGTGCCTGTTACCTGCAGGGGCGGCGTCCGCGCCCCCCGGCCGCTGCTTCCTGCGCACCTCGGCGGCCCCGGCCACCATCGCGCGCAGCTTAGCGCGCGCCACGTCCGCGGGCAGATGGCGCAGCCCGCAGTCGGGGTTGATCATCAGCCGTTCCGCCGGGACGAAGTCCAGCGCCCTGCGGATCCGGGAGGCTACCAGCTCCGGCGACTCCACGTCGGTGGTCTTCACGTCGATCACGCCGAGCCCGACCCGGCGATCCCAGGCGTACTGCTCGAACAGCCGCAGGTCGTCGAGGCCCTTACGGCCGAATTCGAGCACGAGCTGGTCGATGCGCGCGGCGAGGACCGCGGGGAACAGGAAGTCGTAGTGCCCTTCCCACAGCGGCCTGGCGTAGCGGTTCCCGTAACACACGTGCAGGGCCCAGGTCGCGTCCACGCCGGCGGTGACGATGTTGACCGCCTCGATCGCCAGTTCCGCCGCCTCGGGGTAGCCGGCGAGGAAGGGCTCGTCGATCTGGAGCAGATCCGCGCCGGCCGCTACCAGCGCCCGCGCCTCCGCGTTGAGCCAGCCGGCCAGGGCCCGCACGAGGTCGCCGGGGTCGGTGTAGGCGGCGTTGCGGATCCGGCGCGACAGCGAGAACGGGCCGGTGAAGGAGAACTTGATGGGCAGCCGCGTCTGCTCACGCGTGAACGCGAAGTCCTCGGCCAGGCCCAGGCCGACGCCCCCACCCGGCTCGGGCAGCGGCCGCGTGGCCGCCGCGTCGTAGTAGTCGTAGTAGTCGGTCTTGGCCCGGTGCGGGATGTCGACTCCGGGGATGCGGGTGAGCAGGTAGTCGATGTCGTTGTCGCGGCGGAGCTCGCCGTCGGAAACGATGTCGAGCCCGGTGAGCTCCTGGTCCTTGAGCGCCGCCTTGATGGCGACCTCGTGGATCTCGTTGAGGTGCTGGGCGCTGATCCGGCGCTGGTAGTAGTCGGTCTTGAGGCGCTCAAGCCACTCCGGCACCGAGTACGAGCCGACGACCGTTGTGGGGAGCAGCCCGGGCCGGCCCACCGTTGACGGGTTCCGCGCTGTCACGGCGGTCAGTCCCGGACCTGCGCGGTCAGCGTCTTGACGTTCGATCCCGGGCGCGCGCGGAAGGGCGCAATCTGCACGTCGAACCCGCGGCGGTTGCCGATGAGCTGGAGCAGCGGCCCGTTGACCCAGTTCACGACCGAACCGTCGTATTTGCCAGGCCCGAAGAACCCGGTGTGGTACTGGGCCGGCTCGGTCAGGAAGAGATCGTGGCAGAGCAGCCGGCCGAACGGGTGGAGCAGCGGCAGGGTTCCTTCGAAGCTGGCCAGGGCCCCGTTGCTGGCGTGCATCCGGATGTCGCCGCCGCTGCCCATGAGCGGCCGCAGGATTTCCCCGGTGAGCGAGGAGGAGACCTGGTAGGCGTCGAGCCCTTCCAGCGGGACATAACGCTCCTGCAGGCGCAGCGCGGTCCAGACGTCGTGCCAGAGCCCTACCACCTGCCCGGCGCCGGTGAAGGTCTCGGGCGAGGTTTCGGCGAGCAGGTCCGGCCCCAGCCGGAGCAGCCGCTCCGCGAGCCCGCCCAGCGCGCCGTCGGGGAGGCGGTGGCGGGCCGTGATCTTGCCCGCTTCCTCGTCGCCGAGGTAGGCACGCACCTCGACCAGGTAGGGACGGCCCCCGATGCTCGCCAGCTCATCGGTCGGCAGGTTGTCGTAGACGTTGGAGATGTAGACGCAGAACGCCTTGCCGCGCAGGAAGCCGAGCGTGAGCAGGGGGCGGGTCGCGTCGAGCACCAGGCCGTTGACGCGGTCACCGTGATGGGCCACCGCCATCCGGGCGCGCTCGAGTACGTGCGGCGAGTAGTCGCCCATCAGGTAGTGGAGCCGCCGGTAGTAGTCGCGCCCGTGATCGTGGTCGAGTTCGGCGAAGGTGTCCAGCCAGGTCCGGGCCTGGCTCCCGTTGCCGACGCCGAGTTCCACGATGTAAAGCTCGGGCGGCAGGGCATGCCGCGCGTCGAGTTCGTCCCACACGTGGAACAGCTCGCTGATCATCTGCGCCGCCGCCGCGGTGTTGCGGGCGTCGCTCTCCCCGCCCGGCAGTGCCCGCTCGTACTCCCGGCCGGTGGCCTGCTCCCACCGTGACAGTGCCTGCCAGTAGAGCGCGTTGAACCGCCAGATACAGCTTTCGCTGGCCGGTACCCACGGCTCCAGCACGATGTGCCCGTGGGGCGCGGCATCGGCCGGGACGGCCAGCAACTCCTTGATCCGCGTCGCCACGTCGATCTCGCCGCAACGCCGCAGGTCGATGGCGAGCTCCAGACCATCCTGCCGGGCGGGCTGCGCAGGCCGGGGTTGCGCCGGCATGGGTTCGCCCGACGCGTGGGCCGCCGGCTCGGGTTCGGCCAGCACGGGGCGGCAGGCGACCGGTTCAGTGAAATTGTTGCGGTACTGGATCCAGTCGCAGACCACCCGGAGCCGGGCCAGGTCGACCGCGCTCGTGCCGAGCGCGCTGAAGACGGGCCCGAGCGCCGCCGGGACATCCACAGCGCCCGGGCCGCGGAGCTTCGCGACTGGACGCACGTCAATCTGCATGGCTGCTCCCGCCGCCCGTCCCGGTGGCGCGGGTGCCGGCCGCACCCGCGGCGGCCGGCTCCGCCCGCCCGGGGCTGCCCGGTGCCGCCCGGGCGAGTCCCGCACGCGCGAGAACCTCGGGGATGCCGTGCTCGAAGCCCGGCGCCATGACGTGGACGCCGCTGACCCCCGGGATCCGGAGGACCTGCTGGATGATCTCCGCACACATCGTCAGTCCCTCGTCCGCCACCCGGTCGGCCGGAACGCCGCGCAGCCGTCGGCCGATCTCGTCCGGGATCCACAGGCCGGGGATCTTGCTGCTCATGAACTCCAGCGCCCGCAGGGAGCGAACAGGCCCGACCCCGGCCAGGATCTTGCAGCGCTGGTCCAGCCCGCTGTCCCGGACATCGGACATCCAGCGCGCGAAGGCGGGGATGTCGAAGACGAACTGCGTCTGGACGAACTCCGCGCCCGCGGCGACCTTCTTGCCGAGCCTGGCCGCCCGGAGTCGCACCGGCGGGGCGAACGGGTTCTCAACGGTCCCGATGAGCCACGACGGCGGCGGGTCCAGCTTCCGCCCGGACAGCAGCCGCCCTTCGTCGCGCATGGTGCGGGCGGTCCACACGAGCTGGACGCCGTCGATATCGAACACCGGCTTGGCGTCGGGATGGTCGCCGAAGCGCGGGTGGTCGCCGGTCATCAGGACCACGTTCGGGATACCCAGGGCGGCGGCGGACATCAGGTCGGACTGGAGCGCGATCCGGTTGCGGTCACGGCAGGTGACCTGCATCACCGGTTCGACGCCCGCCGCCAGGGCGAGCAGGCTGCCTGCCCAGTTGGACATCCGCACGTGCGCGCTCTGGCCGTCGGGGACGTTGACCGCGTCCAGCCAGCCGCGCAACGGCTCCACCTTGCGGCGCACCGCCTCCGGATCGGCCCCGCGTGGGGGGCCGACCTCGCCGGTCACCGTCGTCTGGGCGGACTCCAGACTCCTGCGCAACGCCGACGGGGGGGTCATCGCCGCCCCGCCGCCGGTGAGCGACGGGCGATGGGCGGAGCTGGGCCGTCGCCGGCTGTCCACAGGTCCTCATCGCGCCCGGACCAGTAGTTGACCCACGAGCTCTGTCCCCAGCCCCGGTGGTCGATGGGCCGCTGCAGCAGGTGCAGGTCGGCGATCCGCCCGCTCTCCTCGGCCCGCTCGCAGGCCACCAGCCACACACAGCGCAGGTCCGGGTAGACCTCGCAGGAACCGTCCCTGCCGACCCCTCCGCAGGGCCCGTTGCGCAGCTGCTTGGGGCAGGTCATGGGGCAGGCATACCCGGTGACCGGCAGCGTGCACTGGCCGCACATCCGGCAGCCGAAAATCTCGTTCTTGACCGCCTTCTCGGTAGCGGTGAAGATCCGGTACCGCGCCGGCGACCTTTCCAGCCACGCGGCGAGCCGGCGGTAGAAGGCGTTGGGTGCCAGCACGCGCTGGGCGCGGTACAGCAGCCACGCGGGCAGCCGGGGCCGCACCGGCCGCGGCCGCGCCGCGATGCTCCGCGTGCGCCGCCCCGGGCGCCCCGCCGTGCCGCCGGGGCGCGCCGCCGCGGGGCGCGGGCCCACGGTCATCGCACACCTCGTTCCGCGCGCCCTCCGGCCCCGGTTATTTGCCGGCGCGCCGAGAATGTACCGGCAATGTCAGCCGAGCCCACCGCCGGATTACCCAGGCATTCGGCCTGTCGCGCCAGTTGGAATTCATTCCACACAAAGAAAGCACCGCCAAATGGAATGGTGGAGTACCATCGCGACCTGGTGAAACTCGCATCGCCGGAGAAGGCAAAGGAGGATACCGCGGCGGCGGTTCCCGGCCGGTCCGCGCGCGTGACCAGCGGGCGCCCGGCTTCCGCGTCACGGCCCCCGGCCCCGAAGGCGGCGCCCGGCGCTCGCGGCGGGACACAACGCACCCTGAAGTCGGTTTCCACACTGCCTCCGAAGAACCCCAGGGCGCTTGCTTCCGGTGGCTGCGCCGACGCGGCCGCCGTGCGGCAGGCCTATTCCGGCTATTCCAGTGTGCGGCCAAGATGGTGCTGGCGCACCGGGCGCCGGCACAACGTTGCTCGCGAGCGCCCTGTGGCCGGCCACAAATATCGGGGCGCGCAGCCGGCGCGGCCGGGCGGCTTCGGCGGCACAAACGGGCAGGCAGGACGGCGCGTCCATAACCTTTTGTGATCGGCCCCAGAAACGGCCGGCCGGAT
>Ga0081540_1002755_pt1 | contig 14279 bp, 13 predicted proteins | sample TabmetS2T1R1_FD_71024 | JGI IMG/M metagenome (GOLD analysis project Ga0081540, IMG submission 71024) | Tabebuia heterophylla rhizosphere microbial communities from the University of Puerto Rico - S2T1R1 | ecosystem: Host-associated > Plants > Roots > Rhizosphere ... | reverse complement strand
TCGCGCCTGGCGCCGGTCAGCCAGTAGATCGAGCCGGTCAGGACATTGGATTTGAGCAGGTGATGGCGGCCGACCAGGATATTGTCGAGCACCGTCATGTGGTGGAATAGCGCCAGATTCTGGAAGGTGCGCCCGATGCCGAGCCAGGCGCGATCGCGCGGCCGCATCCGCGTAATGTCCCGTCCTTCGAAGCTGATCCGGCCAGCCTGGGGCCGGTATCGACCGGAAATACAGTTGACGATTGACGTCTTGCCGGCGCCGTTCGGGCCGATGATGGAAAACAGCTCGCCCTTCCCAACGCTGAAGCTGACATCGCTCAGCGCACGCACCCCCGCAAAGCGAAGCGATAGGCCTTCAGTTTCGAGGAGTGTCGCCATTGCGGCGCCTTGGTTGCGTTTCCTTCAGCCGTAGTGAAGCCGCAACGGGGCGTTTTGATCAAGCGCGCATTTAGGGGAAGTGGACGCTCGCAGGTGAGCTGGCCGGGTCCTGGGCTGCTGCCCGGGCCCGGCCAGGCGTTGCGTCCTAATGCAGGACGCCGAACAGATACAGCAGAATGATGATCGGGATCGGTATCCCAATCAGCCACAGCAAAATTCCTCTCATGTGAGCCTCCGATAAGCAGTCATCTACGGGGTGTTCGGTCATCTGTCAGACATACGCGCAATAACACGCAAAACACCGTTGCTGTTCCACACTGAAAGCTCGGAACTTGAGCGGAGCGGAGGCGTTAACCAAGCTAGTTCGATAATTTTTAACGAGCCTGGACCAGCACAGAGCTTGCGACCAGCTCTTTCTGATCTTTGAAAGGAGACAGTGATGCTCAAGAAATTGTCGCTGAGCGCGGCTCTGGCAGCTTTGATGGCGGCCGGCGCCCTTGCCCAGTCTACGACGCCCCAAGACGCGGCCAAGCCGGCCGAGCCAGCAACGCCGCCAGCCGCGACGGCACCTGCGCCTGACACCGGCGCGACCAGCACGACGACCACCTCGACCACAACGAAGACTGAAAGCATCAACTTCAAGTCTGCGATGGATCAGAAGGAAATGCTGGCCAGCAAGCTGAAAGGCATGAAGGTCCGCAACTCCGCAGGTGAAAACCTGGGCGACCTCAATGATATCGTCATGGACGATACCGGCAAGGCAACTGTCGCCATCGTTGGCGTTGGTGGCTTCCTCGGTCTTGGTGAGAAGGCTGTCGGCGTGCCGTTCGGCTCCCTGACGTTTGCTGATGCCAATGACGGGACCCGCGTCGCCCGCCTGGATACAACAAAGGATGCGCTGAACGCTGCTCCGACGTTTGTCTATAAGGATGATGCCAGCACCAAAACAACGACGACCACCACAGCACCGAAGCCGGTCGCAACCCAGTAGCATTGTGCTGGCGTAAACTGAAAACCCGGTTGCCAGGCAACCGGGTTTTTGTTTTGCCGTCTATGAGCGTCTCAGCTCTTCTTTGACGGCAGCTCTTTGCGCTTGGTATGCGCGAAGTCATGGAGCTGCTTCTCGCTCATCGAGTGCTCCATCTCTTTCGATGCACCTTTCAGCTTCGACTTCGGCATCTCGCCGCGCTTGGCGGCAAGAGCGGCTCCGGCGGCTTTCTGCTGAGCTTTTGATTTGGCTGGCATGGGTTTTCCTCTCACACGGCTTCAGGGGGATTCTTGGGATGCGGATCGCGAGTTGGCGGCTTCTTCGCCATCTCGCGAATGGTGGGCTTTTTCGGAACGGGCTGCGGCACGTCGCTCTTGCGCTTCTCGTCCCGCGGCTGCTCCTGGTTCTGGGATATCGGCATAGGGCCACTCCTTGCGTCGTCTTTCTGGATGAAAGAACAGCAAAGGAAATCCGAAGTTCCGAGTCTGAAACTTGTGAGAGGAGGGGACGTTTTTCGTTACAAGTTGAATAGAGAAGGTCATCCCATGCAGCAGAACACTGAGGCGCAGCAAACGCGCTCATCGGAGACGAAGGTGAAGCAGGGAGGGCCGCCGCGAGTGACGCTCTGGGTTCTTCTTGCATCCATCGTTCTCGCCGCCCTGGTCGGTGCGGCCCTTCTGACAAACACGGATGAATATCCACCGAGCACACAGCGTAACCCGGTCGAAAATCAGCCGGTGAGCGGCAATCAGCCGACCCCTCCTGCGGGAGAGCCTCAAACCCGGCAATAAAAAAAGCCCGCCATCCGGCGGGCTTTTTCTTATCGATTGCGTTTTCTAGGCCTTCCACAGTGCGCCGAGAATGAACCCTACGCCCACCGCCAGCGCAAGGGTTGTCATCGGCTGCCTCTCGAGCGAACGATCGAGGGCCGTGCTGAAATTGTCGGTGACTTCCCGCACCGAGCGCGAAGCCTCCCGTCCGCGCTGTGCGAGATCGGAAACGGCGCTCTCGACCTGGGCTGCGACGCGATCGGTCATCTCGTTCGCGGTTCTTTCTGCGCTGCCGGACGGGCCGGCCTGCGGATTGTTCTTCATGCTGCTCTCCTCTGGCCTGGATTAAGTTCTGGGAAGTAACGCCAAGTTCATAGCCGGGTTCCGGCTCATCCTGCGCTGGCCGGCGCCCAAACAAAAGACCCAAATATCTCTAACGCGGCATTTGGAAAAATCCGGAATAGCCGTCCGATAACCAAGCCAATAACGGTCGCGTCCAATGGCGGAACCACACGGACTCCTGCCGCGTTGACCTGGAAACAAGTACGAATGGAGGAGCTCCGGCATGGCTACGGCAACTGTCCATCCCAATCACCAGCTCATTTCGAGCGAGGACGTCGAGGGCACGACGGTTTATAACCCGGCCGGTGACAAGATCGGAACGGTCGATCACTTGATGATCGACAAGATGTCCGGAAAAATCACCTACGCCGTAATGAGCTTTGGCGGGTTTCTAGGCATGGGTCACAGCCACTACCCCATTCCATGGGCCGCCTTGCAATACGATACGAGCCTGGAAGGGTTTGTGACCGGCGTCACCGAGGAGCAGCTTCGCGACGCGCCCGCTTTCAGTGATGACAGCTGGCAGGATCGCGACTGGGAGCGGCGCGTTTATACGCACTATCAAGTGCCGCCCTATTGGGCCTGAGCAGCAAGCGCTCCGGGAAAAGACCCCCCTCAAGGGGGTCTTTTCTTGCGCGCGGGTGACGACATCGGAGGGAAGGTGATGTCGTGCCCCCTCACTGCTTCCGCGACGAGCGAGGACGCTCTAAAACACGCGGGAGGAAGCCTGCTCCATCAGCGGCATTTCGATCGTGCAACGCAATCCATCCGGATCGAAGTGCTGCTCCACCCTCCCGCTGTTCTCGATCAGCACCGACCCAAAGCCGCGGCGGTCAGGTCGCGCAACCTTGGGGCCACCGCGCTCCGTCCATTCGACCGACAGCGTTTTGTGGGGAGGCGCGGAGCGAACCTGCCATTTCAGCGTGACCGAGCCCCCTGGCGTCGAGAGACCACCATATTTGGCTGCATTGGAGCCGAGCTCATGCAGGACAAGGCCGAGCGAGGTTGCGAGGCCAGAAGGGATGACCAGCTTTGGACCTTCAAGCCGGAGCTGGCCGGTCGTCCCGGTATGGGGCGCAAGCTGCTCCCGGACAAGTTCGCCGATCCCAACCCCCTCCCATTCAGAGGAGGTGAGCAGGTTGTGCGAAATCGCCAGGGCGCGCAGCCGTCCCTCGAAAGCTGCGCTGAAGGCGGCTGGATCGGGCGATGAGCGCAGTGTGTGGCGCGCCATGGCCTGAATGACGGCGAGGGTGTTCTTCACGCGATGCGACAGCTCGCGGTTCATGAGCAGTTGGCGCTTTTCGGAGCGGCGCCGCTCGGTGATGTCCTCGATGGTGGTGGAAATCGCAATCGTGCGCGCGCCTTCCTTGATGGGCGCGATGCTGACCGAAGCCTGAAACGTTTCGCCATCCTTCCGGCAAAGATCGGTCTCCAGGCGCAAGCTCTCGCCCGCGTTCCAGGCCTGCATCAACTGCTGATAGTCATCGTCATTTCCCTCCGGGAACAGCATGGAAAAGCCGCGGTCGATGGCTTCCCCCTCGTTATATTGGAAGAGGCTTTGCGCGGCGGGATTCCAGTTCTGTATGCGGCCGGTCGGGGCAAAGCTGAACATCGCATCGCTTGCCGCATAGACGATCGCCGCCAGCCGGTCGAGCACCTGTTCCGTGCGCTTGCGCTCGGTGATGTTCTCCAGAATCGCGCCTACCCCGGCGACAGCTCCATCCTTGACCTGGACCGGGTAGAAATGTGCGAGCAGATATTGCGGCCCCGATGCATCCTGCTTGTGGGTCTCCAGTTCGATATTCTTCACTGCAATGCCGGTCTTCAGCACCTCGCTGCAATGGTGCTTGGCACCCTCCTCCAGCTCCGGGAACACCTCGAAGAACAGCTTGTTGGCAAATGTCTCGAGCGGTTTGTCGCGCATTGCGCCGAGAAAGGCATTCAGTCGCACGAGGCGGCAGTCGCGGTCCATCAGAGCGAGGCCGATCGGCGCGCTGCTGTAGAGATTTTCCACCTCCTCCATCCGCGCTTCGGCTTCCGACTGTGCAGCTTTCAGCGCCTCGACGGCTTCCCGCCGCACGGTAATATCGCGCAAAATGCCGGCCACGATGCGTGGTTTGCCCTCGACGGGTTCGAGCGCGAAGCGCATATCGCGCACCCATCTTAGCCCGCCATCCGGCCGGCAAATCCGGTATTCACACTGCACGCTCTCCAGCAGCGAGCCGGCAAACCGTTTGTCGAATTCGACGAGATCGTCAGGGTGCACTGAGCCGCGCCAGGTCTCCATCGTGGCGGTTTCACTGCTGGTCAGCCCGGCGATCTCCTGAAAGGCTGGGCTTACATAGTCGATGCTGTGCTTATCGAGATCGGCGAACCAGATCACATCAGGCGTCTGTTCCGCGAAAAGCCGGAAGCGGCGCTCGCTCTCTGCCAGCGCCGTGGTTCGGCCGCGCAACTCCATCACCGCCTGGCGCAAAGTGCCGGAAAGCAGATTGGCCTCGCGAAGCCTCGAATACAGCGCGGGGACATCCTTTCCCTCGCCGAATGCCATCGCCGCGCCGGTCAGCTGCTGAATCGGACGTGCCATGGCCTGCGAGAGACCATAGGCCGCCAGCAGCGAGAGCGCGAAGGCGGCGACGCCGACAACGGTGAACTTGCGCCAGACCTGCCCAAGAGGCTGTTCAACCAGGGCAATCGGCATCGTGGCAAAGGCTGTCCAGCCGAACAGAGCCGACCGCCGGTAAGCGGTGAGAAGGGGCTCGCCATTATCCGCAGCGGCGGTGAACTGGCCGGCCTCAGGCCCGATTTTCCCCACGATGGCATGCTGCACCGGCTGGCCGGTTTGGTAGGAGCGCGGATCCGAGGAGACAACATAGATGAAATTCCGGTCCGCGATCGAAAAGCCCGATGACGGCTCCATGCTCACCGGAAGGACAGTGTCTGTCAGATCCTGCGGCTCAAGCGCCAGTTGCAGCCGGCCGACCACCTTATCCTCGCGAATGATCGGCACGATTGCGGTGAAGAGCCGCCGCTGTACGATGCGGCTAAAGAATAAGTTTGAGAGTATAGGGCGTTTGGTGGCAATCACCTGCGCCGCGGATCCGTCGTCCGCAGAATCGGGCAGAGGCATTCCGTAGGCAAAGCGTGTACTGAACAGGGGTTTGGAATTAACCCCGAACAGCGCAACAAAACCCTTGCGTCCTCTAAGGCCTTCCTTTGCGCGCAGGTATAGCGTCTCGTATTCGTGACGATCGAAAGCCGTGTCCTGCGCGAGGACATTGAGCAGCGTCATGACGCTCGCCATCTCCCGCTCGATATTGGCGGTGAGATTGTCGGCCATGCGCTGGGTGTCATGATAAAGGCCTTGCCGCGCGGCTTCGATATGATTGTGGAGGCTAACCCCTGCCAGGAAGAGAAGCGGCACCATGATCGCCACGGTGAGCAGCGTCAGATGGGTCGTGATCGACCAGCCTTCCGGCCTCTTCCATCGAAACACCGTCCGGGCTGTTCTCCCTCCCAGGAAGGAGGATGCTCTCCCTCCATGGAGTGAAAAAGGGTCAAACGGTGCTTTATCAGCCATTAAACAACGCCATCCAATCGTCCGCTTTCGTCCGAGCGGTCCGGCGGGACGCCGCGACTGAACAGGGGCAAGACCGCCGGGGCGCCGGACTGCACGCCAAGCGCCGCCTGGCCGTGAAGGAGGCGCCAGCCTGCCTTTGATCGATCGCTCGAGCGAGCAGAGACAAGCAGAAAAGAGCTGTTGATGGCAATGGCAGAAAATGGCGTGGTTCTATGTGCGTGACGTTGCAGGCTACGACAACATGGTAAAACGGCGGGGAAAGGTTCCGTGAACGAACGAGCCGTGCTCCGCACAGCCTTCATCGCCGCTCGCCCCATGCGCCTCTCCATCCCCTGCCGTCCAGCAGCCTTCTCTCCGGGCTCTGGCGGCCCAGCTTGCCGGGAGAAGCCTGCGGGCTGCAGATCCAGCGAATTGCCGCCTGGCACTCGTCCTGTAGCCTTGCTGCTGATATCAGATGACAGTCGAGGCGGCTGCGCCAGAAATCAGGACTCCCAGCATGCCAATAACGTTCGTGCCGAACGTGGGTTCCCATCTGCGTCCGAGCCCTGCTACAATCCTGGTGTCAATCGGAACTTGCACCTATAACGGGGTGTTCCACCAGAAATCCTGTTCAGCGTAAGAAGATCTCCATGCCCGCACGCGCTTATTGGACCGGTCAGCTGAGGCTGTCGCTGGTCTCGATCCCTGTCCAGCTTTACGCTGCAACCAAAACGGCAAGCCGCATCGCCTTCCATCAGATTCATCAGCCGAGCGGCAAGCGGGTCCGTTACGAGAAGGTCGTACCCGGCATCGGACCGATCGAGAATGAAGAAATCGTCAAGGGCTATGAGGTCGAGAAGGGCCGCTATGTCACGGTGACGGACGAGGAGCTCGACAGCGTCCGCATCGAAGCGAAGAAGGTGATCGACCTCGTCCGCTTTGTCGACCAGCCGGCCATCGATCCGCTCTATTTCGATAGGCCGTTCTTCGTCGTGCCCGATGGCGAGGGCAATGAGGAAGCCTATGTGGTGCTGCGGGAGGCGCTGAAGGATACCAAGAAAGTGGGGCTCGGGCAGATGGCGATCCGGGGCCAAGGGTCGCTCGTTGCGGTGAAGTCCTGCGGGCGCGGCATTCTGCTTGAGACGCTGCGCTATGCCGACGAGGTGCGCCGGAGCGATGCCTTTTTCGCCGATATCCCGGATCTGAAATTCGACACTGATCTCGTCGATCTCGCCAAGGAGCTGATTGGGCGCAAGGCCGGGCCGTTCAAGCCCGACGAGTTCAAGGACGCCTACACCATTGCGCTACGTGAGCTGCTCGATAAGAAGATCAAGCATGAGCCGATCCGCGCGGCGCCCGAGGAGCCCACGACCGGCGTGGTCATCGATCTGATGGAAGCGCTGAAGCGGAGCCTGGGACCGGGAGCCGCCACACCCGCACGCCGTTCCGCCTCCAAGGAGGCGGCGAAAGAAGCGCCCAAAGCGAAGGCAGGCAAGCCAGCACCAAAGGCCGCCGAAAAACCCGCGAAGAAGCCGGCGGCAAAGGCAAAGAAAGCGAAAGCCAAAACCGCCGCGTAAGTCATGGCCAAGGATCAGCTCGAAACCTATCGCAAGAAGCGCGACTTCACCAAGACCGCGGAGCCGGCCGGCGGCGCGAAGAAGTCGAAGGGCGGCGACAGCTTCGTCGTGCAGAAGCATGCGGCAACGCGCCTGCATTACGACTTCCGCCTGGAACTGGACGGCGTGCTGAAGAGCTGGGCGGTCACGCGCGGGCCCAGCTATAACCCCCACGACAAGCGCCTCGCCGTGCGCACCGAGGATCACCCCCTCGATTATGGCAGCTTCGAAGGCACTATCCCCGAGGGCGAATATGGCGCGGGCTCGGTCATCATCTGGGATAATGGCCGCTGGGAGCCGATCGGCGACCCGCATAAAGGCCTTGAGAAGGGCGACCTGAAATTCAACCTCTACGGGCAGCGGCTGCATGGCCGCTGGGTGCTAGTGCGCATGAAGCCCGACAAGCCGGGACAGACGCGCGAGAACTGGCTCCTGATCAAGGAACGCGACGAATACGCGGAGGATGGCGCGGGCGAGCAGTTGCTCGAGCAGTTCTCGACCAGCGTCGTGAGCGGTCACACCGTCGACGATATCGCTGGCGAGGGCTACGAGGAAAAGCCAAAGGGCTCAAAAAAAAAGCGCAGCGAAAGGCCTGACTTCATCGCGCCGGAGCTGACCGAGCTCTACGACGCCCCTCCGCAGGGCGCGGGCTGGTTCCACGAGATCAAATATGATGGCTATCGCATCATTACGGTGAAGGACGGGGACAAGGTCCTCTTCTTCTCGCGCAAGGGTCTCGACTGGACGGCCAGATTTGAAAGCCTTGTGCCCGCAATCGCCGCAATGCCTGCAGAGAGCGTCGTCATCGACGGTGAGGTGGCTGTCATCGGCAAAGGAAATCTCACCGACTTCAGCGCTCTTCAGCATGCGCTCTCGGAAGGCAAGGACGGCTTCACCTACTACGTCTTCGATCTGATGTATCTGAACGGCCAGAGCCTCACCGAGCTTCCGCTGCGCGAGCGCAAGGCGCGGTTGAAGATGTTGGTGACCCCGCTCGCCAGCAACCGGCAGGTCGTCTATTCGGACCATGTCGAGGGCCAGGGCGAGGCCTTCTACGCCAAGGCAGGCGAGATGGGCCTGGAAGGCATGATCTCCAAGGACGCCGCCTCGCTCTATCGCTCCGGGCGCAGCTCGGCCTGGCGCAAGATCAAATGCGCGACCGAGCAGGAATTCGTCATCGTCGGCTACAGCGTGTCGGACAAGAAGGGGCGGCCGTTTTCATCGCTCCTTCTCGGCTATTACGATGAGGCAGGGCAGTTGACCTATGCCGGGCGTGTCGGCACCGGCTATAATGAGAAGATCCTTGAAAGCCTCGGCAGGAAGCTGAGTGCTCTGCGCCTTCCCAGGCGCCCGGAAATGAACGCGCTGGTTCACCGCACCGATGCCCGCTACGTCAAACCGGAACTTGTCGCCCAGATCAGCTTTAGAGGATGGACGGCCGACAACATCGTCCGCCACGCCGTGTTCAAAGGTCTGCGTGAAGATAAGCAGCCCAAGGACGTGAAGAAGGAGACAGCGGCCATGCCACAGACCGTCGACGCGGAAGGCGGAATTCGGATCGGCGGCGTGCGGCTCACCAGCCCCGACAAGCTGCTCTATTCCGACCAGGGTGTAACCAAACGCGATATTGCCGAATATTACGTGCGCATCGCGCCGCGCATCATGCCGTACATGAAGGATCGCCTGATCAGCCTGGTGCGCTGCCCCGAAGGCGCACAGGGTGCCTGCTTCTTCCAGCGCCATGCCTCGGCAGGCTTCCCTGAGCAGTTCAAGACGCAGCGTATCAAGGAAAACAATTCCGACGCCGAGGAGGAGTACATCTATATCGAGGACGCCGCCGGTCTCGTCGCCGCCGCGCAGATCGGCGCCCTGGAGCTGCACATCTGGGGCAGCCACGTCCAGGATGTGGAGCGCGCCGACCGCATCGTCTTCGACCTCGACCCGGATGAGGATTTGAAATTCGCCGACCTGAAAAAGGCGGCCGTCGAGGTGAAGGACACCCTGGAGAGCATCGGCCTTACCACTTTCGTCCTGGCGACCGGCGGCAAGGGCCTGCACATCGTCGCCCCTATCCAGCCGAAGCATGAATGGCCGGAGGTGAAGGCCTTCACCCGCGCCATCGCCGAGACCCTGGCCGCGCAGCATCCCGACCGCTACACCGCCAACATCCGCAAGGCCAGACGACAGGGGCGCATTTTCGTCGACTATCTGCGCAACGACCGCACTGCGACCGCGATCTGTCCCTATTCGACGCGCAACAGGCCCGGCGCCACCATTGCCGCGCCGCTGTCATGGGACGCGCTGAAGTCGTTGAAGAGCGCGCACCCTGTCACCATCCGCGACGCAGCCGCCATCGATCGCCTGGTCGCGGAGGACCCATGGAAAGGCTACGCCAGCGTGAAGCAGAGCCTGCCGATCGAGCAATTGCTTGAAGGTAAGGCACCGGCGACCGGAGGCAAGAAGAAGCGTCGGTGAACATAAGCGCATTTGCCGCAGATCAGCCGCCTCATGCAGCCAAAACAAACTGTCATTTCTGCTGTTGTTCGTAACAAGATGAGACTATTCTCGCCGACTTGGTGGTGACGCATTGCGTACCCGGCTTCAAGAGCCGGTTTCCGAGCAAGCATGGGCGATCAACTTAAGAAAATTGCTGACGAGCGCGATGCCGGCGCTTTCGAGTCTTTGTTCTTGGCCTTCTGGCCCAAGGTCAGAGCGATGCTCATGCGCCAGGGCGCCGACAAGGAGATGGCGGAGGAAATCGCTCAGGAGACGATGCTCGCCGTCTGGGCAAAGTCGCATCAGTTCTCCGGCGAGAAAGGCAGCGTTTCCGCCTGGATTTACGGCATAGCCCGCAATCTGCGCATCGATCGGGTCAGGCAGCAGGCCGTCTGGCAGCGCTATTACGATGAGCTGGAGACGATGGAGCGGCTTCAGACCGCCTCCGACGACTCGGCGGTATGGGAGCAGCAGCGGCCCGAGCTTGAGAAGGCGCTCGGAGGGCTGCCACCCGAACAATTGAAGGTCATCCAGCTGTCGTTCATCGACGGGCTTTCTCAGAGCGAGATCGCTGCGACGTTGGGGCTGCCGCTCGGCACGGTCAAATCCAGGATGCGGCTGGCTTATGAGAAACTGCGCTTTGTGGCGGAGGGCGGATCATGACCGCCAGACAGCCTCAGCATCATCCGCATCCCGAGACCTTGATGTCCCACGTCGCCGGCACCCTGCCGAATGCGATCTCATGCGTGGTCGCCTGCCATGCCTCGCTCTGCAGGCAATGCGCCGACCAGATACGCTGGCTGGGAATGCTCGGCGGCATCATGCTGAAAAACGTCGATGCCGATGCCGACGATCATGTGTTTAAGGACGATGCTGCCGCGCATTGGTCGGCGGATATGCTGCCTCCCCGCAAGCTGCTGCACGATCCCGCACCGAAAATCGACGACCCGCTGTTGCCAAGACCCCTGGCCCGCCATCTGGGCATCGGGGGCGACGATGTGCCCTGGCGAAAGGTGGTGAAAGGCGTGCGTCAGCATTGGGTCAAGCTGCCGAAGGGCTCCGGCCAGATCAGGCTGCTGCGTCTGGCTCCGGGAAAGGAGCTGCTGGAGCATACGCACACCGGCATGGAACTGACCATGGTGCTGCAAGGTATCTATGGCGACCACTCCGGCGAGTATCAACGCGGCGATGTCATCGAGTGGGAAGAAGGCTCGGTGCATCAGCCGCACGCCTCACTCGGCGAAGAAGAGTGCGTCTGCCTGATCGGCAGCGAGAACATTCCCCACTATAGCCGCCTCGTGGCTCGCCTCTTGCGGCCCATCATCGGCTTTTGATCTCCGACCACATCAAAGCGCCAAGTCCTTGGCTGGGAAGAGCGGAGCGGTCGCGGAGGTTTTACGGTTCGAAGCAGGCGCTTTTTGATACACTGCTTCATTGCCAGCTGATCATTGTCGGGTGGATCCTTTGGCCGTCGAGCTGCGCAGGACTTCACTGAAGCGGGTCGCTATTTTTGCCGGGCTTGATGACGCCGCAATTGCCCGGGTCGAGATGCTCTGCCGCTGGCGTGACTATCCCGCGGGCACTCCGATTATCTCCTATCTCGACAGCTCCAACGATGTGCATTTCCTGATCACCGGCAAAGCCAGGGCGATTATTTATTCGGCCGAGGGGGATGCCGTTCTGTTCAAGGACATCGCTCCCGGCGAGGAGTTCGGCGAGATCGCTGCGCTCGACCGGGGACCGCGATCGTCGGGCGTCGAAGCGCTGGAGCCCTGCCTCACGGCCTCGCTTTCGGCCGCCGCCTTCCAGAAAGTACTGCTGGAAGAGCCTAGCGTCGCAATCGCCACCTTGCGGAAACTGACGTCCCAGATCCGGCGTCTGTCCGAGCGCGTGCATGAGTTTTCAACACTCGGCGTGCAGAGCCGCATCCGCGCGGAGCTTCTGCGTCTTGCAGCACTCGCCGGTACCGCAGGAAATCGCACAGTTCTCGACCCCGCCCCAAGCCTGTCGGAACTGGCAAGCCGGGTCAGCACCCATCGCGAGGCCGTCTCGCGCGAGCTCAGCCGCCTTGGCGCCATGGGCATCGCTTTTCGAGAGAAGAGCGTACTGCGCATCGCCGATGTGGCACGCCTGGAGCAGCTCGTCCGCGAAGCGAAGGGCGAATAGCAAAACCTTTCAACTTTCTTGACGCGCTTGGCAATTGCCAACGACCCGGCCCTCGGCCGGAGGCATTTTGACCGCATCAGCCTCTCCCAACCTTTGATGCGATCATTTGTGGTGCCGCCATGAACGCCTGTTTTAGACCTCAGCAGTTCGAAAGAAGCAGCAATGCCGCGCCGCACAACTTGTCCGGTCAGGTGTCGCTCGACCTCCTGGTCGAAACCCTGGACCTGATTGATCTGGCGATCATGCTGGTCGACAAGCTCGGACACGTCTTCTACGCTAACCGTGCCGCGCGCGAATTTCTCGCCGCGGGCGACGTGATGCGGCTGTACCATGGCCGGCTGGCCACGTTCAGCCAGAAGGCCTCGGTCGGCCTGCAGGGTGCTTTCGCCGTACTCGCACGCAAGAGCGATCGGCCGCGTCACGGCGTGGTCGTCCCGTTGACCGATGCGGATGGTGTGGTTCGCGCCGCCTCCTGGATCCTGCCGCTGTCCTCGCGACCGTCCGAGGTCGCGCAGCCAGGCCAGGGCGGTTGTGCGGCCGTCGTGATCCGGGAGATTACCCGCCCGAGCGCAATCTCGAGCGAGTTCTTCGCCCGGTGCTACGGCGTCACCCAGGCCGAGCGGCGATTGCTCGAGATATTAGCCGAAGGGATGACCGTCACTGAGGCAGGCCACGCTTTGCAAGTCTCGCTGAATACGGTGAAATCACATCTGAAGAGCCTGTTCGCGAAGACCGGAACCAACCGGCAGGCAGAGCTGATGCGGCTCGCGCTTACCACGATGCCGCCAGCGTCGGTGTGAGCGTCGGACGGAAGCGACATCGGGCCCTGCGTCTGGTTGAAGGACCTTGCCATGGGAGAAGGGCATACGACTTCGGCTCGACAGCCTTACTCTGCGCCGGGCGCGCCGAGTAAGGCGACACAATTTTCAGGGGGCGAGAGGGTCCTGGTGGTCTGCGCCCATTTGCGGCAGGGGCGGACCAAAAAGCGCTCCAAGAATTTTATGCAGCCCCTTTCCGGGCTGCATATCGCCTCCATCGCAAAGGCCGCGGGCTGCCGTGTCAGCCTCTATCACGAAGATTGGCATGGGCCCTACGATACGTCGCGGCAAGCCCGGTATGAGCTGGTCTTCCTCACCGGCCTGCAGCCCGACTTCGACCGGATGCGGCAGCTCTCGTTTTTCTTCCGGCGCTCGGGTGCCACCGTCATTGCCGGCGGAAGCATCTGCACCTTGTTCCCCGATTTTGCCGCTGGCTTTTTCGATGCCGTCTGCGCCGGCGGGGTCGATGCTGTCCGAGACCTGATCGCGGACTATCGCGCCGGCGCGCTCGAGAAGATCTACCGTTCGGCGCAACACCAGATATCCGACTATGAAGTGGACTATTCCATCTTCACAGAGAACGGGATCAACCCGACCTCGCATCTGATCGAGGCGTCGCGCGGGTGCAGCTTCCGCTGCAGCTTCTGCGTCATTCCCGCGGAAGGCGCCGTGCATGCGAGCTTTCGCCTGGAGAGCGTCAGGCGCGCCATTGACAGCGCCATCGCCTCCAGCCCCCGGTTCAGCTTCAGGCGCTGGTGCCCTACGGTATTCTTTCTCGACAACAACTTCGCCGACGACCGCAAGGCGATGCTGCAGATCGTCGACATGCTCGCAGCACATCCGCGCATCCGAGCATGGGGCGCGCTCGTTACGCAGAATGTGCTTTACGACCGGCCTCTGCTGGAACGGCTTTCAGCCTCGAAATGCTCGCTGCTGTTCATCGGCCTCGAATCCCTCGATCCGGAATTCCTGCGCCACTACAACAAGACGCAGAATCTCTCTGCCCGCCGCGATGTCATCGATGATATCCGCTTCGCCGAACAGCATGGCATCGCAATCGGCTACGGCTATCTCTTCGATCCCCGCATGTTCACCGTCGCTGAAATGCTTACCCAGGTCGAAGCCGTCGCGCGCACCCCTGGCTTCC
>Ga0081540_1002754_pt1 | contig 14279 bp, 19 predicted proteins | sample TabmetS2T1R1_FD_71024 | JGI IMG/M metagenome (GOLD analysis project Ga0081540, IMG submission 71024) | Tabebuia heterophylla rhizosphere microbial communities from the University of Puerto Rico - S2T1R1 | ecosystem: Host-associated > Plants > Roots > Rhizosphere ... | reverse complement strand
GCGCCCCTTGTAGGAGCCCGGCACCATCAGACGCCGTGCAGAAACCTGTACGTCGCCCACGCGCATTCGCCTGACCTGGGCATACCGCGCGCCGGTCGCGGCCAGACATACGATGATCCGATATAGATCGCCGTCAAATCCTTGCTCCTGATCGACTTCACACGCAGCTTGAAGGACGGCGCCAACCTCCTCATCCCTGAGAATCTGGTTATCCCGAGCGACCGACGCATTGTCATCATCATCGATCCGCTCGGCTTTGAAGCCGGCCTTCACAATGGCGAGGAACGTCGGGTTCAGTGCCTTCCGATCTTCGGAAAGCCGTGGCCACGCGGCGTTTAGTGCGGCCTTGAGGTCATTCACGCACCGCTGCTTGGTCGTGACCTTTAAGTCCTCCGGCAAACCCTCACGCCACGTTATCAGGTCGTCTTCTTTCAAGGCATGCAGATACACCGATGCGAGAGGAGTAGCTTCCGCAGCTTCCTGATTGCCGCGCTTTTCTTGACCAAGAACGTGGCGCCGCAGCTTGGTATTGGCGTCGGATCGGACGTCGCGACCTGTTCGGCGCTTTTCTCGAGCGTCGCGTTCCCTGACGTAGGATTCAACGGCCGATCGTACGGTAGGAGCCGGGCCCGCCGCCTGCGACGCGGCTTCTGTTCTGGCTCGCGCTACGGCCTCCCGTGCCGTTCTCACGGCCTGTTCGAAGGTCAGCATCCCGGCGGCGGGCTTGTCATTGATGTCGTCGCACCGTATACGTCGAATATTGGTCGAATATACGACGGTATACGTAAGCGAACAATACTGAACTATGGGCATTCAACCTATTGAAAATATTGGACGTCGGCGGACAGTGGCGAACGGAGGTGGATCCATTATTTGCCCCTCTCAAGGCTGAAACAGGGGTTCGATTCCCCTAGGGCTCGCACCATCTGAAGGGCGTCGTCCCGGCCAGCACTTTCCGGCAGCGTGCTAGCCATCGCGAGCATCTCCTCGGCCGTCGCCAGAAGCACCTTCAGATATTCAACGGTCATTTCTTCAGCCCGATCTCGACCAGGGCAGATTTAAAGCCCGCTGGCCCAGCCATGCGGGTTTTCCTTTTGGCTTTGCGGGCACCGGCCTTTCGTAGTGGCTCATTTTCTGAGGAGGGCTCCCGCGGCGCCTGCTGTGCAAATCTGGCGGCCCACCGCCGCTCGAATCTTCTTTCAATCTCCCTAGGGATAGAACTCACAACCAAGAACTCCGGGTCTAGGTGATTCACCTCCGGCAGTTTCCTGGAGCCGTGAGAATGAGGATGGGCGCAAGTGTGTTACGAAAAAGGATAGAGCTGGTTTTTCGGCCAGTGTTGAAATCTGATCACATCCCGGCGGCGGCCCTGCAGCGTTTTCTCATCTGGACTACTCCCTTCGGCGAAGCGCGGGGGACCACCATCGACACGCGCGGGCCGCAATCCGGCGTGGATGATTTGGGCTGGGGGCTGGGTGTGGGGACTCGCCATGAAATACGCCCTTGAGAGTGTGACTCTCGTGACCTTCGCCGCCTTCCTCGCATGGGGCCTAAGGATCATCCTTATTGCGTGGGCGTGAGCACGCACGTCGTAGGCGGAACAGGCGCGGGCTAGGCCCCGCGCACGTTACCAGATCTTTGGAAATTGCTGGTTTGGTAGGTCTGCGTCGCCCAGGGCGCGAAGTTCTGGCGTTAGGAAGGCCGTCACCGATCCCCAACCCGGCGGCGGCTTTCGCTTTTCAGGTTGTCGTCTCAAAAAGCTACGCCGCTGGGCTCGAAATGAGCTGTGCAAGTGGCGCGACTTCAAAGCTGCCGCAGTCGGGAATGCCTTCCGGCGCGTGCGGGATGGTGCGAATGCGGTCGGGCATTCCACTTATCCTTGCCATGCTGCAATCTGACCAGTTGTCGTGAGGTACGGCGTACCCTCACGCATCTCGACTAAGCCAAGTTCAATCAGCTTCGGCAAGTGATCCTTGTTGATTACCAAGCTGCGCTTCGACTCGATGTCTTTCAGCGTCCACTCAAATCGATGGCGTCGAGTCCAAACTGAGCAGGAGGATCATCCTGTTGATCGGTCATCCCGCATGATTCCGCGGCCGGCGCAGCTTCGCAAATTATCAATCCGTGGGGGGTGAGTGCATCGAGAGGTACTGGGTGGGTGTCGGCGTGTAGATCGATCCCGTTCGGCTTGCGAAAAAGCTTTGCGACGACAGACTGAACCGCATTCATGGGCAATTTTCCTAACAGGCCCGCGCTCCCATCCTCACATGATCACTGAGTCGGGGCGCTTCGATGGCCGATGCCTAGCGGTCGCAATGATTGGAAAGATCTCCGAAGCAACCGAAAGGACGCGGAGCGGCGTCATGCATTGAGCCCGTCGATCATTTGTTGCGTAATCAGGCAAATTCCCTGCGGCGTGGTTCTAAATCGTTTGGCATCGAGCTCAGGATCTTCCCCAACGACGAGACCGTCCGGGATTTGCACCCCACGATCGATTACAACATTCCTTAGCCGCGCGTGACGAGCGATTTCAACATAGGGTAGGATCACCGCATTCTCTACTTTGGCATGGGAATGCAGGTGGACGCCCGTAAATGAAAGGGGTCGCCTCAGCGATGCTCCTGATACTATGCATCCGCCGGCGACCAGCGAAGTAACGGCTTCGCCGCGGCGGCCCTCCTCATCGTGTACAAACTTTGCCGGAGGCGTAATCTCCGCATGCGTCCAGATCGGCCAGGACCGCTCGTAAAGATCGAGATCAGGCACCGTGTCGGTCAAGTCTATATTGGCGGACCAATACGCATCGACGGTGCCTACGTCACGCCAGTAACTCGGTTGATCGTTGGCCGAACGAACGCACGACCGGCTGAACCGATGGGCCACGGCGCGGCAATTTTTCACCATATAGGGAATGATATCCTTGCCGAAATCATGACTTGAATTTGGATCGGCGGCGTCGCGCTTAAGCTCATTGAAAAGAAACTTTGCACCGAATACATAGATGCCCATGCTGGCGAGCGAAATGTCAGGTTTGCCCGGCATAGGCGGCGGATCATGCGGCTTTTCCAGAAACGAGATAATGACGCCATTTTCATCGACATGCATGACGCCGAACGCGCTCGATTCCGAGCGCGGCATTTCGAGACATCCGACAGTGACATCCGCGCCGGTCTCGACATGCTGCTTGAGCATGATCTCGTAATCCATCTTGTAGACGTGATCGCCCGCGAGAACGACAATGAAGCGGCACTCGTGACTTTCGATGATGTCAATGTTCTGAAAGACGGCGTCCGCAGTCCCTACGTACCACATTGCTTCGGATACGCGCTGGCTCGCCGGTAGGATGTCGAAACTCTCGTTGCGTTCGGGACGGAAAAAATTCCAGCCCATCTGCAAATGACGAATGAGACTGTGCGCCTTGTATTGAGTGGCGACTGCAATGCGCCGAATACCCGAATTCATGGCGTTCGAAAGGGCAAAGTCGATGATGCGGGACTTGCCGCCGAAGTATACGGCTGGCTTGGCTCGCCGGTCCGTCAGTTCAAGAAGCCGGCTGCCCCGCCCGCCCGCGAGAACGAAGGCCAAGGCATGCCGTGCCAGAGGCTCGCTCGCGACGGCTCGCATATTTTTCTCCCTTTACGCAATACCAAACTAACGGGTGGCCATCGATTAGATAACTGGAGATACCGGCATTAGGAACGTCAACACGTTGAAGTCGTTTCCTTTCGGGCTGTTCTGCCCCGGGGGCGAGTAGCATGAACAGCCGCCGGCGCGGCCGACTGACATGCCGGCCCCGCCGGTTTACCGCAAAGGATACTGGCGATGCGCGCGCGGCAACTGACTGGCAAGGTGCTTCTGCTGTTGGCCTTTTCGTCGTCTGGGACGCATTTCTGATCTTTCTCGCCAAGCCGATCTGGCGATAACGCCTCCGGCCTTCGTCCTCAACCACGGCCTTATCGCCAGGGCTGCGGGATTGGCTCGCTTTCTTCGCCGCCAACCGCCATGCAGATGGCCGGTGTGCCCGCGGGACGATTCGCGTGGGTCGACATACGACGTCGGCCGGCGACCAGACCAGGTTTGCTTTGCCCCAAGGGCTGACATCGGCGACGGCCGATTTGCCCCGTTTCTAAGAAAACAGTCGGCACATCCGTCTTCGAGCCGAGGCGAAGTGACAGCTTCCGCTCGGCTTGTCTTTTTGTTATACAAAAATATGAAGAAAGCAAGAACTGTTAAACAAAAAGTCCTCGGCCGTCCCAAGACTGGGATTAGACCCCTTATGGGATTTCGCGCCGACCCGGCCATCCGTGCGTCAATCGTACGATGGGCCGAATTGCAGCCTGATAAACCGACGCTTTCGGAGGCCATCCGCCGGCTGGTCGAGCAAGGGCTCACAGTCAAAACTAAGGCGGGGTCGCGCCGCGGCGACAGCTTGCCGAACCCGACTACCAAACCTAGCCGCCGCTCGCGCGCGCAAGAACTTGCCAAAGATGCTATCGAGAAGATGGCCGATCCGGCTGCCTCACCCGAAGAACGGGCCCAACGCCGGCGTCGACTCACCAAGGGGCCAGAGGAATTTCGCGAGGTGAGAGTTGACCTACCGAAGCGAAAAACATGACTGTGGGAACTAAGCCGGCTGGTTGAGATTAGGCCGAAGGCTAATTCTAAATGAAAATCGACAGCACAACGAGGTTGCGATGATTTCACTTTTGATTGGAATTTTGATTATCGTGGTGGTCGGCGCAATCTGTTTTTGGGCGATTGATAAGTTCGCCCCCGACGCTCGGCTGGCAAATCTGCTCAAGTTGCTTGTGATACTTGTCTGCCTAGGCGCGATTGTGCAACGGCTGATGGTGCTGATCTATTAGTTAATGCTCCCGATGGCCAAGCGTCGCGCTTCCAGTCAAATGCCTGCATTGCGGAGAGGTGCATTATTGGAGGCGAGCCGATGCTTGGGTGTGGCCGGGGAGACGCACCAGCCCTAACCCACGACGCGGACCCAGGCAGGCTGGTTGCCCTAAGGGAACCCCCTATGCGCTCGGGAGTTGGACCTATTCAAGGGATTTTTGAAACAATTTTCTTCAACTCAAATGATGTAAACAAATGAACGAGCGCGCGGTATTGAGAGTGCTCCTCATCGATGATGAGGTGCTCATCCGCATGATGGTATCGGACATGCTGGAAGACCTCGGGCACGTAGTTGTCGCGGAAGCTGGCGAATTGGATCGCTCTCTCATACTGGCGCGATCAGCCGATTTCGATCTTGCCGTTCTCGACGTCAATTTGAACGGTACGATGATTGATCCGGTGGCTGAAGCGATAATCGCTCGCCGGATACCATTCATCCTTGCAACCGGTTACAGCTCGCCTTCAGTCGCAGCGAGGTATCAACAAACTCCTCGCCTTCGGAAGCCATATGGAGTTAAAGATCTTGAGTCTGCAATCGATCACGCGATGGCGCGTGTATAGAGGGACGCAAGGTGGCTAATCCGAGCCGCCAACTGACGCGGCCTTAATTCGTTTCGTGCTTGAAGATCGCAATCCTCTGGTCGCGATGCCAAAGCTCTACGTCGTGGCCGTCCACAAACTGCTTGGCGCGCTTTTTTGCGTCCTCGTCGTTGGCGCACCAAAATTCGTGACGGTGTAGGACGTGTCCGTCGGGACCGACAACAAAGGCGCGATAGTCTTGCATGGTCTACTTTGGTGGTTGTAGTTTGGGGGATCGCAGCTACTCACTCATGTGCGAGCCAGTTTCGGCTTGGCGGGCCTTGCGAACGAGAATGTCCGGTCCGGACCAGCCGGAAGCGATTTGGCTTCCTCTCGCAGGCTCTTTGCTTCTTCGGAAAGGGCGTTCGGCGACGCAGCATGACACCACCTCGTGCTTACGGGTCCTAATCCGCAGGGTTCAACAGTTCCGATCCTAATATGCAGATGTCCGGCTATCTGTTCCAAAGTGAACAATTCACCGCCAATCCACACCCGCAAGGGAGCGCCAAAGAGAAAGCCCGACCCGGTTCGAATACTTCACGGAATGCCTTCCGGGGGTGTGGTCGGCACGCGGCAATTGCCCGAGTGGTTCCATCTGGACACTTATGAGAATGGCTCCGGTGCTAGAACACCGTGGTGTCCCGGAGTGCGCAGCAGTACGAAGGTCCGCAAAACGGCCCACGCCGGCTGCATCCCATCACCGAGAAAATTATAACTGGCAAGGGCCGCTTCACGGCGGCCCTTTTCGATTCGAATTGCAATTGAAGGCGAGAGTCGCCGCCGGGGCTGTATCGAACGACGGCTCTCTCCCAGCAGTCGCATCACCCTAGCGACGGGTGCTCGATCGGGGAGTGAGTTATACCGAAAGGTGTGTTCTCCCAGTGGAACACCCTCCACAGCAAGCACGCCCAAGAACGACATCGTGCGGTAGCGTTGCCTGGGGCGGGTGCGGGAATGCCGATCAATCGTTTATTGAAGGAAGGGAAGTTTGCGCCGGAGGAAGTCGAGCGGTTTAATCGGGCGTTTGCGCTGGCTCTAACTCTTCTCGGATTGGTCGACCGGAACGACCCGATCTGCGAACTCGTCGCCCGCAAGATCATTGAGGTAGGTGCCCGTGACACGCATCAGCCAGAAGAGATTGCCAAGTTAGCCATTGCGCACCTTGGCCCCTAGGTGTCCCGCCAAGTTTCGTTCCCGCACTGGCACCTCATGATCAGGATTGATCTGCCTTTGCGGGAATCCAAAAGCGTTTTTACCAATGTCGGCGTCGCGCCACAGCGACTGCAAGCATTTGCCGACGCCGTTTTCACCTCGACGGGCGCTTTACATTCCAAATCGATATCCACTTCCGCCCTCCTCCAAGAGAAGCGCTGATAGTTAGTCGCTGGAGACCTTTGATTCGCAATGTGGCGAGATAATCACTATGTCGCGATGATGTCGGGAAAGGCTAAAAACTCGTTTACCCCTGTATCCCCACAAGAGGCCACAGGTTCCGTCCAGCCGAGCGTGTTTCCACGAAGCCAAACAAGACGGGTTCCGCTTAATCGTTCAGCGCGACGATACGCGCACCCGGTATTTAAGGCCGGCGGAGGGGAAAACGAAAACCGGACGACCGCGCTAAATCCCGAAAAGTATCATGCAGATGGGATCGGGCCTAGCCTCCCAAGGCCGTCTGCGACAGACACTGCCGGGTACGTCGCGGGACTGGATCAAGATTAAAAACCCGAGATGGCCCGCGATGAAGATGCATTTGGCTGATCCGCTCAACCTCGCGCCCAAACCAGAACCGCTCCGACCATTGCGATGGGGAAAATTCCCACGAGCAAGACACCCCAAAACACCGGGTCTCTAATATTTCGTAGTCGTGGTGCATCTCAATGGCCCCCACCTCCGGATGTCTCGGCATAAGTTAAATAAGATAAGATGGTTCCTATTCCCGCTGTGGGGGTTCCGCGAAGTCGTCGTCGCTTGTAGCCACAACGCCGTAACGCGGCAGACTCCCGCGATGGATCCGATGGCCGGCGCCCAGGCCTGACGAATCGAACAAGCAGCTGGCAAATGAGGAAAGCCGCTCAACTGAGGCCGCTCTTGCTGTCGGCCTGCAACACCGGTGCCGGGGCATGGGCGGAGGCGGAAGCGGCCTCCGGCCTCGGCCGCGCGTTCCTCTACGCCGGCCCGCGGGCGCTGCTGGTCGGTGCACTCGCAGTCGGCGTGCGAACTCGTCACCGACCTGTTTCACGCGGCAGGCCGCCGACAAGAACTTTGCTATCGGTTTGTTGAGGGTGCGGGTGTTGCGGGTGCTTGCTGTGATTTGCCTGCGGAGCGCCGCCTGGGCCGACCGTTGTTCCGATTTGTGTGTTGTCGGCTGTCCGAGTACCCCGGGGCGCCCATACATAGACAAGGGCTAGTACGACGATGATGGCGAGCACTCCTATGAGCATGCCGCCCAGTCCGCGATCGGGAGCTCTTGGGTCTAGCTCGTTACGTTTTATCATTTCCATCTACACCCTGCTCGATTGCCGAAGGTCAGCCAGTGTCGGAGCGCTCGGCGGTGGAAGCGGCATGTTGCTACGGGCCAATGTCCGACTCTAGCTGGAGACCACGAACCTCCGCGAGCATTGCGGAGTCTGTTGCACATTTTGTCCTTAAGCGGCTTCGGCGGATTCCGCGTGCTTGTTGACTTCCGCTTCGGCGAGCTGACTCAGAACGCTGTCGGTGTTCTTCTCTTCCTTCAGTGTGGCATCGAGCAGTGTGACGGCTTCGCTGTAGCCAAGCTCATTCGCCCATGTCTTTAACGTGCCGTAACGGGATATTTCGTAGTGCTCGACGGCTTGCGCGGCAGCGAGCAGGCCAGCATCCAGTGCTGGCATACCCTTGTATTCCGACATCACCTCTTTGCCTTCATCCAAAATGCCCATGATGGCATCGCACGTCTTGCCCTTCGCAGTCTCGTCAAGTGACGAAAAAACTTGCTCAAGACGTTCGACTTGGCCATCGGTTTCAGCGTGATGCTTTTCGAAAGCCGCCTTCAGTTTTGGCGACTGTGCTGCTTTCGCCATCTTGGGCAGCGCAGACAAAATCTTCTTCTCCGCAAAATAAATGTCCTTCAGGGTGTCGAGAAACAGATCTTTCAATTCTTTCTCTTTTGCCATGAGAGCCTCCAGGGTTGTCGGCAACAACCCACGCGCCGTGGCGAAGTTCCTCGTGGCCCTGCAAGCCCTGTTCAATCGACGGCTATCACATTTGCGACCTAATTGAACACGCCTGGATCAGGCTTGCTGCAAAGGCGCAAAAGTGAACACAGTGCGGCGCGGGAGCCCTGGTAATCACAACCACTCATTCATGCGCCCCGCGGTGATAGCCGCCCAGCAAGCGACCTCGACCATTCCAATCGTGATGGCACCTGCGACTGATGCCATTGGGAGCTCGCGAAGCTAGACCGGTTTGAAGGAAACCCTGTCCGACAGCAATCAAAGGATTCCCAACAGCTGACGCCATCATTTGGCCAGTTGGAACCCGAGACAATTTTTTTGAGTTAGGCAACCTTGCCGCAGGTTAGCAAGTTGATAGGCGAAACATAGTGGAGGGCCGATCTGACTTTCGAATTGAAAACTGAAAAAGCCTTATAGACGCATTGGAGAAGATCAAATGTCGCTTTGGAAAACTATCGCACTGAGCGCCGCGTTACTCATTCCGAACGCGGCTTGGGCCGAGGAATCCCTCGCCGATCTTGCCCAGAAAGATCCTAACGCCAAGTTGAGCAAGGTTACTCTGTGGATCAGTACAGCTACCGATCAAAACGACCACAAACCACAATTCAATTTATTTGTGTTTTCGAAGAAGCAGAAAATTAAGCTTGCATCACTGGAGCGCGGGGCGGCGTGTGTGGGAAACTGCACAATTGAAGTCGGTGAAGGCAGCGCAGTACCAGTTAGTGTCGACACACCTGAGGCCACCTACCAAGAAAGCCAGGGGTTTGAGTCGTATTTCTTCCTCGAACCCGGTGTCGCTGATGGAAAGTTGGACATTGATTCGTTGAAGGTCGAACTACAATTCTCAAATGGTGCAAATCTTGTGTCCTACACAAAAGTGAATCGGAGCCTAGTATCGCCAGACGCGGCTGATGACCTCCGAGACATTCGGACGGGCAATCTGAATGCTCAAAATCGGAATGAAAGATCGATCATCATCTGGGATCAGCGGCCCAATTTTTAATTCCTGATTCAAAGCGGCCTGTCCTGCCACTTGAACTCGTTCTAAGATGAGAGCTTCTACAGGTCACTGTTCCGGACATTAATAGGGAGAACGCCCCTCCCGCTCCCGTCCAACTGCGCCAAGTGGAAAGCGCCATGTTTAGTGGCGTGTCAAACACTGCCTCTTTCTAGCCACAGAGCGCAAGGCTTCAGCTTCCCGCGAGAACTAGAGCGGCAAAATCTTGCGCATTATAACGCCCAGCGGTCTTGTTCTTTGCGCTCCGCGTCCTCATTGAGCCGCTCGGCTAAATCTTCGGCCAGCGGCGGGGACGTTGCGTCCGCGATCTCTTTTCCTCCATCCGTTATCAGCTTGCTATTGTCGGTGGATATCGGGAAATCGTCAGGTTTGAGTGGCTTCTTCGGCATCAGTGCCTCCTTCACTTCATGACGGTAGAGTATCGGCGCGGCAGGAATGGCCACAAGTGAAGGCGGCCATCTGGAACGTTATGCAAGTCGCTATCCAGACAACGGGACGCCGTAATAGTCATTCACCGTCCGCGCTCGCGCTTCATCGCCCCAATTCCAATCGTTGTCGTTGGAGTAGCGAGGGGCGCCCTGGAGCTGGCTTTCGGTGACACCGGTGACATAACCGCCCAAACGCGTGTCGTACTTCAGGGATTGCCAGGGCAGCGGATAGTGGTCGTTGCCGAGCCCCAAGAAGCCGCCAAAGCCGAGGACGGCATAGGATACGCGCCCACTGGTCTTGTCGATCATCACGCGCTCAATTGACCCGATTTTGTTACCGTCCGTCCCGTAGACAGCGGTGCCTTCGACTTTGTCGCTTCCGATGAGATAGGTTGTCTCTCGTTCGTCGATCGCCATTGCTAATCTCCCTATTGGGGTTTAGGAAAGCAACGGATCTCGCGGAAGGGAGTTCCTATTGTCTTACCAGACGACAAAGGCCCAGAGCCGCCGGGCTTGTGATCACCCTACGACGGCGGCGATCAACGCCACCGCGCTTACCGCCGTCAGCACCGCAAATGCGATCTCGATCTTCATAGCCCCCCGTCAGGCGACATCCTAGCCGGCGGGCCGACAGGGAAGCGGCCAGCCTTCCGTAGTACCCGGCAAGCTCGCTACCCCCAACTGTAGCGGCTTGCGAGCGCGCCTCCAGTCGCGAGATCATAGGCCATGCCCGCCCTCACCCGCCGCCGCGAAAAGGATGCTCACCAGCAGAGCTGGCGCATCTTCTACAGCGAAACGATCACGCGCTTGGGTTAGAAATGAAGCACGCCGAACCCCGCCCCTACGCCGACCCCGAGAAGGCCGCGCGCCGCATCGTCGAGATCGCCAGCACCGACGAGCCGGCGCAGGATAGTCGCATCCACATCGAGCTGATCAACGGGCCGTTCCTCTTCAAGGACAAGGGCAGCCCAACAGAGTACGGCGCGGGTATGAAGCTGTGCATGGAGCGCGGTTGGCTGGTGATGCATGAGAGCGGCACCTTTGTGCGGTTCACTCCGGCCGGTGCAGAGCTGTTCGCCTGAAGCCACGAAGCGTCACTCGAGACGGTAATTCCTTCGGCGCCGGGTGCAGCGCCTTTTTTCTCGGCCTCCAAAGTCTCGATGAGTTGCTGAAGACCCCCAAGGGTCAATCTATCGGTAACACGAGCACTCAGTGTTTGGTAGTGCAGGTCACCTTGTCTACACGGATGCCACAGCTGAAGCGAACGCCACAGCCATCGTTGGCAAGCAGCACATTAGATACGATGCAACGCTGCGTTTGCTGGCGGCAGCGTAGTTTTCAGGATTGGGGGATACGCGCTATGAGATCGAGGCGCAGGCCAAGCGCGGGCTTGCCAGTGAAGTTAGCATCTTCGCCCCGATGATGCGGCCTTGATAGATTGATTGGCGGCTCTTGGTGCTCATTGGCGGCCATTACAGCGGCTCTGCGGCGTCGGGCAACGCCACTAGACTTGGCCGTGTATTCGGGTGTTCGCCCCAATGGATACGGACTGTGCGCATTTCGACGATGTCACGAGAATCAACAGCGTCATGACAATCCCAGAGGCGATTCTTTCGAGCCGTCGAGCGATCTATTTTGACGCAGCTACAATAATTGCATTCGTTCGTTGTAGTACTGAGGCTGCACTCACTCCGGGTGTGTGTCTGCTTTCGATGTTGAGAAGCACGATTCCAAGTCCGACTGCAGAGGGACGACGCCCTTGCTTCCACATTTTGGAAGCGCCCTTCCTTAGTGACCGAATAAGGATCTTCCGGTCGGGCACAGGTAACGAATCATACGCCGCGACGAGATATTCATGCGTCGCCCATATGTTGTTGAAGCAGACTGATTTCGCGAGGGCGCTCATGCCATCTACATGAGCAAGTAGATCATTCAATTCATTTTCAAGTCTTTTTCCGCGAGCCTCGCGCCACACTTGTAGGAGGCGCATGCAGCACTCCTAGATCATTATCAATGGCCTGCCCACGGACAGTAAAAATTTGGCGGGGCGATTCCCGCCGACTGGAAAACGTAAGTCGTTGTGGATTGTTCCGAGACTTTGGCGGGTTACCCCGCGACAACCGGTGCAACGCGCTGTGCGGGAATGATCCAGCCAACCGCCAACCTGATTTTGCTCTAAAGCGGTGTGACAAAACTCTGGGTGCTCCTGCACTTCCGGCATTCATATACGTGATGGACAAACCCCGGCTTTTCAGGTTCAGGCTCGGTACAGGAAAAGCGCATCGCCGCGCCGCATTTGACACACTTCGGGTTGGTGGGAAGGCTTTTGGGATTTGTCTTCCGGCATTGCTCATCTCTTGGTGAGAGTTTTTTCCCGGATTGATCTTCGTGATCGAGAAAGCGAACCCCCATCTCGTTTCCATTAAGCCAAACTAGTTTGCAGCGCCAAAACGCGGCTCCCGTTGCTGAGAGCGCCAAAAAAATTCTCTTAGGTCAAGCCCCTCTACCGACTCTTTGACAACTAGTCTCGCGCCACCAACGGCGGCGTATCCATCATCAAACACCTTCGGCTGCAGCCGCCGTCAGTGGCAACGATTTGAACAGGTATACCAAGTGAAAACTTAACTCTGTTTGCTTTACGTTTAGGGGTATGGGTCATTGGCGCTGAAATCGTAGCGGAGTTGCAATTCGAAATAGCGTCCCCAACCGCTGATATAGATTGATTGGCGGCTCTTGGTGCTCATTGGCGGCCATTACAGCGGCTTCTGCGGCGTCGGGCAACGCCACTAGACTTGGCCGTGTATTCGGGTGTTCGCCCCAGTGGATACGGACTGTGCGCATTTCGAAGATGTCACGAGAATCAACAGCGTCATGACAATCCCAGAGGCGATTCTTTCGAGCCGTCGAGCGATCTATTTTGACGCAGCTACAATAATTGCATTCGTTCGTTGTAGTACTGAGGCTGCACTCACTCCGGGTGTGTGTCTGCTTTCGATATTGAGAAGCACGATTCCAAATCCGACTGCAGAGGAACGACGCCCTTGCTTGCACATTTTGGAAACGCCCTTCCTTAGTGACCGAATAAGAAGCTTCCTGTCTGACGATCTATAGAAGCGACGAACCTAACAGCAGGATACAGCACGCGCTTTGAAAGCGGTGCGGCAAAACGGCCAATATTTGTCACAAGAAATGATTCTTACCCTATGGCACGCAAATTGGCACCGAACAAAAGTGATCTTCGCCTGTGACCAATGCAGCGCGATTTATGAGTCATTTCAAACCCACGCGAAAGGAAGCGGCGTACGCTTGCGTTCGTTGCGGTGCGACCGTGCACACCTGGAATGGCTATTTCCACTACAAGGATTGGTGCCGGTCACAACTTTCGATGCATGAGTAATCCGACCAGGGCTGCACTCAAGGCAGCGTTGATACTCACGGCACAATAATTTTTGCCGTGGATCAACCCGCAGCTACAGGCGGATTGGATAAATAATGCGCTCCCGTTACAGCACTTCAGCAACGACAAGAGGCAGGCTACAAATGATAGCCCGCCATGCATATAGCTGGTGAGCATTTTGAAAGGAGGACGGATCGCTATCGTTTCTTGCTTCCAGTCGGCGGCACTTCACCATCAAGCCAATCCTGTTCCACCGCGAGCGCACGCCAAGCCGCTTCCATCCGCTTGTATCGTTTGTAAGTCGGTTCGTCCGTGGCGCGCTCGGCAAGCTGCGCGCAAAGAGGCCAATTAAACATTGCCCATGTCCATGAATGGGGCGTTCATTGATTACCCAATATTGCGCGCACTTTGACTTTGACATTGCGCAGCGGTGGAAACGCACACCCAAGTTCGCGGGCTTTGCTTTTTACAGAAGTTGCTGAGCGGTGAAGCGCCACTGCAGCGCGAAATGGTGACGCGCCAGCATTCACTAGTTCTTTCAGCTTCTCGCAATCTGGTTCGGTCCAGCCGCGTTTTCCTCTCCGCATAGGATAGAAAAATCGGCGTGGTTGAACTTTGTTCCATCCGCGCGGGCCGGCACGCGCGAGGAAGCATATCAGAAGCGAACCAGCGTTGCCGCTACTAGCGAGCATGCGCGGGCAAACTTCCAGCGATCGAAGGGCTTCCGTCATCTGACGAAA
>Ga0081540_1002753_pt1 | contig 14282 bp, 13 predicted proteins | sample TabmetS2T1R1_FD_71024 | JGI IMG/M metagenome (GOLD analysis project Ga0081540, IMG submission 71024) | Tabebuia heterophylla rhizosphere microbial communities from the University of Puerto Rico - S2T1R1 | ecosystem: Host-associated > Plants > Roots > Rhizosphere ... | reverse complement strand
CTCGTTGAAGATCTCGCGGTCGGTCTTCTCTTCCAGATAGGCCTTGGTGACGCGCGGCGCGAGCTTGTCCTGCGCGTAGGCACGCGCGGTGTCGCGGATCAGCCGCTCGTCCTCGGTGAGCTGGTCGTCGAGCAGGAAGGGATCATCCCACTGGAAGGAAGCCGCGGCCGGCTTGTCCTTGGTCTGGGGGCGCACGCTCATTGGAATTCCTTTCGCAACTATGCGGCCAATATCAACATGGCGACAGGTTATGACGTTGGCGCTCAGCCTTCAAGGCGCTCATTGCCCACGATCTCGATACCGAAACCGGACAGGCCCTTGTAGTCGTGCACCGATGACGTGAGGTTGCGGATCGAGGTGATGCCGAGATCACGCAGGATCTGCGCGCCGACACCGACCTCGCGCCACTGCCTGTTGCGGTCGGCTTCCGCCGACTTCTGTTCGCCGACCGGTTCGACCGGAACACCGGCGGCACCGTCGCGCAGGTAAACCAGCACGCCGCGGCCGGCGCGCTGGAAATGGTTGAGCACGAGGCGCATGCGCTCCTGCCCGGTGAACAGGTCCTTCACGATGTTGGGCTTGTGCAGGCGCGTCAGCACATTCCTGCCGTCGCCGACGCCGTTATAAACGAAGGCCGCATGCGCAATTTCATCGAACGGCGAACGATAGGCATAGCCCTGCAACGTTCCGATCGGGCTTTCGATGGTGAAGGTCGAGACGCGCTCGATCAGCTTCTCCCGGGCCTGGCGCCAGGCGATCATGTCAGCGATCGTGACATGCTTGAGCTTGTGGGTGGCGGCAAAGCGCGCCACCTGCTCGCCCTTCATGACCGTGCCGTCGTCGTTCATGAGCTCGGAGATGACGCCGACCGGCGGCAGGCCGCTCAGCTTGCAGAGGTCGACCGCCGCCTCGGTATGGCCGGAACGCAGCAATACGCCGCCATCGCGCGCGATCAGCGGAAAGATGTGGCCGGGCCGGGCAAAATCATTGGCGCCGGCATTGGGATTGGCGAGCGCGCGGCAGCAGGAGGCGCGCTCGTCAGCCGAGATGCCGGTGCCGCCGTCAGGCTTGTAGTCGATCGAGACCGTAAAGGCGGTGGTGTGGCTGGAATCATTGTGCGCCACCATCGGATCGAGCCGCAGCCGCCGCGCATCTTCCGTGGTGATCGGCGCGCAGACGATGCCGGAGGTGTGGCGGATGATGAAGGCCATCTTCTCGGCGGTGCAGAGCGAAGCGGCGACGATCAGATCGCCCTCGCCTTCGCGGTCGTCGTCATCGGTGACGACGACGAGTTCGCCCCTGGCAAAGGCTTGCAAAACTTCCTGGATAGTATCGGCCATGCTTTCAGTGTCTTTCGTTTGGTGCGCCGACCATTAGCCGGACCTGGATGCCCGCGCCAGAACTCTGGCGCAGGGCAGACCGGCTTTGGTGCGCGCTGGTGAACTTGATATCCATCGCGGCATCCGGGTGCGAGATCCGGTAACGCATCGAGGCGCTCCGCTATGCGGCCAGCGCCGCCCGCGTATTGCCGATCAGCAAGGCAGCCTGGGCAGCCTCACGTCCCTTCTCGATAAAGTGCCTGGTGAAAACAGCGGTGTGATGCTCTGTCGGCTGGAAGTGATGTGGCGTCAACGAGACCGACAGGACCGGGACATCCGTGTCGAGGGTCACACGCATCAGGCCGCTCACAACCGCCTGCGCCACGAAATCATGCCGGTAGATGCCTCCATCCACGACGAGCGCCGCCGCAGCAACGGCGGCATATTTGCCCGATCTGGCGAGATCGCGAGCCATCAAGGGAAGCTCGAAAGCGCCCGGCACGTCGAAAACATCGACCTGTTGTGCCGGGATCAACTGCAAGAAGCCATCCAGAGCCTTGCTGACAATGTCAGCGTGCCAGTTGGCCTTGACGAATGCATAGCGGGTGTGTGTCACGGTGATCTCCTTTCCGGTAACCGACACGTCACCCAAGGCGATCACGTGCGCGCCAAGCCGCATCGGCGGCCTGGCCCGCGCGTTCTCTTTCATCCGGACTTTAACCGTCGGCTCAGGCATCTCACCTGATCTGCTAGACCCTTCCACCGGAAGGCGCTCGCGGGCTCGCAGCAACGCGCTGCATACCGCCGGTAGGGAGTTTCACCCTGCCCTGAGAACAGGCGGCATGCTGCCTCCCGGCGAAGAAACCGTCAATGCCCAACTTGGGACCAGCAACCGTTCCGCCTTACGGCAAAACCTCCTTGCGCTCGGCAAGCCGGGCGTCCATCTCGGCGCGCTTGTCCTCCAGCAACCCGGCATCCGCGGCCTCGATCACGGAAAACAGCTCGGCCGCATCGGTCAGGCGGGTCACGGTGACGTAGTCGGCGCCGGCGGAATAGAGGTCGCCGACATTGGCCAGGAAGTCGGCGGTCGCGACGACCCTGGCGGTCGGGTTGAGCGTACGGACGTGGCGGACCAGTTTTTCGTTGCTGGCGCCGACGAGCAACGAATCCGGCACGCTCAGGATGATGATTTCGGCCTTGCCGATGCCCGCATGCACCAGCGTATCGACGTTGGAGATGTCGCCATAAATCACATGCACGCCGCGATCGCCCAGCGTACGGAACACGTTCGGATTGAAATCGATCACCGTGATCTGCTCCAGCAGCGCCTCGTTCTGCTGCTGGATCTGGCTGAGCAGCGCACTTGCCGCCCGAAAGAAACCGAGGATGACGATCCGGTTGGTCTCGCCATGGCCGCCTTCGTGACCGGCCTCGCCGTGCTGGGCGTGGTCGAGGTCGCGCAGGCCGATCTTCTTCAGCGGCCCGATCAGGCCCCTGGTGATCTCGCCGCTGCGCACCATGAAGAAGGTGGAGAGCACCGCCAGCACCACGAAGGCAAACGAGGCCGCGCTCGCGGTCTCGGTCTTGATGTGGCCGGCGGTGATGCCGGTCTGGATCACCACCAGTGAGAATTCCGAGATCTGCGCCAGGTTGATCGCCGGCAACAGGCTGGCCCGCAGGCCCTGCTTCATCAGATAGAGCGGGGTGAAGGTCGTGACCACGCGGCTCACCACCGTGAAGGCGGCGATGATCAGCGCCAGCGCGATCACCGAGCCGTTCGGGATCGGGATGGTCATGCCGAGCGCGACGAAAAACAGCGTGATGAAGAAGTCGCGCAGCGTCGTCACCTTGGCCGTCACATCGAGCGCATAGGGGAAGGTCGAGATCGACACGCCCGCCACCAGCGAGCCCATCTCGCGCGACAGATGCAGTTTTTCCGCGATCTCGCCGATCAGGAAACACCAGGCCAGCGCGCCGAGCAGCAAAAGCTCAGGGCGGCGCGCGATCTGGTGGAACAGTCTTGGCAGCACATAGCGGCTCAGGATCAGGGCGGTCGCTACCAGTGCGCCGACCCGCGCGATCGAGATCAGAATCACCGAGACCTGCAGGTTGGCGAGAGACGGCTGCACGGCGAGAAAGAGGATGGCAAAGATATCCTGCAGCACCAGGATGCCGAGCGTGACGCGGCCGGGCAGCGTGTCGAGCTCGCGCTTCTCATAGAGTACCTTGACGATGATGACCGTCGAGGACAGCGCGCAGGCCACCGTCAGATACAGCGCATCGAAGGCGCCTCCCCCGAGCGCAAGGCCCATCCCCATGAAGAAGAGCACGCCGAGCAGGCAGCCGCCGAGCAGCTGGCCCCCGGCGGCAAACAGGATGACCGGGCCGGCGCGGACGATCTTCTTGAGGTCGATCTCGAGCCCGATCATGAAGAGCATGAAGATCAGGCCGAGCTCGGAGATGACGCTGATCGATTCCTGGGACTTGACCCATCCCATGCCGAATGGCCCAATGAAAAAACCGGCGAGGAGATAGGCGAGGATCAGCGGCTGGCGGGAAAAATGGGCCAGAAGCCCCAGTCCCCAGGCAAACAGGATGCTAAATGTGATATCGCCAATGAGTTCGTGCATGAATCGAATTGACCCTTTGCCGCAACCTATTGGCAGGCGCGGCGGGCTCAAACAAGCAATCTGTCACACCCTGATCAAGGCTACTTTTTTCGGGCTTTTCGCCTGCCTCCTGATGTTGCAGTTTTCGCCCGCCAGCGCACAGGGCGGCAGCATCGAGCAGAATTTTGCGTCATCCCTGACCGCGGTTCCCACCGAACCCCTCACCGTCTCCGGCGCGTTCTACGTCCCCGTCTATTCCAGCGTCTCGATGTCCCAGGGCAAGCTGCGCGCCGATTTCTCGGTCACGCTGAGCGTGCACAACGCTTCCGAAACCCGCCCCCTGGTGCTGAAGCGGGTGGCCTATTTCGACACAGCAGGCAAGCTGGTGGAGAGCTACCTCAAGGCGCCGATCGCGCTAAAACCGTTCTCGACCATCGAGGTCTTCATCGCGGCCACGGATGTGCGCGGCGGCACCGGCGCCAACTTCGTGGTGGACTGGGCGGCTTCCGGCGAGATCGCCGAGCCGGCCGTCGAGGCCCTGATGTTCGGCGGCGTCGGCGCCGGACATTATGCCTTCATCAGCCAGGGGCGGCCGATCCGCACGGTCGGGAAGAACTAACGAGAACCAAGAGGAGCGAAAGCAACCCGCTTCCTCAAGAAGAAAATCAGGGGAGACAATGTCCATGAGCCAATTCAACTACGCCCCACTGCTGCCGGCGGGCCTGCCCGCGCCCGCGGCGCGCTGGACCGGCCTTGCCAAGTACAGCTTTGTCGGCGGCAACAACGACCCCGATGGCGTGCCGGTTGGCGAGCTGGTCGAGGCGGTCACCGCGGTGCTGAAGCGCGAGGGCAAGTCGCTCGCCACCTACAACCTCGCCCACGGCCCGCAGGGCTACGGTCCGCTGCGCCAGTTCCTGGTCAAGAAGCTCAAGCGCGACGCCGGCATCGTCTGCACCGTAGACGATCTCATGATCGTCTCCGGCTCGCTGCAGGCGCTCGATCTCGTCAATCACACGCTGCTCGCGCGCGGCGACACCGTGATCTTCGAAAAGGAATCCTATCAGGGCTCGATCAACCGGCTGACCCGCATGGGCGTCAACATCGTCGGCATTCCCTTGGATGAGCACGGCATGCGGATGGATGCACTGGCGAACGCGCTGGCCGAGCTAAAGGCCAAGGGCGTCACGCCAAAATACATCTACACCATCCCGACGGTGCAAAATCCGACAGGATCGATCCTGCCCGAGGAGCGCCGCGCCGAAATGTTGCGTCTGTCGGAGCAGTATGGCGTGCCGATCTTCGAGGACGACTGCTACGCCGACCTGATCTGGAACGGCGAGCGGCCGCCCGCGATCCATGCCATGAGCAAGACGGGCAACGTCATCCATATCGGCTCGTTCTCGAAATCGATCGCGCCGGCCTTGCGTGTCGGCTTCATCGTCGCGCCCTGGGAGATGATGTCGCGCATGCTGGCGCTGAAGACCGACGCCGGCTCCGGCGCGCTGGAGCAGATGGTGCTCGCCGAATATTGCGCGCCGCATTTCGAGAGCCATGTGCCGAAGCTGACGCGGGGCCTGCGCGCCAAGCTCGACACGCTGATGGATGCGCTCGGCGAACAGTTCGGCACCGCGGCCGAGTTCGAAGAGCCCAAGGGCGGCATCTTCCTGTGGGTGAAGCTGCCCGACCATGTCGATACGCTAAAACTCTATCAGGCCGCGCTTGCCGCGGGCGTCGCCATCAATCCCGGACCGGAGTGGTCGGTTGACAAGCCCTATTCGGGCTGCCGCCTGCGGCTGTGCTTCGCCAGCCCCTCGCACGAGCAGATCCGCGAGGGCGTCGCCGTGCTCGCCGACGTCTGCCGCAAGGAGTTCGGCGTGCCGACCCGCAGCGCCAATGTGGAGAAGCGCGCGCAGGGATGAGCGCCCAGCCGCACTAGCCCAGCAGGCGATCCCAGATGTCCTGCGAGAATGCCTCGCGCGGCACGGCAAACGGCCCCTTCTGCATCGCCAGGAAGGGAAGCGCCAGTTCCGGATCGGCGGCCATGCGCTCGCGGCCCCTGCGGCGACGCTCCCGGCCGGTCGCTGCAAATTCCATGCGATAGATCGCGAGCAGCCGCACGCTGAAGCGCAGGCGGTTCATTTGTTCGCGGCGCATCGCGGCGTAATCCGCGAACGCCGCCGGCGACCAGTCCTTGCTGGCGCCGAGCGCCTCCGACACAAGCCGCGCATCCTTCAGCGCGATGCTGATCCCCTGTCCGCCCGACGGGTCGTTGTGGCCTGCAGCGTCGCCGATCAGGACGACGCCGGGCGCGACGGGATGTTCAATCCAGACGTCGTGGTTGGGATAGCCGTGGCACGGACCTGCTGGCCGCGCCCTGGCCAAGGACCCGCCATGCGGCAGTGAGGCGAGATCAAAGGCCTCCAGGAAACGCTCGACCGCGCCCTCGCCGGCGAACCGGGTGCGTTGATCGAGACCGTGCGCGGCATAAAGCCGTATCCTGCCGCCACCCTGCGGGAACACGTAAAAGCCGATATCGCCATCGACGCCGATCGATTGTTCGTCGTGGGGCCAGTCGTGGGCATCATCGACCAGCAGCCCGGTCAGGAAGTGATGGAGGGGATCGGAGAGCCGCGAAAATCCGGCCTGACGCGCCACCGTGGAGCCGCGGCCATCGGCGCCGACCACAATCCGCGGCGTGAACACGTGACTGGCGCCATCGCATTCAAACGCGATGCTGGGCGGCAATCCTGCGCTGATCTTGATGTGGTCTGCACCGCGCATCAAGGTCGCGCCGGCATCGATGGCGGCGGCATTGAGCACGTCGCATATCTTCGGATGCCCGAGATTGAGGGCGCCGCGGACGCCCTCAACCATCTTATCCATGCGGAGCGCGAACTTGCGAGCGATATCGGGCGCCACGTCCTCTCCGTAGGGAACGGATCGGACGGTGTAGTTGCCACCGGCACCTTCCAGCAGGTCGAGAATGCCCAGCGCTCGCGCCTCCGCAACGCCCCAAGGCACGATGAACTCGCCGCGCACCCGATCGACGTGGACGGTGGATTTCTCCAGCATCAGCACGCCGTAGCCGGCGCGCGCGAGCGAGATCGCGAGCGCACTGCCCGCAATGCCGGCGCCGACAATGACGACATCGAATGCGTGATCTGAGGTCGTCATGTCTTCCCGCAGGAAACTCCTACCGTACCGCGAACGGCGCCTGATAGGGCCGGCCGAACGGCACGCCGTTGACCACCGTTTGTACCGGCTTCAGCAGCAGTTTGCCATCCCGCTTGTTGTTGCGGGTGTCGACGAAAGTCACCGGCCCCTCGGCCAGCTCCATGATCGCGACGTCGCCGGGTGCGCCGACCTGCAGGGTGCCGATCTTCGGCGCGCGATTGATGATCTTGGCGGGCGCCGACGTCGCCATCGCCACCACCTGCTCCAGCGAGGAGCCCATGGCGATGAACTTGCTCATGACGTTCGGCAAGTATGGCATGCCCGGCGAATTACCGGAGAAGACGTGGATGTCGGACGAGATAGTGTCCGGCGTGCAGCCGCCGGGGATCGCCACTTCCGCCACCGTGAAGTCGAAGCTGCCGCCGCCATGGCCGACGTCGAACAGCACGCCGCGCTGCTTGGCGGCGAGCGCGGCCGGCAACAGCTTGCCGTCCTGCACGATGTTGGTGAAGGCGCCGGACATGTTGGGGAAGCCGGAATAGGCGTGGGTCAGCACGTCGCCGGGACGCAAGAGATCGAGGATCTGCGACATCAGTTCCTTGGTCTCGACGCCGCCGATATGCACCATCATCTTCGCCGGCCAGCCGCTCATTTCGCAGGCCTGGATGCCGCGCTTGAGCGGCTCGAGCCCGTGCTTGAAGATGACATTCTCCGACATGCGGACCTTGACCCCGAGCAGGAAGTCCGGGTTTTCGGCGAGCGTCATGGCGCAGGCTTCGACCTGGGCATGATCGATATTGTAGAGCTCGGCGACGGGAAAAGCCGACAGGCCGTTATTGGCGATGTGAAGGAAGGCATAGATGCGGGCGCGCGATTGCGCGACGATGTATCGGCGAAGCGCTGCGACATTGTTGACCCCGGCATCGCCGGCGGAAACCAGCGTGGTCGTGCACTGGAACTGGGCGAGCTCGTCGGCGGGAATGCCGATCGCGGAGCCATAGGGATAGACGTGGCTGTGCAGGTCGATCAGGCCCGGCGTGACCAGCTTGCCCGTGGCGTCGATGGTCTTTGCGGCGCGCGCGGCCGGTATCTCGTTTTCGACCGCCTCGATCACGCCCCAGCGGATGCCGATGTCGCGCTTGCCGCGAAGCGACTGGCTGGGATCGAGCACCTCGCCGCCCTTGATGACGAGATCGAACTTGTCATTCGGCCCCATCGCGGCATTGGCGCGCCCGGTGAGTGCGGCAGCGGCGGCAGACCCGGTAAGACCAAGGAAATTACGGCGAGACAATCCCGTCATGGCAACGCTCCCCCCAAAGGATATTTTTATCGTCCGATGATGCGCCTGATGGCGTCGGCACGCAAGCAGACACGCGCCATTGCGCTGCATCAACGTGGAAGGAAAGACCCCGCAGCCGGCTTGCTATTCCCGGAGGGCAACGGCGCGCCGGCGCGTCAGCCGATCGTCGATGGACCGATGCAGCGCGCGGCGAGGCATCTGAACGGCTGTTCAGAAAACTCCTGCAGTTCCAGCGGAACGTTCCCCTGCATCACTTGTTTCACCCTCACTGTGTGAGGAGGACAACATGAAGAAGTTTGCTTATGTGCTGGTGGCTCTCGGCGCGATGGCGGTGGCGCTGCCTTCGATCGCAAGCGCCGAGACCGTCGTCATCAAGCGCGGTGGCCAGCATCACGGCTGGTACGGCGCGCATGCCCAGATGCACCACGATCGTGGCTGGCATCGCGGCTGGCGCCACGGACATGGTGACCGCGTCGTCGTGATCAAGAAGCACTATCACCGTTACTGACGGCCGACACAGGAAGATGGCTCCTCGCGGAGCCATTTTCTTTGCGTGCATATTTGTTGTGTCCGCATACTCGCCGTCGTCCCGGCGAAGGCCGGGACCCATACGCCGTGACGGATGTCGTCGAAGCAGGCTGATTAAAGGCTTTCCTTAAAGCAACCAAATCTGTGGTTATGGGTCCCGGCCTTCGCCGGGACGACAGTAGCGTGCGCGGCGCTAATCCCAATCAGGCCCGAAGCCCGGATTCACGCAGCGCATGCCTTTTGGCAGCGCAGCGATCGCCTTGCGGTCCTGATCGTCGAGCGTCACCTTCAGTGCGTCGAGATTGGCCTTCTGGCTCTCGGCACGCGAAGCCTTGGGAATCGCGGCGACGCCTTCCTGGTCGAGCAGCCACTTCAGCGCGACTTGTGCGGCGCTCGCATTGTGCTTGCGGCCGATCTTCGCCAGGGCCTCATCCGAGGCGACGCGGCCCTGCGCCAGCGGGCAGTAGGCGACCAGCGGAATCCCGTGCGCGGCGAGATATTTCATCAGCTTCGACTGATCTAGCATCACGTGATATTCGACCTGGTTGCAGGCGATCGGCGCCTTCACCTCCTCCACCGCGACCTTCAACAGCGCCGTGGGGAAATTGGCAACGCCAATTGCACGCGTGCGCCCCTCCTCCTTCAGCTTCATCAGCGTCTCCAGCACGGCCGGCAGCTTCATGCTGCGCGAGGGCCAGTGCACGAGATAGAGGTCGACATGGTCGAGCCGCAGTTTTTTCAGGGAAGCGTCGAATGCCCGCCGGATGGCGTCCGGCGCGAGGTTCTCGTACCAGACCTTCGTCGTGACATGCAGCTCTGCGCGCGGCACGCGCGAGGCCGCGAGAGCCGCTCCAATCGCCTCCTCATTGCCGTACATCTCGGCGGTGTCGATGTGCCGGTAGCCGAGCGCAAGTCCGCTCTCCACCGCGGCGCGGCAGGCATCGCCCTGCATGCGGAAGGTGCCGAGCCCGAGTTTTGGCATCGCAATGCCCTGGGTCTTGATGTTTTCCATGGGTGCTCCAAACGATCGAGGCCGCGACACGGCGCCGGTAACACTAAACGAAGGGGCTGGTTGATAGGCGGGAACAGACGGGGTAACAGCGATAGCCTGCCGGAAGGGGCTGACGCAAATCAAGATCGAGTTAGGGGACCATGGGCAAGCCGGGCGATGCGTTACAACGATGGCTGCAAGCCCATGGGCTGCTCGCAATCGGCCTTGGCGTGCTTGGCGTAGCAATCGCGCTGTCCGTGCTCTTTGTCGTCGGCGGCTATTTTATCGCATCGTACTACCGCTAGGCGGCAGGCAGCAGCTCAGATGTGCTGCGCCACCAGACGCCCCGGCCGCGCATCGGGCTGCGGCTCGAGATCGACCGACCACAAGCTGGTGTCGTCGACATCCTTCAGCGTCACCGTCATGACGCCCGTCTTGCCGTCGATATCGACGCGGCCGAAGAACTGCATGCCGAAACAGGGCGCCAGATTCTCGCCGTCGCAGCCCTTCTGATACATCGCCTTCGGCCCGAAGGTGTTGTCGAGGATTCCCGGCGCCCAGGTGCCGGCATGCAGCGGACCGGAGACGAATTCCCAGAACGGCTCGAAATCCCGGAAAATGGCGCGGCCCGGATCGTAGTGATGCGCGGCGGTGTAGTGCATGTCGGCGGTGAGCCAGACGATGTTGCGCAGGCCTGCACGCTTGATGAAGGAGAGCAGATCGGCGATCTCGTGCTCGCGCCGCTCCGGCGGGCCATCGCCGAGCGCAATCGCATCCTCGCTGAACAGCCCGATCGGCAGATCGGCCGCGATCACCTTCCAGGTTGCGTCCGATGCGATCAGTTCGCGCTTCAGCCAGGCAAGCTGCGTTGCGCCCAGAATACAGGCGTCGCGATCGTCGCCCTTGTTCCAGGAGGAATCGCGATAGCTGCGCATGTCGATCAGGAAGACATCGAGCCGCGGACCGTAGGCGACCTTGCGGTAAATGCGGCCGTCCTGCGCGGGAATGTCGCGGATCGGCATGAATTCGTGGAAGGCGCGGCGGGCGCGCGCCACCAGCAGCGAGCTGCCGTCCTCGGCATACCCGGTCTCGTCGGACGTCCCGATCGGCGACCAGTCGTTGGTCACCTCGTGATCGTCCCACTGCGCCAGCATGGGGACCTCGGCGTGGAAGGCACGGAAATGCCCGTCGAGCAGGTTGTATTTGTAGTTGCCGCGAAAATGCTCGAGGCTGTGTGCGACCACGGATTTTTCCTCGGTCACGACATTGCGCCAGATCTCGCCGTTCGGCAGCTTCAACTCGCGCTCGATCGGGCAATCCGCATAGATGTGGTCGCCGCAATGGATGAAGAAATCCGGCCGGTTCGCGCGCATCGTACGGTAGGTACGATAGCCGCCGCGCGCGGGATCAATGCCCCAGCCCTGCCCCGCGGTATCGCCGGACCAGAGAAACGAGACGTTGCGCTGCTGCAAAGGTGCGGTGCGGAAGCGCCCGACCTGCACGCTGCCGGCGTGCCCGGCGTCAAAACCCTCGAAGCGTACGCGATAGAAGATCTCCTGCCCCGCCGGCAGGCCGTCGATCAGCAGCTTTGCGGTCAGGTCCCGCTCCGGGAGCGCGTCGATGGAGGCGGTGCGGACGACATCGGCAAAGCTCTCGACCGTCGAGCATTCCACGCGCATGCGCGACGGCCGATCGGCGCGCGCCCAGATCACCGCGGAGCCAGCGGCGACATCGCCGGACTGGATTCCATTCGCGATCAGCGGACGGTCGGCGGCGCGGCTGAGATAAGGTTTGGCGATGCTGCCGAGGCTCGCGGCCGCCAGCGCAGAACCGGATCGCGCAAGAAACTGCCGCCGCGTGAGCAGCCGCTGTTTCTTCCCGCGAATCGCCATCCGGCATGTCTCCGTCGAATCGCGACGGAAAATGCCCGTTCAATTTGACTCCTGGCCGAAGGTTTTGCGACAGGGAGATGACTCTGCGGGGGGAACCGGCTATCGAAAGCGTTAGCGCTTCCAGTTGCAGATGCCGCCGGACTTGCAGGGCCAGGTCTGGATGCTCCTGTCCATGGCCTGGGCATCAAGCGGATTGCTGCGCCGTGCGAGTTTTGCGCGAGCCGGCGTCCGCGGCTTCTCCGCGCGCGCCTGCTTCTCCACACGCGCCCGCGGCTCCACATGCGCTTGCCGCGTGACGCGAGTCGTCGGCACGATGCGCTGATGGTCGGCCTTTGGTTCCGCAACCGTCTGCTTGCTGTCGGTGCGCGCTTCCACCGCCACCGGTGCGAACTCGGACGGCGGCCCCAGCCGCTTCGGCGACAGCACCGCCTGGGACAGATCGAGACTGAAGAACTCGCCCGCGCCGTAGCCATCGGCAAGCGCAGGCGTACCCAGCATGGCTAGCGCCGCGCAGAAGACAGGGGCAAGGACACGTCTAGGGGCCATTCTGGCATCCCAGCAAGTTTGAATAGGACCTGTCACTATTTAGGACAACCTACACCCATTTCCAGCAGGGAACACGGCCAAGTTAGGGGAAATCGAAGCAAACCGGCCCGTTCTCCGTCTATTTCGGCACCGGCTGCGCTGGCCCTAGCGGTCCAGCGGCAGGGTCACCAGGAAAAGGTCGCGCTCGGTCGGATCGGGCTCGACCCGGAAACCAAGGCTCCGGCACATCTCGACCATGGTGGTGTTCTCGCGCAGCACCTGCCCGAAAATCTGCTTCAGCCCTTCCGACTTGGCATATTCGATCAATAGCTGCATCAGCGCCCAGCCCAATCCCCGCCCCTTGAGATCGGAGCGCAACAGAATGGCGTATTCGCCGGTCTCGTAAATCGAATCCGAATGCAGCCGCACGACGCCGGCAAGCTCGCCGCTCGCCTCGTCGAAGGCGACGAAGGCCATGGCGCGGGCATAGTCGAGCTGGGTCAGCCGCGCGATGAACTCGTGCGAGAAGTGCTTCATCGGCGCGAGGAAACGCAGCCGAAGATCTTCCATGGTGACGTGCCTGACGAATTCATGGATCAGCGGCTCATCCTCGGGGCGGATCGGCCGCGCCAGGATGCGCCAGTCGCCCTTCAACACGAGGTGCCGCACCCACTCCGTCGGATAGGGGCGCACGGCGAAGCGGGCATTGCCGGAGCCGGCAAATTTGCGCACGGGTGCTGCGACCGCGACGCGCGCATCGACCGCCAGCACGCCGGCAGGATCGGCGAGCAGCGGATTGATGTCGAGCCCGACTACTTCAGGCAGGTCGGCGGCGAGTTGCGCCAGCTTCACCAGCGTCAGCGCGACCGCGTCCTCCTTCACAGCGGGAATGTCGCGATAGCCAGCAAGCAGACGCGACACCCGCGTCCGAGCGATCAGGGCGCGCGCCAGCGCAAGGTCGAGCGGCGGCAGCGCCAGCGCCTTGTCGTTGATGATCTCGACCGCGGTGCCGCCCCGGCCGAACACCACCACGGGTCCGAAGGTCGGATCGTCGGCAAGGCCGAGGATCAGTTCGCGCGCCTTCGCCCGCAGCACCATCGGCTGCACCAGCACGCCGGCGAGCTTTGCGTCCGGCCGCAGCGATCTTGCGCGCGCCAGAATTTCGTTCGCGGCCGTGCGCACCTCGTCGGCTGAAGCGAGGTTAAGCACCACGCCGCCGACATCGGATTTATGCGTGATGTCGCGCGACAGCACTTTCAGCACCACCTTGTAACCCTGCGCGAACAGCGTTTCGGCCAGAGCAACCGCCTGCTCCGCATCGGCGGCCGCCAGCGTCGGCACCATCTCGATCTGATAGGCATCGAGCAGCCGCTTCACCTCGGGCGGATCGAGCCAGTGCCGACCGTCGGCGACCGCAGCCTGCACGATCGCACGCGCCGCCTCGACGTCAGGCACGAAGTCGGCAGGCAGGCTCGGCGGCACCGCCGACAAGGCTTCAACGACCTCGCGATGCTTCACCAGGTGCATGAAGCCGAGGGCCGCATCGCCTCCAGTCGCAAAATTGGGAATACCGGCGGCGTCGAACGTCTTCGCGATCTCCGGCCCTGCCCCGACCCAGACCGCCAGCACGGGTTTTACCGGCCCTCTTTTTTCGCGCGCTGCTGCGACGACGCGCGTCACGGTATCGGCGATGTCGCTGGCCGGGGCTACGGCGGTCTGCACGTTCATGACCAGCACCGCGTCATTGTCGCCATCGGCAAGCAGGATTTCCAGCGCCGCCGCGTAGCGTGCCGCATCGGCATCGCCGATGATGTCGACGGGGTTCGAGCCCGACCAGGTCGGCGGCAGCACGGCATCGAGCCGCGCGCGTGTCGCCGGCGAAAGCGCCGCGGTGACGCCGCCGAGTTCGACCAGGCGATCGACCGCCAGCACGCCGAGGCCGCC
>Ga0081540_1002752_pt1 | contig 14287 bp, 14 predicted proteins | sample TabmetS2T1R1_FD_71024 | JGI IMG/M metagenome (GOLD analysis project Ga0081540, IMG submission 71024) | Tabebuia heterophylla rhizosphere microbial communities from the University of Puerto Rico - S2T1R1 | ecosystem: Host-associated > Plants > Roots > Rhizosphere ... | reverse complement strand
CGAGCCCGCTGAACAATTGACGCTCATTGTATCTGCCCCAAAACGCCGGCGAAAAGGGCGGGGGGCGGGCGGGGCCCCGCCGCCGAGAAACTCCGAGCCGCAGGATGATTGCCGTCAGTCCCCGGCGGGAGCCCTATCTCAATCGACCCGCTCCTACCCGAACTTGAGCCGGTCCATACATCAGGCGGGCCCGCCGCCCGGGCCCGCCTGAGTCTCCCGTGAGAGAGCCGCAGTTACATCTCCGGAGGGGCCACGCCGCATCGGGCCCTTTCCGTGTCGGATGGGCCCCGCCGCATCGGGCCCGTCCGCTTTCGACGTTCTGCCCCTGCCGCATTGGGGCGCTCGTCGATGTTGCTGGCGGAGTATCGCGCCGGGCCGGTCGCTTCATCTATCACCCTTTTACGGTTGACCGCGTCGCTTCACTTCACGAGTAGAGTCGAACCCGCATGGACAGCCGCTTCGAAGACCGTCTCAACCGTGGCGCGATCGTCGTCGCCGACGGCGGCATGGGCATGCTCGTCACGAGCGCGGTGCCGCGACTGCGCTGCCCGGAAGAGGCCAACCTGCGCGCCCCGGAAAGCGTCGTGACGTTGCACACGAGCTTCATCCGCGCCGGAGCCGACCTGATCGAGACGAACACCTTCGGCGCCAACCGGCGCAAGCTGTCGCAGCTCTACCTCGACGACGAGTTCGAGCGGATCAACGGCGCCGGCGTCAAGCTGGCCCGCGAGGCACGCGAGGTCGCGGGCCGCGACGTCTTCGTCGCCGGCTCGATCGGCCCGCTCGGCGACCTGGCCGTCCCGGCCGCGCAGCGCAGCGAGCTCTTCGCCGAGCAGGCCTCGCTGCTCGACGGCCGCGGGATCGACCTGTTCATGGTCGAGACCTTCTACGACCTCGACGAGTTGGAGTCGGCGATCGAGGCCGTTCGCGGCGTCTCCAGCCTGCCGATCGTCGCGACGCTGACCTTCGACGAGGGGGCCGAGACGCTCGCGGGCGTGACCGCGGCCGACGCCGCCGCCCGCCTGCGCCCGCTGGGCCTCGCCGCGATCGGGGCGAACCACGGCGCCGGCCTGCACGCGGCGCTCGCGGCGCTGGAGGCGATGGGGGCCGACGGCGGCCCACCGCTCGCCGCGCTGCCGAACGTCGGGCTCGCCAGCCTCAGCGGCGGTCGGGTGATCTACCCGCACGCGACCCCCGAGTACTTCGCGGAGTTCGCGGCCCACGCGCGTGAGCTCGGCGCGCGCCTGATCGGCGGCTGCTGCGGGACGACGCCGCTCGAGATCGCCGCGATCGCCTCGGCGGTCCAGGAGGAGCGAAAGCCGAGCGCGCCGCTGGACGTGGTCGAGCGCGAGTTGGTCGAGCCGCACCTCGAGCGAGGCGCGTACGAGACCGAGCTGGCGCGCAAGCTGCGCGAAGGCGAGTGGGTGACCTGCGTCGAGCTCGACCCGCCGAAGGGCGGAACCTACGACGCGATGCTCGCCGTCGCGCGCGAGCTGAGGCTCTCGGGCAAGGTCGGCTTCGTCGACATCAACGACAACCCGATGGCGCGCGCCCGCGCGAACGCGCTGATGGCCGCGGTCGCGATCGAGCGCGACTGCGGCATCGAGACGATCCCCCACCTGACCCCCCGCGACACGTCGATCATGGGGCTCGAGTCGATGCTGCTCGGCGCCCATGCCGAAGGCGTGCGGAACATCCTCGCCGTCACCGGCGACCCGCCCGAGGTCGGGGACTACCCGGGCTCGCGCGGCGTCTACGAGGTCGACTCGATCGGGCTCTCGCAGGTCGTCTCGCAGCTGAACCGCGGCGAGGACTACAACGGCAAGGGCATCGACGCCCCGACCTCGTTCTTCCTGGGCGTGGCGGTGAACCCGTCGGCCGACGACCTCGCCACCGAGGCCGAGCGCTTCCGGCAGAAGATCGAGGCCGGCGCGAGCTACGCGATGACCCAGGCGCTGTTCGACCTTTCCTACCTCGACCGCTTCGAGGAGTTGATCGGCGGCTGGCCGGTGCCGCTCCTGCTCGGGATCTTCTACGTGCGCAGCCACCAGCTGGCCGTGCGGCTGCACAACGAGGTGCCGGGGATCGTGGTGCCCGAGGCGATCCAGCGGCGGTTGGAGCTGGCGGGCCCGAACGCGGGCGCCGAAGGCCTCGCGCTCGCGCGTGAGCTGTACGCCGAGGCACGCGAGAAGGTCGCGGGCGTCTACGTGATCCCGCCCTTCAAGCAGCCCGAGGCGGCGCTCGACCTGTTGGACTAGCGAACGCAGGGGCCGGTCGAGACCGGGCCGCTCGCCGAGGCGACGTCTCTCCGCACGACCGAGGCCGGCACGCCGTAGCCGCCGCTGCCCACCGCGCGCGCCGCGAAGACGGTCGCCTGCACGGCGCCCGAGGCGTCGACCGCCGGCCCCCCGGAGTTGCCGTGCTGGATCGTCCCGCCGAGGCTCGTCACGACGCGTCGGGTCGGCCCCTTGCCGTACGCGTCTTCCGCAAGCACGGTCTCGGTCGCGCCGATCCGGCCGGCGCTCGCCTCGAGCGGCCCGTTGAGCGGGTAGCCGACGATCGCGATCGCCGCGCCGGGGCGTGGATCCTTCAGCGGCAGCGGCGGCGCGCCGAGGCCGTCGGCGCGCAGCACGGCGAGGTCGTTGTGGGGATCGAAAGCGACGACCTGGGCGCTGACGACGCCGCTGTCCGACGAGACGACCTCGGTGTCCTCCTCGCCCGCGACGACGTGCGCCGCCGTGACGACGAGGCCGTCTGCGACGACCCACCCGCTGCCCTCGACCCCGAGCCCGCACGCCGTGCCGAGCACACGGACGACACTCGGAGCCGCGGCACGCACGCCGGGCTCGCGCAGCACGCGCGGATCGGGCGGCTCGGTCGGCACCGGCGGCCCGGCGAAGCTCGGGAAGGGGTCGATCCGGGCCAGCGCGTTCAGGAGCGACCGGGGCGGGACGATCTCGTTCAGCTGCTGCAGCACGTAGGAGCGCTGCACGGCGCGGCGCAGGTCGGCCTGGCCAGGAAGCTGCAGCGCCATCGCGCCGAGCACCCAGACGACCGCGAAGCCGATCAGGGCGCCGGCCACGACCCCGCCGGCCGAGTCGGCCGCCCGCACGCTGCGGGCACGCTCGCGGCTGCGGATCAGCGAGCCGACCGTGCTGCCCACCACCTCGAACGCGACCGCGAAGGCGACCGCCCCGATGAGTGCCACCACCGGCGCGTACTGCGAGCGCGACCCGTTGGCGAGCAGCACCGGCACGAGCCTCCCGCCGAGGAACGCGCCGGCGAGCAGGCCGGCGAGCGAGAGCCCGCTCCAGACGAATCCCTGCACGGCTCCGCCCAGCGCGGCAAGCAGCACCAGTCCGAGCGCCACCCAGTCGACGACGGTCACGCGCGGTCTAGGCTAGACGGCATGGACGGCCGTGAGCTGCAGGCATTCATCGAGCGCTACAACGCCGCCTGGAACCAGCACGACGTCGACGCGATCGTCTCGATGCACACCGAGGACTCGGTCTTCGAGAACCACGTCACCGGGGACATGAGCGTCGGGCGCGAGGCGATCGGGCGGGCCATCGGCGGCATCTTCGCCGTCTTCCCGGACCTCGCCTTCGAGACACGCCGCGCCTACCTGCGCGACGACCTGGTCGTGCAGGAGTGGACGGCGACCGGGACGCACGAGGGGACGATGACCCGATCCGGGATCGAGGTGCCGCCAACCGGCCGGAGGGTCGAGTACAAGGGCCTGGACGTGATCCCGATCCGCGACGGCCTGGTCGCGCGGAAGGACGTCTACTCGGACTCGGTCACCCTGCTGCGCCAGCTCGGGCTGACCGCGATCTGAGGAGGACTCGGCTAGACTTCCCCGTCCCCGGGGGCGTAGTTCAGTTGGTTAGAACGCCGGCCTGTCACGCCGGAGGTCGCGGGTTCGAGTCCCGTCGCTCCCGCTCTCGAAGTCCCTACACAGGCGCGTTTTCCCGTTATCTCGAGCAGCGGAGAAGGCACGAGGAAAACCGGCCTTCGTCCAGGGTCGCGGCCCACCACGCCCACCGAGGAGGTCGAGTCGTGGCCTGTAAGCGAGGAATGCCTCGTCAGGCTCGGTTGCCCGCGCTCGGGATGGACCTGCTGGACACGGGCGGGCACCCTGGCCGACAGATACCGGGGCGAGGAGGATTCGCTGGTCGAGCGATGACGTATGCGTGATGCGAGAGTCCTACTGACATGACCGAGCTAGATCCCGCGCTCGCACCGTTTGACGGACTGATCGGCACCTGGGCGACCGAGTCGACTCATCCACAATTCGACGGGGTCGTGCGGGGGAGCGTCACGTTCGAGTGGCTCGATGGCGGGCACTTCATCATCGAGCAAGCACAGAACGATCACGAGTTGTTTCCCGACGCGCTCAGCGTCATCGGCGCTCCCGAGGCCGGCGACGGGCTCATCATGGACTACTTCGATTCACGGGGTGTGCGGCGCACCTACCTAGTTTCGGTCGACGACGGCGTCCTGCGCATCTGGCGCGACGATCCCACGTTCGCCCAGCGCTTCTCCGCCACGCTCGGGCGGGACTCGTTCGAGGGCCAGTGGCAGCTCGCCCGCACCCCGGGCGACTGGCAGGACGACTTGAAGGTGTCCTACCGCCGCCGCAACTAGCTCTTTGCTCTGGCGAACCTCTCCGGACCGGTCAGCGCTGAACCATCACCGACGTAGACTTGACGATCGCGGTCGCAGGCATGCCAGCGCGAAGCGCGAGCTCCTCGACCGCGTCGCTTGTGACCAGTGCTACCAGCCGAACCGGATCGCTGACCACCAGCTCGACCTGGGCCACCAGCCCCTCGATCTTGACGTCCGTGACGATCCCGTTGAAGCGGTTACGGGCGCTGAGATGCGCGAGACCCGGCTCGCCGCGGAGGCGCTCGATCTCGCCGGCCGGGACGATCCGGCGATTGTTGTCGTCACGGTCGACCTTGATCCGCCCCTTCCGATCCCAGCGACGGAGCGTGTCGACGCTGATGCCGAGCGCTCGCGCTGCCTCGCTGACGCTGTAGTACTCCCTCGGCATTTGACCGACCTCCTTAACTCGTGATCTCAACCTTACCTATGCAAGACCTAGCCTAGGCCGCGGAGAGGTGGCCAACCGTTGCGGGCGTGTTCGGTTGAGAGGAGGTGACAGCGGCTTTCGTCGATGTGGACGCGGACGGTGTCGCCGCGCGCGGGCGGCGGAGTGCCGTCTGAATCTACGAGGGCTTCGAGGATGTCGTCGCTGCGCGGCGTGCGCAGGCGCAGGCGTCGGTTCCCATAAGCGGCGGGGCGGCTGGCCTCGATCGTGGCCGGTGTTCCGCTCGGAGCCAGGGTGACGGCGTCGGCCGGGATTCCCACGTGGTCGGCGCCGGCGACGCAGTCCTCGGTCAGGTTCAAGCGCCCCCAGTCGGTGACCGCGAGGGTTCCCGCGCCGTTACGACGGGGTCGCTCGCGAACGGGCATGATGTTGGGTATCCCGACCAGTCGGGCTGCGGTGGTCGTGGTCGGGTGCCGGAAGACCTCTTCGATCGGCCCTTGCTGAAGCACGTGGCCGTCGGCCATCACGACACAGTGATCGGCGATCTCGAGCACGTCGTCGCGATCGTGGGTGACGACGACGACGGGGATGCCCGTACGTTCGTGCAAGCGGCGCACGAGGTCGCGTAGCTGCCCGCGGACGGCGGTGTCGAGATTGGCGAAGGACTCGTCGAGCAGCAAGGCGCGCGGGCCGGGTGCAAGGGCGCGGGCCAGCGCGACGCGCTGGCGCTCGCCTCCTGACAGGCGGGACGGGCGCGCGCGGCGAAGATGGCTGAGACCGACAGAGGCGAGCAGCTCGTCGACGCGTCGTCGCCGTTCCCTGGCCGGGAGGTGCCGGATCCCGAAGCTGACGTTTGCGGTGACGTCGAGGTGTTCGAACAGTGCGTCCTTCTGGGCGACGTAGCCGACGTGGCGCTTGTGGGCGGGAGTGTCGATCCCACGCGCCGTGTCGGTGAGCGTGGTGGGTCCGATGCGGATCGTCCCGGTGACCGGGAGGAGCCCGGCAATGGCCCGCATCGTCAGCGACTTGCCCGACCCGGACGGGCCGAGGATGCCGGTCACCGTTGCGGTGGTGGCGACGTTGCTCTCCAGCGTGAACGTCCCGAGCTGGGCGCGCGCAGCGACGTTCAGGCCCGGATCGCCCTTGCCGACGGGCCGGATCCAGTCCAGGTCGCTGAGCGTGCCGGCGGCGTCCACGGCGTCGCCGCGCGGGTCGGGCACGGGAGTGTGCTGCCTCGCGTCGAGAAACAGGATCAGGCCGCCGACCGTAACGCCGACGGCGGCGACGAGCACGGCCGGCGGGATCGCGGCCGGGATGCCTTCGCCGGAGATGCCGATGTAGGTCAGCGTCGGCAGGGTGAAGGGGTGGTAGGCGAGAACCGCGGTAGCGCCGAACTCCCCGAGGCAGCGCAGGAAACCCAGGACTATGCCGGCGGCCAGTCCGATTCGGGCGACGGGCAGGTGCACGCGCCAGAACGCCTGCCACGGGGTGTTGCCGAGCGCGCGGGCGGCGTCGTCGAGGTGCGAGGGCACGCCCGAGAACGCCGCCCGGGCTGTCACCACGACAAACGGCGCGGCTACGAACGCCTGCGCCAGGATCGTGCCGTAGATCGAGTCCAGAGGATTGAGCCCGTGGCTCTCCAGGAAGCTTCCAAAGCCTGTCGCCCGGCCGAAGACGAGTATCAGCTGCAGTCCACCGACGATCGGCGGCACCGCCAGCGGCAGGAGGACCGCCGCCATGATCAGGTGCCGCGCCCTGGACCGGGTGTGTGCGAGGTAGTAGGCCAGCGGGATGCCCAGCACGGCGTCCAGCAGCGTCGCCGCGACGGCGGCGATCAGCGAGACCCGCAGCGCGTCGATCGTGACCGGCCGCCCGAACACCGAGTTGTCGGCGTCGGGCAGCGAGTGCAGGAGCGCGAACAGTGGCGCCGTCAGGAAGACGAGCATCAGCGCGGCAGCCAGCAGTAGCGGCCACGGAGTCGTCATCCTCCCGTGTCTGCCGCGCATGACGCAGGCTATCCCCGGTTATTTCTTGAGCAGGGGTTTCAGCTCCGGCGGGACGGCTGCGGGATCACCACCGACAACAAACGGCGGCGCCTTCAGGCCTTCGTTGCGAAGGATCTTCTGGCCGTTGTGGAGCAGGTAGCGGGCGAACGCGATCGCCCCAGGCCGGTTGCGCACCGTGCTCGGGATCGTGACCGTGTACACGATCGGCGCGCCCTTGAAGGTCACGCCCGCCGAGTTGGTGTACGAGGCCTTGGCGTAGTTCTTCGCCTGGCTCGTATCGCCCAGGTTGATCTGCTTCGGCAGGGTCAGGAACGGCAGCTTGGCTTCGACCGCCTCGATCTTGTAGAACACGCCCGCATCCAGCTCACCGGTCTGCAGCCTGGCCACCAGCTGCTCCTCCAGAAACACCTGAGCCGGGTTGCTCGGATCGCCCAGAACCCTCTTCGACAAGCCGCGATCCTTGATGCGCAGGCCGTCCAGATAGAAGGTGAACAGCGTGCGGTAGCCCTTCGGGTCGACCTGCGGATCGGTTCGACCGAACCGTAGCCCCTTGGTACTCAGCAGCCGCTCCCACGTCTGCTTGCTCTTGCCGTTCTTGATTTGCCGGAACCGAGAGGCGTACTTGCTCTTCGGGCTCCACCCGATCACCATCTCGGTCGCGGCGAACCGCACCCACCAGGAGACGTAGTTTCCGTTGCCGGGCCCTTGCAGCGTCCTGTTCACAGCGGGGTCGGCGCTGATGAAGATGTCGGGGGTACGGGCCTTGGCCTTGATCAGGTTCGCCAGCGCGACCGAGCCGCGCCCTTCGCCCCGGAAGGTGTAGCCGGTGACCCGGTTGAACGCCGGACCGAACTTCTGTTCCATCAAGCCGACCAACGAGCCGGCGTACATCACGTTCACCGGCCCGGATCCGGTGGCGGCGGTGGTGCCGCTGAGCGCGGCCGCGACGATAGTCCCCGCCAGGATCACCGTCGCGCTCAGGACAAGCATCAATCCCTTCACTCGTTTCATCTGTTGCCTCCTCCGCATCTGCCCTACCCGAGGTCGAGGTTGAGTCTCTTCGCGACCTGATCGATCGAGACCGCGGGTGGAAACGACAGGCCAAACACCTTGCCGCCGCTGACGGCCGTGAAATAGGCGGAGTGCTGAGCCTCGCAGGCGGCGATCGGGGCGATCGTCGCCCGGAGCGCACCGGTCTCGGTTGCGCCGAGCACGGTGAGATACGCGCCGAGCATCGTCGGCTCGAGCATCCGGGCGAACCTGACGATCGACTTCTCGCTCTCGAACGTCCCTTTCGGATACGTGAAGTCGAAGTCTCCGGGAACCGCGGGCGTCACGCCTGCCTCTGTGAGGACCCGCGAAAGGGACCGGTAATGCTCCCGCTCGTTGAAGGAGGCGCGCTTCAGATACTTCGCGATGCCGGCGCTCGTCTTCACCGTTTTCAGCGCCCGCGAGTAGAAGTCCGACGCGAGCAGCTCGACGGCGACCAGCACGCGCGCGTTGTCGAGATCCGTTGCCGGCAATGGATCTGCCGCGGCCTCGGCGACAAGCGGCCCCAGCGCCGAACCCGCGACCAGGAGCGTCGCGCCACTCTTTGCGCCCCGGGAGAGAAGTTGTGCTCTCGTAACAGAGGCGGTCATGCTGGTTTGAGCTCCTCTCCGAGAGGTCGTGGGTTCACTCTGCTGCTTGTGCAAAGCCTATGCAACAACGCGCATGCAGCAGCCTAACACAGGTCACAGCGGAGGTCGCCCGGGAAGCTCCTGAGCCCGAAACGCCTCACGCCGATGAGTTTTCGGCCCGTGAGGGATCCCATTCAGCAGTGAGTGCAAAGGGACTCGACGACGGGCTGGTCGCCTTGGCGACGCGCGGCGACGCTGAAGCGTTCTCGGCGCTGACCGAGCGTCACCGCCGCGAGCTCCAGGTGCACGCCTACCGGATGCTCGGTTCGCTCGAGGATGCTCAGGACGCGGTCCAGGACGCGCTGCTCCGTGCCTGGCGCAGCCGCGCGACTTACGACGGCCGCTCGACGTTTCGCGCCTGGCTCTATCGCATCACGACGAACGCCTGTCTCCGGATCCTCGAGCGCCGACCGCGACGACTCGTGCCCTACGATGCCGGGCCTGCCGCCGCACCCGGCGCTTTGCCGCAGCCAAAAGCCGACCTGCCGTGGCTCCAGCCATACCCTGATCGGCTTCTCGACGAGGGCCCCGAGCCGGACGACGTGGTCGTCGCGCGGGAGACGATCGAGCTCGCGTTTCTCGCGGCGATCCAGCATCTGCCGCCGCGTCAGCGTGCGGTGCTGATCCTCCGTGACGCGCTCGACTGGTCTGCTGACGAGACGGCCGCCGTGCTCGGAATGAGCGTCGCCGCCGCGAACAGCGCGCTACAGCGGGCACGGGCGACGATGCAGGAGCGCCTCCCGGCCGCGCGGCTGGAGTGGCCCAGCGCCACCGACGCTGAGGAGGCGGAGCGGTCGCTCCTCGAGACGTACCTCAACGCGTGGGAGCGCCGGGACTCGTCTCAGCTGGTCGAGCTCCTGCGCGAGGACGTGCGGATGGCAATGCCGCCGCACCCGACCTGGTACGAGGGACGCGACGCCGTCATTGCGTTCCTCGACGAGCGCGCGCTCGCACCCGGTGCCTCACTGCACCGGTTCGTACCGACCCGGGCGAACAGGCAGCCGGCGTACGGGGTCTACCGCGACGACGGCGCTGGCGCCACGCCGTTCGCGATCCACGTGGTCGCGATCGAGAACGGCCTCGTCAGCGACCTGCACTGGTTCCTCTACCCCGACCTCTTCCCGGCCTTCGGCCTTCCCGACACGCTCGCGTGACCGCGGAAGCGAGCGCGGACGACGCGGTGTTCTGCGACCCGCTGCCGGCCGGCTTCGCCGCACGCACCTATCGGACTCCGCCCGGCCGCGATCTCGTCCTGGACCCTGCTCCGCCCACCGACGCGATCGTGATCCTCGTTCAGGGGGAGCTCGAGCTCCAGTGCCGGGCGGGCGCGCGCCGGAGGTTTGAGCGCGGCTCGATGATCCCGATCGCACGGCTCCCCGCCGCCCGCCTCCGCAGCGTTGGCTCTCGCCCACTCGTCCTCGTCGCCGTCGCGCGCACGAGCGATGAGTTTCGGTGCGCCGGCGGATCACACGACGACTGACACCGATCAGGAGGTCGATGATGGAATCCGTCGTGCCGGTCGCGCGCAGTGCGCCCGACCCCGCCCCTTACCCTCGCCGCTGGTGGGCCCTCGCCCTGCTTTGCGGCGCCTTCTTCATGGTCATCCTCGACGCGGCGATCGTGACCGTTGCACTCCCCTCGATCCAGGCAGATCTGTCCTTCTCGACGCAGGGGTTGCAGTGGGTCGTGAGCGCCTACGCCCTCACCTTCGCCGGGCTGCTTCTGCTCGGAGGGCGGGCCGCCGACCTGCTCGGACGGCGCAGGGTGTTCATGGTCGGGGTTGCGCTCTTCACGTTCGCATCGCTTCTCTGCGGGCTCTCCTGGTCGGAGGAGGCGTTGATCGGCGCCCGCGCCTTCCAGGGAGTCGGCGCCGCCATCATGACGCCGACCGCGCTCTCGATCGTCACGACGCTCTTCCGGGAGGGAGCCGAGCGCAACAAGGCGCTCGGGATCTGGGGAGCGCTCGGTGGCTTCGGGGCAACGACCGCGTGGCTGATCGGCGGTCCGCTCGTCGACGGCCTCGGCTGGCAATGGATCTTCTTCCTCAACATCCCCGTCGGCCTGCTCGCGCTCGCGCTGATCCCCGTGCTGCTGCCCGAAAGTCACGCAGCATCGACGCGACGAAGCTACGACCCGGCCGGCGCGGTGACGATCACGGGTGCGCTCGTCCTGCTCGTCTACGCGGTGGTCGAAGCGCCGCACGAAGGCTGGGCCTCCGCGCGGACACTGCTCATCTTCGTGGGCTCGGCGGCGCTGCTTGTCGCCTTCGTCCTGATCGAGTCGCGCCATCCGGCGCCGCTTGTTCCGCTTCGAATCCTCCGCTCGCGCACGGTCGTCGGCGCCAACGCGGTGATGCTTCTCTTCGCCACGGTCGCCTTCGGCATGCCGTTCATCCTCACGCTCTACGCGCAGCAGGTGCTCGGCTACTCCGCGGTCAAGTTCGGGCTCACCTCGGTGGTCTTCCCCGCCATGGCCGCGGTCGGCTCGATCGTCGGCCAGTCGGTTGTGCTGCGCGTGGGCTTTCGTCCGGTGGCGGCTGTTGGCATGGCGCTGATGGGCGGCGGTTCCCTACTACTGACCCAGGTCTCGGTCGACGGCAGCTACTTCGGCGACATCTTCTTCGGGCTGCTCGTCTTCGGCCCAGGCATCGGCCTCGCGTTCGTGACGGCAACGGTCGCAGCGCTCGCGGGGGTCGTAGAGCAGGATTCCGGGCTCGCCTCCGGCCTCAGCAACACCGCATTCCAGACAGGGGCCGCGATCGGAACCGCGATCGTCGCCACCGTCGCCGTCACACGGACCGATGACTACCTCGCGGCGAACGCCCACGCGAGCCGGCTCGTTGCCCTGACCGAGGGGTACCAGTCGGCGTTTCTCGCGACGGCGATCCTCGCGTGGATCGGGGCAGCGCTGGCGATGCTGCTCCTCGGCCGGCCGCGGCAGACGGCGCGCGATCAGCTGGAGCCGGTCACGGCCGGGGACTGAGAGGCGATCCCGATTGCGTTCGCCGATGCCGTCGTTCCCGCCTCGAGGCTGCAGCTCATAGCCGCACCTGGAACGTCCGGCGGAGTGCTGGTCGCCCCGACTCGGCGGGGACGATCACCTGCGCGCTCACGAGCCCCCGTGCGCGCGTGTGCAGGCGAAACTCGAGGAACCCGCGCGTGTGGGGGCGCAGCTCTCGAACACCCACAGCGGCCGCGACGGTCGTGACGCGGCGTCTCGTCGGCAGCCTCGAAACGACGACGCGCACGTGGCGCAGCCGCTCCGTCACGTTTCCGGCGTTCGCGACGACCAGCTCGAGCGCGCGCTTGCCGCCTCGCCGCGCCACGCCGAGTCGGCCCAGCTCGAGCCGCCTGACTACGGCGCCCGGCGCTCGTACGACCACGACCACGCCGAGCCGCAGCCGGACGGAGACCCGCCCCGAGGCAGGTGGATGCGCGGTCAGGAGGACCAGGGCGTCGTGGTCGCCGGGCGTCGCGCGCCTCGGCACCCTCGTCGAGACCACCAGGCGTGCCGTGGCGTGCGGGCCGAGCGCGAAGTGCGCCGGACGCAAGGTCAGCCACGCCGCCGCCGACCTGGCGCCCCGCCGCCGGACGATGCGCGGCCGGCCTTGCAGGTCGAGGGCGAACCCGGCGGGAGCGACGTCGACCGTGATGCGCTTCATCCCAGAGTTCCTGATCCGCACCGTGGCGTCCCCGCTGCCGCGGAAGGCAAGCCGCGCGGGAGCAGCCGTCACGGCCAAGGGCCTCGGGAGCGCGGCGGCGCTGGTGCCTGCCGAAGCGGGCAGCAGCGCTAGGACGGCAAGCAGGACGCCGGCCGGCCTGGAAGTCATCGCCCGATGACCGTGAACGTCACGGTGGCGGTGTAGCGGCCGGGCGGCACGAACGGCAGCGGCGAGACGAAGCCGACGTTCGCCGCCCACGCGTCGCCTGCCGCCGCGCTGGGAGCCGAGGTCGTGCCGATCAGCAGGTCGGCGGCGGGCGCGATCGGGATTGCGGCCATGGCGCCGCCCGCGAGTGCTCCGCCGAGCTGCCCTCCGGGCGGGGCCGAGGCCGACAGGCCGAGCGGCAGGTCGGCGGGCACGAAGGCCGAGCGATGGACAGTCAGCGCGTAGCCGGCGGTGTGGTTGCTCCTGACCGTCACGCGTTCCGAGACCGGCGCCGGAGTCTCGCCGGCGGCCGCATGGCCGAAGCTGATGCTCGGGCGTTCGAGCGCGATCGAGAGCACCGAGTCGACGTCGACGTCCACCGGCGCGTCTTGCGAGACGCCTCCGCTCGGAGGCGGCGGGGCCGAGCAGGGCGTGGCCGCGGACACCGAGTTTCGCGGAGAGGGTGCCGCTGTGGAGAAGTCGCTCGAGTTCACGTCGGTATCGGTGCAGCCGTCGCCGGCGCGGAGCGCCGCCGTCGTGTTGCCGATCGCCGGTGCCGCGCCAGGCCCCTCGTAGTCGGTGGCCGAGCCGTACCCGACGAGATCCGCCACGGCCGGGTCGGCGGAGCAGCTGCCGGTCGCCGCGCCGCAGGTCAGAGGCGTCGCCGTGCGGACCAGTGCGACCTTGCCGCCCGAGACGGCGAGGTTCGAGGTTCCCGTCGCGTCAGGGGCCGGCAGCGCCGCCCCGACCGGGCCCGCCGACGCGAGCTGGACGAGGTAGTGCCCACCCGGCTGCGCGGAGCCCGAGAGCGACGTCACCTGCCAGCTCGCTCCCGAGCCGGAGGCGTACTGGATCGACCAGCCGCCGAGGTCGACGGCCGTGCCGCCGCGGTTGAACAGCTCGACGAAGTCGTTGCCGTAGCTCGCGTTCGCATTGCCGCCGCCGGCGTAGACCTGGCTGACGACCATGTTCGGCGATGCGCTCCAGGCCGCCGGCGCACCGGTCAGCGCTCCGAGCAGGGCGAGGATCGTGATTGCACGAAAGCGCGGCATCGGCAGGCTCCAATCGTTCGGGAATTTCGTCCCTCTCTTTGCTACCGGCGCCGTAGGGCTGCCGAAAGGGGCGGTTGCACTTCCGGCACAGAGTTGGCACGGAGTCGGCCCGCGGACGAAGATGTCGCCCACACGACCTGGGAGGTCCCGATGACAGCCCCCGCCTGGGACAAGGTCACCCGTGCCGACGTGGTACGCGCGATCGAGGAGTACGACCGTCTGGGCCCGGATCAGTTCTTCGCCGCACACGGGTTCGCCCCGACCACGACATACGAGCTCGTCTGGGAGAACCGCCCCTACCCGCCGAAGGCACTGCTGGGCACGGCCTACGAGCTCGCCACCGGCCGCCGCCTAGCCTCCGGTGACTTCGAGGGCGGCAAGAGCGGCGCCGTCAAGGTGCTCGGAGGGCTCGGCTTCGACGTCCGGCCGAAACGGCCGTCTACTTGACGCCGGGCACGCGGCTCGCCCTGCAGTAGCGCCGGTCGAAGACCAGGCTCGCCGTGATGGTCTTCATCGGGCCGCCGCTCCACCGGCGAGTCTCCCACGTCGCCACGCTCGCTTCAACGTCGGGCCTATCCTGAAGCATGGGCTCGACGGGCTACGTCCACGGCTACGGGACGCCGGAACAGGAG
>Ga0081540_1002751_pt1 | contig 14291 bp, 8 predicted proteins | sample TabmetS2T1R1_FD_71024 | JGI IMG/M metagenome (GOLD analysis project Ga0081540, IMG submission 71024) | Tabebuia heterophylla rhizosphere microbial communities from the University of Puerto Rico - S2T1R1 | ecosystem: Host-associated > Plants > Roots > Rhizosphere ... | reverse complement strand
ATGCCGGTACACGCGAGCTGATTGAGCGGCAGGTTCAGACCGACGAGCTCCTGCAGGTTCGGCAGTCCCGGCGTCTCGAGCTTCACCGATTCGTCGCCGAAGTGCAGCAGCCAGTCGGACGCGAGCGCCCAGTACGCCTCGAAGTAGTGCCCGTGGGTGACGAGCACCGACTCGCCCTTGTCGCTCACGAGGTAGAGGTTCGGGTAGGCGAAGTTGAACGTGAGCTTCTTGCCCTCGGCCCGGATGCCGCGCCGCGTCGAGCGCCGGCGGGTGATGTGATCGAGGAAGAGGTTGCCGTACTTCGCCCGGTTGTCGTGCCACTCGGGCTTCGGCGTCACGTCCGGCAAGGTGAACTTCTCGGTGGGATCTTCGCGCCGATCGTCGATGACGCCGGGCACCGATCGCTTGAACGCGCGCGGCAGCTCACCCTGCTTGAGCTGGTTGATGACGTTGACCTGGTGCTCGACGATGTTCCAGATGTCGAAGTCGTGGTTGCCGGGGATGTACGCATTGACCGACTGTCGCGTGGTCTCCTTGGCCGCCGTCCACGACGGGTACCCCTCGAAGGGACCCAACGTGGCGATGATCGTCTCGTACCCGCGCTGGTGCAACTGTTGGCCGAGTTGCCGGAGTCCTGCGATGATCTTGTCGGCCGGGTCGCCGTTGGACTGGATGTCGTTGATGCCCAGTTCGACGATCACCGTCTTCACCGCGGTGTCGGCGTACACGTCGTGGTCCAGCCGGGCCAGGCCGTTGTGGCCGATGGCCGGGAACCCGACCTCGCTGCCCGAGTGGTTGACCGCGTTGCCCGACAGCGACTCGTCCAGCACGCCCGCGACATGTTTCTTCGCCGGCTTGGACTGCAGTCGGGTGGCCAGGAAGTCGGGCCACCGGGTGTCGGTGTCGACAACCGAGCCGAACCCGTCGCTGATCGAGTCGCCCAGTACCACGACCGCGTCGTCGGCGTCCCGGGTCTGCACGTCGACGCCGGCCAGGAAGAAGAACGACGTCGGCGTCGCGGTCGGGTTCGCACCGCTGAGGTTGGTGGTCTGGTCACCCGTGTAGACGTAGCTGGTCTCGCGGGCCTGCCAGTGCCACGAGGTCGCCCCGGTCGCCGTCGGGAAGTACATGGTGACCACCAGGTTGGCCAGCGCCGGCACGTCGAACCGCAGCGGGTCGCTGAGCAGGTCGGCACCCGGGTAGACGGTGGCGGACTGGCTGCCGTTGAAGGTCAGCGTGCGCACCGAGCCGGCGACCAGGTTGGGTGAGGCCGGCGCGGTCGGCAGTGCCACGGTCACGTGACCGACCGACAGCGGAGTCGTCCCGTACTCGTCGGTCAGGCGCAGGCGCAGCGTGTCGCCGCCCACCGAGGTGCGGATGATCTGACGCACCGACTGGTTCGTGAAACCATTCAACGAGCCGCTGGTGTTGCCGAGGCTCGCCTCGGTCAGCGAGGTCGTCCAGGTGCCCACCCACGTCGCGTGGTGGTCCTCCCCTGCCTGGCTGACACCGGCGCTGACCGCCAGCGTGGCCCCGGCCGCGGCCAGCGCGGTGATCGCGGCGATGACCCGCCGCTTGGTCAATATCTTCACGTTCGTTGGACCTCCATCGGACACGCCGGGCGACGGCGTGCCAGGTCGGCTTTCGGACGGCCCCACGATGGCAGACCGGCAAGAACATTCTTAGATACATGGATGCGATCCGCTGCCGAAGATCGGCCCATCTAAATTGCCACATCTATGGATGGTGATTGCGTGTAGCGATGTGGCAGAGTATTCACCCCGGATGACTGAGCCGCCACTCAGCGGCACAGGAGCGCGGACATCCGGCGGCCAGCCACCCACAAACCAACAACGGCCAACACGACCAGATACACCACGTGGCCCAGCAGGCCCAGCGGCGGGGCCCCAAGGGTAATCCCCCGCACGAGTTCGACGCCATGGTGCAGCGGGAGCGCCTCCACCACCAGGCGCACGGGCGTCGGGTACTGCTCGACCTGAGCGAACGTGCCGGAGAACAGGAACATCGCGAACAGCACCAGGGTGATGTAGTCGAAGTCCTGCCAGGTGCGCACCAGCGTGGCCAGGGCGCTGCCCAGCCCGCCGAAGGCGAACCCGACCAGCATGGTCGCCGGCAGGGCGAGCAGCGCCGGCCCCAGCGTGGTCAGCCCGAGACCCACCATGATGCTGAGGAACGCGACCGCGTAGATCGCGCCGCGCACGATCGACCAGAGCAGCTCCCCCAGCGCGATCTCGAACGGGGTCACCGGGGTGGCCAGCATCGCGTCGAACAGCTTCTGGTGGCGCAGCTTCGCGTGGAACTGGAACGTCGACTCGGAGATCGCGCCGTTCATGGCGGAGGAGGCGAGCATGGCCGGGGCCACGAAGGCGGCGTAGCTGACGGTGCGGCCGTGCGGCAGGGTCACGTCGCCGATCAGGGTACCGACGCCGACGCCGATGGACGCCAGGTAGAGCACCGGCTCGAAGAACCCGGAGACCAGCACCCACCAGTACCCGGCGTGCCGGGCCAGGATCGCGTTGCGCCCGGTGACCGAGAAGGTCCGGTGGGCCCGCATCACCAGCATGGTCACCATGTCAGACCTTCAACCGCCGCAGGTACCCTCGCCGGGCCAGCAGGTACCCGACGCCCGCCCACAGCTCCAGCGCGCCCAGGTGGGCCAGGGGCGGCCACGCGGTGGGCTGGCCGAGGGTCACCGCCCGGCACAGCTGCACCCCGTGCCACAGCGGCGAGACGTAGGCCAGCAGCCGCGCCGGCAGTGGCAGGGTCTCCACCGGGAAGAACACGCCCGCGAACAGGGTCACCGGCACCACGATGAACCGTTGCAGGATGGGGAACAGCCGGCTGGATTCGATCGACGTGGTGAACGCCGCCACCGGAGCGGCACCGGCCACCCCGACCAGCAGCACCACCGGCAGGGCCAGCGGCGCCCACGGCGAGTGCAGCACGCCGAAGGCCCACATCACCAGCAGGAAGCCGATGCTCGCCGCGGCGGTGCGGGCCAGGATGTAGAGCATCTGCCCGGCCAGGATGTCCGGCGCGGTCATCGGCGAGTCGCGCATGCCGAGGTAGATCCGGGTCCACTGGAAGCCCGACATCACCGGCCAGGTGGCCTCGGTGACCGCGACCTGGAACGCCGTGCTGGCCAGCAGGCCCGGCGCGGTGTAGGCCAGGTAGGACACGGGCAGGGTGTGCTGCGCGTCGACGTAGCGCCCCACCGACCAGCCCAGCCCGAGCAGGAACAGCACCGGCAGCAGGAAGGTGGTGGCCAGGGAGCCGCGCCAGGTGCGCCGGTACCCCGCGATGTGGTGTTCGAAGGCCGCGACGGCCGGACGGGCCATCTCAGTCCACCAGCGTCCGGCCGGTCAGCCGCAGGAAGACGTCCTCCAGGCTGGCCCGGCGCACCAGCACCGACGTGGCCGGCAGCCGCCTGTCCCGCACCGCCGCGGCCGCCTTCTCCCCGTCGGGGGCGTAGACCAGTACCCGGTCGGGCAGCGTCTCCACCCGGTCGCCGATGCCGTCCATCTTCTCCGCGTACCCGTCGAGGTCGTCACCGCCGAACCGCACCTCGACCACCTCGCGCCCCGCGTACCTGCGGATGAGCTCGGCCGGCGAGTCCTGCGCGACGATCTTGCCGCCGTCCATGACCACGAGCCGGTCGCACAGCTGCTCGGCCTCGTCCATGTAGTGCGTCGTCAGCACCAGCGTCACGCCCTGCTGCTTGAGCCGGAACAGCCGCTCCCACACCAGGTGCCTGGCCTGCGGGTCCAGCCCCGTGGTCGGCTCGTCCAGCAGCACGATCTCCGGGTCGTTGACCAGCGCCCGGGCAATGGTCAGCCGGCGCTTCATGCCGCCGGACAGCGGCTCCACGGTGCTGCCGGCGCGCTCGGTCAGCTGCACGAAGTCCAGCAGCTGCGCCGCCTTCGCCTTGGCCGCCGACCGGGACATGCCGAAGTACCGCGCGTAGACCAGCAGGTTCTCGGTCACCGTCAGCTCGGTGTCCAGGGTGTCCTGCTGCGGGCAGACGCCCAGCTTGGCCCGGATCTGCGAGCCGTGCCTGACCGGGTCCAGGCCCAGGATGCGCAGCGTGCCGTTGGTGGGCTTGGAGACACAGCCGAGCATCCGCATGGTCGAGGACTTGCCGGCGCCGTTGGGCCCCAGGAACCCGAACGCCTCCCCGCGGCGCACCTCGACGTCGATGCCGTCCACCGCGACCCGGCTGCCGAACTTCTTGACCAGGCCCCGGGCCTGGATGACGGGAGCACCGGTGATCCGGTGCGTGCGGCGCCCCTCCGGACGCGCGTCGGGGTTGAAGCCGGCCCGCAGCGCGGCGCGGAACAGCGGGTCCACCAGATCGGGCAGCCGGTCCAGCAGGAGCCGGGGCACGAACCGCTTCAGCGCGCCCGGGCCGAAGGTGCGCAGCGCGTGGCGTACCAGCGGCTGCTCCAGCCGCTCGTCCAGCGCCGCCACGTCGGGTACCAGGTCGCCGGCTGCCACGCCGTAGCCGAACGCGGTCAGCCAGACCTGGAACAGCAGGGGCTCGGCGACCAGGGTGCGGATGGCGCCGTAGGGGTCCACCTCGGCGACCGCCTCGCCGTACCACGCCAGCAGGTCGCGGGTGGTGATGCCCAGCCCGGCCAGGTACTCGTGGGTGGGTACCTCGCGCCAGCCCCCGGCGGCGTCCGGGTCGCGCAGGTGGCAGATCGAGGAGCCCTCGAACATCAGCAGATGCGGCACCAGGGTCACGTCGCCGGTCGGGCCGTCCAGGCTCAGCTCGCCGGGCACGTCGCCGGCGTACACGGCCGAGTGCCGGGGGCCCATGAGGATGTCGTTGCCCATCAGGCTGTCGGCCGGCGTGTGCTGGGCGAGGTTGGGGACGCTGACCAGGTTCTCCAGGCCGTGCTCGCGCAGGTAGTTGAGCACCACCAGGTCGTCGGGGTGCCCGGCGGCGTCGGCCTCGGCGGCGTACCCGACGAGCCCGCGCGCCACGTCGGCTGGCAGGAGCACGGCCGCGCTCGGCGTGTACGGGTCCAGCGCCGGTGCCCAGGACGCGCCCTGCAGCGCGGACAGCCGCAGCGCGTGCGAGGTCCGCGAGCCCCACTCGGTGAACAGGCTCAGCACCTGGGTCGGCCGCTGCCCCGCGGCCGCCTCCAGCAGCGCGCCGAGCCCGTCCACCAGCAGCATGTCGTCCTGCACCACGAGGTGGTGGGTCGCCCTGGCACCGACCGCCTGCCAGGCGGCCCGGGCGGTGCGCAGCGCGTTGGCCGGCGCCTCCGGCCGCGGGTCGACGACCACCTGCAGGTCGAGTTCGGGGTGCCGGTCGCGCATCGCCCGCGCCGCGTCGAGCCGGCGGGGATGGGTCATCACCGCCGCGGACAGCCGTACCGTCGCCATGTCAGCCCCGCTGCGTCCTAACCGCTTCCAGCACGCCCGAGATGGTCGGCGTGTCGAAGAAGACCTCGAGTGGCACCTGGATGCCCAACTGCTGGCTCATCCGGGCCATGATCCGGGTGATGGTCAGCGAGTGGCCGCCGAGGTCGAAGAGGTCGTCGTCCGGCCCCACGTCCTCGACCTGGAGCACCTCGGCCCAGATGTCGCGGATCGCGCCGGCCACCGGGTCGCCGGCCTCCCCCGACGGCGCTCCGGGCGGAGCCGCCGGGGCGGGTGCGGGCGCCGGCAGGGCCGCGCGGTCGAGCTTGCCGTTGGGCGTCAGCGGCAGGTGGTCCAGCACCACCCAGGCGGTGGGTACCATCGCCGCCGGCAGCGCGGCCGCGACGTGCGCGCGCAGCGTCGCGTGGTCGGGCGGCTGCCCGTCCGGCACCACGTACCCGACGAGCTGCGGCTCCCCCGCCTCGTCCGGCCGGGCGAGTACCGCCGCCGCCGACACGCCCGGGTACTCGAGCAGCCGCGCCTCGATCTCGCCCGGCTCCACCCGGTGGCCGCGGATCTTCACCTGGCCGTCGAGCCGGCCGAGGAACGCCAGCCGCCCGTCCGGCAGCAGCCGAGCCAGGTCGCCCGTCCGGTACATGCGGCAGCCCGGGGCGAAGGGATCGTCGACGAACCGCTCGGCGGTCTGGTCCGGCCGCCCCAGGTACCCGTCGGCCACCCCCGCCCCGCCCAGGCACAGCTCGCCCGGCAGCCCCAGCGGTACCGGACGGAGGGCGGCGTCCAGCAGGTAGGCGCGGGTGTTGGCCAACGGCCGGCCGATGGTGACCGCGTCCGGCCCGGCGGCCAGATCGTCCATTGTGGACCAGACGGTGGTCTCGGTCGGCCCGTAGACGTTGACCAGCCGGGCGGATCGGGGGCGCAGGTCGCGGGCCAGTGGCAGCGGCAGCGCCTCCCCGCCGGCCAGCGCGACGACGGGCTCCGGCCGGTGCGCACCGTAGCCGGCGGCCAGCAGCACCCGCCACCCGGACGGGGTCGCCTGTGCGTGGGTAACCCCGTACCCGTGGACCAGCCGCAGCACGGCGGCTCCGTCCCGGCCGGCGCCGTCGGCGGCGATCACGGTCCGGGCGCCGACCACCAGCGGCAGGAACAGCTCGAGGATCGAGATGTCGAAGGCGATCGACGTCAGCCCGAGCCACACGTCGGTTGGCCCGCTGCCCAGCGCGTCGCGCATGGACAGCAGCAGGTTGGCCAGCGCCCGGTGCGACACCACGACGCCCTTGGGCCGGCCCGTCGAGCCGGAGGTGAACATGACGTAGGCGGGATCGTCGGGGCCCGGCCCGGCCGGCGGGTCGCCGGCGGTCTGGTCGCCGGCGTGCGCGCCACCCTGTCCGTCCAGTGTGGACAGCCCGGCGAGCTGCGGCGCCGACTCGTCGATCAGCAGCGCGGGCGCGGCCTCGGCCAGGATCAGCGAGCGGCGGGCCGGCGGGTGGGTCGGGTCGACGGGCACGTAGGCGGCGCCGGCCCGGACCACGCCCAGCAGCGCGACGAGCATCCGCAGCCCGCGCGGCAGGCACACGGCCACCCGGTCGCCCGTACCCACGCCGGACGCGGCCAGCCGGGCGGCCAGGGCGCCGGAGCGCGCGTCGAGTTCCCCGTAGGACATTGCGCGACCGTCGGCGTCCAGCGCCGCCACCGCGCCCGGTGCCCGCCCGGCCTGCTCGGCGAACAGGCTGGCGAGGGTCGCCTCCGCCGGGTACCCGACGGTCGGGCCGTGACCCTCGCCGACCGCCCGCCGGTGCTCCTCGGCGTCGAGCAGGGGCAGGTCGTCGATCGGCACGTCCGGCCGGGCCAGCGCTCCGGCCAGCAGCGTGGTCAGGTGCCCGCCGATCCGCTCGGCGGCACCACGCTGGACGGCCGTCGGGCTGTACTGCAGGCTCAGCACCACGTCGTCCGGGGTGTCCACGATCTGGAGGTGCAGGGCGTTGCGCGCGGCACCGTGGCCGACCAGCCAGTCGACCTCGGCGGCCAGCCCGGCGAAGTCCGGCACCGGCCCGCCCCGCCGGTAGCTGACCGTCACCGGGGTCAGCGCGGGACTCGGGCGCAGTCCACCGACCGCGTGCGCCAGCGGCACCGGGCGGTGCCGGTAGACCTCGCGCAGCCGGGCGCGCAGGGCCTCGACCAGTTCGCGGAAGCTCGCGTCCCCGGCGACCTCCACCGGTACCGGCAGCTCGTTCACGAAGTGTCCGATGTGGACGGCCGTGTCCGGGGTACGGGTCGACAGGTCCACGGCGACAACGGGTTCGGCGTTGCCGTACCGGAACAGCACCGCGTGTACGGCGGCGAGCAGCACCTCGAACCGGGTCGCGCCGAGCTGCCCGGCCACCGGCGACAGCCGCGAGCGCAGCGGGTCGTCCAGCCGCACCTCGACCGCCTCGCCCGGCTCGGCGGCCACCGGCGTGCGCACCAGCCCGGGCAGCACGACCTCGCCCGGTCCCCGCCACCGTGCCCGCCAGAACTCGCGTGCGGCCCCCACATGGGCCGCGGCCAGCTCCTCGTCCACCGGAGGAGGCGCGGGCGGCGACCCGGAAACCGCGGCGGGCCCGGTCGAATACGCCTCGGCCAGCTCGCGCACCAGGATCTCCTTGGAGATCCCGTCGAAGACCAGGTGGTGCGCGGTGAACACGAGCAGGTGCCCGGTGCCGGAGCCGGCCAGTACGAACCGGGCCAGCGGGCCGCGCCGCAGATCGTACGGGCGGGCCATCTCCTGCGCCACCAGAGCGCCGGTCAGCGGGGCGCGCCGCACCGGCACGGGTTCGGCCGCCGGTACCAGTCGGGGTGTGCCGTCCGTGTCGTCCACCGCGCACCGCAGCACCGGGTGCCGGCGCAGCACCGCGTGGCACGCGGCCACCAGCGCCGCCTCGTCCAGCTCGCCGGACAGCCGGACGGCCAGCCCCAGGTGGTGCACCCGGCCGGCCACCCCGGCCAGCTCGGTGAACCAGATGCCCTGGTGCGCGGCGGGCGGCGAGCCGCTGGCCCGCCGGTCGCCGACCGCGCGGTCGTCCAGATAGGTCATCGCGGCACCGCCGACAGCCGCTCCCGCAGCTCGCGCTTGAGCACCTTGCCCGCGGCGTTGCGCGGCAGCCGGTCCACCAGCAGCACCCGGCTGGGCAGCTCGTGCCGGGCCAGCCGGTCGAGCAGGAAGCCGCGCAACCCCTCGACGCCGAGGTCGGCCGGCTCCCCGCCGGGCCGGGGCACGATCACCGCCGCCACGGCCGTGCCCAGCACCGGGTGCGGCACCCCGACCACCGCCGCCTCGGCCACCCGCGGGTGCTCGTGCAGCGCCGCCTCAACCTGGATCGTGGACACCTTGTCCGCCCCTGACTTGATCACGTCCTGGTCCCGGTCGACCAGGTAGAGATAGCCGTCGGCGTCCAGCCGGCCGACGTCGCCCATCCGCACCCAGCCGTCGCGGAAGGTGGCCCGGTTGGCCGCGTCGTCCCCGAGGTAGCTGCGCGGGTACGGCGAGCGCAGCCAGACCTCGCCGGGCTCCCCCGCCGGTACCGGCCGGCCCGCCTCGTCCCGGACGGCGAGTTCGCCGCCGGCGGCGCGGCCGACCGAGTCCGGCCGCGCGGCGTCGAAGACCATGGCGAGCTGGGCCGGGGCGGCCTCGGTCGAGGTGTAGTAGTTGACGATCGTGGCGTTGGGCAGCCGGGCGGCGAGCGCCGCGGCCACCGCGGGCGGCAGCGCGGCCGCCGTGGAGCCGAACAGCTTGACGCAGGACAGGTCGTGCCGGTCCAGCGCGCCGCTGCCCAGCAGCTCGATGGCCAGGGCCGGCACCACGAACAGCGAGCCCACGCCGCGCTGCCGCGCCAGCGCCGCGAACCGCATCGGCGTGGCCCGGGGCAGGGCGAGCGCCGTCGGCCGGGCGTCCAGCGCGTTGACCAGCATGGTCTGACCGGCATTGGTACCGATCGGGAACGCGTGCAGGAAGTGCTTCGAGTGACCGAGCCGCCGCCGGCGCGGGTGCGTCGCGCAGCCGTAGGTCAGGTTGGCGTGGCTGGCGACCACTCCCTTGGGCCGCCCGGTGGTACCCGAGGTGTAGAGGATCTGCGCCGGGTCCGACGGGCGTACCGGCGGCTCCGCGTCCCCGGGTCGAATGCCCGACCACTCGTACGCAGCGGCCGCCTCGGCGACCGTGGCCGACCATCCCGCGGGCGCGTCCCCGATCGACGGCACCCCGGTCCCGCGCAGGATCCCGGCGGCCGCGCAGTCCCCGAGCAGGTACCGCACCTCGGCCGGCGCCAACCGGTCCGAGCACGGCACGGGTACCCCGCCCGCCCGCTGGACGCCGACATAGGCGACCGCGAAGTCGACCCAGTCCGGTACCCCGAAGTGCAGCAGCACCCGCGCGCCGCGCGGCAGGCCGCGATCGAGCAGCCCCGCGGCGACGGCGGCCGAGCGCCGCTGCCATTCCGCGAGGGTCAGCGAGGCCACCCCCGGCACCTCGATGGCGACGTGCTCCGGCTCGAGTGCCGCCCGTGCGGCGAGCAGGCCCGGCACAGTGGCAATGCCCGTCGACGCCCGCGGAGACGGCTCCAGGCGGCGCTTGTCGGCCCCCGTTCCGCTCGTCTGCGGCATGTTTCCCCCTCGCGCCGCGTCCCCCTGCGGACCAGGTCAGGCGGGTGCCGTCGTCCGGGTCCGGATGACGACAACGAACCATGTCACAGCGTCGATGCCTTCGCAATAGTCCTGGTAGGCGATAGCCAAATGCCGGTTGGGTTTGCTCCGCTTAGGGTGTGGTTGCGGTCTGCGTCGAGGATTATGCGCACCTGGCTCGGGACCGGCTGCCCGCCGACGTCTGGGACTTTCTCGAAGGCGGAAGCGGCGCCGAGCGCACGGTCGCGGCCAACCGGGCGGCCTTCGACCGGTTGCGGCTGCGCCCCAGATTCCTGACCGGCGGCTCAGTCCCGCGGACGTCGACCGCCCTGTTGGGTGCGCCGCTCGCGGCACCCTTGGGGGTCGCACCCACCGCCTACCACCGGTTGTTCCATCCCGACGGGGAACTCGCGACCGCGCGCGGCGCGGGTGCGGCCGGCGCCCTCTACGTGGTGAGCATCTTCGCCACCCAACCGCTCGAACAGATCGCGCGGGCCGCCAGCGGGCCGCTGTGGCTGCAGGTCTACTGGCTGCACCGGCGCGACGCGCTGTCCCGGCTGGTGAAGCGGGCCGAGGCGGCGGGCTTCGCCGGACTGGTGCTCACCGTGGACACTCCACGGGTGGGCCGCCGGCTGCGGGACATGCGCAACGGCTTCGCGGTCGACCCGGACGTGCGCGCGGTCAACCTCGACGACGAGGTGACCGCCCGCACCCACGAGCACCAGCCCGGCGTCTCCGCGATCGCCTCCCACTCCGCGCAGGCGTTCGACCCGACACTGTCCTGGTCGGACCTTGACTGGCTGCGCGGCCAGACCAGCCTGCCGATCGTGCTCAAGGGCATCCTCACCGGCGAGGACGCCGCCCGGGCTGTTGAGTCCACTGTGGACGCTGTGATCGTCTCCAACCACGGCGGCCGGCAGCTGGACAACGTGGTGGCCAGCCTCGACGCGCTGGCCGAGGTGGTGGACGCGGTCGGCGGCGCCTGCCCGGTGCTGTTCGACGGCGGCGTCCGCTGCGGCACCGACGTGTTCACCGCGCTCGCCCTGGGCGCCTCGGCCGTGCTACTCGGCCGTCCGGTGCTCTGGGCACTGACCGCCGGCGGCGCGGACGCCGTTGCCCACCTGCTGGACATGCTGCACGATGAGCTGGTCGAGACGATGATGCTGGCAGGGCGGCCGGCGCTGGTCGATCTCGACAGATCGGCACTCGTTCCGGCGCCGCGGGCGTTGACCTGATCACCCGGTGCCAGGCTAAGCTGGCGCAAGTTAATTGTTCTGAATGTTTACAGATATCAGGACCGTTGTCCGGGGGTTTGCTGTGGATGCCGCCCAAGCGGTGTTGGGTCTGCACTCCGAGGCGGGTCGGGCCGACCCGTACCGGTACTACGCGGCGCTGCACGAGCACGGCCGGGCGGTCCGGTTCGCCGAGCCGGTCGCCGGATACGACGCGGTGGTCCACGGGTACGAGGCCGTCGACCAGGTCCTGCGCGACGGTTCGTTCCACCTCATGGACGCCGGCTACGAGGACTCGCAGAGCACACACTGGCGCGACCACCAGGCGCTGCGCACCCTCAAGGACTCGATCTTCTATCTCAACGGCCCCGATCACCTGCGCATCCGGCTGCTGTTCAACCAGGCGTTCACCGCCCGGCGGGTCAACCAGCTCCGGCCGGCGATCATCCGGCTCACCCAGGCCGCGCTCGACCGGGTCGCCGATGCCGGCCGGGACGGCGCACCCGTGGACTTCATGGCCGAATTCGCCTTCCCGTTGCCGAGCAACATCATGGGCGAACTGATCGGGGTACCGGAGGAGGACCGCAACTGGTACCGGCCTCGGGCGCGCGCCATCGGCGAGATCCTCGACCTGGACACCATCACCTGGCGCACCATGCGCAACGCCGACCGGGCCGCCACCGAACTGACCGAATACTTCGCCGGCCTGGTCGACAAGCGGCGCGACGAGCCGACCGACGACCTGATCAGCGGCATGCTGCAGACGCAGGCGCAATGGCTGGACGACCCGACGCTGTTCGCCAACCTCATCACCGTGTTCAACGCGGGCTTCGTCACCACCACCCAGCTGTTCGGGCACACCGTCGCGCTGCTGCTGCGCCGGCCGCAGCTGCTGGCCGCCCTGCGCGCCGACCCCGCCCTCGTCCCGCCGTATGTCGAGGAGATCCTGCGCTTCGAGCCGCCCGTGCACTTCGTGATCCGGGTGGCCACTGTGGACAGTGAGGTGCAGGGCGTCGAGATACCGGCGGGCAGTCGGGTACTGGTCCTGATCGGGGCGGCCAACCGCGACCCGGTGCGCTTCCCGCGGCCCGACGAGTTCGACCCGGACCGGCAGACCAGCCCGCAGATCGGCTTCGGCGCGGGGGCGCACTACTGCCTGGGCGCGGCGCTGACCCGGGTCGAGGGGGCCCTGGCCATCCCCATGCTGTTCGACCGGTTCCCGGACCTCGCCCTGGCCGGCGAGCCCGGCAGCCCCAAGCAGCTGACCCTGCGTGGCTACGACACCCTGCCGGTGACCGTCTCGCCGCGCGGCACGGGGCCGGACCACCCCGGCCGATGAACGCGCCGCCCATCCCCCGCCGTCCGGCGCACCTCACCGAGCTGCCGCTGTCCGCGCTGCAACAGCGCCTGTGGTTCCTGTGCACCAGCTACCAGGGCACCTCCTCCCCCGTCGTCTACCTGGCGCACCGGCTGCGCGGACCGGTCGACATCGAGGCGCTGACCGGTGCCCTGCGTGACGCGGCCGACCGGCAGGAGAGCATGCGCACCCGCATCGTCGAGTCCGGCGGCGGCCCGATGGTGGTCGTCGACCCGCCCGGCGGCCTGGCGGTCGAGCGGGTCGACCTGACCGACCTGCCCGCACAGCGGCGCGAGGAGCGGGTGCTGTCGCTGATCAACGAGTGGGCCCGGATGCTGTTCGAGCTGCGCGGTGGATCGTTGGTGCGGGCGCGGATCGTGCGGATGGGCGAGGACGACCACGTCCTGTCCGTGGTGCTGCACCACATCATCGCCGACGGGCAGTCAACGTCCGTGCTGGCAAAGGAGATCGCCGCGCACTACCGGGCGCGGGTCAGCGGTACCGCGCCGGACCTGCCGGACCTCGTCATCGGGTACCCGGACTTCGGGCTGTGGCAGGCGCAGGGCAACGGGCTGGGTGGGCCGGACGGGCTGGACTACTGGCGGGAGCGGCTGGCCGGGCTGCCGGTACCGGACCTGGAGACCGACCATCCCCGCCCGGCACAGAAGGGCACCCGGGGCGTGGATCTGGAGCACCCGCTGGGCGTGCCGCTGACCGGGGAGCTGGAGAAGCTGGCCCGGGCGCACCGGTCCACGCTGTTCCACGTCATGCTCGCCGCCTTCTGGGCGCTGCTGTCCCGGCACGGCGCGGGTGAGGACGTCTGCGTCGGATCACCGGTCGGTGGCCGGACCCGCACCGAGTTCGAGCCGCTGGTCGGCAACTTCGGCAACACCCTGCCGCTGCGCGGCGACCTGTCCGGCGACCCGACCTTCGCCGAGCTGGTGGCCCGCGCCCGCGCGGCGACCTTCGGGGCGCTGGCCCACCAGGAGGTACCCTTCGCCCACGTCGTCGCGGCCCTCGGCCTGCCCCGCGACCCCAGCCGCATGCAGGCCTTCGGCGCCATCATCGTGCTGCACTACGCCGGCGGCGACGACCCGCTCCCGGGCCTGCCCGCCGAACCGATCCTGGCCGGCAGCCCGCAGATCACCCACGACGTCGTGCTGGACTGCTGGCGCGGCGTCCAGGACCTGATCCTGGTGCTGCGCTACGACGCCGCGCTGTTCGACGCGTCGACCATCCGCGCCTGGGCGGCGGAGCTGGAGGACCTGCTGCGCGCCGCCGTCGCCGATCCGCAGACCCGGCTGTCCGCACTGGGCCGGCCCGCCGCCACCCGGGTGGGATCATGAGCCGGCACGTCGCGTTCTTCAACATCCCGGCGCTCGGCCACGTGTACCCGACGCTGGCCGTGGTCGCGGAGCTGAAGCGGCGCGGCAACCGGGTCAGCTACGCCTCGATCGACGCCCGCGCGCCGATGATCGAGCGGGCCGGCGCGACCCTGGTGCGCTACCAGTCGTCCCGACCGACCGACACCCAGAACTGGGACCCCGCGCCGGACCGCACCGAATACCTCGCGCACAGCCTGCTCAGCTTCCTGGAGGAGGCCGAGCTGACCCTCCCCCAGGTCGAGGCTCAACTGGCCG
>Ga0081540_1002750_pt1 | contig 14293 bp, 13 predicted proteins | sample TabmetS2T1R1_FD_71024 | JGI IMG/M metagenome (GOLD analysis project Ga0081540, IMG submission 71024) | Tabebuia heterophylla rhizosphere microbial communities from the University of Puerto Rico - S2T1R1 | ecosystem: Host-associated > Plants > Roots > Rhizosphere ... | reverse complement strand
GATGATGCCGATAGCGGGATGATGCTCCGCCTGCCAGGCCAGATGCTCGCCGCCGCCAAAGCCGATCTCCAGCCAGACCTCGCTGGCATCACCGCCAAACAGCGTAGTGAGCGGCCGGGGCGCGGGCTGTGAAAGGTCGAGCTTGATGGCAGGAAGGGATGCCTGGAGCAGCCCTTCCTGATAGGACGTCAGCGCGCGTCCGACATGCCGCCCATAGACATGCCGGCGTCTCGGTTGCTCCTGGCTCGCTTCCGCCTCCGTCTGCACGGCGGGCCTTAGCTGAGGGCCGCCTTGATCGGCTCCACCAGGTCGAGCTTCTCCCAGGAGAAGCCGCCGTCATTGTCCGGCTTGCGGCCGAAATGGCCGTAAGCGGCGGTGCGGCGGTAGATCGGGCGGTTGAGCTGGAGGCGCTCGCGGATGCCGCGCGGGGAGAGGTCCATCACCTCGCTCAGCGCCCGCTCCAGCTTGTCCTCGGCGACGCGGCCGGTGTTGTAGAGGTCGCAATAGATCGAGAGCGGCTTGGAGACGCCGATGGCGTAGGAGAGCTGCAAGCAGCATCTCTCGGCCAAGCCCGCCGCCACGACATTCTTGGCGAGATAGCGCGCCGCGTAGGCCGCCGAACGGTCGACCTTGGTCGGGTCCTTGCCGGAGAAGGCGCCGCCGCCATGGGGCGCTGCGCCGCCATAGGTGTCGACGATGATCTTGCGGCCGGTGAGGCCGGCATCGCCGTCGGGACCGCCGACCACGAAGCGGCCGGTCGGGTTGACGTAGAATTCGTCTTCGGGCGGCAGCCAGCCCTGGGGCAGCACGCGCTCGACATAGGAGCGCACGATCTCGCGGATGCGCTCCTGGGAGACGTCCTCGATATGCTGGGTGGAGAGCACCACCGAGGTTGCCTTCACGGGCCGGCCGTTCTGATAGAGCAGCGTCACCTGGCTCTTGGCGTCGGGGCCGAACTCCTTCAGCACGCCGGCGTGACGGTCCTTGGAGATCTCATGCAGGATGCGGTGCGCATAATAGATCGGCGCGGGCATGTAATCTTCGGTTTCCGAGCAGGCATAGCCGAACATGATGCCCTGATCACCGGCGCCCTCGTCCTTATTGCCGGCCGCATCCACGCCGACGGCAATATCGGCCGACTGCTCGTGCACCAGGCATTCGATCTCGCAATTGCGCCAATCGAAACCGGACTGTTCGTAGCCGATGTCCTTCACCGCCTTGCGAGCGGTCTCGATGAGCTGCTCATGCGTCACGCCGCCGCCACGCACCTCACCAGCCAGGATCACGCGATTGGTCGTTGCCATGGTCTCGCAGGCAACGCGCGCGAAAGGGTCTGCAGCCAGGTAGAGATCCACCACCGCGTCAGAGATCTGATCGCACACCTTATCGGGGTGCCCTTCAGAGACAGACTCACTCGTGAACAGATATTGCGCGCGCGACAATGGAGGATCCTTTCTGACAGCCTGAATTCTTCACGCTAATATGGGCACCGCGCCTGCCTTGCAAGCGCGGTGAGCACCAATTAACGGAAATTCAGCTCTATTCGCTGCGCGCGCTTGAAAGCTCGGCGCCTGCCGAGGCTTCCTCGCTGAGAGCACGGACAAGCTCGACCACGCGCTTCCTGACCTTGGGATCAGTGATCTTCACGAAAGCGCGGTTGAGTTCAAGCCCGTCACGGCTGTTGAGGAAGTCGAGGAGGAAGGCCTCCGTCTTCGACTCGGCAAAGCCGGCCGGCGCCATGACATGGCGGCTGACGTGGCTCGGCGCATCCTCGAAGAAGAAACCAACCGGCACATCCATAATCTGCGACAGCTGATGCAGACGGCTAGCGCCAATGCGGTTAGTGCCTTTTTCGTACTTCTGAATTTGCTGGAAGGTCAGCCCCATTTTTTCGCCAAGCTTCTCCTGGCTCATGCCTATCACCATCCGGCGCAGGCGTACGCGGCTGCCGACATGAATATCCATCGGGTTCGGTTTGCGGCCAGGCGACTCCAGCCTGTCCTCACTCCCCACCGTACCGTCTTCGCTTGCCATAGCTCCCACACTCTAGCCCTGTCTTTACAACGACAGCATGCAGCCCCTCTCACCGGAGCGCAATGCCAGGTTGTAGTCCCCCAAACTTCCACTCGTCAAGCACCGTGAGATACAACCATAAATTGTAGTTAATCTCAAGTGCAACTACTGCTAGTAATATCGCCCTGGTAAAGAACGAAATTACTCGCGATGCTTGATATTTTGCAGCTCACTCAACTGCGATGGCGACTCTATACAGGAGAAGAATCGTCAGCGCCACTACGATTAGTAATAATCCCCCGTATGTGCTGTACGGAGTTGGCGGAAGTGCAACAGGTAGGGCTTCGTCGAGAATGCCAGCCTCATTCAAAGGGATGGAAGCCTTGACTTTGCCATAGCTGTCGATCACGGCAGAAATACCGGTATTGGCAGCCCTGACCAGCGGCAGACCCTCCTCGACGGCACGTACGCGCACCTGATGCAGATGCTGATAAGGACCGGTCGAGGTTCCGAACCAGGCATCGTTGGTCAGATTGAGCAGCCAGCCCGGGCGGCCGTCCTCGCCATAGGCCCGGCCAGGAAAGATCGCCTCATAGCAGATCAGTGGCGAGAACGGCGGGGCCTCTCCCGCGCGCATCTGATGACGCGCGCTGCCCATTGCGAAGCCCGTGTTCAAATGGGTGAGCTGCTTGATGCCGATAGCCGTAAGCACCCCTTCGAGGGGCACATATTCGCCGAATGGCACCAAGTGCATCTTGTCGTAGATCGCCTCGATCTTTGCGCGCGAACTAAGCACAAAAAGGCTGTTGAAAACTCTATCGATAAGGAATTTGCCATCGGCGCGGGGTGTGGCTTCCACGCGTTCAGCGCCGAGGATCATTGACCTGCCGTCGGGCAGCAGATCGGTGAGGGCGTCGCGTACCTCCGGTGCGTAAATCGCATCATTCAGCATGAACAGATAGGGGACGGCGGTTTCCGGCCAGATCAAATGGGTCATGGCGGGCGCATCGCCATTGGCAAGAGGCCGCTTGCTGAGATCGATGAGGCGCTGAAGGTTGGGCTCGCGCTTCTCAGGCTTCCATTTGTCGGCCTGCGGAATATTGCCCTGGACGATACGCATCTGGATCTGGCCGTGGACGGCGTCGATCGGATCGGCAAGGCGAAGCACGCCCCAAACCCATCCCGCGCCAAGCAGCACCAGGCAGAACGCGGGGAGAGGCCACCGGGCCCTCCTCGCGGCGAGCGGTCCGCCAAGCGCAGCCGGGCTGGAAAGGATCAAGATGGCGAGGAGCGTCAGACCGTAAATGCCGAACAGCGAGGCTGTCTGCATCAGTGCCTCTGAGCCCGCGAGCGCATAGCCCCAGAGGTTCCAGGGAAAGCCGGTGAGGATGTGGCCCCGCAGCAATTCCGCCACGAACAGTGCGAAGGTGAAGACGATAATGCGGCCCGCGCCACGCCGCCAAGCGAGCATCGCCAGCGCAGCGGCGGCTGCGTAGAACAGCGCAAGGCAGGCGGGAAGTCCGCTGATCGCAAGCGGGATAAGCCATGCGAATTTGTCTGCCTCGACAAGAAAGGCGAAGCCGATCCAATAGAGGCCGGCTAGAAAAGCGCCGAAGCCGAAGCACCAGCCCACCAGCGCCGCCCGGCGCAGCTTTTGTCTTCGGGTCAGCCCCTCTCCCTCTGCGATGCCGTCCAGCAGCCAGATGAGACAGGGAAAGGTGAGGAACAGCAGCGGCCAGAGGTGGAACGGCGCAAACCCCAGCACTGAGACAGCGCCCAGGCCGAAGCTGAGCACCGCCCTGCGCCAGCCGCGCAAAGCGGCAATAGTGCCGGCAAGCGCGCCAGCCTTAGCCAGCGGCAGGATCGGTCGGCTTTCGGCGATGCTCAAAGAGCAGCCCCCCTTTCTTGAGCGGCTGCATGGCCCATCCTCAAGCCAAAGGCAAGCGGCAATGCTGTGGCGAAGACTGGGCGGAAGCAGAAGGCCGGCGACGTTCGCCGGCTTCGGGCGGTTGAAGCACCGCCGGCGAGAAGGCTATTTCACGGCGAGCAGCATCGGTGCGTGCCCATCGGCCTTCTGCGCCGAGGCAGGCTTTGCGCGAACAATGCGCACGCGCTTGATGCGACGGCCGTCGGCATCGAGGATCTCAAACTGGAACCCCGCATGATGACCGATAATTTCGCCAGCTGTCGGCACGCGGCCGAGCATGGCAAAAATCAACCCACCAATGGTGTCGATGTCGTCATCCGGGCCGGCCAGAGCATGACCGATGCGGGCCTCGACCTCGTCGATATCGGCGCGGGCATCGGCGACAAACCCGCCCGCATCCTCGGTGATCATCGGCGCGTGGCCAGCGTCGTGCTCGTCCTCGATATTGCCGACGACCTCCTCCAGCAGGTCCTCGATCGAGACCAGACCGTCCGTGCCGCCATATTCATCGATGATCAGGGCCAGGTGGATATGCCGGTTCTGCATGCGCACCAGCAGGTCGAGCGCCGACATGGACGCTGGTGCGAAAATCACATCGCGAATGATGCCGCTTTCGGCAATCGTGGTGCCGAGATCGACCTTGCCCAAACTCACAGGTCCGCTAGCAGCCTCCTTGCCGCCCATCAACCAGCCGAGCAGGTCCTTCACATGAACCATGCCGACCGGCTCGTCCAACGTGTCCCGATAAACCGGAATGCGCGAATGCCCAGCCTTGGCGATCATCGCCATGACATCGGCCATGGTGGCGCCTTGCTCGATGGCGACGATGTCGACCCGCGGCACCATGACGTCCTGGAGCCGCAGATCCTTGAATTGCAGGACGCGGCCGAGCATGGCGCGCTCTCGAGGTGTGAAGGCTGCGCCGTCATCCTCGCGCAGAGCCTCCTCGATGACGGCACGTGCATCTGCTGCGCCGGAAAAGCCGAGATTTGCAGCGAGGCGGTTGAACCAATTGGAACCGCTTTCGCTTCGTTCACCGTTTGTCAGGCTGGTTTGGTGGTTGCTCATGTGTATAGTCGGAAACTCAGCCGACGAACGGCTGCTGCTCTTCGACATCACTCCTGTAAGGGTCGGGAATATTCAGGCTGGCAAGAACACGTCGCTCCAACGCTTCCATGATCTCGGCATCGGCGTGATGAAGGTGATCGTAGCCGGCCAGATGAAGCAGCCCATGCACCGTAAGATGGGCAAGATGATGGAGAAAAGGCTTGTCTTCCCCAAGAGATTCGCGCTGAACGGTCTCGTAGGCGATCACAATGTCGCCAGATGGCACGCCCTCTCCGTCGGCAAGACCGGGCGCCGAAGGAAAAGACAGCACATTGGTCGGCTTGTCCTGACCGCGGAAGCGGGCGTTCAGCTCCTGTACGGCGACGTCAGACGATAATGCGATCGCTATCTCTGCGTCGGCCAAGGCGGGCACGAACGCCGCCGCCGCGTTGACGGCCTGATGCACGGCGAGCACCGCGCCAGGCACCTCATGCCATGCGTCGTAGAGAATGACGACGCCGGCGGCACTAGGTTCAGGCTCGTCGTCGGACGCGCCATCGATCCCTGCGGGAGCCGGCGGCACGTCCATCATGCCACACTCGATCATTTTATCGTTTCGCAACTATTCCACTTGGCGGGGCTTTTTCATAAGCCTCGACGATGCGGGCTACCAATTCATGACGTACCACATCGGCGGCTGTAAATGGAATATGCGCAATTCCCTTTACATTCCCTAATATAGTGATGGCTTCCCGTAATCCAGAGGTCTGGCCAGCGGGAAGATCAACCTGCGACGGATCACCGGTTACGATCATCTTGCTACCCTCGCCAAGACGGGTGAGAAACATTTTCATCTGCATCGACGTGCAATTCTGTGCCTCGTCAAGAATGGCGATTGCATGGCTGAGGGTCCGGCCGCGCATGAACGCAAGCGGCGCTATTTCGATAACGCCGCTGTCGAGACCGCGCTCCACCTTTTCGGGCGGGAGCACGTCGTAAAGCGCGTCGTAGAGCGGACGCAGATACGGGTCGACCTTCTCGCGCATGTCTCCTGGCAGAAAACCGAGCCTTTCCCCTGCTTCAACCGCAGGTCGTGAAAGTATTATACGCTCAACTTCTCCGCGTTCAAGGCATCCGGCAGCATAGGCGACGGCGATATAGGTCTTGCCGGTGCCTGCAGGGCCGGTTCCAAAAGTCAGGGTCTCGGATTGCAGCGCCTGCATATAGGCGGTCTGCATAGGTGTGCGGGCCGAGATCAGCCGCTTGCGGGTGCGCAGCTGCCCGACCTCCCCGGTATCGCCATCGGCCTTTTGCAGCTTCACGCCGGCGCGGGCATGGCGGATCGCGCCATCAATGTCACCCACGCCAATACTCTGGCCGGATTTCAGCCGGGCGTAGAGTTCTTCCAGGACGCTGCGGGCGAGAGCGCAATTGCTCTCAGGACCTTCGAGCAGCACGACATTGCCGTGCACCACGGCCTGCACACCCAGACGTTCCTCAAGGAGAGACAGATGCGCGTCAAACTCCCCCAGCAGGTCGGCAAGCAGCCTGTTGTCGTCGAACTGAAGCTCCGCGCGGGAATCGGATTGGCGGGATTTTCCCCCGGTTCGCATTGAGTGGGATGCGCTTCCACGCAATTGAGGCAAACACGCTCTCCTGATCAGCTCAGCAATTCGGCCGTTTGCGGCGCCACGGCATCGGTCCCGCTTCCGTCCGCAATGAAGCGTTTCATACCAGAATTGGTTCCTGTGATTATGACACCACTCAAGCTGTTTGGGCCAGCATGAGTAATGTGCACGGGAAAGATTTCACCAATTCGTATCCCCTCAGCCTCTACATGCACCGCCTGAAGATAGGGTGAACGCCCCGCGATCTGGCCAGGTTTGCGGCCCGGACGCTCGAAAAGCACCGGCAGCACCCGACCGACCTGGGCCGCGTTGAAAGCCGCCTGCTGCTCGTTCAGCCGGGCCTGGAGGATGGCCAGGCGCTCTGCTTTCTCCGCCTCGGGCACCTGACCCGGCATCGTCGCAGCCGGCGTTCCCGGGCGAGGGCTGTATTTGAACGAATAGGCCGAGGCGAAGCCGACCTCCTCAACAATCGCCATCGTCGCCGCGAAATCTTCGCCCGACTCGCCAGGAAAGCCGACGATGATGTCGGTCGAGAGTGCCAGATCGGGACGGGCGCCACGGATACGCTCGACAAGCCGCAAATAGTGCGCGCCGGTATGCTTGCGATTCATCGCAGCCAGGATGCGATCCGAACCGGCCTGAAACGGCAGATGCAGATAAGGCATGAGCGCGGGGATGTCGCGATGCGCCGCGATCAGGTCGTCGTTCATGTCCGCGGGATGGCTGGTTGTGTAACGCAGCCGCTCGATGCCTGGAATTTCGGCAAGAGCCGCCAGCAGCCGCGCGAGCCCCCAAACCTCGCCACTGGGGCCTTCCCCGGTGTAAGCGTTGACGTTTTGCCCGAGCACAGTCAACTCGCGGACACCATAACCGGCCAGCTTCTCGGCCTCGGCCATGACAGCCGCAACTGGCCGCGAGAACTCGGCGCCTCGCGTATAAGGCACCACGCAGAAGGTGCAGAACTTGTCGCAGCCCTCCTGGATGGTCAGAAATGCCGCCGGCCCCTGCCGCTTCTGTCTTGCTGGGAGCGCTGCAAATTTGTCCTCGGCAGGAAAGTCAGTCTCGACGGCCTTCCCGCCACCATCGCGTACCCGGCGGACCAGCTCCGGCAGGCGATGATAGCTTTGCGGCCCGACAACCAGATCGACGAGGGGGGCTCTCGCGATGATCTCCGCGCCCTCAGCCTGAGCCACACACCCGGCGACGGCGATCGTCGTGCTGAGCCCCTCGGTGCGCCGACGGTCGCGGATCAAACGCAAACGGCCCAGTTCGGAGTAAATCTTCTCGGCGGCCTTCTCGCGGATATGGCAGGTATTCAGCACGATCAGGTCGGCCGCCTCGATATCCGCGGTCTCGGCGTAGCCATCGGGAGCCATAGCCTCGGCCATGCGAACGCTGTCATAGGCGTTCATCTGACAGCCATAGCTCTTGATATGCACTTTCTTCTGCAATGCCTTCTCCTGCCGGGAGAGGTGGACTGCGGCTCAGGCCGTGGCCTGAGCCTCGCGCGGGCGGGCGGTGATCAGCCGGGAGAAATCGCTGCGAACGCGCTGGTGCGCATGTTCGGCAAGCTTCTTGCGGTCGCCGACGATGGCCATCGAGACGGGAGGGCCGAAACGGATATGCACGTCGAGCGGGCCGCCCTTCAGCACGCCCCAGGCATGGCTTAGCATATCCATATCGCCATACCAAGCGATGCCCGGGCGCTGCTGGCGATTGAGCGGCAGACCATAGAGGTGGGTATAGACGATTGCGACAGTCTGCAGCACATGACCGTTTCCGTCGGCGCCGTTCGGCTCGACCGCGGCAAACAGTGAGCTCTTGAAGGGCAGCACCTGATTGCCATCGCTCGAGGTGCCCTCCGCAAACAGCACCACCCGCTCGCCAGCATCGAGCCGCTGGATAACGGTGTTCGCCGTCTCTTTCACAGAGGCGCGCCGGTTGCGGTCGACGAAAACAGAGCGCTGGAGCTTCGCCAGCCAGCTGACGAACGGCCAGGTCGCAACCTCCTGCTTGGCGATGAAGCTCAAGGGCGTGATGCTGCTCAGTACGGGAATGTCGAGCCAGGAGATATGGTTGGACACGAGCAGCACGGCCTGTTTCGCAGGCGGCTCACCGCTCAGATGCACCCGCACGCCGAGCAGGCGGCAGACCTGTCGGTGATACCAGGAAGGCAGATATTTGCGCAGGGGCGCGCCGCTCGCGATGAACAGCGCCTGCACCAGCATCAATGGTAGCGTGAACGCCATGAAGACGAAAAGAATGACGCTCCCGCGGACGACCCCCATAGGCTTGCTCCCGCTCGATATAAGGCGATTGTGCGGCGCACAGTAACGCCGAACGCTTGCTACCACCAGCGGGGAAGATGTGCGTTTGCACTGCAAAAACAAAGGGCGGAGCAGACAGAATAAGCCTCCCTTTCCATCGCTCGAACGGACGTGACTTGTTGGCAACAAATTGAGTAAAAATGCGCTAAAATGTGACCTGCCGGGTTGTATACATACGAATACAACCAACTATCGTTGTCACTCCCCCGATCCGATAGCTCAGTTAATTTCATTGCAAAACAGTGCCTAAGCCATCTGAGACCTGATCAATCTTCGATCAGGGGTCCATCGACCGCGGCGGCCTCCCGCAACCATAAGATGCAACACCCCTTCCGCGCTGACGCTTGCGTAAAGAACCCGCCTGCGTATGACTGAGGGATGACGACGCCACCGCGTCACGCTGCCGCGGTCTGGGGGATAGACACGGCAGCCGGAAAAACGAGGGAGAGTGACAACGCCATGCGTGTTTTGGGGGGACTCACATACGGGGTGAGTCTGGCTGCGCTTGTTGGCGCGATAGCCAGCTTTGGCACGGAGGCATATGCCGGCGCATTCGCCGTTCGCGAGCAATCGGCCTATTTTCAGGGCATGTCCTTTGCCGGATCCGCTGCCGGCGGCGACATAAGTTCGATGTTCTGGAATTCCGCCGCTGCAGCCGCAGCGCCTGGATTCAATAGCCAGAGCACCATAGCGTTGGTCGTCCCGCACACGGAGGTTACCTCGACAGGCACTTCGCTCTTGGACGGCCCGCCACCGCTTGGCTTGGGACTCAATACCGAGAGCGGCGACATTGGCGATCCGACCGCCGTCCCTGCGAGCTATGCGAACTATCAGTTGAATGACAAGTTGTTTCTCGGCCTGGCCATCAACGGCCAATATGGCTTCACGACCAAGCCCGAGAATTTGGATTTTGCAGGCACGCCGATTGCGACCACCTCGCGTATCTTCTCGATCACTTTCAATCCCAATATCGCCTATAAGCTGACGCCGGAACTTACAGTCGGCGTGGGGGCGCAGATCCTTTATGCCGATCTGCGGCTGCGCAGCAGCAACTCCGAAGCGTTGACAGGGGTGACAGGGGTCGATGGGCGCACGACAGAGGCGGACGACTGGGGCTTTGGCGCGACGGCCGGCGTGCTGTGGCAGCCGTTTGCGGGCACCACTCTTGGCGTAGGCTACCGGTCTTCCATCGACCTGGAAGGCAAGGGCACCTGCAGGGGCTTCGGGCTGTCCAATCTCGCTGCGGGCGCCGCCGGTCCGGACTGCCTGAACGGCCCAAGTGTTACCGCCGACCTCACCCTGCCTGACATGGTCACGGCCAGTTTCCGCCAGCGGCTGAACGAGAAGCTCACGGTGCTCGGCACCGTTGAATGGACCAATTGGAGCGTTGTCGGCGCCCAGGCTGAGTTCAAGAACTCTGCGGGCCAGGTGGTAGACGTCTTTCCGTTGGACTATGACGACGGTTGGTTCGTTTCTCTTGGCGGTGAATATGAGTGGAGCCCGAGCACGACGTTTCGTGCTGGTCTGGGATACGAGTGGTCACCTATCTCCGACGACGTCCGCAACGTTTCCCTCCCGGACAACGATCGCGTCTGGCTAAGCGTCGGGCTCAGCACCAAGCTTACCGAGCGGGCTTCGATCGACCTCGGGTACACCCACCTGTTCGTCAAGGATGCGTCGATTAACACCCAGAGCAGTTTCGGCACGCTCCTCCAGGCCGAAGCAACGGGCGACATCGACATCGTCGCGGCCAGTTTCAAATACAAATGGGGGGCCCCCGAGCCGGAGCTGGAGCCGCTGAAGTAAGCGCTCCGCCCGCCTCGGCGGCTGCGAGGAAAAGCCGGCGCCGAGCCGGCTTTTTTTATTGTGCTTCTCACCGCCCGGAGAAAGAACCTGTGGGCCTTGCTCGCGGTACTTAGCGCCAATCGCCCAGCACAGCATTCACCAGAGCGAGCGCAGCGACCGCCGCGGTGTCCGCGCGCATCACGCGGGGACCCAATGAGATCGGGTGGACGAAAGGCATCCGGCGCAACGTCTCGCGCTCGGCAGGGTCGAAGCCGCCTTCGGGACCGATCAGCAAGGCAGCGGGGCCGGGCGGGATCGCAGCCAAGGTCTCCAAAGGCGCGGTGATTTTCGCCGCCTCATCGGCAAAGATCAGCGCGCGATTCGTCGGCCAGTCCTTTAGCACTGCCGCCAGCTTGGCCGCCTCGCGAACTTCTGGCACGCGCAATACGCCGCATTGCTCGGCGGCCTCGATCGCATTGGCGCGCATCCGCTCGCTGTTCACCCGCTCGGCGATGGTGCGCCGCGTGATGACCGGCTGCAGCACGGCCGCGCCCATCTCCGTTGCCTTCTGCACCATATAATCGAGCCGCGCCTTCTTCAGGGGCGCGAACAGGTAGTGGACGTCCGGGCCATCGGTCTGCGGGCGCTGCTGCGCTCTCGCCTCCAACGCGAAGCGGCCTTTGCGCGCATCGATCACACTCGCGCGCCATTCGCCGTCGCGACCGTTGAACACCAGCAGTTCATCGCCAGTCTTCATCCGCATTACATTGCCGAGGTAATTGGCCTGACTAGCGGAGCAATCGATCACCGCTCCTCCGGCAAGGGACGCCTCAACGAAAAGTCGGATCGAGGGCACGCCGTCATCAGAATGTTGGCTGTCGTCTGGCATGATCTCCCCTGAGATGGTGCTGCAATCTGCGCAGGTTTCACCGCGGCCCTTCTCGGGATAGACTGCGCGCGAAACATCTTTGCAAGCGCCAATTCTTCAGAGGCCAAAGAGGCCGTCGATGCCGTCCCGTCAAGCTGGCGTTCCTATCATCGATGCCCCGCGGGGCAACTGGGTGGAGCGCTATGCGCCAGCCAGCATCCGACCCTATCTGCAGCTCATGCGGGCGGACCGGCCGATCGGGACCTGGCTCCTGCTCTGGCCGTGCTGGTGGTCGGCGGCGCTATCGTGGATCGCGGCCGGGCGTACGCAACCCGATATCGGGCTCCTGGTCCTGTTCGCGATCGGCGCCATCGTAATGCGCGGCGCCGGCTGCACCTATAACGACATCGTCGACCGCGATTTCGATGCCCAGGTGGCGCGCACGCGGGCACGGCCAATCCCCAGCGGGCAAGTCTCGCCCTTTGCCGCGGCAGTGTTTATGGTCGGCTTGTCTCTGATCGGCCTTTGCGTTCTCCTGCAGTTCAATCTGTTCGCGATCGGCCTCGGTATCCTTTCCCTCGCCATCGTCGCCTTCTACCCCTTCATGAAGCGCATCACCTATTGGCCGCAGAGCGTGCTGGGCCTGGCTTTCTCCTGGGGCGCGCTGATGGGCTGGGCGGAAACCTTCGGCCGGCTCGACTGGCCAGCGCTCGTGCTGTATGCCGCCGCGATTGCCTGGACGATCGGCTATGACACCATCTACGCCCATCAGGATAAAGAGGACGATGCCATCGTCGGGCTGAAATCGACGGCGCTGCGATTCGGGCCGAAGACCAAACCCTGGCTCACATTGTTCTTCGGGCTTACCGTCCTGCTGCTGGGCCTCGCGGGATACGGCGCGGGCGCCGGCTGGCCGTTTTTTGTTGGCCTCTTTTTTGCAAGCTTTCACCTCGTCTGGCAGGTCGCCACGCTCGACGTTGACGACCCCGGCAATTGCCTTATGCGTTTTCGCGCCAACCGCGATTTCGGCGCTCTTGTGTTTGCTGCGCTTCTGGCCGATATGGTGTTCTGACCACAGGGCAAATCAACGGGAAGATCCTCGCGATGCGAATGACCGCCGCGCCGGCCGACGGCGATCAGGCCCGACTGCTTCAAGATTTCGAGCTTTTGCAATCCACCGTCCGCGAGGCGGGCGCCCTGGCTCTCGGCTATTTCGGCCGCGAAGTTGCAGTCAAACACAAGCCTGACGGCACCCGCGTCAGCGAGGCCGATCTGGCGGCCGATGAGCTTTTACGGACGCGGCTGACACAGGACCGCCCCTCTTATGGCTGGCTTTCCGAGGAGACCGCCGACGATCCTCGCCGGCTTGACTGCCGCTTTGTGTGGATTGTCGATCCGATCGATGGCACCCATGCCTTCCTTGATGGCAAGCCGGAATGGACCATTGCCGCCGCACTGGTGGATAATGGCGCGCCGGTGCTGTCGGCCGTATTCAACCCGGCGACAGCAGAGATGTTCACCGCCATGCGCGGGCACGGCGCTCACCTCAACGGTAAAACCATCGCAGTTGCGGACCGGCGCGAGATCGAGGGCGCAACAGTCATAGCCTCGAGCGGGCTGTTTAAGAAAAAGATCTGGCCCGAGCCGTGGCCGCCGATGCAGATCCGTTGGGTGCACTCGGCAGCTTACCGCCTGGCATTGATTGCCGAGGGGCGAGTTAACGCCACGGTATCCGCAACGGGAAAAAGCGAGTGGGATCTTGCCGCACCCGCGCTTTTGGTGCACGAAGCCGGTGGTATAGTCACCGAAATCGACGGCAGCGCGCTCGTCTTCAACCGGCCGACCCCCCGCCACGATGGCCTCGTAGCCGCGGGACCGGAGTTGCACAGGCTGCTCGTCGAGCGAACCAAGGCCATCGCGGCAATAACGAACAACCCATAGCGCTTTCATGACCGAACAGAATAAGAATACCCAGAAACAGCTTCTGCATCTCGTCTTTGGCGGTGAGCTGAAATCGCTGGACGGCACTGAATTCAAGGACTGCAACGATCTTCATATCGTCGGAATTTACCCGAACTATGCGCGCGCCTATGATGCCTGGAAGGATGCCGCGCAACGCTCGGTCGACAACGCCATGATGCGCTACTTCATCGTCCACATGCATCGGCTGATGGACCCGGAGACTGACACGCGCAAGACGGCGCCCTAATCGTTGATGAAAAGCCGATGATACCGCCAGCGCGGTAGGGGGAAACATTCCATGCTGAAGCGCTTGGCGCGCTCGGAAGCTTTTCTGTCTGCAGCCAGTTGGGCGACAGCGGCCTATTTGCGTCTGGTGCACCGCCGGGCGATGATCTTGCGCGATCCGGCTGATTTCGAGGCGCAGGTTGCGGCGCGCGCGCCGTGCATCATCGCAATGTGGCACGGGCAGTTCCTGATGATCCCGACCATCGTACCCCGCTCGCAGCCGTTCCGCTGCATGGTGGCATTGCATGATGATGGCGAGCTGATCTCGCGCACACTCGCCCGTTTCCATCTTGGCTTGATTCGGGGTGCTGGCGCTGGCAGCCGTCGCAAGGATCGCGGCGGCGCCAAAGCGCTGCGCGCCGCCCTCCGCGCGCTGAAGGACGGTGTCTCGGTCCCAATGACCGCCGACGTCCCCCCCGGCCCGGCACGGGAGGCCGGTCTCGGCATCGCA
>Ga0081540_1002749_pt1 | contig 14295 bp, 13 predicted proteins | sample TabmetS2T1R1_FD_71024 | JGI IMG/M metagenome (GOLD analysis project Ga0081540, IMG submission 71024) | Tabebuia heterophylla rhizosphere microbial communities from the University of Puerto Rico - S2T1R1 | ecosystem: Host-associated > Plants > Roots > Rhizosphere ... | reverse complement strand
ACGGTCGCACGGCATAGCCGGCCAGCACGATCCTGCCGTCGGGCTCGATCGCGACCGCGCTGGCGTCGCTCTGATCCCCCTGCGGCAGGCCGAGCTCGAACCGGACCGCGGCGACACCGCCGTCGCCGAACGCCGGATCGCGCGAGCCGTCGGCCAGGAATCGCATGGCGATCGTGTCCCGATGGTAGTCGACGTCCTGGTACTGGCGCATTCCGGCCGCGACGTATCGGCCCTCGGAATCGATCGCAAGAGCGGCAAACGAGCCCACGGCACCATCGGCATCGAGACCCGCCATCGCGACGCCGCCGTCCCCGAATGTCGCGTCGGGAGATCCTGCGGAGGTGAGGCGCATCACCGCGGCATCGCCGGCGCGCGCCAACGCGACGAGAATGCGGCCCTCCGCGTCGAGCGCGACCGCGTTCGCGATCTCGCCGAGGCTTCCGTCCGGCGGCGCGATCGTCGCCTGGCCGCCGATGCCGAAGGTCGGATCGAACGTGCCGTCGGATTCGATGCGCGCGACGGCAGCGCGCTGCTCGTAGTTCGCCGCCTGGACCTCGCCGGCCACGACGATGCGGTCTTCGCCGTCGATCGCGACCGACATCGCCATGCCGCCGCCGGTGAATCCGTCGAACGCGAACGAGAGACGGCCGTCGTTGCCGAACGCCTCGTCGAGCGTGCCGTCCGCATCGATCCTGGCGACGGCGATGTTCTTGAAGAGCGGGTCGGGGAAGTCGGCCAGAATGCGCTCGCCGACGGCGACGATGTGGCCGTCGGCCTGCACGGCGATGCCGTGGCACAGATCCTCGCCGTAGTCGGGCATCTCGAACGGAATCACGAGCGCGCCCGCGGTGCCGAACGTCGTGTCGCGCGTGCCGTCGGCGTCGAAGCGCACGACGTAGAAGTCGTAGCCGGTCCCGGCATCGCTGCGTTTCGCATCGCAGACGAGAATGCGGCCGTCTGGCTGGGTCGCGACGACGGCGTGCTCGGGCTGGATCTCGTCGATGCGGGCGATGCCGTCCGTGCCGAAAGCGGGGTCGAGCCCGCCGTCGGCGGCATGGGCCGCCGCGATCAGCGCAGGCAGCAGGGTGAGGCAGGCGTATCGGTTCATTTGTGCAAGATTTCCCCCGGGGCGCGAAGGATAGGGCCTTGCCCGCGACGGGCGCCATCGTCTTTGCATCAGGCGTCCCGCCGAGCCGCATTTTCGGCCGCTCCCGCATGTCCGGCTGGGTGCCGATGAACGGAACGGCCGGCGATGCCATAATTCGGCGCGAAAACCGCAGCCTGCCCATGAACGAACGCTATCGCCGCCTGCTTCGCGCGACTCCCGAGCGCCACGCGCCCACCGCGGGCGCGTTCGCGACCGAAGCGCGCGCGCTGCGTTCCTGGGTGGCGGCGTTGCCGCTCGCGAACTTCAATGCGACGGCCAAGCTCCTCACCGACGCGCTGCGCCAGACCAATCGCATGCGCATCGACGCGGTGCAGCGGCTCGAGGCGCTCGAGATCCTGCGCCACCCGGTCGCGCAGCTCGCGGGGCTCACCGACAAGCAGATCGTCGGCGCGAGCTTTCCGCTGCCGCCGCAGAAGGTGGAGCTCGGCGCGATCGCGCTCGAGTTCCAGAGCGAGCTCGCGCTCGGCTATCGCGTCGCGCTCGCCGAGCTTTGCGCGCCGGCCGGCAACGTGCCGTTCATGCGCGCCAAGCAGGTCGCGCTGGCCGGCGTGCGCGCGCTGCAGCACGGCGGCGAGCATCTGTCCAAGGCGTACCTTCTCTATCGCACGCCGCCGGACGGCTCATGGCAGGCGCTGCACGACGTCTACCGGTTCATGACGACGGTGCGCTACGACGACCGCGCCGTCGACGATCCGCTGCTCGGCAGCGCGGTCACCGCCAAGCTCGCGTATTGCCACGCGCTCCTGCTCGCGCTCGCCAATCCATACCGCTATACGCAGCGCGAGCTGCTCGAAGTGATCGCATTCACGCGCACGGTGGCGCCGTATTGCGAGCTTCGCGGCGGCGCCAGCGACGGCGACATCACGATGAACACCGACAGCGATCGCGGCCCGGGTTACCTTCCCGAGGAGCGCGGCGGCGGCGAGCTCGACGTGCTGTCGATCATCCTCAAGCCGCTGCTCGACTTCATCGAAAGCCAGATCGACATGCTGCCGCCCGGCTCGCGCGTGGCGACGTTCCGCCTGCGCGGCGGACCGTCGGTGCAGATCGAGATCGATCTCGCGCAGCGGCTCGTCGACGGCTGGACCGCGACCGGCGAGCGCTCGCATGCGCGGCTCGGCGGCGGTTATCAGCTCGACACGGTGCTGGGTTTGCACGACCTGCACTACGTGCTCGCCGGCAACGAAGATTTCGAGAGCTTCCTGCGCCGCGTGCGCGGGCAATCGATCAGCCTCAGCGAAAGCGACCGCATCGCGTCGTGGGCGATCAGCGCGTCGGAATCAGCACGCGCGACGCGGCTCAAGGCGCGCGTGCTCGACCAGAGCCTCGGCGGCTATCGGCTGCTGTGGGAACGCGGCGCTGGCGGCGAGGCGGTGCGCGCGCGCATCGGCGAGCTGGTCGGCCTCGCCCTGCCCGAGCCCGGCGAAGGCACGCCGGACTGGATGATCGGCGCGATCCGCTGGATCCGCATCGACGATCAGGGTCGCGTCGATGCCGGCGTCGAGCTCCTGAGCCGCCGCGCGTTGCCGGCGGGTGTGCGGCCCCTCGACGAGACCGGCACGCATGCGTCGGTGCGCGGACTTCTCCTGACCTCGTTGCGTCCGAACGAAAGCGACCCCACGTCGCTGATCACGCCGGGTCTGTTCGAGCGCGCCTCGTCGTCCGTCGAGCTGACGCTGCCGCCGGATCCGAACGGCCGGCCGGCGCCCGCGCGCACCGAACGCGTGCGCGGCGTGGGGCTGATCGAGGCGACCGGCATTTATCTGCAGTTCGCGCTGCCGCCGCTCGGTGCGCGCGACGGCGAGCCGGCGAGTGAAGCGCCGCAGGAAACCGCCATCGCGGGAAATTGACCTGTGCCGGCATGCGTCGTGCTACGCTATACGCGTATAGCAACGGAGATTTTCAATGCTCGCGATCCGCTTGCCGCCAGAGATCGAGGCCCGGCTCGAAGCGCTGGCCAAGGCCACCGGCCGCTCTAAAACCTACTATGCCCGCGAGGCGATCGAGGAGCATCTCGCCGACCTTGAAGACATCTATCTCGCGGAGAAGCGCCTGGAGAATCTTCGCGCCGGACGCACGAGGACGATTCCGCTCAAGGGCGTGCTGAAGCATGGCGTGGCGGATTGAATTCGATCCGGCAGCCGCCAAAGAGCTTAACCGGCTCGGCGCGCCGCACTCGCAGAGGATCGTGAAGTTCCTTTCGACGCGGATCGCGAAGGCCGACGATCCGCGCAGCATCGGCGAAGCGCTGAAGGGTCGTCTCGGCGAACTCTGGAAATACCGGATCGGCGACTACCGCATCATCGCGGACATTCGCGACAAGGTGCTCATCATTCTCGTCGTCCGCATCGGCCATCGCCGCGAGGTGTACAAACGATGACGTCCTCCGCATCCACGTTGCCGCGCCGCCGTTCGGTCGGCGTGCGCGTCGGGCGCGTCGAAGTCGGCGGCGGCGAGCCCATCGTCGTGCAGTCGATGACGAATACCGACACCGCCGATGTCGAGTCGACCGCCAGACAGGTCGCCGAGCTCGCGCGGGCCGGTTCGGAGCTCGTGCGCATCACGGTCAATACGCCGGAAGCGGCGGCGGCCGTGCCGCGCATCCGCGAGCGGCTCGACATGATCGGCGCCGGCGTGCCGCTGATCGGCGATTTTCACTACAACGGTCACCAGCTCCTCGAACGCGAGCCCGCGTGCGCCGAGGCGCTGGCGAAATACCGCATCAATCCGGGGAACGTCGGCTTCGGCAAGAAGCGCGACGTGCAGTTCGCGACGATCATCGAATTCGCGATGAAGTACGCCAAGCCGGTGCGCATCGGCGCGAACTGGGGCTCGCTCGACCAGTCGATGGTCGCCGCGCTGATGGACGAGAACCACGCACGCGCCGAGCCGTGGGATGCGTCGCGCGTCGCGCGCGAAGCGCTGATCCGCTCGGCGCTCGATTCGGCCGCGCGCGCGGAGGAGCTCGGGCTCGGGCGCGATCGCATCATCCTGTCGTGCAAGGTTTCGGGCGTGCAGGAGCTCATCGCGGTCTATCGCGACATCGCGGCGCGCTGCGATTACTCGCTGCATCTCGGGTTGACGGAAGCCGGCATGGGCTCGAAGGGGATCGTCGCCTCGACGGCAGCCCTCGGCGTGCTGCTGCAGGAAGGCATCGGCGACACGATCCGCATCTCGCTGACGCCGGAGCCGGGCGAATCGCGCACGCGCGAGGTCATCGTCGCGCAGGAGCTCCTGCAGACGATGGGCCTGCGCGCGTTCACGCCGCTCGTGACCGCGTGCCCCGGCTGCGGACGCACGACGTCGACGCTGTTCCAGGAGCTCGCCAAGACCGTACAGGATCACGTCCGCGCGAAGATGCCGGAGTGGCGCATGAAGTACGACGGCGTCGAGAACCTGACGCTCGCGGTCATGGGCTGCGTCGTCAACGGTCCCGGCGAATCGCGGCACGCGAACATCGGCATCTCGCTGCCGGGCACCGGCGAGGCGCCGGCGGCGCCGGTGTTCATCGACGGCGCGAAAGCGATGACGCTGCGCGGCGAGAACATCGCGCAGGAGTTCGTCGGCATCGTCGAGGACTACGTCGCGCGTAAGTACCGGCCGATCGGCGCATCGCGCGAGTCGTAGCTGCAGTGCAGGAGTAGAGTGGGCGCGTGCCGCGGGCGCGGTTCGTCGAACCTGGGAGGCTCTCATGAAAGCGTCGCTTGTCGTTTCGCTGCTCGTGACTCTCGTCGCGGTTCCCGCGGTCGCCGGGCAGGTCGAGGATCAGGTGCTCGCCAAGGAGAAATCGCTTTGGGTCGCGTTTCAGAAGCACGACGGTGAAGCGTTCCGCAAGGCCGTGACGGCCGACTCGGTGCAGATCGTCACCGACACAGCGCCCCTCGTCGGCCGCGAGGCGATCGTCAAGGCGATGGTCGATCCGGACTGCACGCTGCGCAGCTACAGCCTGTCCGACGAGCAGGCGCACCGGCTCGCGCCGAACGTCGTCATGCTGACCTACGTTGCGACGCAGGATGGCATCTGCGGCAAGGAAGCGCTGAAGCCGAAGGTGCGCTCGACGGCGATCTACGTGCTGGAGAAGGGCGAATGGCTCGAGCGCTACTACCAGGAAACGCCGGCGAAATGAGCTGCCGGCGCAGGCGCCGGAGCTGGATGCGCTAGTCCTCGAATTCCGTCGCGGGATCGGCCGCGCACGCTGCGACGGCGTCGACTTTCGGCGTCTGCCAGTGCGCGATCCAGCAGTCGTCGTAGACCGAGCAGTAGCAGACTTCCATGCGGAAGCGCGGCACGGCGGCCTTGAACACGCCCGCCGCGTCGCGCTCGTTGATGCGGATCGTGTCGATCGCCGTCTCGCGGTTCAGCGACGGCGGAATCACCTCGCCCCTGAGGCTCGTCGTCGACACGCGCATCTCGCCCTTGAAGCCGAGCGCGAGGAGCACGTCGCGCCAGCGCTTCATCGGCTTGCCGTCGAGCGTGAGCGTCACGGTCTCGATGCGCGCCGGGCCGACGCCGTTGTTGTCGATGTGCCAGAGGAATCCGTTCTCGTCGACGTTGCTGTTGTACGTGTAGCCGACCGCCAGATGCGGCCAGACGCTGGCGCGCGCCTGGCCCTGCATCAGCCGCGTCTGCCACGCGCCGATCGCCAGCGCGAAGATGCTGACCGTGAGCGCGAGCACGCTCGTGAGATTCGCGCCGAGCGCCGAGCGCACGCTGGCTCTTGCTGCACCGGATTCGTTCATTGCTTCCTCACACCTGCGGCTCGGCTTCGGCGGCAGCGGCTTCGACCGCGTGCCGGCGAGCGAGCCTCGCCTCGCGTCGCGCGATGTACAGTGTCGCGCCAATGATGATCGCGGCGCCGGTCGCCGTATAGGCGTCGAGGCGTTCGCCGAACAGCACCCAGGCGAGCGCCGTGACGACGAGAAGCTGCACGTAGCTGAAAGGCGCGAGCAGCGAGGCGTCCGCAAGACGCAGCGCACGCGTCCAGAAATAGTGGCCGCTCGTGCCGAGCAGGCCCGACAGCACGAGCCACGGCCAGCTCGCGGCATCGGGCCATTTCCAGACCGTGAGCGCGGCCGGCAGCGACAGCGGCACCCAGAGCAGCGTCGTCAGCAGCACGATGCGATCCGGCGGCTCCGAACGCGACAGGAACTTGATGCTGACCGTCGTCATGCCGCTCAACGCGGCCGCCATGACGGCGATCAGCGCGCCGGCGGCCATGCTGTCGGCGCCGGGCCGCACGATCACGAGCACGCCGACGAAGCCCGCGGCGACCGCGGACCAGCGCCGCATGCGCACGATCTCGCCGAGGAACAGCACCGCGCCGATCGTGACGAACAGCGGCGACGAGTACGACAGCGCGATCGCCTGCGCGAGCGGCAGGTGCACGATCGCCCAGAAGCCCGCGAGCATGCCGAGCATGCCGATCACGCAGCGCGCGACGTAGAAACCGATCTTGCCGGTGACGAGCACCTCGCGCCCGCGCACGCAGATCAGCGGCAGCGCGAACACCGCGCCGAAGAGGCTTCTGAAGAACGCGATCTCGAACGGATGCTGCTGGTGCGAAGCGAAGCGGATCGCGATCGCCATGAGGCCGAACAGGCACGCGCTCGCGATCATCATCAGCGCGGCGCGCAGCGGGAGCGGACCGGCTTCTGCCGCGCGGACGGGGACGGTGATGCTCAAGGGGCGGCAGGTACGATGCGCAACGCGCCCATTTTAGCATTGCCGGCGGCGGACTTCGGCGTGCCGCTTCGCGCGTGTTGTCGCGACGGCGGCGGGTCCGGTACGCTCGCGCGGACTTCGCAACCGGCGCCCCGATGGCCGCGGCCGTTCCGTCCTTCATCGTCGCGATTCCGGCCCGCATGGCCTCGACGCGGCTGCCCGGCAAGCCGCTCCTGCCGATCGCCGGCGTGCCGATGGTCGTGCACGTCGCGCGGCGCGCGCTCGCGGCCGGCGCGACCGACGTCGTCGTCGCGACCGACGACGCACGCATCGCCGACGCGCTCGCCGGCAGCGGCGTGCGCGTCGCGATGACCCGCGCCGATCACGCGTCCGGCAGCGATCGTCTCGCCGAATGCGCCGTCGCCTCGGGCTGGGCCGACGATGCGATCATCGTGAATCTGCAAGGCGACGAGCCGCTCGCGCCGGCGAGCGGCATCCGCGCCGTGGCCGCTGCGCTCGCCGACGGCGGCGCGCCGATGGCGACGCTGGCGACGCCGATCCGCTCGGCCGAGGAGCTGTTCGATCCGAACTGCGTCAAGGTCGTCGTCGACGCTGCGGGGCGCGCGCTGTACTTCAGCCGCGCGCCGGTGCCGTGGTCGCGCGACGGCTTCGCGCACGGTCGCGCGACGTTGCCGCCCGAGGTGCAGTTCCTTCGGCACATCGGCATCTACGCGTATCGTGCCGGCTTCCTGCGCCGCTTCGCCGCGCTGCCGCGCACGCGGCTCGAGACGATCGAATCGCTCGAGCAGCTCCGCGCGCTCGAGCACGGCTTCGCGATCGCCGTGCGCGAGGCGCCGGAGCCGTTTCCGCCGGGCGTGGATACGGCGGAGGATCTCGCGCGCGTCGAGCGGATGCTCGCGGACGCGTGAGCCGACGCGATAGACTTGCGGACAATTCCACTCTTTCCATGAGCGGTCGCCCATGCCGTTGCGCACACTCGCCTCGTGCTTCGCCTTCGCGATCTCCAGCGGGTCGGCGCTCGCCGCCAACCTCATCGTCAATCCGGACTTCACGCACGACACGGACGGCTGGTCGCTCGTCGGTGACGGCATGCTGTCGCTCGACTCGACGATCGGCACGCTCGTCGCGCCGTCGATGCGCGTCGGCATCGCGCCGGGATCGGGCGCGGCCACGGCAGCGACCGGCTGCATGCCGATCGAGGCGGCGGCCATCGATTTTTCCGTGGCTGCACATCTCACGGACGGGACGGCGGTGGGTGCGGTCGTGCTGTACGAGGACACTGACTGCACGCACGAGCTCGATCGCGTGACGACGCCGACCGCCGTGCCAAGCGACTTCTCTCCCTGGTACACGGTGGGGTTTCACGGATTCCCCGTGCCCGACGACACGCACGCCGCGCGTGCCGAGTTGACCGTGGACGGAGCGAGCGAGGCCGCGCATTTCGATCGCGTCGCGTTCGGACCGACCGATACGGTCTTCGGCGGCATCCCGCTCGCGCAGGAAGGCCTGACCGGAGCCTGGTATGACCCCGCCGCGAGCGGACAGGGCCTTCAGTTGTCGATCGCACCCGATGCGGCCACGGGCGCGACGTCGGTCTTCGGTGCGTGGTACACGTTCGGGCTCATCCCGGGCGGCGTGGACACGCAGCGCTGGTATTCCATGCAGGCGATCGCACCCGCGGGCGCGCGCGAGGTCGCGCTCACGCTCTATCGAAGCACCGGCGGGACTTTCGATGCGCCGCCAGCGACGACGGCGACGCCCGTCGGCACGGCGACGCTGATTTTCTGGTCGTGCACGTCGGCCGAGTTCGACTACGATCTCGACGATGGCCGCACCGGCTCGATCGTGATCCAGAGCCTGCTGCCGAGCGTGGCCTGCAGCGAAACGCAGGCGCCGCTGCCGGCTCCGGCCGACTTCGGGCTTTCCGGCGCATGGTACGAGCCCGACACCAGTGGCCAAGGCCTGATCGTCGACGTCGACCCGACCAGCGATCAGGTGTTCGGCGGCTGGTTCACGTATGCGTTTCCGGGGTCCGCGAGCGTCGGCGTCGCGGCGCAGCGCTGGTTCTCGCTGCAGGGCGCGCGCGAGGCCGGCAGCCGCTCGGTCGATCTCGTCATCTACTCGGTGACGTTCGGCACGTTCGTGGCCGGCGGCGCGGGATCGACCGAACCCGTCGGCACCGCGGTGCTGACCTACGCGGACTGCGCGTCCGCGACGCTCGACTACACCTTCGATCCCGCATTCGGCGGCGCTGCGGGCCACATCGATCTCGTGCGATTGGGGCGGACGCCGGCAAGCTGCGCGATCGATGACTAGGAAACGAGGGCCGCCGGCGTTGTGCTAGCCTCGGCACGCGTCACGGGTCGTCTTCGGTCATGGAATCGCAAAACCCGCGCCTCCTGTTCGTCTGCATGGGCAACATCTGCCGCTCGCCGATCGTCGAGACGGTCGCGCGCGTCGAGCTCGCGCGCGCCGGCATCGTGGCCGATGTCGCGTCGGCGGGGACCGAGCGCTATCACATCGGTGAGCGCGCCGATCCGCGCGCGATCGAGATCGCCGAGGCGAGCGGTTATCCGCTCGTGCAGCACCGGGCGCGGCAGGTCGAAACCGGCGATTTCGAAAAATACGATCTGATCCTCGCAATGGATCGCGTGAATCTCGACGCGCTGCGCCGGCATCGGCCGCGTTCGGCGGCGCTCGAGCCGGCGCTGTTCCTTTCCCATGTCGGTTTTGCCGACATCGACGAAGTGCCCGATCCGTACTACGGCTCGCGGCGCGATTTCGAGCGCGTGCTCGATCTCGCGCGGCGCGGGTCGGCGCTGCTGATCGATCGGCTCGCTTCGCGCGAGCGGGCGAGCGCATGACGACGCGCGCGCCCGCGAAGGAATTTCCGGCCGACCTCGAGTGGGTCAATGCGACGCGAGCGCCGCAGCTCTCGGAGCTGCGCGGGCGCGTGATCCTCCTGTGGTTCTGGACATACGACTCGGTGAACTGCTGGAGCGTCGTGCCGGATCTGCGCTTCCTCGAGGACAAGTATCACGACGGCCTCACCGTCGTCGGCGTGCATTGCCCGAAGTATCCGCAGCAGGTGGCGGGCGAGGGCGTGCTGCGCGCGGTGAACCGGCATCGCCTGCGTCACGCGGTCGCGAACGATCCCGGTTTTCGCCTGTGGCAGGAATACGGCATCGATGCATGGCCGAGCGTCGCGCTGATCGACGCCGAAGGGCGTCTCGCCGCGCTCTTCGCCGGGGAAGGCCGGCGCGCCGAGATCGACGCGATGGTCGGGCGGCTGCTCGAGGAAGCGGCGATGCGCGACCTGCGCATCTACGAACCCGCGCCGCCGGCGCTGCGGCCCGAGCCGCGGCTGCCGCTCGCGTTTCCGGGCAAGCTCCTGGCGGATGCGAAGAACGTCTATGTCGCCGACAGCGGGCATCACCGCATCCTCGAATGCGCGCACGACGGGCGCGTGCTGCGGCAGTTCGGTTCGGGCAATCCCGGCTTCTCGGACGGCTTGCAGGGCGAGGCATGCTTCGACGATCCGCAGGGGCTCGTGCGCTGGCGCGATACGTTGTTCGTCGCCGATCGCGGCAATCACGCGGTGCGGCGCGTCTCGCTGGTCAATGGCACGATCGATACGCTGGTCGGCCGCGGCCGGCCGGGCCGCATGCGTCCGCACGAGTCGCCGGTGCAGGAGACGGTGCTGCATTCGCCGGGCGATCTCGCGCTGCTCGGCGACGATCTCTTCGTGGCGGTGTCGGGGCTCAACCAGATCTGGCGCATCAATCTCGTGACCGAGCGCGTGTCGATGCTCGCCGGCAGCGGCCAGCTCGCGCTGGCCGACGGCAGCGGCGGCGGCGCGAGCTTCGCCCAGCCGAGCGCGCTCGGCGTGCTCGGGCGGCAGCTCGTCGTCGCCGACGCGGCGGCTTCGGCGATCCGCTGGTTGCATGTCGACGACGGACGCGTCGAGACGGCCGTCGGCACGGGTCTCTACGATTTCGGCGACAGCGCGGGCGGGCACGGCGAGGCGAAGCTGCAGAATCCGCTCGGCGTCGCGGTCGATCCGCGCGGCATCGTGTTCATCGCCGACAGCTACAACAATGGCATCAAGGTGCTGAACCGCAAGGGCGGCGAGGTGCGCGCGCTGCGCATCAACTACCGGTTCAGCGAGCCGGCGGGGCTTTCGCTGGCGTCCGGCGTGCTGTGGGTTGCGAACACGAATCTGCACGAGGTCATGCGGATCGATCTCAACAGCGGCGCGGCCAAGCACGTGGGGATTGGGGAAGCCTAGCCGCCCCACCATAATGGCGGCATGTCCCCGCCCGAGTCACAGCCCGCCTTCGACGGCAAGGCGTTCGTCAGCACGCTCTCCAGCTCGCCCGGCGTCTACCGCATGTTCGGCGCGAACGACGAGCTGCTCTACGTCGGCAAGGCCGGCAATCTCAGGAAGCGCGTCGGCAGCTATTTCCTGAAGCTGCAGATGGATCCGCGGCTCGTCGCGATGATCTCTCAGATCGTGCGCATCGAGACGACGCTGACGCGCACCGAAGCCGAGGCGCTGCTGCTCGAAGCGCAGCTCATCAAGTCGCTGAAGCCGCGCTACAACATCGTGCTGCGCGACGACAAGAGCTATCCGTACATCCATCTCACGCCGGGCGAGTATCCGCGGCTCGCGTTCCATCGTGGCGCGCGCAGCGGCGGCGGCCGTTATTTCGGGCCGTTCCCGAGCGCGGGTGCGGTGCGCGAGAGCCTCAACCTGATCCAGAAGCTCTTCAAGATCAGGAACTGCGAGGACAGCTACTTCAGGAATCGCTCGCGGCCGTGCCTGCAGCATCAGATCGGCCGCTGCACGGCGCCGTGCGTCGACATGATCGAGCCCGCTGCGTACGGCGAGAACGTGCGGCACGCGGCGATGTTCCTCGACGGCCGCGCCGGCGCCGTCATGGAGGAGCTCGTCGGCACGATGGAGCGCGCGTCGAGCGAGCTCGCGTTCGAGCGCGCCGCGCAGATCCGCGACCAGATCGCCGCCGTCAAGCGCGTGCAGGCGCATCACTACGTACAGGGCGCGAGCGCGGACATGGACGTGATCGCGTGCGCGATCGGCAACGGCATCGCCTGCGTCAGCGTGCTGTTCTTCCGCAACGGGATCAGCCTGGGCTCGCGCGATTTCTTTCCGCGGCTGGTGATGGATGCGGACGAGGCCGCGATCCTCGGTTCGTTCATCGCGCAGTACTACCTCGAACGGCCGGTGCCGGCGGAGCTGATCGTCAGCCACGCGCCGGAAGACTGCGAGCCGCTCGCCGAAGCGCTGTCGCAGCGCAGCGGCCACGCCGTCGAGGTCAAGCCGAACGTGCGCGGCGATCGCGCGCGGTTTCTCGATCTCGCCAAACGCAATGCGGAGGCGTCGCTGGCCTCTCGCCTCGCCAGCCGGCAGACGCTGCTCGCACGCTTCGAGGCGCTGCGCGACCTGCTCGAGCTCGAGGACACACCGCAGCGCATCGAATGCTTCGACATCAGCCACACGATGGGCGAGGCGACCGTCGCCTCGTGCGTCGTGTTCGGCACCGAAGGTCCCGAGAAATCGCAGTACCGCCGCTTCAATATCGGCGGCATCACGCCCGGCGACGACTATGCGGCGATGCGGCAGGCGCTCGAGCGGCGCTACCGGCGCATCCAGGCCGGCGAGGGCAAGCTGCCCGACATCCTGCTGATCGACGGCGGCAAAGGGCAGGTGCAGCAGGCGCTCGACGTGCTGGTCGAGCTCGGCATCACCGGCGTGCCGGTCGTCGGCGTCGCCAAGGGCGAGGCGCGCCGCGCCGGCGACGAAACCTTGATCCTCGGCGCGTCGGGCCGCACGCTATGGCCGGGACCGGAGTCGCCGGCCTCGCACCTGATCCAGGCCGTGCGCGACGAAGCGCACCGCTTTGCGATCACGGGCCACAGGGGCCGTCGCGAGCGCGCGCGCGAAGCGTCGAGCCTCGAGGAGATCGCCGGCGTCGGCGCTCACCGGCGCTCGGCGCTGCTCAAGCACTTCGGCGGGCTCGGCGGCCTTTCGAAGGCGGGAATCGAGGAACTCATGCGCGTCAGGGGAATCAGTAGGGATCTGGCGGAACGCATCTACGCCGCATTTCATGGATGACGCATGCGCATCACGATCCCGACCGCACTGACGCTGTTCCGCATCCTGCTGCTGCCGGTGATGGTGATCGCCTTCTACGCGCCGTTCGCCGGCGCGAACATCGCCGCCGCCGCGATCTTCATCGCCGCCGCGCTGACCGACTGGCTCGACGGCTGGATCGCGCGGCGCTGGAACATGGGCTCGGCGTTCGGCGAGTTCCTCGACCCGGTCGCCGACAAGCTGATGGTCGGCGTCACGCTGTTTCTCCTCGTGCAGGAGAATCCGACGCCTCTGATGGCCGTGACGAGCGCGATCATCGTCGGCCGCGAGATCTCGATCTCGGCGTTGCGCGAGTGGATGGCCGAGATCGGCCAGCGCGCGCACGTGCGCGTCGCGACGCTCGGCAAGGTCAAGACCGTGCTGCAGATCATCGCGATCGTCGTCCTGCTTTATCAGCACGATCTCGAAGGGCTGCGGCTGTTCCACGTCGGCGAGACGCTGCTGGTGGCGGCGGCGGTGCTGACGATCTGGTCGGCGATCGTCTACGTGCGGGCGGCATGGCCGATCCTGCGCGAGCAGCGGTGAAATCGACGTCCTGAACGGCGGGCCGAGGCCCGCCTATGGAGCCGATGTGGTCATAGGCGGGCCTTGGCCACCGTTTTCCAACCCGGCATCGCGCGTAGACGCGATTGCAGGGTTGACACCCGCGAGACAGTCCGTAATATGCGCGGTCCCACGCGGGAATAGCTCAGTTGGTAGAGCACGACCTTGCCAAGGTCGGGGTCGCGAGTTCGAGTCTCGTTTCCCGCTCCACGTCTGGTTCAACGCCTCCGGGTGTTGCCCTTTCGTCTGGCCAGGGCCGTACAACCTCCAAGACGACAAACGCAGACTCCGTTCAACTCCGGAGTCGCTCGCGAGCTTGTCGAAGCAGGATGTACAAAGCCCGCCGAAGTCGTCTTGCGACTCCGGCCGGTGCCCAGGCCGCACCAAAAGCCTCGGCTCGCCGAGGTTTTTTGTTTTTTCCGGAACGCGCCGCTAAGCTCCGTTCCCGCTCGCCGACCCGCGGGCAGTCACCGGCCAGGTGGCAGAGTGGTCATGCAGCGGCCTGCAAAGCCGTGTACGCCGGTTCGATTCCGACCCTGGCCTCCAAGCGGGACTTCCGGCGAAGTCCAGAATCGTACGTAGAGATCCAAAAAACCCCGCGAATTGCGGGGTTTTTTTTGAACTCGGGGTGCGTGGCCGACCCATGACAGCCGGTTGCATCCGCCCAAGGATAGGGGGCACATGTGGGGGCACTTGGCTTGTTACCATGGTAGGTGCCGCAAAATGC
>Ga0081540_1002748_pt1 | contig 14296 bp, 13 predicted proteins | sample TabmetS2T1R1_FD_71024 | JGI IMG/M metagenome (GOLD analysis project Ga0081540, IMG submission 71024) | Tabebuia heterophylla rhizosphere microbial communities from the University of Puerto Rico - S2T1R1 | ecosystem: Host-associated > Plants > Roots > Rhizosphere ... | reverse complement strand
CGCAGCCCAGCGCCCGGGCGACCGCCACGCGCTGCCGCTCCCCGCCGGAGAGCTGATCCGGGTAGCGGCGGGCGTACGCCGCGGTCAGCGACACCCGCTCGAGCATGTCCGCGATCTGCCGGTCGGCCTCCCGGCCGCTCGCGGTGCCGAAGACCTTGAGCGGCTGCCCGATGATCTGGCCGATCGTGTGCCGGGGATTCAGCGAGCCGTACGGGTTCTGGAAGATGTACTGGATCCGCCGCCGCGCCTCGCTGCTGCGCTGGCGCGCAGCGCGCGGCAACTCGGTGCCGCCCAGCGCGATCGTGCCGCTCCAGTTGCGGTGCAGGCCGGCGATCGCCCGGGCGACCGTCGTCTTGCCCGAGCCCGACTCACCGACCAGCGCCAGGCATTCGTGGGCGGCCAGGCCCAGGCTCACCGAGTGGAGGATCTCGTTCCGCCCGTACGAGGCGGTCACGTCCGTGAGGCGCAGCGCGGGCTGCTCGGCCTCATCCGCGCCCGGCATGTCGATCGGGTCGCCGTGCCGGCCCTGCGCCTCGGAGAGCACCTGCTCGGCCCGGATGCAGCGGACCGCGTGGCCCGGCCCGACCGGCAGCAGCGGCGGCATCTCCGCCTCGCACTGGTCGATGCGCAGGGTACAGCGCGGCGCGAAGCTGCAGCCGGGGGGGCGGCGGCCGGGTGACACCGCGTGCCCGGGGATGCCGACCAGTGACCGGCCGCCGGTCAGGCGGGGGATCGCGCCGACCAGACGCCGGGTGTAGGGATGGCCGGCGGACCGGAAGAGCTCCTCCGCGCCGCCGATCTCGACCACGCGCCCGGCGTACATGACCGCGACCTGCTCGGCCAGCGTCGCCACCACCGCCAGGTCGTGGCTCACGTACAGGGCGGCGACGTCGTGCAGCGTCGCGAGCTCGCGAACCGTCGACAGGACGTGCGCCTGCGTCGTGACGTCCAGGCCGGTGGTCGGCTCGTCGAGGACGATGAGGCGGGGCCGGTTCGCGAACGCCATCGCGAGCCCGACCCGCTGCTGCTGGCCGCCGGAGATCTCGTGCGGGTAACGCTTGAGGAAGGCGCGGTCATCGGGGAGCGCGACCTCGCGCATCATCTCCGCGACGCGCCCGGACACGGCGCTGTCAGGCTGGTTCCCGTGCGCCTCGATGACCTCCCGGAGCTGGGTGCCGATCCGCAGCGCCGGGTTCAGCGACGAGGCCGGGTCCTGCGGGACGTAGGAGATGAGCGAGCCCCGCAGCCGACGGAGCTGCTCCTCATCGAGCGTCAGGATGTCGCGGTCGCCCAGCAGCACCGTCCCGCCCGCGATCCGCAGGCCGCGCCGGGCGTGGCCGAGCATGGCCAGGCCGACCGTGGTTTTGCCGGACCCGGACTCGCCCACCACCCCGAAGATCTCGCCACGCCCGATCCCGAACGACACCTCGCTGATGACGGGTGTGCCGGTGGATTCGATCACGACCTGCAGGTCCTGGACGGCGACCGCGGGCAAGGCCGGGTCGACCGTCTGCCCCGCCAGCTCGGCCGCGCTCATTCGTCGCCCCTCGCCCGGTCGATGCCCGCGGCGGTCCGGGCGATGCCGTCGCCGATCAGGCCGGTTCCCAGCGTCAGCAGCGCGATGACGATGATCGGCGCGGCCGCCCCCCACGGCTGGACCGGCAGCACGAGCTGGTTCTGCTGGATCATCGTGCCCCAGTTCGCGCCGTTGGGGTTGGGGGAGAGCCCGAGGAATGCCAGGGCGGCGATCAAGGCAATGGAATAGGTCAGCCGCAGGCTGGCCTCGACCGTGAGCGGCCCGAGCGTGTTCGGCAGCAGCTCGCCGGAGACGATGCGCCAGCGCGGCACGCCCATGGCCTCCGATGCGGCGATGAAGTCGCGCTCCACGACGGGCTGCGCGGCGCCGCGCGCCACCCGCGCGATTCGTGGTGCCGTGGTGAGGCCGATGGCGACCACGATGACCCAGGCCTTCGGGCCGATGATCGCAACGGCGACCAGCCCCAACAGGATCTGCGGCAGCGCCATGAGCACGTCCATGCCGCGCATCAGCGTGTCGTCGAGCGCGTTGCGCGAGTACGCTGCCACCAGGCCGATCGCCGCGCCGGCGACCAGCCCGAGCGCGGTCGCGATGACGGCCATCACGAGGATGCTGCGGCCGCCGTAAAGAACCCGGCTCAGTACGTCCTGCCCGAGGTAGTCCGTCCCGAGCACCGCTTTGCCGCCGGGGGTGGAGTTGGGCGCACCGACCGGGGTGCTCGGGCCGTAGGGGGCGACGTACGGCCCGATGATCGCCAGCAGGACGATCAGGCCGACCAGCGCCACGCCGATGCGCGTCCGCCACAGCCGCAGCGACCGGCGCAGCAGGGACGTGCCGCGGATTCCGACCGGCGGCGTCAGCTCCGAGCCCAGGATCACTGGGTCGCTGACCTGGCTCACAGCCGGGTCCTTAGTTTCGGCGTGACCAGGATGGTGGCCACGTCGGCCAGCAGGTTGAGTATCACGTACACCGCCGCGATCAGCATGGCAAGTGCCTGGACAACGGGCAGATCATGGTTGATCACCGCCTCTTGTACCGCGCCGCCGATGCCCGAGTAGTTGAACACGAACTCGATGACGATGATGCCGCCGGCGAGGTAGGCCAGGTTCAGCGCGATCACCTGGAACACCGGCCCGAGTGCGTTCGGCAGCGCGTGCCGGATCAGGACGGTGCGTTCCGGCAGGCCCTTGAGCCGGGCCATCTCGACGTAGTCGCTCTCCAGCACTTCGATCATCGAGGCCCGCATGATCCGGGCGACGTACGGCGCCACCGCGATCACCAGAGTGACGGTCGGCAGGACCAGCGCCAGCCAGTTGTTCCACGGCCGGGACCCCGGCGGGACCGTGCTGATGGCGGGAAGGACATGGAACACCGTCGTCGCGAACAGGATGACGAGCACCACGGCGACGACGAACTCGGGCAGCGCCGCGAGGGCCAACAGCAGGTTCGAGCTGGCCTGGTCGAAGACCTTCTCCCGCTTGAACGCCGCCCACGCGCCGATCGCGATCGATAGCGGTATCGACAGCACCGCCGCGAGCGCCACCAGCACGCCGGAGTTCACCAGCTTGGGGGCCAGCAGGGTGCTGACCGGCTCCTGAGCCTCCAGCGACGTCCCGAGGTCGCCGTGCAGCAGGCCGGTCACCCAGGTCCAGTACTGGCTGAACACCGGCTGGTCGAGGTGCAGCTGGCGGCGCATGGCCGCCAGGCTCTGGGGGGTGGCCGACCGGCCGAGGATGGCGCGGGCGGGGTCGCCGGGCAGCGCCTGGGTGGCCAGGAACACCAGGACGGAGACCAGGATCAGGACGACGATCCCCAGCAGCAGCCGGCGGAGGATGAACCCCCACACCCCGCCGATCCTGAACCTGTTCACGGCCGCCACACTGCCGACGCTAACCGAACCGGGCTAACCGAACCAGATCGTCCGGAAGCCGTGGCCGAAGCTGTCCAGGTTGAGGGTGCCCTTGCTGGGCACGAGCCCTTTGACCTTGGCCGCGTAACCGTCGATGAGGCCGCCGAAGAACGGGATGATGTACCCGCCGATGTTGTACTCGATCTGCTGCATCTCGTGCTGGATCTGGATGCGTTTGGCCGCGTCGACTTCGGCGATCCCCTGGTTGTACAGCGACTCGAAGTTGGACCCGGTGCCCGACTTCGGCGGCCAGTGCGTCTCGTTGAACGGGGCGTTAGGCAGCGAGCCCTGCTGCACCTGGTTGAGGTACGCGCGGGTGCCCCAGAAATCGACCGAGAAGGCCAGCTTGAGGTACTGGTCCCCGTAGTAGTTCGGGTCGTTGATCACGTTGATCTTGACGCCCGCGGCCTGGGCCTGGTTCGCGAAGACCGTCGCCGTCTCCACCATGCCGACCGCGCCGTTGGTGGTGTGCAGGTCCACGGCCAGGTTCGCCTTGCCGGCCGCCTTGAGCAGCGACTTGGCCTGGGCGATGTCCTGCTCCCGCTGCGGGAGCGAGTGGTCGTAACCGGGGTCGAAGGGGGCGTAGAGGTCGTTGCCGATGAACCCGTAGCCGGAGCCGACCTGCTGGAGCATCCCCTTCCGGTCGACGATCAGGCGCATCGCCTGGCGGACCCGGGCATCGTCGAAGGGGGGCATGTCAATCGCCATGCACAGCGGTATCCAGCCGCCGGTCTTGGAGACCAGCGCCTTCATGCCGCGCGCCTCCACCACCTTCACCTGGGAGGGCGGCACGTCGGTCATCGCGTCGATCTGCCCGCCGAGCAGCCCGTTCACCTGCGCGGTCGCGTCGCTGAAGTCGATGATCGTCACCGTGTCGAAATACGGCTCGCCGGTGCGCCAGTAGTTCGGGTTGCGCGTGTGGACGCTCTGCTGGCCGGGCGTGAACGACTTGAGCTTGTAGGCGCCGGTGCCGTTCTGCGGAGCCGGATACGCCTTGTACCCGGTGGGCACCACGGCGAACGTATAGCTGCCGAGGGTCTGCGGGACCGTCGAGTCGGGCGTCTTCAGCGGGAGCCGCACCGTGTACTTGTCCAGCTTCTTCATGGCCCCGATGTCCATCGTGGCCGTGGCGGCGTAACCGGTGAGGCCGAGCTTCTTGGTCCCGATGCGCTGGAACGAGTAGATGACGTCGTCGGCCGTCAGCGTCTTGCCGTTCTGGAACTCGATGCCCTGGCGCAGCCTGATCGTGTACTGCTTCGGGTTGTCCTGGGTGACGCTTTCCGCGAGGCCGTTGTTGGTGAGCTGGTAGTTCTCGTTGAAGAGCAGCAGCGTCTCGAAGGCGGTCATCAGGCGGGCCTGGTCGGGCTTGGTGATGATGAACTGGCCGTCCATGATGTCCTTGGAGCCGCCGCCAGTGACTCCCAGCCGGAAGTTCCCGCCCCGCTTGGGCGCCCCGGCGGCGCCGGTGCCCGTGCCCGCGCTCGGCGAAGTAGTACTCGAACCGCACGCGGCAGCCAGGCCACCGACCGCCGCCAAGCCTGCGGCGCCAGCGAGAAGTTGCCGCCGTGAAACGTCCGTCATGTCATGACCCTTCTGTCCGCCCGCCCCGGCGGTGCCCCCGGGTCGGCCTGCGTTTTCGCGCGGGTGAAAGTGTGCGTACCTTGACTCGTCAGGGGTTGCAGCCCGTGCGACGCGCGCGCAGGCTGCGCAATGATGACCCGTTAGTAGCCCCAGCGTCCATGGCCTGTCAACCTGTTCAATGCAGGTTGATCCCGTGTTGTTATGCGCCAGCGGACCGAGCGGAGAGGCGGGTCATGTTGGACGTGGATGCCCTGCGCGAGCCGCAGCGGCACCGGCCGCACGCCGAGGTCGCGGCCCCCGCTCGGCGGCCCTGGCCCACCCGGCCGATCCCGCTGCGGGCCACGGTGGCCGGGGCGGGGCGGACCATGGACCTCGACGAGTTCCTGGCCCTCACCGTCTCCACCGCGCTGGTGGTGGTGGCCGACGGCGTCCTGGTGCACGAGCGGTACTTCCACGGCACCGGGACCGCGGACCGGCTGCTCGGCTTCTCCGCCACCAAGTCCGCGCTGGCCCTGCTCGTCGGGCGGGCGGTGGACGACGGCCGGCTGCCCGATCTCGACGCCCCCGTGACCGGCCTGGTCCCCGAGCTGGGCGCCGGCGGGTACGCCGCGGTGAGCCTGCGCCAGCTCCTGACGATGACCAGCGGCGTCGGATGGCGCGAGGACTATCACGACCCGGACAGCCCGGCCTCGCGGCTGCTCCGCCGGTGGCGCGACGGCGCGGGCGGGCTGCGGGAGTCACTGCTGGAGATGCCGGCGGGTGACCCTCCGGGCAGCAGGTATGCCTACTGCACCCCGGACTCCCTGGCCCTGGACTGGGCGCGGGAGCGGGCGACCGGGGAGCCCTTGCCGGCCGCGCTGGCGCGCCTGTGGTCCGCGGTCGAGGCCGAGCGGCCGGCGGTCGTCGGGCTGGACCGGCCGGCCGGGCAGGGCGGCGTCGCGATGGCGGGCGGCTCGCTGGCCGCCACAGCGCGGGACTGGGCGCGCATCGGCACCCTGCAGATCGACGGCAGGTGGCGGGACCGCCAGGTGGTCAGCCGCTCCTGGGTACAGGCGAGCAGCCGCCCCGAGCGGGCGTTTCTCGCTCCGGGAAGGCTTCCCAGCACGATCACCACCCACGCCGGGTTCGGGTACCACTGGTGGCCGCTGGACCCGGCCGGTGAGCATGTCATGGCCGACGGGATGCGCGGCCAGTTCGTGTACGTCGACCGGCCGCGCCGCATCGTGGTCGTCAAGACCTCTGCCTGGCCGTACGAGGACCCGTGGTGGGACCGGCAGTGCCGCGACCTGTGCTACCTCGCCCTGCCGGCCGTCGCCGACGCCGCTGCCGAGGGCTGACCGGCCGCCGCACATCGACAGCCCGGCCGGTCCGGTGCTCACGGCCCTGCCCTGGTCCGATCGGGTTCTCAGCGGCCCTTCCAGTTCGGCGCGCGCCGCGCGGCGAACGCGGTCGGCCCCTCGGCTGCGTCCTCGGAAGCAAGCATCGCGGCGTAGCGGCGGAGCCCGCCCGAGCGCAGCGCCGCGAAGCCATCGGCGACGGAACCAGCCTCGGTGGCGTCGAGCACCTCCAGCACGGCGGCGACGGCGAGCGGCGCCGAGCGGATGATCTGTGCCGCGAGGGCACGCGCGGCCGGCATGAGCTGATCGGCGGGGACGGCCTGATTGACAAGCCCGTGGTCGCACGCCTCGGCGGCGGTCATGCGGCGCCCGGTCAGCAGCAGCTCCACCGCCAGCGGTCGCGGCAGCCGCCGTGGCAGCCAGAGCACCCCGCCGGAGTCCGGGATGATGCCGAGCCCGGTCTCGGGCAGGCTGAACTCGGCGTGCTCCGCGGCCACGACGAGGTCGGCGGCGAGCGCCAGCTCGAAGCCGCCGCCGGCCGCGACCCCGTTGATGGCGGCGATGACGGGCTTGGCGCGGCCGTGCAGCTCGGTGAGCCCGGCGAACCCGCCCGGCCCCTGGTCCGCATCGGCGGCCTCGCCCGCCGCCGCGGCCTTCAGGTCCCACCCGGCGCAGAAGAACCGCTGGCCCGCCGCGGTCACGATCCCCACCCGCAGCTCCGGGTCTCCCTCGAGGCGCGCGAACGCCTCGTACAGCGCGCGGCTGGTGGCCGCGTCGATCGCGTTCGCGGGCGGCCGGTCGAGCGTGATCTCCAGCACGCCCCCGGACACCTCGGCCCGGACCGGCTCCCCGTCCCCCGCCATCTCAGGCGCCCCGCTCACGCAGTATCGAGCGCGAGATGATGTGCCGCTGGATCTCGCTCGTCCCGTCCCAGATCCGCTCGACCCGCGCGTCGCGCCAAAACCGCTCGATGGGGAGCTCGCTCATGAGGCCCATCCCGCCGAAGATCTGCACCGCCTGGTCGGTGACGCGGCCGAGCATCTCCGAGGCGTAGAGCTTGGCCATCGCGGCGTCGGCGTCGCTCATCCGGCTCTGGTCCAGCCGCCACGCGGCGCGGAGGGTCAGGAGCTCGGCGGCCTCGATCTCGGTCGCCATGTCGGCGAGGCTGAAACCGACGCCCTGGAACCGCCCGATCGGCTGCCCGAACTGTCGACGAGTCGCCGCCCACTCGGAGCTCAGCTCCAGGACCCGCCGGGCCCGCCCCACGCTGGTCGCCGCCACGGTCAGCCGGCTCGCCCCGAGCCACTCGCTCAGCAGGTCGAACCCGTGTCCCTCGGCGCCGAGCAGCGCGGAGCCGGGGACCCGGCAGTCGGCGAACGCCAGCTCGCAGTGGTGGTAGCCACGGTGGGAGACCGACGACGCGCCGCGGCTGACCGTGAACCCGGGGGTGCCGTGGTCGACCAGGAAGGCCGATATCGCCGAGCGCTCGCCCCGCGGCCCCTGCTCGGTCCCGGTCACCGCGAACAGCACCACGAAGTCGGCCATGTCGGCGTAGCTGATGAAATGCTTGGTGCCGTTGATGATCCAGTTCCCGCCGTCCCGGCGGGCGCTGGTCGTCATCGAACGGACGTCCGAGCCGGCGCCGGGCTCGGTCATCGCCAGGCAGTCGATGCGCTCACCACGGACCGCCGGCAGCAGATACGTCTCCACCTGGCTGTTCTCACAGGCCCGCAGGATGTTGCTCGGCCGGGAAACCAGCGTCTGCAGCGCCCACGACGTCCATCCCAGCTCGCGCTCCGCCAGCGTCAGCCCCAGGGCGTCGAGGCCCCCGCCGCCGAGCTCGGCCGGGAAGTTCGCGGCGTACAGGCCGGCCGCGATGGCCTTGCCCCGGATCTCCCGCGCCAGCTCCTCCGGCACCGCGTCAAGCTGTTCGACCAGGTCCTCGTGCGGGACCAGCTCGCGCGCGACGAAGTCGCGCACCGTCGCGGCGATCGCACGCTGCTCTTCGCTGAGCTCAAAGTCCATGGCCTCTCCTCGCCGCCGTATACGGCCCTACCCGCCGTCAACCGCCCTGCCGCCTTCGCCCGCGGCCCGGCGTATGCCCATGACGTGCCCAACCGCGGTCGGCCGGGGCAGCACGGTGTGCGCCTGCCATATCTCCATCAGCCGGCCATGCAGCTCCTCCGGCATCGCGACCACCCGGCCGCTGGCCATGTCGACGTGTACCAGCAGCTGCTCGGCCGTGGCCACAGCCTCGCGGGTGGCCTCGTTAAGCACCGTGTGGAACAGATGGAGGCTCTTCGGGCCGACATCGAGCAGCTGCAGCGGCACCTCCAGCCGGTCGCCGAGCGCCGCCTCGCGCAGATGATGCAGGTGTGTCTCCGCGGTGTAGAGGGAGCGGCCGGCGGCGCGGTAGGCCTCGTCGATGCCGATGTACCGGAAGAAGGCGTCGGCGGCATTGCCCACCAGCAGCAGATAGCTGGACTCGGTCATGTGGCCGTTGTAGTCGATCCAGTCCGCCGGGACCGTGGCCTCGTAGAGCGCAAGCGGCGCATCGATCACGACGCGGCGACCTCCAACCCGGAGCGTCGCTGTGTTCAGTCACTGCGACGTGCATTCGTATTGTGCGACGATAGGCAGGCACGATATCAACCGTCAACCTGACGAGGGACGTGGCCGTGACCGCAGCGGGCAACCTCCCGGACCACGCCTGGCGCGGCCGGGTGCAGTCCGTGGAGCGGGCGCTTGCGCTGCTGGACGCCATCGCCGCCGCGTCCCCGCGCGGGAGCACGGTCGCCGAGCTCGCGCTCGCCTGCGGCATCAACCGCGCGACCGCCTGGCGGCTGCTCGCCACGCTAGAAGGCCGCGGCCTGGTGGACCGCGACCCCGCCACCAGCCGGTACCAGGTCGGATACACGGTCGCCCGGCTCGCCGCCGCCTCCGGGGTGGACGGGCTGGTCCGGCGCGCCCATCACGTCCTGGAGCGGGTCTGCGCGCAGACCGGCGAGGCCGCGATCCTCGCGGTCGGGCGGCGGTCCGGGCTCGTCTACGTCGACGAGGTGGCGCCCCCGGCCGTGCTGACCGTCAACTGGCTGGCGCGCCCCGTGCCGCTGCACGCGACCTCGACCGGCAAGGCCTGGCTGGCCTGGCTGCCGGAGCGGGAGGCGCGCGGCGTGCTCGGCCCGGTCCTGGAGGGCTTCACGGACGCCACCGTCACCGATGTCTCGCGGCTGCTCGGCGAGCTCGGCCAGATCCGCGAGCGGGGATACGCCGTCTCGGCGGGCGAGCTAGAGCCGGCGCTGTGCGGCGTGTCGGCCCCGGTGCTGCGGCCCGGCGGGGACCGGCCGCTCGCGGTGTTCAGCATCTGGGGGCCCGCCGACCGGGTGCCGCCGTCGCGCTTCACGGCGCTCGGAGCGGTGGCCATCGAGGCGGCAGCATCGGTGGAAGCGGCGTTGCGCGACTGAGGTCCCCGTGAGGGGTTGACAAGGCCTCCAGCCTGGGGGGACCGTTTCGTATAGTGCGGTCATTGCTCATAATCCGCGCTGACCGCCTGTGATCAATCCCTGCCGACAAGCCCGGAGGTCGCGGTGGCTGCAGCCCGGAAGGTCATCATCACGTGCGCGGTGACGGGGTCGGGCCACACGCCCACGATGTCGCCGCACCTGCCCTACACGGTCGAGGACGTCGTCGCGCAGTCGGTCGCCGCGGCCCAGGCCGGGGCGGCCGTCATCCACCTGCACGCGCGCGACCCGAGGGACGGCAGCCCGACGGCGGATCCCGCGGTCTTCCTCGAGTACCTCAAGGCGATCAAGTCGGAGACCGACGCGGTCGTCAGCATCACCAGCGGCGGCGGCACGGGGATGAGCGTGGCGGACCGGCTGCGGGTCATCTACGAGACCAAGCCCGAGCTGTGCACGCTCAACCTGGGCACGTTCAACTACGGCAGCTTCCCGATGATCCCGAAGTACGCCGGCACGTGGAAGTTCGACTGGGAGGAGCCCTACCTCGAGAGCACCAGGTCCGAGCCGTTCGTCAGCACGTTCGCCGACATCGAGCACATGCTGACGAAGCTGCGGCCGGCCACCGGCTGCCGGTTCGAGTACGAGGCCTACGACATCGGCCATCTCTACACGCTGGCCTACTACCATCAGCTCGGCCTGGTGGAACCGCCGATCTTCCTGCAGACGATCATGGGCGTGATGGGCGGCATCGGTCCCGAGGTCGAGCACATCGCGCACATGAAGACCACCGCGGACAGGTTGTTCGGAGACGGGCTGCAGTGGTCCGTGCTGGGCGCCGGCCGGCACCAGTTCAACATGATCACCGCCTCCGCGTGCATGGGCTCGCACGTCCGGGTCGGCCTGGAGGACGGCCTGTTCATCGGCAAGGGCCGGCTGGCGGAGTCGAACGCCGAGCAGGTCGCGAAGATCGCGCGGATCCTCGGCGAACTGTCGCTGGAGCCCGCCACCCCGGCCGAAGCCCGCGAGATCCTCGGGCTCAAGGGCCTCGACCAGGTCGGCTGGTGAGCGGGGCCGGGTACCCGCCGCCCGAGTCCGTCCACACCGTCGCCGTCGTCGGCACCGGCGTCATCGGCGGTGGGTGGGCCGCGCACTTCCTGCGCATGGGGTACGACGTCGTCGCGTGGGACCCCGCTTCCGGCGCGGCGGAGCGGCTGGCTGAGCTCGTCGTGGGCGCCTGGCCCGTGCTCGAGCGCCTCGGCCTGCGCCCGGCCGCCTCCCCCGACCGGCTGCGGTTCGCCGGCAGCCTCGCAGAGGCGACGGGCGACGCGGGGTTCGTCCAGGAGTCCGCCCCGGAAGCCCTCGACGTGAAGATCGCGCTGCTCGCCGAGCTCGACGCCGTGACGCCGCCCGATGTCGTGATCGCCTCGAGCACGTCCGGCTTCATGATGAGCGAGATGGCGGCCCAGACCAAGGCACCGGGCCGGTTTGTGGTGGGCCACCCGTTCAACCCGCCGTACCTGATCCCGCTGGTGGAGATCGCCGGCGGACGCTGCACCGACCAGGCGTCCGTGACGTGGGCGGAGAGGTTCTACACCCGCGCCGGGAAGGTCTGCCTCACGATGGAGCACGAGGTGCCGGGCTTCGTGGGCAACCGGCTCCAGGAGGCGCTGTGGCGCGAGGCGCTGCACATGATCGACTCCGGGCAGGCGACGGTCCAGCAGATCGACGACGCGATCACCTACGGGCCGGGGCTGCGGTGGGCGCTCATGGGGCCGATGCTGACGTTCCACCTGGGCGGCGGCCGGGGCGGGATGGCGCATACGCTCGACCACTTCGGCCCGGCGCTGCTCCAGCCCTGGACCCGGCTTGCCGCCCCCGCGCTCACCCCGCGGCTTCGTGACCTGGTCGTCACGGGTGTCGGCGAGTCCGTCGGCGATGTGACGGTCCAGCAGCTGGAGCAGCGGCGCGACGACTTCCTCGCCGACCTGCTGCTGCTGATCGAAAAACACCGCGGTGGCTGACCCGGCCGGGCAAACCGGCCCGTACGCGCGGTACCGGACCGAGGTCGGCGAGGAGTGGATCGACTACAACGGCCACCTGAACGACGCCGGCTACGCCATCGTGCTGAGCGAGGCGAACGAGGTGCTACTCGCCCACCTCGGGCTGAGCGAGGCCTACCGGATGGACACGGGACGCGCGATGTACACCGTCGAAAGCCACATCCGCTACCTCGCCGAGGCCAGGCGGGGCGATCTCATCGAGGCCGCGAGCCTGCTGGTGAGCGCCGATGCCAAGCGGATGCGGGTGCACACGCTGCTGCGCCGCGGCGACGGAGTACCGATCGCCACCGGCGAGTACTTCTACCTGCACGTCGACCCGGCGGCCGGCGGGGTGACCGCCATGCCGCCGGACCGGTGGGCGGCGGTCGGCGCGCTCCTTTCCGCCCACGCTTCGCTGGAACGGCCCGAGCATCTCGGCCGCGGCGTCGGCGCCGCCCGGTAGTCCGGGCGCCGTATCAGCCGGCGCCGGGACGCACCAGCCCGGCTTCGTAGGCGAGGATCACGGCTTGGACGCGGTCGCGGAGGCTGAGCTTGGCCAGGATCCGCTTCAGGTGGGTCTTGACCGTGGATTCCTCGACGACGAGGCTGGCGGCGATCTCGGTGTTGGACAGGCCGCGGGCGACCAGTTCCAGCACGTCGCGCTCGCGCGGGGTGAGGAGCCGCAGGCGGCGGCTGGACGCGGGGTCGGGCTGGGGCTGGCGTGCCATGCGGTCGATCACGGTGCGGGTGACCGACGGCGACAGCAGCGACTCGCCAGCGGCGATCGTGTGGATGGCCGCGATGAGCTGCTCGGGCTGGGTCCGCTTGAGCAGGAAGCCGGACGCGCCGACGGTGAGCGCGCCGAACACGTAGTCGTCGTCCTCGAAGGTGGTGAGGATCAGGATGCGGGCGCCGGGCGCGGCGGCGATGATCTCGCGGGTGGCTGTGATGCCGTCCATGCCGGGCATGCGCACGTCCATCAGCACCACATCGGGCTTCAGCGCGCGGGTGCGGCCGACCGCCTCGCGGCCGTCCGCGGCCTCGCCGATGACGCTGATGGTGTCGTCGCTGGACAGCACGGCGCGCAGCCCGGCGCGCATGAGGTCGTCGTCGTCAGCGATCAGGACTCGCAGCGCCGTCACCCCGCCGCCTGGCCGTGCGGAAGCCGGGCGTACAGGCTGAAGGCGCCGTCGCCGGCATGGGTCTCGAGGGTGCCGCCCAGCACCGCTGCGCGCTCGCGCATGCCGACGATCCCGTGCCCGCCACCGGGCGCCGATCCGTTCGTGGCGGTCGGGTTGGTTACCTTGATCTCGACCGCGTCCGGCTGGAAACACACCGCGACGTCCGCGCTGCCGCGGCCGTGGCGCGCAGCGTTGGTCAGCGCCTCCTGCAAGATCCGGTAGGTCGCCCAGGCAACGCTGCGGGGCAGCGGACGGCCCGGCCCGCGCACGTCGGTGGCGATGGCAAGCCCTGCTGCGCGGTGCTGGTCCAGCAGTTCATCGAGCGCCGCGGGGTTGGCCGGCTCCTGCTCCGCGGCGTCGTCACGCAGTGCGTGCACGAGCCGGTCGATCTCGCCGATCGTGCTCCGGGCCACCTGCTCGATCGTGGTGATCGCCTGCTGCGAGCGGTCCGGGTCGCGCCGGTGCAGCAGCCTGGCCGCACCGGCCTGCACCAGGACGATGTTGATGGAGTGGGCGGCGGAGTCATGCAGTTCGCGGGCGATCCGGGTGCGCTCCTCGGCCGCCGCGAGCCGGCGCTCACGAGCGGCCTCGCGTTCGGCGCGCAGCGCGCGTTCTTCCAGCTCGGCCATTCGCTCGCGCCGCAGCCTGGCCTGGTCGCCGACAAGCCACGCTCCGACGAAGATCAGCGCCCAGAACGCCAGTCCCGGGGCGGTCCACTTCATCCCCTGGCCGCTGACAGCGACGGCGGCCGCGGCAACCGGGACGAACAACCAGACCGCCAGCATCGCGGCCCATCGCCGCGGAGGCCGCGGGTCGCCGCTGTAGGCGACGGCGAGGAAGTAGGCGGCCACCACGCAGCCGAACGGGAAGTCGAGCGGATAGTGGAGACCCACCAGCGCGATGCTGGCCGCGGCCGTCACCAGGTAGACCGCGAAGGGTGCGAGCCGCCGGGCGGCCAGCGGCAGCGTGGAAGCCATCGCGAGCGCCGCGCCCGTCAGGTCGAGGTGGCGGGCACCGGGGTCGGGCGTGCCGAGGCCGTGCGACGCTAGCACTCCCAGCGATATGCCGCACGTCAGCACCGCGATGCCCACGTCAAGGGCGAGGTCTCGCCGCCTCACGGCTTCGATCGTAGTTCGGCCGGCCCCCGGCCGGGATCCCCCCCCGGGGGCATCCGCGGGCCCCCCCCGGGGGGGCACCAAAAACCTCCCCCGGGGCGGTTTGGGGGAGCGCCCCGGGTTCCTAGCTTTCCTG
>Ga0081540_1002747_pt1 | contig 14302 bp, 10 predicted proteins | sample TabmetS2T1R1_FD_71024 | JGI IMG/M metagenome (GOLD analysis project Ga0081540, IMG submission 71024) | Tabebuia heterophylla rhizosphere microbial communities from the University of Puerto Rico - S2T1R1 | ecosystem: Host-associated > Plants > Roots > Rhizosphere ... | reverse complement strand
GCCACCGCGCAGACCATGTGGGGGGCGGAAAAGGGGATCGAGATCGCAAGCTACGGCCTGATCGCCGCCTTCGGCGCGCGCCTGGTGTGGACCAAGGGCGGCGCCTTCATGCAGGCGCTGCAGACCCCGCGCGCCGAGCCGGCGCTGGCCGGCGCGCATCACGCGCACGATCATGGTCATCATCATGATCACGGCCACCATCACGACCATGACCACGGTCACGTCCATGACGAGCATAGCGGCCATTCCCATGGCCCGACGCCGGACCAGCTCGCCGGTCCCGGCGGCTGGCGGCGAGGGTTAGGGGCCATCGTCGCGGTGGGCCTGCGGCCCTGCTCGGGCGCGATTTTGGTGCTGGTGTTCGCGCTGGCGCAGGGTCTGTTCTGGGCCGGCATTATCGCAACCTTCGTGATGGGAATTGGCACCGCCATTACGGTGGCAACCATCGCCGTTGTCGCCGTCTCGGCCAAGGACCTGGCGCGCCGGCTTTCAGGCAGCCGTGAAGGCGGCGGCGCGCTCGTGATGCGCGGCATCGAGTTCGGCGCCGCCGGCCTCGTGCTGCTGTTCGGCCTTGGCCTGCTGTTCGGCTATCTCGCCGCCGAGCGGGCGACGTGTCTCTAACACCAGATCGGCATTGGAGAGCCGGTTTTGCGTCGGCTCTTCGCCGCGCGTGACCGGTTACGGACAAGTTGGAAATAGTTTCAACTTTTGGGCGCGCCTAGATGCCGCAGCGCCCGGGTCGCTTCATTGAATCTGCAAATCACCCATTAGCGATCTGTGATGAGTGAAAGAAACCATTGCAGCACAGTCACTTCTTCCATTTCTCTTCCTTCTTCGCGCACCGCGTCTGCCGTGATGTAAACCGCGCAACGATGTAACTCGAGACGCGTGGCGCCACTGCAACAGCATTCTGCCTCGGAATGTGTAGACCATTGCCGATGGGGCGCTACTTCCTTTTCAGGGAAACCAACAAGATGAAGCGTTTTTTGCTAGGCACAGCGGCACTGGCAGCACTGTGCTTGTCGATACCCGCGTTCGCCGCCGATCTTCCGGCCCGCGTGACCAAGGCGCCGCCTGCACTGGTCTCGCCGGCCTACAACTGGTCGGGTTTCTATCTGGGCGCAAGCGCCGGCTACACATTCGCCGAAGATGAAGACATCACCACCACCGGACAGGCCGCGGGGAATATCAACAATGTCGCGATTGGGGCTCGTCCGGGACGGGTGCGTCTCGACCGCGAAGGGTTCATCGGCGGCGGCCAAATGGGCTATAATTGGCAGGTCAGTCCGAACTGGGTGTTCGGTCTGGAGGCTGACATTTCCTATGTCGACATCCGTCGGGACGTGGCAGTCATAGGGACGACGGGCCTCAACAATATCTTCCGTACACGCATGGACTATCTCGGCACCGTGCGCGGCCGTATCGGCTATGCCTGGGATCGTACTTTGCTCTATGCCACCGGCGGTCTCGCCTATGCGGAGATCGAGAACAGTGCCAACTTCTTCGGCGCGGACGGTCGAGTCCAGTTTACCGGCAACAACCGACGTACCGAGACCGGCTATGCCGTGGGTGGCGGGATCGAGCATGCATTCGCGCCGAACTGGACCGTGAAGGCAGAGTATCTGTTCTACGATCTCGGGGATAACACGGTGAACGTCGCTATCATTCCCGGCAACGGCGGTGGCGGCACCGGCTACAACAGCCGCTTCGAAAACGATGGCCATATCGTGCGCGTGGGCCTGAACTACAAGTTCGGCGGTCCCGGCATGGCCTGGTGATCGGGAGCTCAACACCGAGAGGAAGCCCGGCCTTCGCGCCGGGCTTTTTTCATGGTGTCCGATCGGGCCGACCTCAGGCCGGCAGCCACCCCTTGATCGCCGGGATGAAGAAGATCGCGAGATTAATTGCAAAGCCGATGTTCCACAGGATCGTGCGAAGGGTCGGCCGATCGCCGAGATAGGTCAGCACATAGGCAAGCCGCACAATCAGGAACAGCACCGCGAGCTCGTCGATCAGCCGTTGCGGCCCGGCACGAAACTCCGCGAGCAATACGGCTGCCGCAAAGAACGGAAACGTCTCGATGCCGTTGAGATGCGCGCCCAGCGCGCGCGACCGCAGCGGGTCCTTGTAGAATTCGGGATCGCGCGGCTTGCTGTTGTCAAAGCTGCGCCCGCCCATGGGCTTGAAGGGCGCAATCGTCAGCAGATAGAGCAGGACTGCTCCCAGGATGCAGTATTCGGCGATCGTCATGGTTCCCCCGACGCGCGGCAGTGCCGCGACAGTAGCGAAGCCCTCCTTGCCTTGACAAGGATGGCGAAAAGGCGCGAATCCACTCCGATGAGCGTGGTTGCACCTCTCAAAGATGCCAGCGCGGCCCGCGCGATCGAGCCCGAGCGCATCGGCGTTCTCCTGGTCAATCTCGGCACGCCCGACGCCTGCGACGCCAAAAGCGTGCGCGTCTATCTAAAGGAATTTCTCTCCGACCGCCGCGTGATCGAGGACCAGGGTCTGGTCTGGAAGGCGATCCTCAATGGCATCATCCTGCGCGTCCGTCCGGCGCGGAAGGCGCTCGACTACAAGAAAATCTGGAATTTCGAGAAGAACGAGTCGCCGCTGAAGACCATCACGCGCTCGCAGGCGGAAAAGCTTGCCTCGGATATCGCCGACCACGAGCATGTCGTGGTCGACTGGGCGATGCGCTATGGCAACCCGTCGATCCGCGCGCGCATCGATGCGCTGGCGAGGCAGGGCTGCAGCCGGCTGCTCGTCGTGCCGCTCTATCCGCAATATTCCGCGGCGACGTCGGCTACCGTCTGCGACGAGGTGTTTCGCGTGCTCGCCGGCATGCGGGCGCAGCCGATCCTGCGGGTGAGCCCGCCTTATTACGACGATCCCGATTACATCGAGGCGCTTGCGCTCTCCATCAATGCGCATCTGGCGATGCTGCCGTTCCAGCCGGAATTGATCGTCGCCTCCTTCCACGGCATGCCGCAGAAATATGTCGATGCCGGCGATCCCTATCGCGAGCAATGTGTCGCGACCACCGAGGCGCTGCGCAAGCGGCTCGGGCTCGATGCATCAAAGCTGCTGCTCACCTTCCAGTCGCGCTTCGGCAATGACGAGTGGCTAAAACCTTACACCGACAAGACCATTGAGGAGCTGGCCAAGAAGGGCGTGAAACGACTGGCCGTGGTCACGCCCGGCTTCGCCGCCGATTGCCTGGAGACGCTGGAAGAGATCGCGCAGGAGAACGCCGGGATTTTCCGGCACAATGGCGGCGAGCAATTCGCCGCGATCCCGTGCCTCAATGACTCCGAAGCCGGCATGGACGTCATCCGCCAGCTCGTGCTGCGCGAGCTGCAGGGCTGGATTTGATGCGTCTGCATCCAACGGATTCCGCGTTGCGAGCAAGCTGCGATTAACGATTTACACGCCAAGTTGAGGCGAGAGTTTTCCCCAGGCGGATTGCCTACTTGGCCGCGTTCACGGTCGGTACATCTGGCAAGTTCAAAAACGCTTCCATACCTATTCTCCCAACAACAGCCGGGCTGAACCGGCACTGCCATCGGGCAGACAAAAAGCAGCGGCTTTCGTTGTACGGCGAATGACGGGGAAATGGTGCGGGCGCGTCTCGTCCCGCGTTGGAGGATTTATGAGCGGTTTCGACATTTTCGCGATTGCACTGGTGCTTCTCGTCATCGTCACTTTGTTCGCCGGCGTCAAAACCGTGCCGCAGGGTTATGACTGGACCATCGAGCGGTTCGGCAAATACACCCGCACGCTCTCGCCGGGCCTGAACCTGATCACGCCTTATTTCGACCGTGTCGGCCGCAAGATGAACATGATGGAGCAGGTGATCTCCATTCCCGAGCAGGAAGTCATCACCAAGGACAACGCCACGGTGACGGTGGACGGCGTTGCCTTCTTCCAGGTGTTCGACGCTGCGAAAGCGAGCTACGAGGTCGCCAATCTCGAGCAGGCGATCATCGTGCTGACCATGACCAACATCCGCTCCGTGATGGGCGCGATGGACCTCGACCAGGTGCTGTCGCATCGCGACGAAATCAACGAGCGCCTGCTGCGCGTCGTCGATGCGGCGGTCTCGCCCTGGGGCCTCAAGGTCAACCGCATCGAGATCAAGGACATCGTGCCGCCTGCCGACCTCGTCGAAGCGATGGGCCGGCAGATGAAGGCCGAGCGCGTCAAGCGCGCCGATATCTTGCAGGCGGAAGGCCAGCGCCAGTCAGAGATTCTTCGTGCGGAAGGCGCGAAACAGGGGCAGATCCTGCAGGCCGAAGGCCGCCGCGAAGCCGCCTTCCGCGACGCCGAGGCGCGCGAACGCCTCGCCGAGGCCGAAGCCAAGGCAACGCAGATGGTGTCGGAGGCCATTGCGAGGGGCGACGTCGCCGCGCTGAACTATTTTATCGCCGACAAATACATCAAGGCGTTCGGCCAGTTTGCGGAATCGCCGAACCAGAAGGTCCTGATGCTGCCGGTCGAGGCCATGAGCGTACTCGGCTCGCTCGCCGGCATCGGCGAGATCGCCCGCGCCACGTTCGGCGAGAGCGCGGCGTCGGCGACTGCCGCCGCAAGGCGCGGCGGCTCGGTGCCGAGCGCGGGCCCGACCCCGCCGCCCGCGCCGCAGCGCTGAGGTTTTGTGGAGGCGTATCATGGCCGAGATGTTTGTCACCCTTGGCACCTGGAACTGGCTGATCTTCGGCTTCATCCTGATGGCGCTGGAGTTGGCCGTACCCGGTGTCTTCATGTTCTGGCTCGGGCTTGCAGCGCTGCTGGTCGGGCTGCTGTCGTTCGTGTTCACCCCGTCCTGGCAGACGCAGCTTCTGATGTTTGCGGTGTTCTCAGTCGCCGCCGTGCCGCTGTGGCGGCGCTTTGCGCTGAAGTCCACCGCCAGCAAGAGCAACCCCTTCCTCAACCGCCGCACCGATGCGCTGGTCGGCCGCGAGTTCACGCTGGAGAAGCCGATCGTCGATGGCACTGGCACGGTGCGCATTGACGACACCATCTGGCGCGTCGCCGGCCCCGATGCGCCGGCCGGCAGCCGCGTTCGCGTGGTTCGCGCGGATGGCGCCAGCCTGACGGTGGCGATCGCGTAAGCCTACGCGCGCTTGCTCCATCGTTCCGCAAACCGGCTCAGCGGCTGGAAGTTCTCGCCCAGGTCCTTGCCCAGCGCGGTAAGGCGATAGCCATCGCCGGCTACCAGCTCGACAAATCCCGCCTCCCGCAATTCGCTCAACCGCGCCTGCATGATCGTGGGCGAGGCCTCGTCGCAGGCGGTGCGCAGCGCACGCGAGGTCAACGCTCGGTCCTCGCGCAGCTCCCAGACGATGCGCAGCGTCCAGCGCCGGCCCAACAGGTCCAGCAGCGCCATGATCGGGCGGCCGGTGCGGGAGCCCCGGACGGCGGTCTTTTTCATGGCTGACATGCCTCGGCCTCTTTGCGTCTTGCTACAGATATTGTAGCATGTTGCTACAGTATGTGTAGCAGGAGGAATCCGCCATGTCACGCATCGCGCCGGCGTCGCCACCTTATGCGACGGAAATCCAGGAACAGTTCGACCGCATCATGCGCGGCGCGCCGCCGATCATTCTGTTCCGCGTCATGGCAAGCCAGCCACGCGCGTGGGAGAAATTCAGCGGCGGCAGCCTGCTGGACCGCGGGCCGCTCTCGTTGCGGGAGCGCGAGATCGCGATCGACCGCACCTGCGCGCTGAACGCCTGCGAATATGAATGGGGCGTGCATGTCACGGCCTTTGCGCAGGCCGCGCATCTCACCGACGAGCAGGTCCGTGCCACCGTGCTGGGCGATGCCGATGCGCCGTGCTGGTCAGACGCCGAGAAAATCCTGATCGCGACCGCCGACGCGCTTCACCACCGCTCGACGCTGAGCAAGGAGGAATTTGCCGCGCTGAAGGCGCATTACGATGAGGCGAAGATCCTGGAGATCATCCAGCTCTGCGGCTTCTATCGGACGGTATCGTATCTCGCGAATGGCCTCGCGCTGCCGCTGGAGGCGAACGCAGCGCGGTTTCCTCAATAGGCCGCAGCCGTAGGGTGGGCAAAGCGAAGCATGCCCACCTGTCTTTCACCAAGCCAGCGAAGGTGGGCACGGCGCAACAGCGCCTTTGCCCACCCTACAACTGGAGGCGAACACGGTGCGGTTTCCGGCCTAGCTACGCCACGCCCGCGCGCAGGAGATCGTGCAAATGGATAATGCCGACCGGCTTGTCGGCATCGGTAACGATCAGCGTGCTGATCTTCGACGACATCAGCTTGAGCGCTTCGCTCGCCAGCGAATTGCTGGCGATCACCTTCGGATTCCTGGTCATGACGTCGTCGACCAGCAACTCCATCAAGTCGGGACGGATATGCCGGCGCAAATCGCCGTCGGTGATGATGCCCGCCACATGCCCGCGCGCGTCTGTTATCGCGACGCAGCCAAAACCCTTGGCCATCTCGACCACCGCTTCGGACATCTTGGTGCCCATGGGCTTCAGCGGCACGGCCTCGCCCGTGTGCATGAAGTCGCTGGTGTGCTTGAGCATCGCCCCGAGCTTGCCGCCGGGGTGGAAGTTGGCGAATTCCAGCGCCGTGAAGCCACGGCCTTCCAAGAGCGCGATCGCAAGCGCATCGCCGATCGCCGCCTGCATCAGGGTGGACGTCGTCGGCGCCAGATTGTGCGGGCAGGCCTCGCGCACTTTCGGCAGCTCCAGCACGATCCGCGCGGCCGATCCGAGCGAGGATTCCGCGTTCGAGGTTATCGCAATCATCGGGATCGCAAAGCGCGCCGAGTAGTTGACGAGGTTCTTCATCTCCGGCTGCTCGCCGGACCAGGACAGCGCCACAATCACGTCGTCAGGCGTGATCATGCCGAGGTCGCCGTGGCTTGCTTCGGCGGCGTGCACGAAGAAGGCGGGCGTTCCGGTCGAGGCGAGGGTGGCCGCCACCTTGCGGCCGATATGGCCTGATTTGCCGAGGCCGGTGACGATGACGCGGCCTTTCGCCTTCCGGATCAGTTCGACCGCCGCGACAAAGGGCGTGCCCAGCTGACCGCGCAGTGCGGCTGCCAGCGCCGCGATGCCGCTAGAGCCGGCATCCAGCGTGCGCAGCGCCGATTGCACGGCGTCGTGGGATGCGTCCTGCACCAGCGATTTCGGATTGGCCATGTCGGGTTCCAGGGAGGCGCGAGACTAGTGCCCACTTTCCGAAGTTCGCACACGCTTGCCGCGCCTGTCTTTTGCGAACTTCGGAAAGCTAATGGGCACTAGCAAATTCATGATTCTAGTGCCGCTTTTCGATTTGAAGTCCCAGGGACGAATTCGCCGCTTGCGCCGCAGGGACTTCAAATGGGCGGCACTAGCCTCTCCATAGCACGGCGAGTCCGGTGAGGCGACGCGCGGCGGCGCCCCTCAACGCCCCATTAACCATAATTGTTTTAACTCCATTAACGACGTTTTCGCGCGACCCGTGATCGCGTCGTGTAAGTATTTGGATTTGTTGGGGTATTTATTATCGCGGGGTTGGGTCCAGCAAGGGGCCGGCACAGGCGCGTGAGCCGCTCTCGCGCGCTATTGCCATGTCTTGCCCTGGCTGCGCTTTTTCCCGCTCTCGCCCAAGCGCAAACGCTGACGCCGGACATGTTGCGCCCGGTACGCGGCGGCTTTGTCGCGCCGGAAGATTCTCCGCTGCGCAAGACCACGCCGGATCGCGCCGGCGAGGGCTTGCCCGATCCCTCCGGCGATGCGCGCCTGCGTTCGCCCGATAAACCCGCGCCGTCGCGCGTCGGCCAGATCCCGACTTATGGATTGCCGGCCGCCAATGGAGCTTCCGACACCGGCTACGACTCGCTGAACCGCAAGCGCAAGAAGCCGAAATATTATCCCGCCCAGGCCAGGCCAAAGCCGCCGCCAGGGCCGGGCAGCCAGCCGCCGCCGCTGGTCGCGCCTGCAGTCAGCGGCCGCGCGCGCATCGCGCCGCCGCCCTCGGACACCGCGAGCAAGACTCCCTTGCCGCCGGCGATGGCCGGCACGATTGTCGGCCAGCCCGTGCGCAAGCGGTTGAAGATCGACGACGACCCCTTCGGCGCGGTCGGCGATTACGCCGGCAGTTTTCTGCTCAAGGGCGCAGTCGAGCTCTCCGCCGGTTACGACACCAATCCCGGCCGCCTCGCCGTGCCGCAGGGCTCGCCCTTCTACGTCATCGCGCCGGAATTCCTCGCGGTCTCGAACTGGGAGCGCCACGCCGTGGTCGCCGACCTGCGCGGCTCCTTCACCGGCTACGGCAACAACCTTATGCCGAACGCAGACGGCACGCCGCTGCCGGCGCCGATCAATATCGACCGCCCGAATTTCATCGGCCATGTCGATGGCCGCCTCGACGTCAGCAATGACACGCGCCTGCTGGCGCAGGGGCGCCTGCTGGTCACCACCGACAATCCCGGCAGCCCGAACGTGCAGGCCGGCCTGCGGGAATATCCTGTTTACACCACAGTCGGCGGCACCGTCGGCTTCGACCAGAATTTCAATCGCCTGCAGGTCTCCGGCGGCGCCACCGTCGACCGCACCGACTATCAATGGTCGAAGCTGACCGACGGCACATCGAGCAGCAATGACGACCGCAACTTCACCCAATATGGCGGCGTCGGCCGCGTCTCCTATGAGGTGCTGCCGGGCCTGAAACCGTTCGGCGAGGTGCAGGGCGACAGCCGCGCGCACGACCTCTATCTCGACCGCAACGGCTTTGCCCGCAACTCCAGTGGCGGCTATGTCAAGGCCGGCTCGTCCTTTGAATTCTCGCGGCTCCTGACTGGCGAGCTCGCGATCGGCTGGGCCGAGCGCAGCTATGTCGACCCGCGCCTGCCGAAGCTGCAGGGTTTCCTCACCGCGGGCTCGCTGATCTGGACGGCAACTCCGTTGACGACGGCGAAATTCATCACCGACACGCAGATCGTCGAGACCACGCTGCCCTCCACCGCTGGCATCCTCGTGCGCACCTACACCTTCGAGGTCGATCACGATTTTCGCCGCTGGCTGACCGGCATCGGCAGGTTCACCTACGGCACGCTCGACTACCAGGGCAACATCCGCCGCGACCAGACCTACTCGGTTTCAGGCGATGTGATCTACAGGATGAACCGGAGTATTTGGCTCAAAGGGACGCTGCGGAGGGACTGGTTGGAGTCGAATGTGCCCGGTGCGAGCTCGAACTCGACGGTGGTGATGCTCGGCGTGAGGGTGCAGAACTGACGAGCCCCGTCATGGCCGGGCTTGCCCCGGCCATCCACGTCTTACTCTCTGCGCGTGCCCAAAAACGTGGATGCCCGGGACCCGTCTCCGCCAAGGCTCCGCCGGGGCCACGAGTTCACTTGGCACGCCGAAGCCTAAGCGAAGGCGGCAAGCCCCGGGCATGACGAATTCCATGCAATGGTGCGGCGGTGCTTACCGCGCCAGTTCCGTCTTCCCCATCAGGAACAGGTCGATCGAACGGGCACAGAGGCGCCCCTCGCGGATGGCCCAGACCACCAGCGACTGGCCGCGGCGCATGTCGCCCGCGGAGAAGACCTTCGGCAGCGAGGTCTGATAGTCGTGGAAGTTGGCGCGGACATTGCCGCGCTGGTCGAGGTCGACGCCGAGCGACTTCAGCATGCCCTCGTGCACCGGATGGACGAAGCCCATGGCGAGCAGCACGAGCTCGGCGTCGATCTCGAACTCGGTGCCGGGCAGCGGCTTGAACTTGTCGTCCACCTTGACGCAGTGCAGCTTCTTCACCTTGCCGTCGCGGCCTGAAAACTTCTGCGTCAGCACGGCGAATTCGCGCGCCGCGCCTTCGGCCTGGCTCGATGACGTGCGCATCTTCAAGGGCCAGTTCGGCCAGGTCAGCGCCTTGTTCTCCTGCTCGGGCGGGGCCGGCATGATCTCGAGCTGCGTTACCGACTTCGCTCCCTGGCGGAACGAGGTGCCGATGCAGTCGCTTCCGGTGTCGCCGCCGCCGATCACGACAACATGCTTGCCGCCGGCCAGGATGTCGGCCGCGCCATTGAGCGACTCTGAAGAGACGCGGCGGTTCTGCTGCGGCAGAAAATCCATCGCGAAATGGATGCCGGCAAGCTCACGGCCGGGGATCGCGAGATCGCGGCCTGCCTCGGCGCCGCCGGTCAGCGCGACCGCGTCGTATTCGTCGACCAGCTTCTTCGGATCGATGCCGCCGCTCGCGCCGACAAAGGCGCCGTAGTGGAACGTCACGCCCTCGGCTTCCATCTGAGCGAGGCGGCGGTCGATGATGTGCTTTTCCATCTTGAAGTCGGGAATGCCATAACGCAGCAGGCCGCCGGCCTTGTTGTGCTTCTCATAGACATGCACGTCATGGCCGGCGCGGGCGAGCTGCTGCGCGCAGGCGAGGCCCGCGGGGCCGGAGCCGATCACCGCGACCTTCTTGCCAGTCTTCGCGGCCGGCACTTCCGGCTTCAGCCAACCGTTCTCCCAGGCGCGGTCGACGATCGCGCATTCGATCGTCTTGATGGTGACGGGGTTCTCGTCGATGTTGAGCGTGCAGGAGGCCTCGCACGGCGCGGGGCAAATGCGGCCGGTGAACTCCGGGAAATTGTTGGTGGAGTGCAGGTTGCGCGAGGCTTCTTCCCAGTTGTCCTGATAGACGAGGTCGTTGAAGTCGGGGATCTGGTTGTTGACCGGGCAGCCCGGCGTGCCCGGCGCCACCGAGCCCGTGCCATGGCAATAGGGGATGCCGCAATTCATGCAGCGCGCGGCCTGGTCGCGCGTGTCCTTTTCGCTCAGGGGAACGACAAACTCGTTGTAGTGCTTGATGCGCTCGGAGACCGGCGTGTACTTGCGTTCGTTCCGACCGATCTCGAGGAAACCAGTGATCTTGCCCATTTAGCCCTGACGCCCTTGCATCGTCCGTTCGTATTCGTTGTTTCTCGTCATTGCGAGGAGCGTGAGCTCCGAAGCAATCCAGCTTACTTGTTGTGGCAAAGCTGGATTGCTTCGCTTCGCTCGCAATGACGGTGTGATTTCCGTCTGTGCTTACGCCCCGATCGCGATCTTCGGCTCGGCGTCGGCCTTGGCCTTCAATTCGCGCAGCGCGCGGCGGTACTCGACCGGCATCACCTTGCGGAATTTGGGCAGCCACGTCTTCCAATCGCCAAGGATCTCGGCGGCGCGCTTCGAGCCCGTCAGCTTGGCGTGACGGGTGATCAGCACGTGCAGCCGCTCGACATCCGACTCGAGCAGGTTGGCAAACACGTCGACGCGGCCATGCGCCTCGAGATCGCCTGAGTGATTGTAGGTGCCGGCATTGATCAGCTCTTCCGACAGCACCGGCTCGAGCTCGACCATCGAGAGATTGCACAGCTTCGCGAAGTCCCCGGCCTCGTCCAGCACATAGGCGATGCCGCCGGACATGCCGGCCGCGAAATTGCGGCCGGTCTTGCCGAGCACCACGACGATGCCGCCGGTCATGTATTCGCAGCAATGATCGCCCGCGCCCTCGACGACGGCGACGGCGCCGGAGTTGCGCACGGCAAAGCGCTCGCCGGCAATGCCGCGGAAGTAGCACTCGCCTTCGATGGCGCCGTACATCACGGTGTTGCCGACGATGATGCTCTCTTCGGGCACGATGCCGCCGTTGCGCGGCGGCTTGACGATGATGCGGCCGCCGGAGAGGCCCTTGCCGACATAGTCGTTGCCTTCGCCTTCGAGCTCAAAGGTGACGCCCTGCGCCAGCCACGCGCCGAACGCCTGGCCCGCGGTGCCCTTGAAGCCGACATGGATGGTGTCTAGCGGCAGGCCCGCGTGTCCATAGATCTTCGCCACTGCGCCGGAGAGCATCGCGCCTGCGCTGCGGTCGGTGTTGTTGATCTCCTCCTCGATCTTGACAGGCGCGCCGCGGTCGAGCGCGGCCTTCGCCTTGTCGATCAGGCGGCGGTCGAGCACGGCCTCCAGATGATGGTTCTGCGGCTCGGAGTGATAGATCTTCTGGCCCTTCTCTTCCTTCTGACGAACGAAGAGTTTCGAGAAGTCGAGACCCTTGGCCTTCCAGTGCGCCACGAGACTCGTCTGGTCGAGCATCTGGGTCTGGCCGACCATGTCGTTGAACTTCTTGAAGCCGAGGGAAGCCATGATCTCGCGCACTTCCTCGGCGACGAAGAAGAAGTAGTTGATCACATGCTCGGGCTGGCCGGTGAAGCGCTTGCGCAGCACCGGGTCCTGCGTGGCTACGCCGACCGGGCAGGTGTTGAGATGGCACTTGCGCATCATGATGCAGCCCGCCGCAATCAGCGGCGCAGTCGCAAAGCCGAACTCGTCGGCGCCAAGCAGCGCGCCGACCACGACGTCACGGCCGGTGCGGAAGCCGCCGTCGACCTGCACCGAGATGCGGCTGCGCAGCCGCTCGCGCACCAGGGTCTGATGCGTTTCGGCAAGGCCAATCTCCCAGGGCGAGCCCGCATGCTTGATCGAGGTTAGGGGGGAGGCACCGGTGCCGCCCTCAAAGCCCGCGATGGTGACATGGTCGGCGCGCGCCTTGGCAACGCCGGCAGCGACCGTGCCGACGCCGACCTCGGAGACGAGCTTCACCGAGACCCACCCTTCCGGGTTGACGTTTTTCAGGTCGTAGATCAGCTGCGCCAGATCCTCGATCGAATAGATGTCGTGATGCGGCGGCGGCGAGATCAGGCCGACGCCCGGCGTCGAATGCCGCACGCGCGCAATCGTCGCGTCCACCTTGTGGCCGGGCAACTGTCCGCCTTCACCGGGCTTGGCACCCTGCGCCATCTTGATCTGCATCATGTCGGAGTTGACGAGGTACTCCGTCGTCACGCCGAAGCGGCCGGAGGCGACCTGCTTGATCGCCGAGCGCATGGAATCGCCATTGGCCATCGGCTTGAACCGGTCAGCTTCCTCGCCGCCCTCGCCGGTGTTGGACTTGCCGCCGATCCGGTTCATCGCGATCGCAAGCGTCGTATGCGCCTCGCGCGAGATCGAGCCGAACGACATGGCGCCCGTAGCAAAGCGCTTGACGATTTCCTTGGCCGGCTCGACCTGGTCGAGCGAGACCGGCTTGCGCTTGTCTTCCTCGGCGGTCTTGATGCGGAACAGGCCGCGCAGCGTCACCAGCCGTTCGGACTGCTCGTTGAGGATCTTGGCGAAGGCGCGATAGCGCTCCTGCGAATTGCCGCGCACGGCATGCTGAAGGTTCGAGACGGATTCCGCGGTCCAGGCGTGATCCTCGCCGCGGGTGCGGTAGGCGTATTCGCCGCCGACATCGAGCGCGCTCTTGTAGACCTGCGCATCGCCGAACGCATCGGTGTGGCGCCGCACGGTTTCTTCGGCGATCTCGTTCAGGCCCACGCCCTCGATGCGGGTGTGCGTGCCGGCAAAATATTTTGCGACGAAATCAGCCTTCAGGCCAACCGCGTCAAAGATCTGCGCTCCGCAATAGGACTGATAGGTCGAGATGCCCATCTTGGACATCACCTTGAGCAGGCCCTTGCCGATCGACTTGATGTAGCGCTTGACGATCTCGTAGTCGTCGAGCGAGCCCGGCAGCTTCTCCTTCATCGCGATGATGGTTTCGAACGCCAGATACGGATTGATCGCTTCCGCGCCATAGCCGGCCAGGCAGGCGAAGTGATGCACCTCGCGCGGCTCGCCGGATTCAACGACGATGCCCACCGACGTGCGCAGGCCGACGCGGATCAAATGATGATGCACGGCAGCGCAGGCGAGCAGCGAGGGGATCGGAATCCGGTCGGTGCCGGCCATGCGGTCGGACAGGATGATGATGTTGACGCCCTCGCGCACCGCGCCTTCGGCGCGCGCGCAGAGCTCGTCGAGCACCTGCTCCATGCCGGCAGCACCGAACCCTGCATGGAAAGTCGTGTCCAGGGTGCGCGACTTGAAATGGCTGTCGCCGATTTCCTCGATCGAGCGGATCTTTTCGAGGTCCGCGTCGGTCAGGATCGGCTGGCGCACTTCGAGGCGCTTGGTCGAGGCCACTCCCTGCAGGTCGAACAGGTTCGGCCGCGGCCCGATGATCGAAACGAGGCTCATGACGATTTCCTCGCGGATCGGGTCGATCGGCGGGTTCGTCACCTGCGCAAAGTTCTGCTTGAAGTAGGTGAAGAGCTGCTTCGGCCGGTCCGACAACGCCGAGATCGGCGTGTCGTTGCCCATCGAGCCCGTCGCCTCCTCGCCGGTGGAGGCCATCGGCGTCATCAGGATGGTGATGTCTTCCTGCGAATAGCCGAACGCCTGCTGCCGGTCGAGCAG
>Ga0081540_1002746_pt1 | contig 14303 bp, 17 predicted proteins | sample TabmetS2T1R1_FD_71024 | JGI IMG/M metagenome (GOLD analysis project Ga0081540, IMG submission 71024) | Tabebuia heterophylla rhizosphere microbial communities from the University of Puerto Rico - S2T1R1 | ecosystem: Host-associated > Plants > Roots > Rhizosphere ... | reverse complement strand
ATATCGGCCCCGAAGAAGCTGCCCGCGTGTCCCGAGGCCACCGCGAGCGCCAGCATGAAGCGCATCACACCCATGGCGGCGCAGGATTGAAACAGAACTGTGCCAGCCGCTCCAGCGCTGGGCTGCCGACATAGGCGCCGTCCTGCCCGGTGACACCGGTGATCAGCGCGACGCGCCTGCCCATAATCTATCCTGTTGTCCGACTACAAACAGCACTCGCCGAAAAGACGCGAGCAGTCTTCTTTGGCACATCCGCGGACGGGGTCAATCGAGGGCACGACAAAAATCCGCCTCCTCCGAAGCCAAAGCCCTCGGCGAGCAGCCGCCAGTTGCGGCGGCTTTATCAAATGACAGTGTGGCGCCGCCCTTGCGATCAATGCCGAAACACGGCGCGAGGACCTTGGCTCAGGATGTCGCTCCGCTTCTCGGCGCTTTTGGAGAAACGTGCTCGACGCCCGTCAACTGGGACCGCGCCTTGCAGGTCACGCAGAGCTACCCGCCGCAATTCCGGCTTCGGAAGTTTGCCGGCGCATTGCGTACGACGGTGAGAAGGCGTCAGCGACCCAAGCCGGTAGTGGTATCCGATCCACGGGGGCCGGCCCCCCTGATTGGGCCGGGAATGCCCACGCAAGTCGTGGTGCCGTCGGTTTCACGGGCGAACTTGCTGCAGGGAACCGCTGGCACCATTACGGTTGAACCGTCCGGACCCTCCTTTGCCAAGCCGGCGTCCGTTTGTGGATTGAAGGGGCTACCGGGCTCCGGCGCCCTCACGGCCGGCGGAGCACCCGGACCGGAGACTACCGGCGCCTGCGCGGAAGCGACAGAGATCCAAACCGCACTCAACATCGCCGCGGATGCTACGATTTTGAACATAGCTACCTCCATCTGATGATGCCGGAATAAGCCGCTACCCGGTGTTCCGGTTCCCTAAGCGGCCCCCCACTCCACATCGCATAACCGCCCCTATTTGCTGACGCACGGCCGGGTTTGCCCGGTAAAGTCACGATACATTCCCGTCACTGAATCGAAAGTACGGAATTGCGCACAATTGGGTGGCGCGCCTGCGGCGCGACGCGTTCGTCGCTGGTCACGTTTTGCGGCTGGCGCCTCATCAGTGCGCGATGCGGCCGGCTCGTCCGGCTTGGCGGCGGCTTTTTCCTCGACCGAGGGGGCGCTTGTTTCATTGACCTGGGGAGCGGTTACCGGGTCGGCCGCGGGAGCAGTTGCCGAGTTGAGCGCCGGATCAGCCGCTGTGTTGATGGCCGGAGCAGCCGCTGAGTTGACGGCTGGAGCAGCCGCTGCCTTTAGTTCGACTTCATCCCTGCCTTCGGGCGCCTGCGGTGAAGGTTTGCCCTTGTGGGCTTCGATGAAGCCCTTGCAGACGTATGGAAAGACCGTCTCGCCCGCAGCCGTTATGCCAATCGGCATGCAGCCGCCCGGCGGCGGCTCTTCCTGCGCCAGGGGATCGCTCGCTTTGCCCGGAGCTACCGCACCCGTCGTCTGGGCAAGAGCTGGCAAGGATACAATCAGCCACGCCAGCACGACGGGCGAGTTGTACAAAACTCGAATACTCATAACCAGGCGACGCCCCAAATGGAGATACCGACTTGCACCGCTTGAAATCGCGAAAAAACCAAGACCGGAAATCGGGAGGAACCAAGACGCATTCTGCACATATTGATGGCTTTGTCGCGAAGTCGGACCCCGCAAACCGCCGAATAGGCCCGAGCTTCAGTCAAAAAGACGTCACATCAACATGCTGGTCCGAACCGTCGGTTGAGCGCCCGTCGGTTGCAACGCTTGCCGGAACTTTCCTTTCAGCCACGTCGGCAAATTGCACAAGCGTGCCTTGGCTTGATCAGGGAAGTTCCTCGGCACCCGTCAGAGCTTTGCTTCCCTCGCCCGCTTTTCCGCTGCCGTTCTCGCGTCCTCCAGCCGCCCAAGAAAGTTCGCGGCCCAAGCGTCGCGTGCGCTTGGCATCGACCTGTGACGTCGCGAGAAGCTTCTGAAGTGAATGTCGTGGTTGCGCGCGAAGCGCCTGATCAGCGCCATTTCATCGTCAAAGCGCTTCAACCTGCGAAGAATGATGGCGGCCTCCCAGTAGTACCAAGGGACCGCCTGCCGTTCACCCGACATCGAGCGTTGCTGCTCTTCTTCACGCGCAATCTCGAGGAGAGCGAGTCCAAGCGCCTTTTCGTATTCGCCCAGTCGCTGGAGTTGCGCTACTCGCTCCGCGACGGTCGCCGGCCGGTTCTGGACCCTGTTGGAAGATGTTTTCGGTTCAAACCTGAAATTCTTCCTTATCGTAGGACTGGGACCTGGCTTCCTTATCGGAGAATCGAAACTGGGCTTTCGTGTCGGGGTGCCAGAGCCGGGCTTCTCGAACCGCCACGTCTTCCAGATCTCTTCAACAGTAGCCTTTTGCGCATGAATGGCCGGTACGGCAGCCGGCGGCGTGCGCCTTACACGAAGACGGTGGAGCAACGACTTCAACATAATTGACATCGGTTCTTCAAATCATTCATCGACGCACATTCCGCGCCTTGGCGAAAACGTCATACGAAGGCAATATCAACTGCGGCCGGCCGGAGCCCGATCTCCGGCGGCGAAGGAATACCAGTTAGCCGCATTATGACAGCGCCCAAAAAAGTGGCCGCCAAGCACAGTTAATCGCTTTTTCGAGACGCCCACGACTAACTATCTATTGTGAACTGCAGTTGAATTCTTTTTGGCATTGAAATGGAAATCTCATTGCGCTCCCGTACTCCAAACAGCAGCAGTGGATTTGAGCGCGGCATGGCGATGGCGCTGCGCGCCTTCGTTCTCTGGTTGGCGGCATACATTGTCTTCCGCATGCTGTTTCCGTTTGCCGTATTGGGGGTACGCCTGGCCGACCTCACGGTCGGCCAGTTTCTCATGGCAATGCTTCAGGTGTTGTCGGCTGCTGCAGCAGCTGCCTATCTGTTGCTGAAAGGGCTGCGTCATCCACCGCTTGCAGACAGGGATCGGGTTTGGTGTGAACGGTGGAGCGCGATCGGCTTTGGGGTGTGGGCGCTACTGATCGGATCTGTGTTGCTCGGATTGCTGGAGAGGAAGGGGATCGTCTTGCCCTGGGTCCGCTGGGTCGCGATAGGCGTCCTTTCGCTGCTGTATTGACCGTCCGGAAGTGCATTCCCCCGATCCGTCGGGGATGCCAGCTCGCCTTCCTGCGCTTGCGCGAAATACCTCGGGAGAATGACCGCCAAGGCCGCGCGCTCATGGAGCAGCTTAGCGCTGACGATTGCCGCAGTTCACCGGCCGGCAATACCTAGCAACCCGTGAACCGGAGATCCGGGCCTTCGTGCAATTCCTTCAGATAGGCGACGGCAAATTCCGTCAACCGCTGCGGGTCTTCCTGGCCGGCAGCCATCAGCTTGTCGAGGTAACGTTCAATTCGCGCCCGCGAATAGGCCAGCTGCGAGACGTCTATTTCGCGCGTGAACTCGTAGGTTCTCAGCGCCCGATCAACAATGTCACTGGTCATTAACTATCACGTTGCACTGCAATAATTGGACAGCAGCACCTGGACATGTCGTCGTCAAGCCGGCTCAAGCCATCCGACCCGGCCAAGGCCTTGAAGTTTGTCACTACCGGCGTTCCGCGCCCGGCAGATCGCGCGCAATATTGCTGAACAATTCAGCGAGGTTACGCACGTCTTCGGCATCGATTGCGGGCCTTCGCAGGCCAGATTCACCCTTTGCCGAAGTCGCCGCGCCAGCCTGCTCCCGCACCGCCGCGCGTCTGGAGCCGGCATCCGCGGAATGAACGGCCCGCAGGCCTACTGCCTGGGCCTCTTGGCTGTTTGGCCGGACTTCCCTTGAAGCAGCCGCCTTCGCTGCGGCACCCTTGGGGGCTGGCGAAGCGGGCGCCCGATTGGCGATGCTGCTTTGGGGACGGCTTGATGCCCGCCTGAGGCGGTCACCAGGATTAACGGTATCCCGCGAGGCGCCGGGCGCTCCCCGGCTGGCATCCGGACTTGTCGCCGCGGGAGAAGCAGCCGCCGCCAGTGGACCGGCGTACTCGGTGCTGGAAGACTTTGTGACGTTTACCAATTGGGGAATGTCGGCGTCATCCTTCGCGATCAAAGGTCGCCCCTCAGCGCCGTATGATCGCACGGCGACCATCGGCCTGACGGCGTGACGATCTTCTTCCTCGATACTCGACCGCCGCGACACTATCGGGCTGGCAGAGCCGCCGGGATACGGCGGATATGGCTCGGCCTTCGGCAATTCGGGCGGCACCGCGTTCGAGGCGACCGCTTCCTCCGGGATTGCCTGCGCAGCTTCCCGCTGCAGGCTCGGCGCCTGCGAAAGGCGACGCTTCTTGAGCTGTTCCTGACGCCGTTCGGCGATGAGCAGACAGATCAGGCCCAGCCCCATGGCAAGAAAGCCGATCGCCGCCCAGACAATCGAAAGGCAGAGCAAAAAGCCCGCAATCAGCAAAATCGCGCCGAGAATACGCATCGGCAAAAACCGCAACTAATGAAAAAATCGACGATCAATACTATTACGATCAGATATCACTATTGCGACGAGATATCCTGCCGCAACCCGCGCGGCTGGCCGACTTGGCAAAGGGATGCGCGGACGGCGGTCACGCGTGTGAGTCGGAAAGCTCGAATTCCAGCTGGCCCTCGGCAACCAATTTGGACAACGCCTCAGCACAAGCCTCTCGATTGGCCTTGCCATACCTGACGCCCCTGAGGCCCCAATTGGCATCCCCAGGCTGTTTGGGCTTCACGTGCTCGATAATCACGCCGACGAACGCCTCGCATTCCGGGCTACTGTTCTTGACGCGCTCACTGATCGTTTGTTCGAGCGCCGTGCGCGTCATCGACTTGCGCTCTTCCTTGGCTTTGTTGTCGGATTTTCGGATCATGTCGCCCGTTACGTCGTTGCACGGCCCGGCGAGGACCGGGACCATCTGACCATGCGCTGACTAACATTTCGCCAAGCGGCCAGCCATCCTCCCAGCGCCAGGAGTTGGAGCCGCCAAAACGGCGTCGAGCGACGCCTACTCCTCACTTTCCTGTTGAAAAGGCACTGTTTCCGCCCCGCAAAAACCCGGGGTTGAACTGCCTCCCGAAGGCAACCCCTGACGAAAACCCTCCGAAAGCGGCGTTTGGACCCGAATTTGACCGCTTCGGCGGGAACCAATGATCAATTTCTGGTCATAATTGCAACATCGAGACGACCAAATCATTAACCGTTGTTGTGTACGCGGATGTGGGTTGATCTGGCGAGGGACTGCCATGTCGGCATTTGAGCGTGAAACGGTATTACCTGGCGGCATCGTTCGACACCGGCGCGGGGTGCAAAAGGCGCCGGCTCTTGCCCCAGGCCTGAAGTATTCCTCTGCGCGGCCATGGGTTCTTGCGCTTGCGATCAGCAGCGCGATGTGGGTCGGCATTGGCTGGCTGATCTGGAAACTGGTGTGACCTGGTCCAGGCGCTAGGACAAGCGCAGGATCTCATCGAGATAGATTTCGGCGCTGCGCCTCCAGGCGAACAGCCCTACCCGTCGTTTGCCTTTTTCGGACATCGTCGCACGAAGAGACGCATTCCCCGCAAGCCCGATAATCGCCTCCAGCCAGCCGGCGCCGTCATCCGGATCGACATAGATGACAGCGTCGCCGCCGACTTCCACAAGGCTCGCAGCGTTCGACGATATAACGGGGCATCCCTTTGCCATTGCCTCGAGCGGAGGAATGCCAAAGCCTTCGGTCTTCGAGGGGAAGACCAAACAGAGCGCTCTCTCGTACAGCGCGGCCAGTTCGTCATCACCCACAAACCCGATTTGATGGACGTTGGGTTGATGTACTGCCGCTGTGCCTGACGCGAATATCCGCGAGGCAGCACCGGCAATGACCAGGTCGATTCCTGCCGCATCGAGCGCTTGCGCCTGCTGAACCACGATGTCGACGTTCTTGTGCTTGGCGGCGCTGCCCAGCAGAAGAACATACGGCCGATTCAAAGTGCCCAGCAAAGGCAGCTGCGCTCGCCTCGCATCCCAGCGCAACACATGCTCGTGACCATTTGGCGCGATGAAGATCTTGTCCTGGCTGCCTATCCCGTACCTGACCAGCATGCTCGCGGAAAACTGCGATACCGTGGCGATGCGCCTGGCGCGCTTGCCCACCAAAGGCAGCAATGTCCGATACGACAGGCCAAAGGCACGCGAGTAACTTTCAGGAGAAATGAAAGTGTTCGCGTCGTGAATACAGACGATGTGATTGCGTGCGAAAATCGGCCCAAAATTTCCCAGGCTCAGCAGCCCTGCCCGCTCGTACAGAGGAAAGATCAACTGGTCCCAAGCGTGCCCTGAACCGAAACTCGTTCGACAAGCAAGGATATTTGAAAGATCGGTCGTTGCCCCAGCAGCTGGAGGAAGGACCATCCGGAATTGCAGGCGGTCCGCAAGATCGCCGTCTTGCGAAAGTATTGCATCGAGCGCCGCAACGATTTCACAGGCATAGCGCTGGACGCCCGTCGTCCGCTGAGTCAGGAAACGACCGTTGATGGCCCAGCCCGGTTTCGCGTCGATGCTCTTATCTGAACGGTTCATGCCGGATTTCAACCACGGCCTGGCGGCGATCCGCTTGCCGTGACCTGGTCGCACGGGCCAAACCTGAGCATTTGCGATTAAGAGGGTGACAAGTCACTTCAACCGTCTCAGCTGGATGTCTTTGAATTGCACGAGCATTGGAGGGCCGGCATGCAGTTGCAAGGCCAGGATCCCGTCGGCGCGAGCTTTGTGCTCTTCCTTGTCGACGACATCCGCCGTTACAACGCCGTTGATCTCCTGCACAATTCGATCTCCCTTGGCGACCAAACGATAGTCGTTCCAATCCTGCCATCGCACCGCCGTTGCTATTTCGCTTCGCCCACGAATTTTATCCACCACCTTCTTGCCGTCCTGCCGGATTTCCACCTTTTCTCCACCCTTTGCCAGAACGCCTCTCCCTCCCTCCTCGTATAAATCACCGAGAAATTCTTCGGTCGAGCTGATGTCAGTTTGATAGCCGTGAACTACAAAATTTCCACGATCTGCGCTTCGAAACTGGATGCCACTGTTTCCTCCGATAATCCGCACCTTCAAACGAAGCTCAAAATCTGCGACCACATTCCCGTAGATGAGAAATGTGTTGCCTTCCGTCGGGGTTCTCTCTGTCGTCTCGCCCGTGATCGCACCTTCCCTCACCGACCAAAACTGAGCGTTGCCTCGCCAGCCTTGTAGCGACTTGCCGTCAAAGATCGATTCAAGCTTCTCGTCCGAAGGCCCACAACCTGTCAAGAGAATGCACGCTGGACCGCACACCCCCGCAAGAGCCAGCCAGATCAACGTTGCCAGGGCATTAGGCTGAACCGTTTTGCGCCAACGAATGCAGGGCACGTCGGTGCGCCTCCTTGATGCCGTAGCGATGCCGATATCCGATACTGTAGAGCTTCCCGGGCGAGAAACGCATCGTGCCAAGGGAATGCCGTACAGGCGGCAGCCTGAACCTCAGGACGTCTCTCACCCTGTCGAAAACCCGCGGCAACTGAATCGACTTGAATCGTCGATCCGAGCTGTGGCGAAACGCTTCGCGGAAGAAATAAGCATATGTATTCTCGTCGTCGACATCATCGTTCGACAGATTGTAGACATTCACGCCCGGATCGAGGGAGCTGTTTCCAAGGTTTCTCTCCATGAACCACAGCACGGCGTGCACGACGTCGAGAATGTAAACGTGATGGCTATGCCGGTAACCGGCCATTGCTTTCTTTGCATAACTCCATGACCGAAGCTCCACGAGGTCGGGAACATCCACCACGACGGTTGGACGCAGGATGACGCAGGATAGCCGCCTTGCCTCTTCGCAAATCGCCCGCTCGCCCGCGAGCTTCGTGCGGCCGTACGCTCTTACGTAGTCCACTGCAAAGTATTCGCTCTTGACGTCATGGTCACAGGTCAGGAGCGGACTTTCTTCGGTGACTGTCGCGTTCAATGAACTGCCATAGACGGCAGCCGAACTGATATAGCAGAAAAACCTCACTCCGGCCTGTTCTGATGCGCGCGCCAGAGCCCGCGTCGCCTCGACATTGGAACGCTGCATCTTCTCAATGCGGAGCAATTCAGCGCCGAGATGCAGCACCGCGTTACACCCAACGACAAGGCGTTCAAACGACAGAGATTCATCCCAGTTGAATTGCTGCCATTCGAGGTTGCCTTGCGAATTTGCAATCTCGGGAACGCGCTTCGAAGTCAGCGCTCGAACCCGGTAACCTCTATGCAAAAGCTCCGAAACGACCTGGCGGCCGATCTTTCCTGATGCCCCGGTGACCAAGACGCGCGGCCTGATGTCGGCTGCCGCAGACACGTCCTCGTCTTTCGTCTCCCCTCCGAACGAACTCACTTTGAGGGCTCCAGTGTCTCCATGGAATGCTTCGGGTTACCGGTCAGGACCGTATGCGCCGCTTGGACGGCACAAGGAATCCCGCATCGTTGATCCTGCCAAGGCAGAGGCCACCACCGCATGTTACCAGACTTCCGCAATAGTTGGATGACCAAAGAACTGAGCCCCGATGCGGAAGCGTGCCAGGCTCAGGGTCAAACGTCAGCCGGCGATGCCGGCGCTGAGGGAACAAGACCTCTCGAACGCGCACGCAATTCAGCGGAACGCTCGGTTGCCGTGCGACGTGGCGGCTATTGCACGGCGGCCGTGCGCACGTCTAAAATATCGCCACACGATCAAGCGCTCACAGGTACGAGCCCAACTCAGCACAGGCCTCCTGCAAGGCCGGTTCACCATGGGGTTTAAGCGATGCAGATGATTTTGGAACGCGCGCGTGCATCGGCTCTCCTCGGCATTGTCTTCTTGTTTTCCGGAAGCAACTACGCTTTGGCCCAGGCCAATGCCCCGGATATGAGCAAACTGACGATGACCTTTCGTGAAGATTTTGACTCGCTCAGTGTTTCGCCGAATGGTCCGAATACGCGCTGGATTGCACATACGCCCTGGAACGGCGATTTCGGCGACTCGCGTTTTGCTGATCCAATAATGGGCATTTTCCCTTTCACGATCGACAACGGAATGCTGCGTATCGAAGCCAAAAAGAATGCCGCGGGCAAGTGGGAGTCGGGGCTGTTATGTTCGTTTGACGCGAACAACAAGGGCTTTTCGCAAAAGTATGGTTACTTTGAAATGCGGGCAAAGCTGCCGAAAGGCCCTGGGCTTTGGCCGGCGTTCTGGCTCGTAAGTCTAATCGACAAGTCGGCCCGCGCGGGGATCGAGATAGACGTCCTTGAGTATTACGGCCAGTTCCCAACCGACTATGAGGTCAACGTTAACGTTTCATACAAGAACCCGGCGGATGCCGTGCCACAAGGAAAGCCGCAAAAGGTCTACATCCAGGAAGGCCTGCTGGTTAACCAGTTCAACACCTTCGGCGTATGGGTCGATCCCGAGTGGATCATTTTTTACCTGAACAGGTCGGAGGTTTACCGCAAGAAAACGCCCGCCGAGCACACCCGCCCGCTTGGCGTGCTCGTGAATCTCGCGATGGGACCGGGATGGCCGATCGATAAAACTCCGAACCCGTCCATTATGGAGGTCGACTACGTTCACGTTTACGCTCTTCGTGATCAATAGGTGACCATCCGATTTGACGAACTCGATTATGGCGACAGGTCTGTGCTACCAGCTTTGCAGACTGCCCCGAATTGAGAGATCTTAGCTTTGGCCCAAAAGCCTATCCAAGTCTTCGTCCATCTAGCTCGTGGTTTCGGCGCAGAGTACTGGAACCGCCGCTGGAAAGAAGGAAAGATCCTCGGCATCAATGAGCCATTTCCCTATGGGTACCATCGCGCACAGGCCATGGGGTGTGCCGTAACGTACTCGCAAGACGTGCCCGAAAACGCCGCCGCGAAACTGTTTCGCTTGGGGATCCGTGCAATCCTTGGCTTCGACCTGATCCATGCGTGGCGCAATTTCGCGGGCATTCGAGGTGCCGACGTCGTCTGGACGCACACGGAGTCGCAATATCTGGCGATACTCCTGCTGTTGCGGCTTAGCCGCGCTCCACGAGGTCCACGATTGATCGCGCAAAGTGTCTGGCTGTTCGATCGCTGGCCGAAATTCCCGAAAATGAGACAGCGATTGATATCGGGTCTGGTCAGACACGCCGATATCCTTACTGTTCATTCTCCTGAGAACCTGGATATGGCCCGACGCCTGTTTCCCGGGGTGCGGTCGGAGCTGGTGCTGTTCGGAATCGCCACGGAAACCAAAGTTCTTCCCAGTGAGCGCTCCTCGGGGAAAGCGCTCAACATCGTCTCGCTTGGTAACGATGAGCATCGCGACTGGAATCTTCTCCTTGGCGCAGTGAGCGGCCGTCGCGATTGGAAGCTCAGAATTGCATCCCAGACCATCAACGCCTCGTCCGTCGGAAATGCGGAGAACGTTGAAATCGTCGGGCCGAAGACCAATGGCGATCTACTTGCCCTGTATGGGTGGGCTGATTTGCTGGTTCTGGCCCTCAAACCCAACCTTCATGCGTCCGGCATCACGGTCATACAGGAGGCGGTGCTTCAGGGCGTACCCGTAATCTGCTCCGACACCGGTGGCCTCAAGGCTTATTTCGACGAGACGCAAGTTCGCTTTGTTTCGCCGCGCGACGTGACCAAACTTCGCGATGCAATCGACGAACTGGCTGGCGACCCCGAGGCTCGCTTAAGTCTGGCTCGGAACGCGCAGGCCTCCATGGGCCCGAATGGTCTCAGCTCGGAATCGTTCGTGCGACGCCACGTCGAGATATCGAAAGACCTTCTCGAGCCGCATAATTCTTCCGAACGATCCGCTGCCGACGGGTGATTTTCGAACCCGTCCGGCTCTCAACAGAGATCCGGAAGCGATATGTTTTCTACGAATGTAAGATCATCTTCTCCTGGATACTGCCGCAATGCCAATCGTTGACCTGCGCGACATTCCAGCCGGCGAGACCATCGCAGCCGACCTATGCATCATCGGAAGCGGGCCTGCTGGTGCAACGATTTGCCGGGAATTGGACAGTCCACGCTTGCGGATTGTCGTTCTGGAAAGCGGTGGTCTCGAACGCAGCGCGGATGCCGACTCGTTAAACGAGATCGAGAGCATCGGCCGACCACGAGTCATGGATCAGTGGCTCGTAAGAAACCGCATGCTTGGAGGTAGCTCCAATACCTGGACCGGCCGATGTGCTCCGTTTGACCGCATCGACTACGAAGCCAGAGATTGGGTCCCGCATTCGGGCTGGCCAATCAAGGCCGAGGACCTCGAACCGTACTTGAACCGGACAGCGCCTTATCTTGGACTGGGTGTCGGTTCGGGATTTAGTGATCATTCCTTCTGGAAGCTTTTTGGCCAGGAAGCTTATCCGTCAGAAATTGACGCGAACCTGCTTGTTCCGTTCTTTTGGCAATTCAGCAAGGACGATGCGAACCGCTTCGACTATATGCGCTTCAGCAAGTCGCTTCGCAGCAGCGTCAGGAACGCTCGGGTCATTCTCAATGCGACCGTGACAAACATCAACACGAATCCGGCAGGTAGTGCGGCAACATCGGTCGATGTGCTCGGCCAGGACGGCACGTTGCGTGTCGTCTCGGCCCCGCGGATCGTGCTCTGCGCCGGCGGAATCGAAAATGCGCGTTTGCTGCTCGCCTCCAGACGCGCATGTCCGGCTGGTCTTGGAAATCAGCGCGATCTGGTTGGTCGCTTTCTCATGGACCATCCCCGCGGCCGGATAGGTGCATTCAACGTCCGCAACTCCGAGCAATTGCGGACATGGCTGGGCGTCTACAATCTGCGAAGAAACAGCGACCTCTACAGGTTCCGTCACGGTCTTCGGCTCAGCACGGAGTACCAACGCAGCAACAGACTGCTCAATTGCGCCGTTTGGCTCAATGAAGCTGTCACCGATGATGATCCCTGGAACGCTCTTTCACGGCTTTTGCGCGGACGAAGCGCGGCGCTCTCCCGAGACGTCGCTTTCGTTGCCTCGAACCTCGGCCTCGTCCTGAGCGGACTGAACCAGTACTTCATCAAACGCAACGGCCTGCCCCGCAAGCTCGAACGGCTTGAGCTCGAATGCATCGTCGAGCAACAACCCGATCCCGAAAGCCGCGTTACCTTGTCCGATCGAACGGACAAATTTGGAGTACCGATATCGTGCATCAACTGGAAGATCAACGAGCCCGAGGAGCGCACGATCAGAACAACAGGACGGCTCGTGCAATCAGAGTTCGAGCGCCTGTCCCTGAACGCGCTGAGCCTCGATGATTGGGTGATGCGCGACGAAGGTCTTCCGCCGGCCTTCACCGACATTGCCCATCCAACGGGCACAACCCGCATGTCAATCGATCCGGCGCAGGGAGTGGTTGATTTGAATTCGCAGGTTCACGGCGTGCATGGGTTGTTTGTCGCCGGCAGCTCGACATTCCCTACATCCGGCCACGCCAATCCCACTCACATGATCGTGGCAACTGCTATCCGGCTGGCCGATATTCTGAAGAGGCAGATCATGGACGAGGCTAGATAACGGCCTCTTCGTTGTCGTTCCCACACGACAACGGCGTCAGGCATGTTCCGCTCGCGAGAACTTGACATGAGGCGCTATGGTCGCCCCATACGGTCTCGTCGAAGCCGCGCAGGCAAGCGCGGCGAATGCGAAGTAGTGAATTCCGAGATCGATGAAGGCACCGCTGGACGAGATCGCGATCAGCCAGGCCAGACAGCACGCCTTGGCGCCCCGCTGCGCGGCCGATCCCTCCCGGTCCTGGTACCGGTCATCACGCGCGAGAAAGAGGCTGGCCAGAAAGGTTGCGTAGAGAATTGCACCCACAATGCCAATCATGGAAATGACGGCAACCAAAAAGCTCGACGCGCGCAAACTGCCGTTGCCTACGCCAAACCCGTAAGTGTCGAAGAAGTTCTGTATCGCCTGTGAATTCATCGCGGACCGGGTGACGCCCGACTCCGTGGACAGCTTGCTCAGCACCATGCTGTCTGCCATCTCCGAAACCCGGTCCGCTACGTCCGGATTCAGCAACGCAACGAAAACCACAATCAGCGCCATCACCGGGGAAAGCATGAGGAACGAAAGCATCTGCCGCGTTGCGTTGCCGGCCAACATTCGAATCCCGCACTCAAGGAGTGTCAGCCCCAACAAGATCGACAGTCCGACGTACGCAGTCGTCGAGGTGGAAAACATCAAGGCGGTGAACGAAAGAACGGTCAGAAGCAACGCCGTGCGCGACTGGACACCCAGAAACCACAAACGCAATGTGAATGCGAAATAGCCGAGCGTCATGAACCCGAACGAAGAGGCTTCCGGAAACGCTCCGACAATGCGCTTCAGTCCGCCAGCCTCGGCATCGCTCAACATGCGATAATTGGCGTTCCGGACAAAAGACATCAACTCGGTGGTGTTCGTAAAATACGTAACCAGGTCCAGAACCGCAAAAGCCAAATTAAGGGCGGCACATGCCAGTGCCGCGTTGGCAACGACCCGCTTTCCTGCCGGCGTCCTGGCGAAGCCGGCAAGCATCAGGAAACAGGCCAAGCCTCCAACGATATAGATCGATTGCGTCAGATTGGACGTCGTTGGCCCCAACGGCACGAAATTCGAACTGCCAATATCCCGCACGGCGAATACATGCGTTGTTCCGGCGAACATGCGCGGAAAGAAGTAAGCCGTAATCAGGCTGTATCCTACCAGAAGCAGCAACCAGAATCCCGGGCGCGGAAACTGCATGCCCCGCATCGCGTCGTTTCGGATATCCGGCCGCGACAGGAGGATTACGGCCATGAAACCCAGCAGCAGGTGCGAAGGCGGAACACTTGCGCCGCCAAGTGCGTCCAGGACCAGCGCTGCCGACGCGCCGAGAAGCGTCGAAACAAAGAAAACAAAGACAATGAAATTGGCGGGGAGAAAAAATCCCATCAAGCCAAAAATAATCGTGACGAAGCCTATGGGCTCGATGGTCATCTGCTATTCACCATGCGCCGTCCGAGTACGGCAACTACGGCAATGCAAGTTCGCCGCAAGGTTACAGTACGCCACGCTTCCCTGTTTGGCCTGTCTGGTCAATGCAGCGCTGCACCCCACCGCCGGCCCACGAGCCGATGGACGATATTCTTCACTGTTGTGATGGGCGAACGAATTAGCGTGCTTGCGCGCGCGGCATTTCGTGTCGCCAGCGGCTTTTTCCCGGAGGGGGGGCCTCGTCGATATTTTAGATTAAAATCGC